>Ga0315283_10000190_pt1 | contig 40475 bp, 53 predicted proteins | sample YL17G09_0_MG_FD_204541 | JGI IMG/M metagenome (GOLD analysis project Ga0315283, IMG submission 204541) | Sediment microbial communities from Yellowstone Lake, YNP, Wyoming, USA - YL17G09_0 | ecosystem: Environmental > Aquatic > Freshwater > Lake > Sediment | place: USA: Wyoming | collected...
TGTTAAAAGGATAAGTCCGGAAATCTCATTCAACTCAGTTGCTATGATGAATGGCGTAAAATATACTGCCAAACTTGTAGGTGTTTCCAACGACTATTTTTACCTGTACAATCTCCCGCTGGTATCAGGATCTTTTTTTAATAAATACCAGGAAGAGAATGGTATTCAGGTCTGTATAATCGGAGCAAATATCAGGTCGAAATTCTTCAGTACAATTGATCCGATGGGTCAGTATATTAAATTCAATGGTATCTGGCTGAAGGTTATCGGAGTGCTTCAGAAAACAAATGTGAACCTTACCGGATTTGAAGAAAAAGGAGTGAATGTCTACAACGATAATATCTACATTCCCATTCAGACAATGCTTCTCAGATATCAGAACAGGGCTCTTGTAAACACCAAGCTTGTTTCTGAAGCTTCGTCGAACATGATGATTTTTGGAGGTCCCGGAGGTATGGGAGGCATGGCACGGGTCGTTGTAAGCGGCTCAGATGCTTCATCGAATGCAGAAACAAACTACAACCAGCTCGACAGAATAGTGGTGCAGGTAAAGGAAACAGAACAACTCAATCCAAGCACAGAAATCCTGAGCCGTATGCTTATCCGGCGTCATTCGAATGTGAAAGACTTTGAGATAACAGTTCCTGAACTGCTTCTGAAACAGCAGCAGAGAACCAAAGATATATTCAATATTGTTCTTGGTGCCATTGCCAGCATATCTCTTATTGTCGGGGGGATCGGTATTATGAACATAATGTTTGCCTCGGTCATGGAAAGGATAAAGGAGATTGGTACCAGGATGGCAATAGGTGCAAAAAAAATGGATATCATCGTCCAGTTTCTTTCCGAAGCTGTGCTTATAAGCGTTTCCGGCGGTTTTATTGGAATATTCTTCGGAGTTATTATGGCTAAACTGATAGAGCAGATTGCCGGGATTATGACCATTGTTTCATTCTTCTCCGTATTTATTGCTTTTGGTGTATCGGCAGCAGTCGGAGTTATTTTTGGGTACCAGCCGGCAAAAAGAGCTTCTGAGAAAGATCCCATTGAATCATTAAGGTACGAATAATATATTAAAAATGAAGAAGTTATTGTTGTGCTCAGTAATAGGTTTACTTTTAACTAATTATTATAAAACAAATGCACAGGAGATAAGGGAACTAACTTTTAATGATGTTATAAAGATCGCCGAAGAGAATTCCCCGAATGCGTTGATGGCGAAGCATAGGTTTCGAGCCAGCTACTGGCAATTCAGGACATTTAAAGCAGAATACAGGCCATCGCTTACCCTGATCGGAACAACACCGAATTACAGCACTGCCTACGACAGGGTTTGGAACTCAGTAACTCAGCAGTATGACTACAGATCGACAAATATCCTTCGCAATATCGGATCTCTTGCACTGTCTCAGAATATAGGTTTTACAGGTGGTACGATATCAATAAATTCCGATCTTACACTGGAAAATGATTTTGAAAATAACACCCATAATTACATTACAGCACCTCTGAGCATTGGATTGACTCAACCTTTGTTCAGGTATAATTCCTTAAGATGGCAGAAGAAAACAGAGCCACTGAAATATGACGCTGCCAAAAAAACATTTCTTTCCAATATTGAAATGGTCCACACTCAGGCTGTTATGAATTTTTTCTCTCTTGCCCTTGCTCAGATCAATAAGCAGATTGCCGCAATGAACTATTCAAATGCGGATACCTTATACCGGATTGCAAAGGGAAGATATGACCTCGGGACAATTGCTGAGGATGAGTTACTGCAACTGCAGCTTCAGTTTCTTAATACTGAAACTGCCAGGAAGGAGGCCGAAATAAATCTTCGCGACAGGGAAATACGCCTGAGATCTTTCCTCGGATTTAATGAAAATGTGAGGATTAAACTGATTATTCCAAATGAAATACCTTCTTTACAGGTCGACGTGCAGGAAGTGCTTGACCTTGCTTTGGCCAATAACCCGGAGATTTTAAATCAGCAACTGACAATTCTAACTGCCCAGAGCAGTGTTGCTCAGGCTAAAGCTGAAAAGGGTCTGAACGCTAACCTTACAGCTTCATTTGGTTTGCACGACCAGGATCCTGAATTTCCGTTAGCTTACCAGGATCCTTCAAGACAGCAGACAGTCAGATTGGGATTAACTGTTCCGATACTCGACTGGGGCCTGGGCCGCGGCAAATACAAAATGGCACAGTCGAGCCTTGAGCTTGCACAGGTGCAGTCGGATCAGGCACTGATCGACTTTGAGCAAAACCTGATACTCGATGTTGAACAATTCAACCTTCAGAAAGAGCAGGTAGGCATTGCCGCAAAATCAGATACAGTGGCTATGAAGATGTTCGAGGTAACCAAACAGAGATTCCTGATCGGAAAAATTGCTGTCCTTGAGCTTAATAATGCCGACACCAAAAAGGATCAGAACAAAAGAGCTTATGTTCAGTCATTGCAGAATTACTGGAACTATTTCTATAATATACGGAGCCTGGCCCTGTATGATTTTATAAACAGAAAGCCTCTGGAGACAGAGTATGAAAAACTCCTTGAATAGGTGCTGACGACATATTTTTTATAAGTAGAGACGTTGCATGCAACGTCTCTACTATTTATAAATGTTTTTTATAAAAAATTAATATCTTTGCGCCTCAATAAAGAAGATCAAGAATAAATTATTGCAATAATCCAAAAAATATACAAATGCAAAACAAAGCAGCTATTATCATTCTGGCAATTGCTCTGGCGCTTGTTTCAATCTATCAGCTTTCATTTACCGGTGCGACGTATAAAGTAAAGAAGCAGGCAAGAGAGTATGCAAAGGGTGACCTTGTGAAACAACGTTCCTACATAGATTCCATTGCATCATTGCCGAAGGAGAAATGGAGTTACCTAGGTAATACATACAAAGAGGTTCAGAAAAAAGAACTGAACCTTGGTCTTGACCTTAAAGGCGGCATGAACGTAATTCTTGAAGTGTCAGTTGAAGATATTTTAAAGGCACTCTCGAACTACAATACCGACAAGACCTTTACTGATGCACTGGCCAGGGCAAAAGCAGAATATCAGAAACAGGCGGGGAACGATTACCTTACCCTTTTCGGCCGGGCTTTTGAGGATATTGATCCAAATGCAAAGCTTGCCGCAATTTTTGGAACTGTTGAACTCAGGGACAGGATTAATTTTAATTCCTCAAATGCTGAAGTATTAAAGGTTCTGGATGATGAGATAGCATCTGCAATATCAAATGCCTTTAATATTCTTCGTACAAGGATCGACCGTTTCGGAGTAGTTCAGCCAAATATTACACAACTTGCAACTAAAGGACGGATTCTGATCGATCTTCCTGGTCAGGATAACCCGAAAAGAGTAAGGGAACTTCTTCAGGGAACTGCAAATCTGGAATTCTGGGAAACTTATGAAAACGGTGAGGTTATCGGTTACCTTTCACAGGCTAATAACCTATTAAGGGAAATCAAAGGGAATACTCTGAAACCGGATAGTACAAAAACTTCGGTGACAGCTGAAACAACCCTTTCTGACACTACGAAGAAAGACCAGTCTCTTGAGGCTCTTATAGGGAAAGATTCAACACAGGCTGCAGCAGCAAACCGGGAAGAATTTAACCTTCAGAATCCCTTGTTCGGCCTGCTAAATCCGCGCGTTACTGAACAGGGGCAGCCCTTGCCTTCCAGCATGGTAGGTCTTGCAGCCGGTATCGACACTGCTCAGGTTGACAGTTATCTTAAAATGAGCCAGATCAAATCAATTTTTCCACGCGATCTGCGATTTCACTGGAGCCAGAATCCATATAAATATGATCCGACAAAAACCCTGTATGAACTGCATGCAATAAAAATCACAACCCGCGATGGCAGAGCCCCTCTTTCGGGCGATGTTATCACCGGGGCAAGACCTTCATCGGGTGTTACAGGCTCTGAAGTAAAGGTTGACTTTGCAATGAATGCTGAAGGAGCAAAAACATGGGCTCGTATGACCAGGGAAAATGTAGACCGGTGTATTGTAGTGCTGCTCGACGGATATGTACGATCGTATCCCAGGGTTATTAATGAAATAACTGGGGGAAATACTGAGGTTACCGGTGATTTTACAATTGATGAGGCCACCGACCTTGCAAATATTCTTAAATCAGGGAAAATGCCTGCTCCTGCCAGAATTGTATCTGAAACAGTTGTGGGCCCTTCCCTGGGTAAAGAAGCTATAAATTCAGGATTTGCATCTTTTGCAATAGCCTTTCTCCTGGTGCTTTTTTATATGATTTTTTATTACAGCAAAAGTGCAGGAACAATTGCCGATATTGCCCTTGTAGTAAATATTTTTCTGCTTTTTGGGGTCCTGGCATCCCTTAATGCGGTCCTCACTCTGCCTGGTATTGCCGGTATAGTACTTACAATGGGTATGGCAGTTGATGCAAACGTTCTTATTTATGAGAGGATCAGGGAGGAACTGAGAGCCGGTAAAGGAATCAAACTGGCAATATCTGAAGGGTACAAAAAAGCTTATTCAGCTATTATTGACTCAAACGTTACGACAATTCTTACAGGGATAGTCCTTTATGTGGCCGGTACAGGACCGATCAAAGGATTTGCAACAACTCTCGTAATTGGAATTCTTACCTCACTTTTTTCAGCAATCTTTATTACGCGCCTTATTTATGAGTATCTTCTGAAACGCAATACGGAGCTTCATTTCTCTATTAAGCTGACAGCCAATATTCTGAAAAATACACATATTGATTTTATTGGAATGCGGAAATACTTTTATGCAGCTTCAATTTTTGTTACTGTTCTGGGTGTAGGTTCTCTGTTTGTAAGAGGATTAAACCAGGGAATTGATTTTACCGGAGGGCGAACTTTTGTAGTAAAATTTGACCAGAGCGTTAAAACCGAAGACGTGGCAAAAAGCCTTTCAGCTTCATTCGAAGGATTACCACAGGTAGTAACATATGGGAGTGACGACCAGGTGAAGATCACAACCAAGTATAAGATTAATGAAACGGGAGTTGACGATGAGATTGATACAAAATTGTATGAAGGACTTAAAGGTATAATAGGTAGCAATGTTACAAGAGAGGAGTTTCTTTCGAAATACAGGAGAAGCTCAGAAACAATAGGGCCCACTATAGCTTCGGATATTAAAGTCAAAGCCATATATGCCGTTGTTATCTCCCTGATAATAATGTTCTTTTATATTTTCATGCGGTTCCGTAACTGGCAATATGGATTTGGTGCTGTGGCCTCGCTTTTCCACGATACCTTGTTTGTTATAGGCATTTATTCATTGTTCTGGGGTGTTCTTCCTTTTTCACTTGAAATTGATCAGGCATTCATTGCTGCAATTCTTACTGTTATTGGCTATTCTGTAAACGACACTGTTATTGTATTCGACCGGCTAAGGGAATACATTCCCCTTCACAGGAAGCGGCCAATGAAGGAAGTTCTTAATATGGCCATGAATGCGACCTTAAGTCGTACTATTAACACTTCTCTGACAACATTGCTCACAGTAATTGCAATTTTCATTTTTGGTGGCGAAGTTATCCGGGGATTTGTTTTTGCTTTGATGATCGGAATCGGTGTAGGTACATATTCATCAATATTTATTGCATCTATGCTTATGTACGATACATCACGGAAAAAAGATGTTCTGGTTCAGGCCAAAGTGTAACCCGGAATATCATTAAACTTTTCTAACTTTGTAACTGACCAGAAATGGAGTCTTTAGCTAATAGAATTATATGAGCGGTCAGGAGATATTTGTAATCGTAATCGTAGTGCTCCTGTTGTTCGGCGCAGATAAGCTGCCGGAACTGGCGAGAGGTCTGGCAAAAGGAATGCGCGATTTCAGGAAAGCCACCGATGACATCAAACGTGAATTTGAAGAAAGCACAAAAGAGATAAGGAACGATCTCAATGATGTTACAAGCTCAATAAGCAAAGACGTAACAGATATTTCGCAGCATATTCAGAAAGATGTTAATGAGACTGCAGAAAACATTCAGCGGGAGGTAAACGATTTTAAGAGTGATGTTGATAAGGACCTGAATGAGGTGAAAGATAATCTTGAAACCGGAGTGAAAGAGGTTAAAGACAATGTTGAAAAGGGCGTTGAAGAAGTTAAGGATAATATTGAGGCAAGCGCCGGAGAAATAAAAAAAAGCTATGAAAAGAATATTAATGAACCTGATGATAACTATTACAGGTATGATTATAAAGACTAAAAAGGAATCAGGATCCAGTAATCGGTAATCGGTAAACATTAAAAAGTAACTTTAATTGACTACTACCAGAATCCTCACACATTGTCATTAATCCCTTAAGAATATATAATGATTTGCACTACCGGCATTACGAAATCATACGGGGACCTGAAAGTTCTGAAGGGAATTGATATTGAAATAAAGGATAGGGAGGTTGTTTCAATAGTGGGAGCCAGCGGTGCAGGAAAAACAACTCTTCTGCAGATAATAGGAACACTTGACAAGCCTGACAGCGGAACGGTTTCTTTCAACGGTACTGATACCAGTCATCTTAAAGGCAAAACTCTGGCAGCTTTCAGAAATACACATATAGGTTTTGTGTTTCAGTTTCATCAGCTTCTCCCTGAATTCACTGCGCTTGAGAATGTTTGTATTCCCGCATTTATAGCAGGTAAAAGCAAAGCTGAAGCTGAAGCAAAAGCCTCTGAGATACTTGGATTTCTGAATCTATCAGAAAGGCTCGACCATAAACCCTCAGAGCTTAGCGGAGGCGAGCAGCAGCGGGTTGCCGTGGCCAGGGCCCTTATAAATAATCCGTCAGTCATTCTTGCTGATGAACCTTCAGGCAATCTCGACTCAGAAAACAAAAACGAGCTGCATAAACTTTTTTTCAGACTAAGGGATTCGTTCGGACAGACCATTGTTATTGTAACTCACGACCGACAGCTTGCAGGTATGTCGGACAGGGTGCTTCAGATAAAAGACGGACTTATAGTAGACGAGTCCTGATAGTTCATTTGGTCTTTTTCATTTCCATTAATGACTTTAGCAATGCGGCCGCATCTTTGTGATTGTTCCGGATTGCAAAAGTAATAGCATCATCCCCGTCAGCATCCTTCATAAAAGGATCAGCATTATGTGCCATCAAGGTCCTGACCACCTCTGTTTGTCCCTCTGACGCAGCGAACATGAGGGCAGAAAAATGCTCGGCCTTATCTGTAAGATTCGGATCGGCATAATTCTCAAGCAACAGTTTCACTGCGTCCGGAAAGGGACCCGATGCGGCCATCATTAAAGCTGTGCGTCCGTTTATGTCCTGAATATTTACTGATGCACTTTTCAGAATAAGTTTATTAATGACAGCTGTATGGCCGTTAAAAGCTGCGTACATCAGGGCTGTCCTGCCATCCTGGTCGAGAGTGTCAACATTGCAGCCTTTATCAAGAAGCAATGATACCTGGTCCAGATCACCATTCAACGCTGCTTCATGTATTGATGCTCCCTGTTCAGCTGAGGGATGAACAGCGCTGCTTTTATCACTTTGAACTATTCCACCGTTCTTTTCACTTTTTGATCTGCATCCATTCAAAAACAGAATCAGAACAAATGTACACAAGAGCAAAAATGTAACAGGTTTCTTCATCTTTCATAATTTTCAGTGAAAGCAGTTTAATTTACCTGTGGCCTACAGCATGATGAACCGGAACACCTGGATTGTCCTGTACTGCTTTGTTCGGCAATATTACCAAATATTTCTTTTGCAATACTTATTGATCCTCTGATTTCATAGCCTGGATTGTGTATATTTTTAACAAAATCATCCTGTACTTATTCACATAAAAAGAATCAAGCATCCTTGACTTTATTACAAGTATTGCTTATTATTACCCTTACTTTGTTACAAGTTTAGAGGTAACATCCTGATATTTTAAAAGGATAATGGATTAGAACCTCGAGGTTGAAATAGCAATCGTTCTCAGAAGTGAGATGGCAGAAACAGAAACATGGTGATTCCAATCGAAATAAATTAGGGGCATGAATTTAAGAAAAGTTGACCTCAAAGAATTTCTGGATGAAAAAGTAGAATTATACAACAGACCTGCTTTCATAGAGTATGATCCCATAAGCATTCCCCACAGGTATTCAAAAAAAGAAGATATCGAGATTTCAGGATTTCTGGCAGCTACTATTGCCTGGGGAAACCGTAAGATGATTTTAAGAAATGCCGGTAGGATTATGGCACTTCTCGATGATTCCCCATTTGATTTTATTCTAAACTCTGACGAACAAGATCTTGAGAGAATTGAGGGTTTTGTTCACAGGACTTTCAATTCAACCGATTTGATCTACTTTCTGAAAGCCTTACAAAACATTTACAGACACAAGGGTGGCCTTGAAACAATCTTCAAAGCTCATCAGACTTCAGATTCACTATTACCTGCTATCCATGAGTTCCACAAGATCTTCTTTGAACTTTCTCATGAGAAAAGAACGGAGAGACATGTTTCTGATCCATTCAAAGGTTCGGCGGCAAAGAAATTGAATATGTATTTACGGTGGATGATAAGGAATGACAATAGGGGTGTTGATTTCGGTCTTTGGAAGACGCTATCACCTTCGATCCTTTCTTGCCCACTGGATGTTCATTCAGGTAATGTTGCCAGAAAACTTGGCTTATTGACACGTAGGCTGAATGATGCAAAAGCAGTGTCAGAGTTAGACCATGCTTTACGAAACCTGGATAAAAACGATCCTGTTAAGTACGACTTTGCATTATTTGGGTTGGGAGTATTTGAGGGATTCAAATAATCTAACCATTCCTCATCCGCTAAATTTTTCTTATTTTTTCATAATTTTCGAACTCATATAACTTCCACCAGCCTCCTTATCTCTCTAATTTATAAGGATTTTATTCTTTATACTGCGTGAGCATATATTTTATCATTAAATTTGTTTATAACTGATCTGACTTATGATAGATAAATCCGCTGCATGGAATCGAATAAAAGAACTCGTTAACCGATTCGGTGAACAGTATGATTCATATATGCAATCAGGTTATAACGAAACGTTAACCAGAAGGGATTTCATCGACCCATTCTTTAAGTCTCTTGGTTGGGATATCGATAATGAGAAGGGTATGCAGAGGCCTACAGGGAGGTCATTCATGAAGATAAGCTAAATATAGGAGGTGCTACTAAAGCTCCTGATTACTCTTTCAGACTGGTCGGGGGCAAACGCTTATTCTTTGTTGAAGCAAAAAAGCCAAGTGTATATGTAAAAGAGGATATTCAGCCCTCCTACCAGGTGAGAAGATATGGATGGAGTGCAAAGCATCCCATTAGTATCATTACAGATTTTGAAGAGTTTGCGATATATGATTGCACAACGAAACCTGATCCTCGTGACAAACCATCTGTTGCAAGAATAAAATATCTGACATTCCGTGATTACCAAAAGGAGTTCGATTTTATATGGGAAACCTTCAGTAAGGAACAAGTATTAAAGGGAAGTTTCGATAAGTTTATTCAAACTGATACCCACAAAAAAGGAACTGCTTCAGTAGACAAAGAGTTTCTCGAATCACTCGATAAATGGCGAACATATCTTGCAGTTAATATTTCCTGGAATAATAAAAACCTGACGGAAGATGAAATAAATTTTGCTGTTCAGCAGACCATCGACCGGATTATTTTTCTTAGGATAGCTGAAGACAGACATATAGAACCTTATGGTAGCTTAAAACATACATTGAACCATGGTGATTTCTATACCAATTTGTTCGATGTATTTTATAAAGCTGATGAAAAATATAATTCAGGCTTGTTTGATCTGAAAAAAGACCGGATCAGCAAGACTCTGATTATTGAGAACAAGGTTCTTAAAACAATAATTAACGAACTATATTATCCTGAATGTCCCTATGAATTTTCAGTCTTACCTGTAGAAATTCTTGGGAGTGTCTATGAACAGTTTCTGGGTAAGATCATAAGAATAACCCCTGCCCATCATGCCAAAATTGAAGAAAAACCAGAAGTAAAGAAAGCCGGTGGTGTCTACTATACCCCACAGTATATTGTCGACTATATTATAAAGAATACGGTCGGGAAGCTTATTGAAGGAAAAACACCTTCAGAAATTTCTCCATTGAAAGTTGTAGATCCTGCATGTGGTAGCGGGAGTTTTTTAATTGGTGCTTTTCAATACCTCCTTGATTTCCATAAAAACTATTACAGTAACAGGGGAAAACCTTCTAAAGGCAATAAAGATAACCCCCTGACTCCTGAAGGACAACTTTCAACTGCTGAAAAGAAACGGATCCTGCTTAATAATATTTATGGCGTTGACATTGATTATAATGCAGTAGAAGTTACCAAACTTAGCTTATTATTGAAATGCATGGAGGGTGAGACGGAGGCATCAATAAACCAGCAATTTAAACTCTTTAATGAAAGAATACTACCAACTCTTGATGACAACATTAAAAGTGGGAACAGTCTTATAAGTACAGATTACTACGATAACCAACTTGACTTCGGTGAGGAAAAGAAAATTAAACCATTCAACTGGAAGAACTCATTTCCCGATGTGTTCAAACAGGGTGGATTTGATGTTGTAGTTGGTAACCCACCATATGTAAGGCAGGAACTAATTAGTGCCCAGAAGGACTATTTCCAGGGTCACTAACAGGTCTTTCATGGCATGGCAGACCTTTACAGCTACTTCATTAAACGAAGCCTTAAACTGCTTAATGCAACTGGTTTATACGGTGTAATTGTTGCTAACAAATGGATGCGTTCCAATTATGGAGCACCTTTACGCAAGTTTATGAAGGTCCATAATATATATGAGATCATCGATTTTGGAGATCTTCCCGTCTTTGAAACCGCAACCACATATCCCTGCATAATAATTGCCGGAAATCCGGGGAAGGATAATGGCCAGATAAAACTTACTCTGCCAAAAACATTAAAATTCTCTATGCTCACAGATTATGTTGAACAAAACCACAGCTTGTTAAACAAGGACTCGTTAAATGATGATGGTTGGAGCCTGGCAGAAGAAAATTCGCAGCTTTTATTGGCCAAAGTTCAAAAGGCAGGGATCCCCTTAAAGACTTACGTAAAAGGGAAAATCCTTTATGGGATTAAAACTGGATTCAATGAAGCATTTGTAATTGACAAAGAAACTAAGGACAGGTTGATTAGAGAAGATCCCAACAGCGCGGAAATTATCAAACCCTTCCTTGCTGGCAGAGATATAAAAAGATACCAGAAACCACATAGTGAGAAATTCCTGATTTTCGCAAAGAGAGGGGTTGAGATAAAAAATTACACTTCAGTACTAAAGCATCTTGAGAATTACAAAACACAGTTAACACCAAAACCAAAAGACTGGAAAGGGACAGAATGGAAAGGCAGGAAACCGGGTAGTTATAAATGGTATGAGATACAGGACGCTATTGATTATGCAAAAGAGTTTGAAGAACCTAAAATTATTATACCAGCTATTGCCAATTCAGCTTCTTATACCTTTGATAATGAACTACATTATTCAAACGATAAAACTTCAATAATACCCGTCTATGATCTGTATCTCCTGGGATTACTAAATTCAAAGCTTCTGGATTATTTCATCAAATCGATCGCCTCAACAAAGCAAGGGGGATATTATGAGTGTAAGCCTATGTATTTATCAAAAATCCCGATTAAAATCATTAACCAAGCTGATGATACAGATGTGCGTCTTCGCCGGAATATCGAACATTTTGTAGAACAAGTTCTTGGATTAAATTCCGAACTCCATTCATGTAGGATTCCTGAAAGGATAGAAGAGCTAAAATCACATATTCACCATATTGAAAATAAGATAAATGAGATTGTTTACCAGATGTATGGATTGACGGAAGAGGAGATCGGGATTGTGGAGTCCGCTATAAAATCTTAATCAGAAAATTTGTCTCACATATAAAAAAGACCGGAGCATAAAGCACCGATCAAATTTTTAGATGAAACAACTCTTTATTTAGCTTAACTAATATTTATCGCAATACTTTTCCATGAGTTCTTCAAATCGCTTTAATTCAGGGTAAAATGGCTCATATCCCATCTCTTGCACAAGCCAATCATGATATGGTTTGTTGAACATATGCATGTATTCCATAATATCAAATTCGTTGTAGACTATTTCAGAATTTGGAGTCCACTTTAAAAAACCTCCGAATCCCCCATTTAAAGCATCATAATAGTGATGTTCTACAGTGATATTTGGTGATTCCTCACTTAGCATGTAATCTATTATGGATTGAATATATTTGCATAATGTCACAATCCATTCTGCATTTGGGCACCATGCAGTATCATAAATTACATAAAGTTTTTCATTGTCATTAACATTGATTGAGGAGTTGAACATATCCCACTTTGTACCCCATGCAGCTCTACGCCAGGCTATATCAAAGTTATCTTTTGGAGGTGGTAACAATTTGCTCATCGTAATCGATGTTGTACCGCTGTCATCCGCAACAAGTAAAACCTCTTTGATTCGTTGCATTACTATTTCATCATCTGATTGAATCGTTAGTTTATTAGTCACATAATTTGGCATTTCTTTATTTGTTAATAATATTATTTTTAAAATCTAAAAGTTTGCGGTTTTATTTAAGGCGCAAGATTCATATCTTCCTCGGGGGCCGGTTCACCGGCCACTAAAAACCTGGCTTCTTGCCCGTTCCACGATGTCAGTGATTTCCTTATTAATATTCCTGCACGTTGTCTGCAACTCAGGGTCCGTTTCCATCACGTGGATAAGTGACACAATTAATTTATCGTTCATATCTATGTATCTCATCTTTAATATTTCATTGATTTCTCCAACAAATCGGTATACATCATTTATGTCAGTATATGAAGGATATTGTTTGACAGCCAGAAATGTCAAAAAGAAAAAGAATGTCCTTTCAAATTCTACCGGTGTTACCGGAAAGTAGTAAATGTATTCGCAATAATAATGCTTGATTAAATCATTGTTCGCAACATCAAATAGTATTGACTTTGTATCATTAGATTGGTCATTGGTATCGAGGCTTGAATAGTCATATACTGGTCTGTCTTTTAAAATTTTCCCATCGGGAGTTATAATATCCCTTATGAATAGTATTCGTTCCATGCTTTTTTTGCTTTCCGCAATAATAAATTTATTTATAATGCTTAAAGTTTCGACTGTGGTCTTATTGTTATCATTGTCATTCATTATCTCTTTGATTCTTACCTTAAATTTCCAGTCAATCCTTTCAGCCGGACTACAATGTTTTATCATTGACCTGCCAAGTTGAAAACCTAAACTTTTATTGAAAGTGGTATAAGGAAAATTATTATTGAATTCCTCTATACATGTTTCTGATTCCTTCCAGCTAAAAACCGAATCATACATTTTGGTGGTTAATTCTTCGGTGCTGAAATTTTTTATTTCTCCTGGGTTTCTTGTTATGTGGCCTTCATATATTTTTTCCATTTTTAAATATTTTAAGAATTGGGATTAATTTTAGTTACCCTAAAATCAATCCCGTAATTTTTTGTTATGTACAGGAAATTCATTTTCAGGTTGTTTTTCCCTTCTTTGGTTGTTTCTTCTCATAGCCTACAATCACTTGTGATGTGTACCTTTTTGTTGCAGTAAACCTGTGTGCGTCATTTTCCCACGTAATTGTATAATAAGATTTAAATCCTTCTACATCCTTTTTGTCATTTAAAAAATCAAAGACGACCCCTTCATCAGGGTCCTCCCTCACAATATCAATACGATTCAGATATAGGTCAATTACTTCCTTGAATCTGCTTGTTAATGCTTTATAGTCATCATCTTCGATAACAGGAAATAGGATTTGATAATGTGGTGCCATATTCACTACATGCTCTTTACCATTCTTAATGATGGAAGTGAATTCAACGCAGTCTTCGAAGTCATCATCCGTCCATGTCACACCTGTAAAAGTTACATCCGGGTGTTGTTTGGATAATTCGACTATTGCATCATTTAAATATTCTTTACGGCAGAGATAAGTAGTTTCTCCATTCTCTATGCCTAAGATAAAATTTCCCCATTCCTGGTTAAAAGTACTACCTGATGCTATTATGCCAGGATTCGTACATGATACTCTTGTTCCTCTATTGTATCCCATAACTTTTAATTTTTAATAATATTATTATTTATTGCTTGCTGAATCAACTGACGTAAATATGTTGATACCCTTAAGTAGGAGTTGTCAGCATTCTGTTTAATCTTATTGTAAAGGGTAAGATCAACCCACATGTTAATTCGTTTAAAATCTTTCTTTCTCATTAGTCTAAATTTTTAATTGCTTCAATTATTTTCTTATAAATAGAAAAAAATCGAGCAAAAGGTATAACAATGACACAGTTTAGATACATATATCACAAACACATCCCCTTTATGTGGCATAATATCTGCTAATTAGATCACTGAAATATTTTTCATTTTCCCAAATATTTATCTTTTTCGTAAAAAATCCCTACCCTAACAAGTCGGTACAGATTTACGATGTCATACGAATATTTATAAGTCAGTTATAAAAAATACATCAGATCGAGTATTTATATAAAATTATGTATGACATGAAAAATGAAAATGAGATAAAAGAGGTAAGATTGGATAGAATTATAACAATTCGTTTGACTGGCGATGACTATAATGCATTATTGAACCTGAGTAAAGCCAGAGGGTCAGATGTTTCTAAAGTTATCCGAACAATGACAAAACCAATAGTGGACTTGACCCACGAAAATAACAGTAAAAGCAAATGGCAATGGATTGAAAACAAGCAATAGCCCACAGATTAGCGGTGGACCCTATAAGTGTCTTATCCACCTTGACAGGCTGAGTATAACCTTTAAGCATTGGTCCGGTTCAACATTCCATGATGTAAGGAATCCGGATTTAATTTCTTGTGAGCAAATTTACAATACAATAACACTTATACATGATTCCTCACCGGGTATCGGTGCTTTCTACCACACTTTCAAAGTCCTATACAAAGGGTATGTGGTTGGCAAACTACATACGGCGACTAAGCTGAAGAAGCACGAACTTCAGTTCTATTTTTCAAAACAAGTGTTCTATTCATTCTCTCCTGATTTCTGGCATGAAGTTTACATTGCAATTAAGCACGAACTTGGCTTGATTTATAACAATATCCATTATTTGGAAGTATCCATTGACGTAAATAAAAATCTTGTTGAGGCATTTGGACATTACTACTATAACTGTATTAACAACTACCTAAGGTTAGGTGGCCGCTACAGAATGCGAAAGGGCACTATTGTACACGTTATGAGTAATGGTTCTTCCTTTGTAATTGGAGGAAGCGAAAATTCCATTGAGATATACAACAAATCAGCGCATGCTGAACAATTCATTCTCGACTATTTCGAAAATAATGGCCTTGCCGGTAAGGAAGTCCATCGTATTGAAGCAAGACTTAGTTGGAATTATATCCGGCATCTACGTAACAGAAGACACCTAAATATTGATGTTGAAACTCTTTTGGATGAAAAGAAGCTGGCAACGATATTCCAGGAGTCAACGAAGAATAAAATTATTTTTGAGGATACTATGTTTAAATCCAACGATAAACACGGTAATGTACACTACAAGAGAATTAGCGTTGTAGATGACTTGCCAATCACTACTGCTGCGATCGGACAGCTAAATCAGAGTTTGCGGATTAACCACGATAAGAATGATTCAGTTGATGAGAATATAATACGTCAGAATTACTTCAGGTATCTGGAAAGTGGTAATCCAGAATACTTGAGCCAATTCAAATCCAGTGGAAAAGTCGCCGGTTATAACAAGGAACAATTGTCTGAATTGATAAGCAAGTTCAATAAAAAATTTATGGGTAACCGTACTGCTGATATTGTTGGGAGGATGGAACACGCTAAAAAATATATTTCACCTAAACCGGAATTTAGATTAGGTGAGGTATTTTATGCCATGGGATTAAAATTAAAGTGGCATTTATTGGGATTATTTTGATGCCAGACTCGGTACTGTTGAATCAGACTTGTATTACATCACATCGGCATTTACCGGTACTATAACCGCCTTTAATGGTACTTAAAATGTCATTAATGGTTCATGTTCGTTAACAACTTATTGATTGTGAGAAAAATAATGTGTTGGTCATATTTTCTAACAATTTGAATAATTATGTTTTAAGAGAAATCGATTATTTGAGTATTGCCAAATTTGGGTACCACCATGCGGTAGCGCAGCACAAATTATCATTTTCCGAAAATAATCGTGAATACGTATTACATTGAATGCTATTTGAAATCAGAATTACCTGGACCTAAGTTAGAGACCTTTAAAGAAATCCTCAAGTGATATTCCTATTTTCTGAAGGGTAAGTACGAATAAACGCAAAGATACACTCTCACCACGTTCAATTTTATTTAATGTGACTTTATTGATGTTGCTCCTGGTTGCAAAATCTTCATAATTCGGACTCATTTCCTTCCTGAGCGATCTAACTTTTGCACCTATCTGCTCCAATTTCTTATTGACATCTGAATAGGATTCCTGCACCTTCTTCGGTTTCATATTTGTTTTTGCTATAAAATTAAGAAAAAACATAAGAATATATGTAGAATATTGCAAATGCATATATTTATATGTATTTTTGTAATATGGAAAACAATTCAACATTCATTCAATTGTCATTTAATACCGATGATGAATTCAAGAACAGATACCTGGTTATTGCCGAAGTAGTTGAACAGGAAGTTCAATACATCCACCTGGTACCAGTTCCGGCTTGGCTCGTATACTATTCCAAGACTTACAGGTATTGTTGTATTAACCTTAATTAGAAATCAATGAAAAAGATGGCCTTGTATTGTCGTGTCTCAACTAACGAACAGACGACAGATAATCAACGTATTATATTGGTAAAACATGCAGAACACATGGGGTGGAAGTATCAGGTATTTGAGGAAATAATGAGTACCACAAAAGCCAGAAGAGTTAAGGCTGATCTGCTTCAAAGGTTACGAAAACAAGAATTTGATGGAATACTTGTTTACCGGCTTGATCGCTATGCACGTTCAACAACAGAATTACTATTGGAAATTCAGGAACTTGTAAAGAAAGGTATTGAGTTTCATAGTCTTACAGAACAGCTTGATTTCGGAACTGCAAGCGGAAGACTCCATCTGGCGGTCCTTTCGGCCTTCTGCGAATTTGAGAGAAGTTTATTGAGGGAACGTGTTATTTTAGGCCAGCAGAGAGCCAAACAGCAAGGAATTAAAATCGGACGTCCTGCAGGGAGTATTGATAAAAGAAAAAGAAAAAACACTGGTTATCTCGAAAGAGAGAAAAAGAAGAGATTTATGAAGGAATACCAAAAAATCCTCCCCCCAAATAATTACGATTTTCTAAATCATTGATATTTAGTTAATTAATGACCCAGCCTCCCCCATGAATTTATGTACCAAAAAAGGAGTTACTTTTTTGGGTACAAATAAAGTATTTTTCTATAAGAGGTGTCCGGTGAATGTGAATTAGAAATTGCTATCATCTTATTGACTTTGCATGATACAGCAGTAAGATTGATAAATTGGGTGAAATTAACACACTTTTAAACATCTTAAAATCTTTTGCATTTCGGTTGGATATTATGATATCATTTCGTAAATTTACGAAATTGTCTTCTGAAAATACTATCTCAGAGTATGCAAAACCTATAAACATGAAAGGCAATAATAATATTAAGTATCAAGAAAAAGATTTGAAGCTTGCCAGATTCGCTAAGGCACTTGGACATCCAGCACGAATAGCAATACTTAGACATTTATCCTCTCTTAAATCCTGTTGCTTTACTGAAATAGCTGATGATTTACCACTTGCTTATTCTACTGTTTCAGAGCATCTAACAGAATTAAAAAATGCAGGGTTGATACAGGGCAGTATAGAACCACCAAGGGTGCAATACTGCATAAATTATGAAAATTGGGAACTTGTTAAGAAATACCTGAATGAATTTACCAGTATGAAGATTGCAAAAAACAAAACGAATAAATAATTTCTATTGTAGTGAAAGAAACATGGTTTAAAACCGGATTTTTTGCACACGGCGTTCTGAATCTGACACCAAAGGAAAGTTTTGAACTCTGTGAAAAGGGTGCAATAATAATCGATGCAAGAGAGGAATATATGAATGCCTTCAAGATGTTTAAGGTTGAAAAAATAATTTATTTGCCTTACAGTGAATTGGAGCAATTATTCACCGAACTACCAAAAGATAAGCTTTTAATTTTCGCTGATGCCGTGGGATTGAAAAGCCGTGAAAGTGTTTTGTTCATGGAAGCTCACGGATATGAAAATGTCGCCAATTTGGTAGGTGGCATTGTTGATTGGGAAAGAGACGGTTTACCAATAAATACTGATATCACTGCACGTCTCTCCGGCTCATGCATGTGTCAGCTTAAAGCAAGGGAAAAACCTAAGAAATAGACTTTAATAATATAATTATGAATCGAAAAAACCTGATTGTATTGATAGCACTTATCGCAGCTGTTATTCTGATAACTTTTGTGACCACAAAGGGTACTCAAAACAAAAGATATTTTGTCAATAGAGAGTTGATTACTCAATCCGGTGTATGTCCGCCATTTTATCTTTATGATGAAGATGGGAATATGATTGATCCTGTAAATAATATAAATGCAGAAAAACCATATTCTCCAAAGCAGACATGTGGTAAATGCCACGATTACGCTAAAATAACCCAGGGATTCCATTTCCAGCAAGGCAAAGATGAAGTGGCAACAGGAACAATTGCTGAAAGGTATCAGTGGGTTTCTAATCCTGGCAACTATGGTGGTAACTGGTGTTCTCCTGCTCCGTTGTATAATTATCTCTCAAAGAAGAAAAACACTTCAGCGAAAGAGATGGACATGACTTCCTTTACTTTCATAACTAATGGATGTGCAACCTGTCATCCAGGCGGTGGCCCATTGGAATATGACAGGGAAGGATTCCGATATGATAAGCATATGGACTCATTAGGATACACTGCCGGTGGTATAAATAATTTTGATGGAGACTATTTCCAGGCTCATTGGAACCGTTCTGGTGTGATTGAAGCAGATTGCAATCTATGTCATTTGCCCGAATATGATTATAGAATCAGAAATGAAAACCTTGCAAAATTTAATTTCAGGTGGATGGCAACTGTGGGTTCAGGATTAGCTTCAGTTGAAGGATCGGTTAAAGACACAATTGATGTAAAAGTTAAATATAACCTTGGGAAATTCGGTGCTGATGGGAAAGTTTCAATGCACCTGGTTCGGGAACCACGTAATGAGACTTGCTTAAATTGCCATTCAAAACCACAATGGAAAAAACGGGGATCTTCTTTTACGGAATACACTGATGTTCATATTGCCAAAGGACTTAAATGTGTAGATTGCCATGCTGCGGGGTCAATGGCCGTTGAAAGTAGGATAAAAGGCAAGGAGGTACATCAGTTTGGAAAAGGAGATGATCCGTCAGGATGGGTGAGAAATGACCTGGATAATACAATGCGCACATGCAAAGATTGCCATACAACTGGTTACCTGAATGCGCCCGTTGCAAAGCACACCTGGCTGCCTGACCTTCATCTTGACAAGCTTTCATGCCAGGCTTGCCATATACCTCAGCGTAAAGTCAAATCAGCCTTGGTACAGGTAAGTGATGTTTTTAATCCTGGTACAAAAATCGCTCCTCCGCCAAAGTATGTTTGGACATTTTATGACCAGAACATGAACTACTGGAACCATTATGGGGAATTGGCAATGTTTACAGCAAAAGACCAGCCTTCAGATCCATTTATCCCTCAGTATGCTAAATACAAAGGACAGATATTCCCTGTAAATGCAGTTCACAGTGCATGGCCTGGAATCTATACGGAAGGTAAACCAGGTCTTGATCAACCCAAACAAAAGGATATCTATAGTATGTGGATTGCCCACAGAAAAGAAAAAACAAAATATCCTGAACTTTCAAAAATTGTCGATAATAATTCAGATACCATACCAGAAGTAAATACACCTGAAGAAATTGATGCATTTATCAGTTCTGTTACTGCATGCCTGAATGATTTAAAATATAATCTGGAAGGTAAAAAAGTTGTATGGGTAAATGATGACAGGATGTATCTGACCGGAAAGGATTATAAGATGCTTGAGAAAGAGACATGGGAATCATCACCTTATGCATCAGTGTACAAATACAGTCATGATGTGTTCCCTGCTAAAGCTGGATTGGGGACAAACGGATGCACAGATTGCCATTCTTTCAAATCTGATATTTTCTATGGTCAGGTTGTAAAATATCCCTTTGGTGATAATGCCAAACCTATATTGGAATCACAATATAAAAGACTGAATATGAGTGGCTTTATGGTAGGATTATCATCCTTCAGGGAGCAGTACTTAAAATCATTTGAATACCCGGCAATAATCTTTCTTCTTATTGTGGTAATATTATCACTTTTAGCCCATGAAAACAGAAAGCATAACTACTTCCTTGTTAACTCAAAACTTCTGCTTATTGTTTATGGGTTGATTATCGCCGGGTTAACTTTCATTTATCTGAAACCTGATGTAAACAGTTATGTTCTGCCAGACAGGATGACACTTGATACGAATCATTTCATGATAACTGTTATCGCATTAATCGTGGGAATATTTGCCTGGCTTCAAATGAGAAAGGATAATCTTTCATCCAGTCTTTTAGGCAAATTTCAAGCACTGTTCCTGATACTTTCAGTGATATCAGGGTTGTTTATGATGATAAAATTTGAATTCATATATCTGATTGTCAGAATTGCATACACAGTTTTTGATCTTGCAATTGTTTTGGGCGTCTTAACCTCAATAATCTATTTAATAAACGATCAATTTAGTAAGTATGAACAAGCTGTACAGAAGTAATTGAAATAAGTCTTAACAATTTAATATTCATGCTATGAAACACTCCATCGGCTTTATTGGTGGCGGAAGAATTACCAAAATCCTTCTGCAGGCATTCAGTAATAAAAATGTAAAATTTAATACAGTCGTGGTCACGGATCCAAATAATGAAGTGACTACCAAACTGAAGAGTAAATTCCCATTTATAAAGGTTGATAATCCTGCTGTTGCAGCCTCGCAGGAAATTGTTTTCATTTCACTGCATCCCCCGGTGATAATGGATACTCTTGAACTGCTAAAGAATAATGTCAGGAGCGACGCAACTGTCATTTCACTTGCACCTAAGATCAACATAGCCAAAATATCATCAAAGCTGGGACAGGTTAAGAATATTGCCAGGTTGATCCCGAATGCCACTTCCTATATTAATGATGGATATAATCCGGTTTGCTTTTCACCAGGATTTGAAAAGGGGGAGAAGGATTCAGTATTGGATCTCCTGAAAAACCTTGGTCACACATTCGAGGTGGCAGAGGAAAAACTTGAGAGTTATGCCATCATGTCTGCCATGCTACCAACATACTTTTGGTTTCAATGGAATTACCTTGAGGAAATAGGTATCAAGACCGGACTCACTAAATCAGAATCGGAAGAAGCTGTTCACCAAACGCTCATTGCTGCCATCAACCTGATGTACAAGTCGGAATTAACACCACAAGAGGTAATTGACCTTATCCCAGTTAAGCCTATTGGAGAACATGAATCTCAGATAACTGAGATTTATAAAACAAAGCTGATAGGGTTGTTCGAAAAAATCAAGCCTTAATTCATTACCAATTAAGAAACATAATAATTAAAGAATGTTTGCAATGAAGAAAGTTGTTATATCATTAGTAGTATTAATCAGCTGGACTATTTGTTCAGCACAGATAATTGAGACTGTACCTCTTCCCGCTGCACAGAAGACAGGAGGCATGCCGCTGATGGAAGCATTACAGCTACGAAAATCACAGAGATCATTCAGTTCAAAAGAATTAACTTCTCAACAAATATCAAATCTGTTATGGGCAGCTTATGGAACAAACAGGCCAGATGGGTTCAGGACTGTACCGGCGGCAAAAAACTGGTATGAATTCGATATATATGTATTAAAATCAGACGGATGGTTCCTTTATGAGGTAAGCAAGCATGCTTTGCTCATAATGGGGAAGGAAGATCTCAGGATTTATGGCGGAACCCAGGATTTCGTTAAAGCTGCACCTGTAATTCTTGTTTATGTGGCCGACTTTGACAGGATGACTGGTGCAACCGATGACCAAAAGAAATTCTTTTCCGCTGTCGACTTAGGCTATATTTCACAGAATGTATATCTATGGTGTGCTTCCGAGGGTCTTGCCACGATAATTCTCGGACAAGTCGATAAACCAAAGGTACATGAAGTCCTAAAACTTAAACCGGCTCAGCAGGTTATTCTTTCGCAGCCTGTTGCGTACCCTGGTCAGTGATTAGGGAAAGTATCAGAAACAATATAAATGGCCGACAGTTAGAGATCTTATCGGCCACTTATATTTTATATGAAAATCTTTACTGTTTTACAGCGCAATCCATGCAGACTTTCTTATTACCCTTGATGCGTCCATATTCCATCACAGTCATTTCGCCGCATTCCTCACATACAAAACCGTCAAAACTGTCTTTCTTAGGTTCAAGATTGTATTCGAAGACAGGGGAAATATTCAGGAGCTTATCATCAGGTGCATTCATTACTCCGTTAACTAAAGGATCAACTATCTCTGCGGGAACAGTGCTTGCCGGTTTTCCAAGCATACGATAGTCTGTGAAGAATGCTGTTTTCTTGTTATTAAGCATTGCTTCCGCTTTGGGAGTAACCCTTACGGCTTTTCCGGTTGCCCTGTCAACAACGGTAACTGCCCATTTCCCCTTGTGTGTTTTCTTAATATTGCCCTTACCGAAGGTCGTACCCATAATCACCTGAAGTCCGTCGCCATAACATGTTGCACAATGGTCGTCACCCAGGTCAACAAAAGCAACCAATTGCCCGTCTTTTGCACGGTCAACACCCAATGCGTTCATGGCGGCGGCGCCTACCCTTAAACCCATTGGCATGGCAGGACATTTATGTCCATGAAATTTCTGCCCGAATTCGAGCCAGTCTTTTGGATTAATCATGATTTCTGAATTTTAATTTGATATTATTAATGTATTATTTGTTTATTATCATCAACCATATACTCTGGTTGAATTGTTGAATGATCTATATTGTAATGACTTAAAACCGCTTTTATATGACCCAGTATTTTCTCGAATCCACTTACTTTCATATCTTCTGATATATCAATATGAGCTTCGAACATCAGATCGTGTTCATTGATTTGCCATACGTGAACATGATGTATATTTTTCACTCCCTGTATGTTCTCGATTTCATTCACAATTTTCTGAATGTCAATTTCTTCTGGCGTGAATTGCATAATAATGCGAAGAGATGATCTGACTATTCCCCAGCTCATATATAGAAGGTAGATGGCTATGGCCATAGAGAAAACACTATCTGTCCAGAACCATTGCAAATATTTCATGGCAAGTCCTCCCAGCAATACTGCAATAGAGGTAAGCATATCACCAAACAGATGGAGGTAAACCGATTTCATGTTTATGTTTTCATGAGAATCATTCCGGATGAACAGCACACTGATCCCATTTGCCAGGATTCCGGCAATAGCTAAATAAATAACCAGATTTGCAGAAATCAGAATCGGGTTGACTAATCGATGAATGGCTTCAAAAAGAATAATAACCGAAATTATAATCAACGTGGCAGAGTTGATGAAGGCGGCAAGTATTTCTGAGCGTCTGAAGCCGAAGGTTTGTTTTTCGGTAGCTTCTCTCTTTGCTAATCTATTAGCTAAATAACTTATGACCAGCGATAATACATCACTGAAGTTGTGAGCAGCATCGCTGAGTAGTGCCATACTTCCTGATATAATACCACCAATTGCCTGGGCTAAAGTAATACCCACATTAAGCAGAATAACTAATCCGAGATTCTTACCACTTACTTCATGGTGATTATGTTCTGTTTCATTCATGAGTTATTCCTTTAAAGTTTAAGCAATCGCATCGAATATTAATTTCGCAGCAATCAGTATCAGAACGATAGCATAAATAATTTTAACCTGTTTCGATTTAGCTTTTTCCGTCATAAAAAGTCCGCCAAGCTGTGAACCTATTATTACTGCTACAACAACAATGATAGTAAGAGGCCAATTCATTTTGCCCTGTGCTATGTGACCGAAATATCCTGAAATTGAAGAAAAAGTGACAACGAATGCTGTTGTTGCAGCTGCTTCTTTGGTTTTATATCCGGTTGCCATCAGGATCGGAGCAATTATAAATCCTCCACCAAGACCCAGCATTCCACCAATAAAACCGGCAAAACTACCGGTAAAGAATCCAATAATACTTCTTTTTCTTAAAGGCATCATATGTTCTGGTTCAGGTTTTTTAGCGACCCATATCATTCTTACGGCTGCAATAACAACTATTGTTGCAAAAAGTATTTTTAGAGTTTGAACTGGGACCATTTCACTCATCATTGCTCCAAGAGGGGCAGCAATTAGTGCTGTTACAGCCATAACAGCGCCACCTTTCCAGTCAACCAGTTTTTTACGGGCGAAAGGGATCAGAACCAGCAGTGTATTGAGTCCATTGAGCAATAGTCCAAGTGGGATTGCAACACTTACCATATCAAATCCTGCCCAGTTGAGCACCGGGACGTAAACCATTCCGCCTCCGAGTCCGAGCATAGCAAAAAGAAAAGAAGCAATGGCTATGATGAAAAAAACAATCGTGTAGAGCATACTATTTAAGTTGATGTAAGCAATTACTTACATTATTGATAAAAAAATTATTTATTCAGTATTTTGAGTAACAATTGCATCATACTGCTGCAATAATTATCCGCATGGAATTCACCACCACTTAATATCAGCTCGATATTCAATGAAACTGGTATGCCCATGTATAGCATTGCAAGACTTTCCACTGGAACACCTTTGTCCCATGTCCCTGCTGCAATGCCATCGAGAAAAATTTTGCTTACAAGTTTCTTCTGATTATTAAATATTTGCTGTAGGTTGCTTTTCATAGAAGCATCATTATTATGTGAAGCTTCTGAAAAAAGCAACATGGTTATTCCTTTGTTCTTTGTCAGATAATTAACTGTTTCGCAAATAAATCTCTCAAGGCGTGCTTCCGGTTCCATTGGTGAGGTGGCAATTTTTCGAAGCTGACCTATGAAATCTGAATGGACATCTTTAATTATTGAAAGGATAATATCCTGTTTGGTCTGAAAATGTCTGAAGATTGCACCTTCGCTCATACCGATCCTATTGGCCAGGTTGCGGGTCGACAGGTTCTTTAATCCATCAGTATAGATAATATCGAGCACTGCCTGCTTTATCTGCTCCTGCCTTATATCTGTATTTTGACGTTCCATTATGTAAGTAAGCAATTACTTGCAAAGATAATATCATTTTATTAATGACCAAAATATTTAACACAATTTTTTCAGGAAACCTATTCAGCAGCACTTTCTGTTTTCCTGAATAGGAGGACAGGGCATAGAACCATAGGAGCAATAAACGCAGCAGTCACCTGGATTTGGTTTCAGCAGTGTATGGCAATTCTTGCATTCGTAGAAGAACTGGCAGGCATCGGTGGGCATGGTTTCCAGTTCTGAATGTCCACAAACCGGGCATGTAATGACGGAATCAAGAATAATTTTCATTTACAAAGAATTCAATTAATTTTTTGTTAAAATAATCTGATAATCAGTTCAAAATAAATAAAATTTGTAATCCTAACCAAAATGCATCTTTTGGATCTTTAAAATTAATCTGTTCAATATCACCGGGACTGAAATATCCAATGGCTCCTGTAAACTGCCATTGTTTAAACGCCTGGTAACGGATAAATATGTCGGTTTCATCACCAAGATGATGACTTCCATTTTTGATTTTCATGGTATTCAGTATTACTACGTCATCAGGTGCAGGAATATAAAACCGGTTGTATTTCATTTCAACCCACATCTTTTTGCCAACAGGATAAAGTTCAAGTACAATCTCAGGGTTATGCAGATTTGACCAGGAAACGATGTTCATCCATCCGTAGAACTTATCTTGGGCACCAAAAGCAGGGTCAAAGGTGTGTATAACCGGGTCACTTTTCTTTCCTCCCGAAGCAAATGATTCACGGATGCTTAAAACTGGTTTCGCTGGAAGGAAATCAAATCGGTATCCAATTTTAGCAAAATATCCAAATGCGTTAATTTTTTTACCATTATCACTTCCAAATTCCCTGGTGTATAGCAAATCATAAATAAAATCTTGCTTTTCAGGATTTATAATACGAATACCAACCCAGTTACGATTGATTGACTGGGTATTTATGTATTCCGCAGACCCTTCAGTTTTCAGTGCATAAAAGGGTTCTGCATTCAGCCATGGTGTCATCCGAAAATGTGAATATAATCCACCACCCCAGAATTCTGTGTTAGTAAAGGGAATTGAAATTTTAAGCGGGTCATGTATTTTTGTCCCGCCTCCGAAAACATCAATAAAATTCTCTCCTCTTTTATACGAGATTTTAATGGCATCCCAGGTCCATCTGCCCGTATTTCCCCAATCACCGGGACCGAAAATCCTGTAGTCTCCGTAAAATATTTTCTGACGACCAATTTTAACAGTAACATTTTTAAGCAGTTGCCTGTATTCCAAATAAAAGTCATAAATCTCAAAATACTCTTCCTGAGGATTCATTGTATAATATGGGGATTGTGTTCCTGTTTTTCGGATTTTAAAAAGATCAGGATACTTGTTCTCCCGAAGCGACCATCCGAATGCCCTTGAATCCTGCAGATGAAAAGATACAGTCAATTTCTTGTTATTATAAGTTATCCCCGGAATGATTCTCTGCATCAGTATCTTGTCATTCAGGCTGCCTGTTGCTTCGGTACCATCATCGCCATAATTCTTTGCATTCATTCCATTCCACAGCTCAAGCCGGTAACGGACAGAAAGATCAAATTTGAATCCGGTCTGTTCATCCTGGCAATACAGAACCTGGCTGAACAGGGAAAAGAACAATATCTGGATAACTATTTTCTTCATCGATCCGGGAAGGTGATCAATCAAATATTCTTATTTTAATCCCTGGACAGCAAGGATTTCAAGATCCGTTATTGCATAAATGCTTCTTGATTCAGCCTGGTGACGCACAACAATGCTATAACCGGCACTTATTTCATCAGTTTCTCCATCTACCGTTATTGTGCCGTTTCCTGAAAGAATATAAAACAGAACATCGTTATCCATTTTGCAGGGAGGAATACTGTTACCTGCTCCCAGACGCATAACCTGTGCTTTCAAATGATCTGTGGTACAAAAAACTTCTTTATTCAAAGGTTTTCTCTCCAATCCGTCAAGAATATCATGCAGAATATATTTTTTCATAAGCCTCAGTTTATGGTTGTTTCACTTCAAAATCCTTATCCTTTAAATACCATTCCATTAGATAACCAATAAAAATGAAAACCGGCAAAGTTATCAGAGTTCGAAGCAATGAAAACTTCAACCCAAGGAACCCAATTTCAAATGTTATCATCGGGATTTTAATTGTGGCAAAAGCACCTAAGTAAATAAAAACATTGCGTATGCTGCATCCCTTTTTCCAAAGTATATATGCAAAAGGGAAAGCGCCATAAAGTGGTCCTGCCTGGAGTGTTGCAAGTAGAATTACAAGTCCTGTACCTTTCCATCCTGACTCCTGCCCGATATGTTTTTCTATTTTATCACGGGGTACCCAAACATCAAAAAGGCCGATAAGGATAAACATCAGTGGCAGGAATAGGATCATCTCTTTAAAAAACATCCAGAAGTTCATACCGATCTGTTTTCCCGAAGAGAAATCAAATGTGTATGAAAGGCCTATAAAAGCCAGAAAAATCACAGGGAATATATATTTCTTAATCTGGTTCATAAAAATAGAGACATTAATAGACCAATAAGTAAAGCTGCAACCAGACTAAAACTATTTCTGACTATACTTGTTCTCCATCCAAAAAATTTGGCTTCAAGAGGGAGTGTAATAAACCCTGTCATCATTAAAGTTGTAATAAATACTGCAATAACTGAATAAGCAACACCACTTTTTAAAAGGATCCCGCAAAGTGGATAAGCGATAAACCCTGGTATTAAGGCGATTGATCCCAACGCTGCTGCTGTGATCCAGCCTTTAATACCTGAACCTTCACCCATGTAATGAACAAGAGTCTTATTAGGGATAAGAAAAAGTACAATACTTACCAGAGCAAGCATTAGCAGTAGCACAGGTAGCAGTTTTAGGAACATTGTTAAACCCTTTTTAATTCCCTTCCAAGTTTTTTGCCTGTCAGCAATTAATGAAAGAAACAGAATTAATGCAGTGATGACTGATAACAGCTTCACTTTTAAAGAATTTTAAGAGGTTATTTAACTCCCTTTTGTTTCAGCACTTTAATAAGCTCTTCTTCAGGGAAAAATCCCAAATGCCTGAAATACTCTTTCCCGTCTTTATCAAGAAACACTTGTGTAGGAATTGCTTCAATACCATACTGTTTGCCATATGGTGCCCCAGCTTCTGTCCAGACATCATAAAAAACTACCTTTACCTGTTTTGCATATTTCTCTTCGATCGATTTCATTATAGGCTGCATCTGTTTACATGGGATACACCGAACAGAACCCAGTTCGATGAATGTCACTTTGTATTTAGTCTTATCAACACCGGTTTCAGTTTTGTTTGCCGGGGTTGAGTTCTGGCCAGAACAACTGGTGTTAAAAATAATTACTGTGAATGTTATTAGAAGAACTAAAGTTTTCCTGATCTTTTCCATTATGCTATGTTTTTTATGTATTCAACTATTTCGTTAATTTTCTCATCCATCACAGGTGTCTTACCTTTTACTATTCCGAAGTCGGTGGTATTGATATGAATGATATTAGTTATGTTTTCTTTTCCCAGAATTTTCTCCGCACAATTAATAGCACACCCGTCAAGAACAACTATTTTTTTATCGGGCTGCGATCTTAATTTATTTATGAGAGGTTGATCGGCTATAGCCACCTTGGCCATGCAAACCATATTCGCCAGACCCTTTTCGTCGAGTCTGCGGGCAACTTTGTCAGCATAATCACCGGTATTAGAAGCCCCGCTGCAGCTTACTATGTGGATTTTTTGTAAGTTTTCCATGTTTGTCTTATTTATCTGCCTTTTCAATTAATTTTCCAGCCTGGTCATAAATGTCTTTTATCGGTCTCTGTTTTATCATTTTGCCAAGTTCAACAGCCTCTGTTGCCTGATCTACAGAACAGCCAACCTCAAGCGCTTTTTTGAAATGGTAATCGAGGCAAGGGCGGCATCCTCCTGCTATTGATGCTGCAATACCAGCGAGTTCGATTGTCTTTGCATCCAGATGTTTAAATTCCATATGATTAATTTTTGAAAGATTCAGCTACCGCACCCACAACCACGAAACGATTTTCCAGAATAGGAATCCGGACTGATTCTACTAATCATTTTTACAATCTCGCTGGCGACTTTATCAACCATTTGAAAATGTTCCTCCTTTAGATCTTTATTCCTGACAATTTTTGTGTCAAGTGCGTTTTCATTGCCTATGATTTTAGAAACATCTATAGAACCGTTTATCTTACCGCTATATTTTTCAGTGCTTCTTTTAGCACAAAGTTTACTACAGCCATCAACCGATATTGTCGGATATACTTTTGCAAAGTTTCTTTCTTCTTTGCCGCCAGCAAGGTATAGTGGCAGACATAGAGTTACCGTTTCAACAAGTTCAAGTTCCTCAAGAACTTTTCTTGTCGAGAGCCTTGAAATAGTACCACCGAGGCATTCCTCACCACTGCACGATAATACGCCTACTTTAAATTCAGACATTAATGTTCCTCCTTAATTGATACGATTTATTATTATTGCGATCTTCTCTGCGATTTCACTTATTACTGCTTCACCGTCAGCATTAAGCTCTGTTGGTGAACCAAACTTTTCCCCTTTATGTTCTTTCACCGTGTCCAGGACTTTAATTTCTTCTATTACTATGCCTCCAGTTATTGAGACATTTTTTGAGGCACACATTTTTGGACAACCGTCAACGGTAATGCAATCACTTCCTTCGATCTTTTCCTTAACTTCCTTATCTCCTGTTACTATGTAAGCGAGACAAACCGTTTCTGATTTTTCGGGACATAATTCAATGACTGTTTTCAAAACTGCTTCTCTTGCCATTAGCCCGTATACCTTACCAATGCCACTGCATGGAACAATTTTCACTTTTTTATCCATTTAAGTCCTCCACCTTTTTTTTAATTATTTCAAAGTACTTATCGAAATCAATTAAGAGTTCTTTATCGCTCTCAAAATCTGTCAATTCAAGTTCTGCCATCCACCCAAATTCATAGGGGTTTTCATTAATAAGTTCAGGCTTCTGTTCAATCGTTTCATTTATGGAAATAACCTTACCGGTTACAGGTGAAACTAATTCAAAGACGGACTTTGATGACTCGATCTCACCAACTTCACCGAATTGGTCAATTTCCGCACCAATGTCGGGTGGTGTGATATACAAAATATCGGATAGGTTTTGTTGGACGAAATCTGTTACACCTATTCTGGCGCGGTTTCCGATCACATAGGCCCAGCAATCATTTTCATTAAAATAAATTTCTGGATTTTTGGGTACTCTGAAAATGAATTTGCCAGTTTGAAATGTCTCATATTCGAAATTATATAAAACATTTGTTTCATCAGAAGTTTGTGTGACCTTAACTTCAGCATTGATAAGTCCGTTCAATATAATGTCAATCAGAGTATTTTCATCTTCCAAAAGCTTGAGATTATTCTTTAATTCAACATTATGGTTATTAGCTTCTTCGGTTATAGTTACTTTCCTGGAAATTTTTAAGTTTTTTTCCGCAGCAAGCTTACTCGCACATCGTGTCTGGCAGCCATCTATGACTAATAGAGGATGTCCGCTGGCGATTTTATTATATTTAGTTTCAGAAACTCTGTAAAACACGGGGCATATAATTTCATTTTTAGCATTCTCGCATAATCTTATAGCTAATTCCCTTGAAATTACCCCAGCGCATTTATCCAATCCATTACATGGGAGGACGGCATAATTTTCAACCATTGCTTTCCATCTCCTTTCTTATTTCCTTGATCCTTTGTGTCGTCGCATTTTTATCAGGAAACGAAAGTGCGTCGGGCCCGCAAATTTTTGAGCATGCTCTGCAGAAAACGACACAGTTATTAGGATTCCTGACGATCAATTTGATTTCTTCACTTTCCCGGACCTCAAAAACTTTATGAGGACAGAATTTCACACATTCCATACAATAATCGCATTTTGTATAATCAATTGTCGGTTTCCAGTCTATTTTATTGCGTTCGACTCCCATGAATGTTGTTTCGCTCATTTCTCTTCCTCCATTTTCTCCAAAGCTGCACTTACTTTCTCAACTGCCTGATTGGTAGTCATGTCGCGCACATCTATTGCGGTTAAATCTTTACTTAAATCAAGGCCGGCTTCTGCAAAAGCGTCTCTGAACATCTTGCGTTGCATATTGGGGGCACATGCTCCAATAACAACTTTTCTGTGTGCTTTCAGAAAATCCATTAAAAACCGGTCTCCGTCTTCCTCACAAAGCTGAGGATGAATAAATCCATATTCAACCGGCAATTCTATTCTTACTCTGTTTATAAAGTCCCAAATATCCATTTGGGAAAATCCGGGACATTTCCCGGTGCAAACGCACATAATAAAACCAGGTTTATTCTCTTCTGACATAAATTTAATTTTTAAACGGGTCGTTTTTAATTACATCTTCTGTTTCTTTTCGCCTGAGCATTGCCAATGCGTTCTTCCCTCGCGAATTGGGAATGGCTTTCTTGCTTAAAAACTCTATGTTTTCAGCAATGGCGCTAAAATCTTTAAACGGAAAACCTAAAACGGTTTCGTTAGGACATATATCTGTTGCATCTCGACAACCATAGCAACCCATACTCATATTGAATTTCTGTTCTACAAAAGGAATGAGAGTAGCATCAACACAGGTAGCCTGCAAAATTGCAGTGCTGCTATCGATACGCTTGCCTCCTGAAATATTGAGGTTAGCAAGGGCAAACCACATAAGCTTTTCAGTTTCGTCTTCCACTACTACAATATCAGGTACAATGACTGCCGCTTCGAGTGGGAAAAGATATATTGTTTTGAGTTTGCCCATAGGCAGAGTAGTCATACCTTCAAACATATTTCTGCCTGTGGTTTCTTCGTTCACAATGCCAAAGCCAACTAATCCTTTGCCCGTTTTCAGCCCCTCTGGCAATTGTTTAAATCCAAAGGCAGCAGCAGCAGCGGGACAGGCAATGCCTACTGCATCGAGTAACACATGCTCTCCATGCCTTGCTTTCATCAATGCCTGGCAGTAGCGATGGCCCGATAATTTTTCAATTTCAGAAGGCATCTCCTCTTCATTAAAGATAAACTTGACTCCGACTAACGAAGAGGTTAAGCCAAGTATTTGCTTAACCTTGTTCGAATTGAATCTTATAGTTTGAATTGACATATGGTAAGATGCTTATTATTTTAAAAAATAATATTAAATAAATAGCCGACAATCATTATTCCGGATCCTACTACACCAATAAATGTAAAAATCAAAGGGAGCTTGAGTACTTTACGAAGAATAATCATTTCAGGCAGAGATAGTCCAATTACTGCCATCATAAAAGCAAGAGCAGTTCCAAGCGAGGCTCCTTTTTCAATAAGTACCGATACAATAGGTACAATACCTGCGGCATTTGAATATAGCGGAATCCCAATTAAAATTGACAACGGTACTGAATACCAGGCAGATTTACCCATGAGGGCTGCCATAAATTCTTCAGGGACATAGCCATGGGCGCCTGCTCCGACAGCTATACCTAAAGCTACATAGATCCATACTTTACCTACAATATCCTTTATAGCATCATAACCGAGACTGATCCGGCTACCGAATGATATTTTTTCTTCTTCCTCTCCACTGTCACCAAGATGTGTCTCATATACCCATGGTTCTACCCATTTCTCAAGCTTCAGCAAGCCAATTATCCAGCCGGCAACTATTGCAATAGCCAATCCTGTTCCCACATATATCGCAGCTACCTTCCATCCGAACATTCCATAAAGAAGAACCACCGCAACTTCATTAATCATTGGCGAGGAAATAAGAAATGAAAATGTGACTCCAAGAGGAACCCCGGATTCTACAAAACCAAGAAATAACGGGATAGCTGAACATGAACAGAAAGGAGTCACGATTCCTAATGTCGATGCCATTACATTACCTGTAAAGGTCTTCCTCCCCTCAAGTGCTTTGCGAGTCCGTTCAGGTGTGAAATATGTCCTGATAATTCCTACAATGAAAATAATCAGGGTAAGTAAAAGCATCACCTTGGGAAATTCGAAAACGAAGAATCGAAGAGCTTCGGTGAGATGTGCCCCTTTTGGCATTCCTAAAACCGTATCAATTAACCAATTGGTAACCGGTTGAAGATTATGATAGATTGTGTACCAGATTGGTAATAATGCAACAGGCAACCATATATTTGTTTTAACGTTTTTCATGTTATAAAGAATCAATATTTCGTTATCCTACGAAATAAAAACACAAATTTTTTTATAAGTAAATCCTAATTATGTAATAGATCCCGACAATTATAAAGACTACTGCAATGACCCTTCTGAACCAGAGTTCAAATACTTTTATCTTGTTGTAAAGACCACCTATGCCAGATATGGTATAAGCCAGAACCCATGCAAATATAATTACTGGTATCCCTGTCGCTATAGCAAATATGATCGGCAGGTATAATCCAGATGCACTGGTAATAGTCAGGGGAACAAGCATGCCGAAATAAAGAACACCGCTGTAGGGACAAAATGCAAGTGCAAAAACCAATCCAAGTAAAACAGCATCAATATACCTCCACTTCTTTTTGTTTTGTAATCCTGATGTCAACCTGCTGAATCCCGGAAAATTTATTCTGAAAATGTCGAGCATGAATAAGCCGATTATGATCAGCAGCGGGCCAATAATTTTTTCACCGTAACGCTGAAAGAAACCAGAGAATTTCAACTGATCGGCTCCAAGAAAAATAATAAACGCTAATGCTGTATAGGTTATAGCTCTGCCAAGGGTATAGAATAACCCGTTAAAAAAGACTCTGTTACGATCCTCAAGGTCTTTACTGATAAAACCTATTGCAGTGATATTTGTAGCAAGAGGACAGGGACTTATTGCGGTCATTAAACCCAGTAATAATGCCGTTAGCCACGGCATTGTGCTGTTATCTAAAAGGTCTGTTAGAAATTCCATTCAGTTATTTGATCAGTAAACCATCTACTTTTTCATTGATAATCTCTTTGAATTTTTCAGGCTTTGCAACTGCATACATGAAACCTTCGTTGGTAAGATTGATTTTCTGATCTCCTTTTACTAATAACAAAGCCTGACCCGATACACCAAGTTTATCTGCAAGCGTTTTGTTTGGAGCTTCCTCGAGATTTAAAGACTGAAATGTTATAAGACCCTGCTTTAACTGTTTAGGATAAAGAGTTTCCAGGTTTTCTTTAGCTTTTGCTTCAATTGTCTTACACGTTGTGCATCGTGCTGTGAAATGGAAATAATAGGCTTCTATTTTATCAGAAGAAGTGGTAGATGCTTTGACTTCCTTTTTTGAAGATTGGGCATTTACAGTTAAGAATGGCACGAGCATTGCAATTGCCAATAGTAATTTTATTGCTTTCATAATATTTAAGGTTATTTATTTTTAGTTAAAATTTCTTTCAGGTCAGAAGCTGACGGAATACGACCACTGAATATTACCTTTTCATTAATTACTAACGCAGGTGTACTCATAATGCCATACTCCATAATTTTTACAACATCCTCGACCTTGCTTACATTTGCAGCAATATCTAATTCTGCCAACGTATTGATTACCTGTTTTTCAAGTGTTTTACACCTGACACAGCCAGGTCCTAAAATTTTAATATCCATAGCTTCCAATTTATAAATTATTCTATATAAAAACTGTTGAATTACGCCTTTACTTGGGATTTGGATTTTTTACTAATCAATGTGATTTCAGTTTGTTCTGCTTTTAAGAAATCATTTAAAAGAATTTTAGCCTGCTCCCAATTTTCTTTGTTAATACAATATTTAATATATGGAGGATTGATCTCTCCCTGTATCAAACCGGAAAATTTCAATTCTTTAAGGTGCTGAGAAAGAGTTGATCGACCAATCGGCAGCTCTTCAACAAGGTCACCGCTGTAACAACAGGAGTTCATCTTGGAAAGTTTCTGCAGTATATAAACCCTCACAGGATGACTAAGTGCTTTTGAAATCCTTGCTATTTGCTGAACTTCATTTGTGAATCCCATTTTGTCTTTCATATCTAACCAAAAATATGTTTTTATGTTTCGCAAATATACGAAATGATATTATATTTGTACTATTGTTTTAAAAAAATTAATTAATTCTTTCACCTATTATTTAAATAACGTATATTTACGTTATTGTTTCTAAACTGATTTGAATATTGGAGTGTCATAGATTTTCTTTGACATTAATACCGATTAGTTATGAAAATATTAATTAATTACGTTGTGCAGGACTCAAATAATCACCGTCACGAATCGGAAATAATAGATATTCAGAGTCCTCCATATACATTTTCGCCAGAACCTCCGGTTTCTGAAGTTATGAAATGGGTTCAATTGAAGCAAGGAGAGCTTTCAGATGGGGAAAAACTGATTTTGCTAAGCATGTTCAAAGTTTAACATTACTTTCTTTGGTTATTGCTAAAACCATCAAATGGATAAATCATGAATAAATCAGAAAGGTTTGATCCATCAATGCAGGATTTGGCCAGGTTTGCAAAAGTTTTATCACATCCTGCAAGATTGGCTATATTGAGGTATCTTTCAAACAAAAAGGTAAGTATCTCAGGAGATATTTCCGCATCACTTCCTCTTAGTCGTACTACAATTTCCCAACATCTTGTGGAATTAAAAGAATTAGGCCTGATTGAAAGCCAGATTGATGGGCTTAAAATTATTTATCGTTTAAATCAAAAAAAAATTGGCAGGTATTGTGAATTGTTAGAAGAATTTTTCGAAAATATTAATCAGTATCAAAATTTACCTAAATGAAATATAAACCTGGAAACTATAAAACCTTCCTGAAGCTAATCTTATTAGTCCTTATAATATTTGCCACAGAAATTAGCTGTGCAACACAAAACAAACACAGAAAAATTAAGGCAGTTCCATGCCCATGCGAAACACAAAACAAAAGGTAAAAATATTTTTATGAAAGTGCAGATCGATTTAAATAAATGTAGTGTTCAACTTGAAATATGCAAACCATTAATTGACTGTCCCAATACGGCAATTATTTATACTAAAGATGATAATGCTATACTTGGAGCTAAGCTGGAAATAGATGAAACCAAATGCGATGGATGTGGAATATGTATACCAATCTGTTGCGGGGATGCCATTTCCTATTCAGACTGATTTGTTGGCTGATTTACATCATTGGAATAATGTTTTGAAAGAAAACAAAATAAATAAATGATTACCAATAAATTTTAACACTATCTTAACGTAAATTTACGTTATTTAATTTGTGAGTAATTTATTTTATCCTATTTTTGAAGAAGTTTTTTGGTAATAATAAAAGCATGCATATATGAAAAAGATATTTATTGGTTTAACCGGATTAATAGTTTTGACATTCTTTGTCATTTTTGCTGTTAATGCTCAGAACAGTGATCAGAAAAGCAATAAACCAGGTACAGAAGTTTCGCAAAATATTTCACAGTGTCCTTCGATGGCAACGGGGACGTGTTGTTCAGGTACAAAAATGGCAAATTGCTCCGGAAGCAGATGCTCTGCTGTGAATTGTGATGCCTCAAAATGTAAAGCAGGTGAATGTGAGCCTGCAACATGTAAAGGTGGCAATTGTGACCCTTCAAATTGTAAAGGTGGAAATTGCAATCAGGCAACATGTAAAACTAATTGCAACGGATCTTCAACAGCTATGAGAGTCGGTCCGATGAATTGTAACAGAGATATTGCAATAGCTGCGAAATAGGCAGTTACAGAAATAAAGGCTGAAACTGATAAGTTACAGACCAGCCATAATCATCTGAATTATTGATGATTATGGTTTTTTTATTACAGGCTGAAAGTAAATTTTATGGGAAAGTGGAAATCATCTGTAAATAGAGAAAAGGTAACTGCCTGGTTGTTTATTTCAGTTGTCGTCATTTTTTTTACGGTGCTTATTGCATTTAAAGGCAAACTAAACAGCTATGTGTCAGAGTCACTTCAATCTATGGTCCTGTCATCCGAAAAGGCAGAGGTTACTTCTTATATAGATTCAGCTTATAACTATAAAGCTAATAATAAATCCTTCGAAGTCACTTTCCTCGAAATTGGTTCAAAGATGTGTTCATCCTGCAAACAAATGGAAGGAGTTATGGAAGAAATCCGTGTCAAATACCCTGATAAAGTAAATGTTATTTTTATTGATATTATGGAGCCACGAAATCAGACGTTGATTAAATATTTTGGTATTACCCTGATCCCGGCCCAAGTGTTGCTCGACAGGCAGGGGAAAGAGTTTTACAGACATTCGGGATTTTTTTCTGCAGTCGATATGGAAGGGGAAATTTTTAAGAAATATTTTTTTTGAAAATAAATAACGTAATTATACGTTGTATTAAATTTAAACGTATATTTACGCCATATAAATTATGAATATGAAAATAGAAATATTTGAACCTTCCTTATGCTGCCCTACAGGAGTATGTGGACCTGAACCGGACTTATCACTGATTGAACTTCAGAATACTATAAATATTCTCTTAAAAGCATTAGTAGAAGTGAAACGTTACGCAATTAACCAGGTGCCGCTTGCATTCACCGGCAACCCTGTTGTAAAACAATTCATTACAACCGAAGGTCCCGGGAAACTTCCTCTTACGTTATTGGATGGTAAGATAATTAAGAAAGGTAGTTATGCTACCCTCGATGAGCTGGCTGTTCATATACCAGAAATAAAAAGCATTAAACCTGATTCTAAAATACTTGGCATCTTCAGTTAACAATGAGCATAGAAAAACTGCATATCACTCTTTACACTATTCCCCAAGCAGCATGTGATCAGAAGAAGATGAGCTGGAACGATGTGGCCTCTTTTTTGAAAAACCAGATGGACAGTGCTTTTCAGGACAAGGTTGACTTTAGGCATGTTGAGTTTATGTCGGGACAATGGTTTGCTGAGGATAATGCTCAGGGTCTGCTTGAGAAGGGGATGGTTAACTTTCCTTTTGTACTGGTGAATGGAGAAGTGGCTTGCAGCGAAAAAAAGGTAAACATTTCAAAAATAAGAAGGATTGCGGAATCAAAATTAATGGCAACTGGCAATTAAAACACTTAAATCAAATCATGACACAATATATATTCTTTTCAGGAAAAGGTGGTGTTGGTAAAACTACAATGGCTGCAACAACAGCAGTATATCAATCTCAAAAAGGGAAACGCACTTTATTGGTTTCAACAGACCCTGCTGGTAACCTTGGCGATATTTTTGAACGCAAAGTTGGCATTGAGACAATACAGGTCGCTCCTGATCTATTCCTTGCACAGATGGATTCAGACGCGATTACTGACGCATATAAAAACAGAATGCTTGAGCCACTTTCTGCAATTCTCGAAGGTGCTGTTTTAGAACAGGTGAAAGAGGAGTTCAATGGAGGATGCACAGTCGAAATTGCGACTTTTGATAAATTTACAGACTTTCTGGGGGATGAGAGCTATGATCTTATCATTTTCGATACTGCTCCTACAGGACACACACTTCGTCTTATGACTCTTCCCAATGAATGGGATAAGTATATTAAAAAAAGTGCTGAAGGCAAAGGACAAACATGTATTGGTCCTGTCTCACAACTCGAAAGTTCAAGACAAAAGTATGCTCATGCCGTAAGCATGCTGCAGAATGCGGACCGTACTACAGTTTACCTTGTGAGCAGACCCGAAAAAACATCGGTTTACGAGACCATGCGGGCTAAATCGGAACTTGAGAGGACAGGTATTCATAATTTTCACCTTGTTATAAATGGGGTATATCCAAATCATTCAAGCTTAACAGGTCTCTTTGGCAGTATGGCTGAAAACCAGAAGAAATATGTCCAGCAGCTTCAAACTCTCTTTCCCGGAAAGTATTCAGAAGTGCCTTTACAGCAATCTGAGGTAAAAGGGGTTACAAACATTGCTTTGCTTGGGGAAATCGCCTTTGACCAGAAAGAAGCTGTTATACAGGTCGAATGGCCTAAAAGTATTCCGTTCACCGGGTTTTCTTCATCAGATCTTCTAAGTAGGCTACTTCAAAAGAAAACGGATAACCGTGTTATTATTTTGACAGGTAAAGGTGGCGTTGGGAAAACAGTTACGGCTTGCACACTTGCTATGAAAATGGCTGAAAAAGGAAAAACTCTTTTATTTACTACCGATCCTGCAGCACATATAGGACAAGTTCTTGAGACCGAAGTCAATCATATTCCTGTTAATATTTCAGGCGGTTTATGGGCAGTAAATATCGACCAGAAAACGGCAGTTGAGGAGTATCGTCTTAAAATAATGGATGATGCACGGGCAAACAATTATACTGAGGAACTACTGGCATCGCTTGAAGAAGAACTGGAATCGCCCTGTACCGAAGAAATTGCAATTTTCGAACAGTTCGCTAACCTGCTGAATGAACCAGGATGGGATTATTTTGTACTTGATACAGCTCCAACCGGACACACTCTTCGTCTTCTTGAATTGCCTTTCGAATATAAAAAGCAAATCGATATGAAATTTAAAGGTAATGCAAAATCAACACCTGAAACCAGCCATGGGAACAGTAAAATTGAAACGCTGATTGCCAGGTTGAAAAATCCTGATCTTGCGACCTTTATGCTTGTGGCATACCCCGAATACACTCCAATTAATGAAAGCTTCAGGGCAATGAAAGACCTTGAAAGAGTTGGGATTATGGCACAAGGGATTTTTATGAATCATATACTTAATAGTGATGATTGCAAGACAGGGTTTGCACTTGAACGTTGGAAACTGCAGCAACACTACCTGCATAAAGCACAGGAATTATATCGCCCGAAGCCTCTGTTTGCTATCCCTCTCCAGTCTTCTGAAATTATAGGTATTAATAAAGTCAGAAATCTTTCAACTGAAATTTTTAAACAATAATCGTCAAAAAAATAAAATTATGAATGCAACACCACA
>Ga0315283_10000191_pt1 | contig 40429 bp, 31 predicted proteins | sample YL17G09_0_MG_FD_204541 | JGI IMG/M metagenome (GOLD analysis project Ga0315283, IMG submission 204541) | Sediment microbial communities from Yellowstone Lake, YNP, Wyoming, USA - YL17G09_0 | ecosystem: Environmental > Aquatic > Freshwater > Lake > Sediment | place: USA: Wyoming | collected...
CCCCTCGCCCACGTCCTCCGCGGCCACCGTGTCGTCGGTGGCCTCCGTGTCGTCCCCCCCGCCGGACAGGAGGACGACGGCCCCGATCACGGCGACGACCACGACGATGGCGGCGATAGGGCCGTAGCGGCGCAGAGAGCGGGAGGAGCCCCCGCCGGTCGGACGGTCACTGCTGGGTTCCATGTCTAGGACGCTCCCCCTGGAGTCACTCCCGAACGCGCGATCGCGTGCCGGTCACCACCAAGGTACGACGCGACAACGGCGTCGTCGCTCAGCACCTCGTTCGGCGGACCGTCGGCGATGACGGCCCCCTGATCCATGGCGATGATCCGGTCGGCCACCCGGGTGACCAACGGGACATCGTGCTCGACCACGACCATCGCCGCCCCCAGGCCGTCCCGTAGGCGCTCCAACAGCGGTCCGAGCGCTTCGGTCTCACTCTGGGCGATGCCACTGGACGGCTCGTCCAACAGCACCACCGTGGGACGGTGGGCGGCGACGCAGGCCAGGTCCACGACCCGGCGACTGCCCGTGGACAGCTCCCGCACGAAACGGGAGCGAAAGCCCTCGATCCCGAACAGGGCGATGAGCTCGTCCACACGCCGGCGCACGTGTTCCTCGCTGTCGAAGGCGGCGGGCAGGCGCAGCGCCGGGTTGATCGGGTCCCGGACGTCGATCCAACGCTCGAGGGCCACCGCCAGCGTCTCCTCGACCGTCAGCGCCGGGAAGAGGCGGGCGTCCTGGAAGGACCGGCCGAGGCCCCGCCAGGCCCGTTCGGCCACCGAGCAGTCGGTGATGTCCTCGGCGCCCAGAGCGATGGTGCCCCGGTCGGCGGGGACGAACCCGCTGATCAGGTCGAAGAGGGTGGTCTTGCCCGCGCCGTTGGGGCCGATGATCCCCACGATCTCGCCCGGAGCCGCCGAGAAGGTGACGTCGTCGACCGCGGTCAGGCCACCGAACGCCCGGGTGAGACCCTGGACGGCGATCGCCGGGCCTTCGTCCTCCGCCCGGCCCTCGGCCCGGGGCGGGCGGTCCCGGACCGCCACCGCCGGCGTCGAGGTCGGCGGGGTGCCGTTCGCACCGGCCCCCTCGAGGAAGACGGAGCGGAGCAGGTCGGGACGGTCCAGGAGCTCCGCCGCGGGCCCCTCGAAGCGGATCTCGCCCTTCTCCAGGAAGTAGGCCCGATCGGCCACGGTCAGGGCCAGGTTCACCGACTGCTCGACGAGGATCACCGTGGCCCCGTCGTCGCGGATCTCGCGGACCAACGGGAGCAGGCGCTCCACGACCACAGGGGCCAACCCGAGGGACAGCTCGTCGATCATGAGCAGCTTGGGCTGGGCGATCAGGGCCATGCCCAGAGCCAGCATCTGCTGCTGGCCACCGGACAGGTCACCCGCCGGCTCGTGGCCCCGCTGGCCCAGGATCGGGAAGTGCTCGATGGCCCGGGCCCGGGCCACCTCGGTGCCCTCCGGATCGTCCTTGCGGCGGAGCCATCCGGCCAGGCGCAGGTTCTCGTCCACCGTCAACGACGGGAAGACCCCCGCGCCACCGGGGACCTGCACCACGCCTCGGGCGGCGATCTCGTAGGGCGGGGCGTGGGTGATGTCGATCCCGTCGAACACCACCGCGCCGCGGTCGGCCTCGACCACGCCACAGATGGCCCGCAGGAGGGTCGACTTGCCGGCGCCGTTGGTGCCCAACAGGGCCACGATCTCGCCCTCCAGGATCTCCAGATCCACACCGAACAGGACCTGCACGCCGTCGTAGCCGACCTCGAGCTCGCGGGCGATGAGGATGCGGGGGTTGCCGTGCTGACGTTCGTAGAGGTCCTCGGAACGAGCGGCGGCCACCCGCCAGACCTGACGGATGTCCTCGCCGATGAGGTCGCCGGCGGAGGCGATGATCAGGCCGCCGATGAGGAACACCGGGGTCATCACCAGCATCCCGAGACGGATGCCCCAGGCGTCACCGATGGCCCCGATGAGTGGGAGGATGATCAGCCCGGGCAGGACCCAGAGCGAGGCGATGGAGAAACCCAGCGACCGGGTCCGGGGGGGGATCGCCAGGGACAGTGAGGCCAGGATGCCGGGCCCCACGATGGCCAGACCGGCGGTGATCAGGGCGTTGGCGGCCACGGCCACCACGATGTTGGGGGCCAGGGCGAACACGGCGGCCAGCACCGAGGCACCGAGCGAGATCCAGGACAGGAACTTCAGGATTCGGCCCGGATCGGTGAGGACGTACTTGGTCGCCACCTTGGCCCCGATGATCAGGCCGATCAGTTGGAGGGGCTCCACGGCTGCCGCCACCGACCCTCGCGCCACCTCGTTCAGGCCGAACTCCTCCGCGTAGAGGAGGGAGGCGAGCGTCACGAAGCCGATGAGGGACGCGGCCAGGAACGGCAGGGCGTACCAGATGCGCCGGAGTCCGGCGATCTTCCAGCAGGTCCGCCAGGCCTCGGCGAAGGACGCCGGCTGCTCCTCGGTGTCCAGGGTCTCGGCCGAGGCCCCCATCGCCTCGCGCTCCCAGCGGCCCCGCACGGGCTCGCGCATCTTGAGCCCGAGGATCACGAGGACGATGGAGGGCACGGCGAAGACGAGGAACGGCACCCGCCAGCTGAACCAGTAGGCCAGCAGCCCGGCCAGCAGCGGGCCGAGGAACTGACCGAGGGCGTTGGCGGCCCGGTGGAACGAGTAGACGCCGGGACGGTTCGCCGGCGGGTAGTAGTCGGCCAGCAGGGAGTTGTGGGTCGGGTCGACCACCGCCTTGCCGATGCCGGAGCCGGCTCGGGCCACGCCGAGGAAGAAGACGGTGGACACCAGCCCGGTCATCAGGGAGAAGAGGGCCCACACCAGGGCCCCGCCGAGGGCGATGGGTACCCGGGCATGACGGTCGGCGTACTGGGCGATGGGGATCTGCAGCACCAGGGCACCCGCGGCGACGACGGCGATCAGGGCCAGGATGCTGGTCAGGTCCAGGCCGAAGGCGTCCCGGATCTCGGGCAGGAGGATCCCGAAGGCCGTGCGGTCCAGTTCGTCGGCCGCATTCAACCCGAACAGGATGAGCAGGGCGTAGACCGGGCCGGGCCCGGTGAGCTCGTCCAGCGCCTGACCCGGGTGGCGCACGACCCGGGCGGCCTCCCGGGACCAGCGCCCCAGCGCCGCGGTCGGCGCGCTCACCGGTCGGCCTCCACGAGGCCGGGGGCATCGTCGGGGAGCGGATCGGCGACGGAGGGGACCTCGTCGACCGGGCTCTCGACGAAGCTGGGCACGACCAGGCCGCGGCGCCGGGTCGTCCAACGCAGGAGGCCGTCTCGTGCCCGGTACACGAGGCCGCCGAGGCCGCTGGGCAGGATCATGAGCACGAGGAGCACGCCGAGGGAGTTCGAGAAGAGGCGCCAGATGTCCGCCTCGATGCCCGTCGCCTCAGCCAGGTTCTGGGCGAACCGGTAGTTCACCTCCAGATAGGCGGCTCCCAGGAGGACGCCCAGCGTCGAGCCCAGGCCCCCGATCACCACCATGGTGAAGACCAGGAAGCCCCCGAACGGGGCGTAGGTGTCGGGGCCGAAGGCCTGCTGGTGGTGCACGAAGAGCCCACCGGCGACGGCGGCCAGGAACCCCGAGATCGAAAAGGCGGCGATGCGCAGGCGCAGCGGACGGAGGGCGAAGGCCTGGGCCCCGGCTTCGTTCTCCCGCAGGGCGATGAGGGCCCGGCCGAAGCGGCTGGACCGCATGCCGACCACGGCCAGGATGGCCAGGACGACCACGACCAGGATCACGTAGTAGACGCCGGTGGGCGAGTCGTAGTCGATGCGACCGAAGATGGGCTCCCGCTCTATGCGGCCCGTGGGGATCCAGTCGAAGAACTGGCGGTTGAGGAAGTAGGAGTACATGGCCAGAGCGAAGGCGAAGGTCGTCACGCTGAGGAGCAGGCCCTGGAGCCGTAGGGCCGGCAGGCCCACGACGACCGCGGCGACCGCCCCGGCCAGACCGCTGACCAGCAGGGCGAGGCTCAGGTCCAGGCCCCACTGTGAGGTGGCCACCCCGCCGATCGCCGCCCCGAGGCCGACGAAGCCCATCTGCCCTAGGGAGACCTGGCCCGCCCAGCCGGTCAGGACCAGGAGGGACAAGGCCACGATCCCGTAGATCCCGACCGAGGACGCCAGCAACGAGTCACTGGGTGAGAGCCAGGTCGGCAGCCAGAGGATGACGGCGCCAAGCAAGAGCCCACCGCCCCACCGCACGGCGCGGACCTCGGGCAGGCGGGCGACGACCTCGGGGATCGGGCGGACCTCCTCGGCCGCCTGCCAGGTGGACACCGATTCGAGGTCGGTTCGGGAGCCACCACGGCGCCGCAGGAGGAGGGCGATCACGATGACGGCCCCGACGATGGGATCGGTGAGCAGTGGGCTGGAGGCGTTCCAGTCGATCCCGGTCTCGAAGACGCCGAGGGCGATGGCGGCCAGGGCGACGGCGGGGAGATCGATCATCCCGCCGATGACCAGGGCGGCGAGGATCCGGAGCAGGAAGCCGAACGTCGAGACGCTGCCGCCGATGGGCAGCCCCACCACGCCGGCTCGCAGCCAGGCCCCGCTGAAGGCCAGGAGCGTGGCCACGATCCAGACCACCGTCTGGAGGCGCTTCACCGGGATCCCGAGCAGGGCGGCCCGGTCGGCCCGCTCCGCTGACGCCCGCACCGCCACCCCGACGTCGGTGCGCCGCAAGAAGACGGCCAGCGCGATCATCACCAGCGGGGCCACGATGAGCGCCGCCAACTCGTCGGCGCCGAAGATCAGGGGATCGATGGTGAACCTGACGTCCCAGGGCATGTCCAGGGCCTGGGCCGAGGGCCGCTCGCCCCAGAGCCGGGGCAGGAGCAGGCTGCAGGCCCCGAGCAGCGTGGCCAGGCCGATGGTGGCCACCGTCAGGATCAGGCGGGGGGCGGCGAAGAAGCGGCGGATGACCGCCAGCTCGACAATGGCGCCCACGGCCACCGCGGTGACGAGGCCGGCCCCCAGGCCCAGCCAGTAGTTCAGCCCGGAGAAGGCGATCAGGTAGACGCCGATCGTCGTGGGAATGCTGCCGAGGTCGGTCTGGGCGAAGTTGATGATCCGGTTGGCCCGGTAGATCAGGGCGAGGCCGAGAGCCGCCAGCGCGCTCAGCAGGCCGACGATGATCCCCCGCACGAAGACGCCGGACGGGACGGGGAAGATCAGGAGTTGGGCGACCAGCACCGCCAAACCGGGCCCGAACCGACGCATCGGCTCACCCAGCGCGGCATTGCCAAGCCCCCCGGTCGACATGTGGCGCGCACCGTACTGCGCCCACGGGACCGCTTCTGTCCGCCCGGCCAGCCACTAGGTTCGCTCGCCATGTCAGAGGACAACCGAACATGAAGGTCGACGGCGGCCTGGGCCTGGTGGCGACGGCCGGGTCGACCGCCCGATCCCTGGAGGCGGCGGGCTACGACGGGGCCTGGAGCGCGGAGACCAGCCACGACCCGTTCCTGCCGCACGTGCTGGCCGCCGAGGCCACGGAGCGCCTGGAGCTGGGGACCGGCATCGCGGTGGCCTTCGGCCGGAGCCCGATGACGCTGGCCAACACGGCCTGGGACCTGCAGGTGCAGTCCGAAGGACGGTTCCTGCTCGGCTTGGGGTCACAGATCAAGCCGCACATCACCAAGCGCTTCTCGATGCCGTGGTCCAGCCCGGCGGACCGGATGCGGGAGATGATCCTGGCCATCCGCGCCATCTGGGACTGCTGGGACGGCGACGGGAAGCTGGACTTCCGCGGCGACTTCTACACCCACACCCTGATGACCCCGTTCTTCAACCCCGGGCCGTGCCCCTACGGTCACCCCAAGGTCTTCGTGGCCGCCGTCGGGCCCAAGATGACCCAGGTGGCCGGCGAGGTGGCCGACGGGATGCTCTGCCACGGGTTCACCACGGCGTCGTACCTGCAGGAGACGACCCTGCCCGCGTTGGCGACCGGGCTGGCCAAGGCCGGGCGCTCCCGCTCGGACCTCGAACTCTCGATCCCCGCCTTCATCGTGACCGGCACCGACGAGGCCGAGATGGCCCGGTCCGCGACCGGTGTCCGCCGCCAGGTCGCGTTCTACGGCTCCACCCCCGCCTACCGGCCGGTGCTGGAGCACCACGGTTGGGGCGATCTCCAGGGCGAGCTGAACCACCTGTCCAAGCAAGGGGCGTGGGACGCCATGGGCGACCTGATCGACGACGAGGTCCTGGACACCTTCGCCGTCGTGGCCGAGCCCCACGCCGTGGCCGAGGCCCTACTGGCCCGCTGGGGCGGCCTGGTCGACCGCATCAGCTTCTACGCCCCCTACGAGACCGACCGCGACACCTGGCTCCCCGTCGTCGCCGCCCTGAAGAACGGCTGAGGTCCCCCTCGACCTCAGGCCTTCCGGAGACGGCCCAGCGGGGCGCAGCAGCGCCGGGCAGGGCTGGATCGGCGGGCTCAGACGACGAGGTTGACCAGCTTGGGTGGGCGGGCAATGACCTTCTTCGGCTCGCCGCCGTCGAGGATGGCCTGCACCTTGTCGGAGGCGAGCGCCGTGGCGACGGCGTCGTCCTCGTCGATGCCGGCGTCGACGTCGATGCGGTCCCGGACCTTGCCGTTGACCTGGACGACCATCGTCGCGGTGGCCACGGTTGTCATCGCCGCGTCGGCGACAGGCCAGGGCTCCAGGTGGACGTGGCCGCCGCGGCGGCGCTCCCACAGCTCGGCGGTGATGTGCGGGGCCATCGGAGCCATCAGCAGCAGGACCGAGTCGATGGCGGCGTCAAGGCTCTCGCGGCGGGCGCCGTCCGGGCTCTGCAGGTAGTGGTACAGGCCGTTGGTGAACTCCATGAAGGCCGAGACGGCGGTGTTGTAGGACCAGCGCTCGTAGCCGTCGGTGACCCGTTGGATGAGGCGGTGACGGCTCCGGTCCACCTCGACGTCGGCGGCCGTGGGCTCGCGGTCGACGATCGTGCCCGGGGCCTCGCCCACGCCCAGGCGCCACAGGCGACCCAGGAAGCGGTACGAGCCCTCGATGCCGGTCGGGCTCCAGTCCATGTCGTCCTCGGGCGGCCCGGCGAACAGGTGGAACAGGCGCAGGGAGTCGGCGCCGTAGCGCTCGAAGTAGTCCTCGGGGGCGACCAGGTTGCCCTTGGACTTGGACATCTTGGCCCCGCCCATGCGGATCATGCCCTGGGTGAACAGGCGGGCGAAGGGCTCCCGCAGCTCCTTGGGGGCGACGCCCAGGTCGGCCAGCGCCTTGGTGAAGAAGCGGGCGTACATCAGGTGGAGGATGGCGTGCTCCACCCCACCGATGTACTGGTCGACGGGCAGCCACTCGGCGACCGCCTCCAGCGAGAACGGGGCCTCGTCGTTGGTCGGGTCGGCGAAGCGCAGGAAGTACCAGGACGAGTCGACGAAGGTGTCCATGGTGTCGGTCTCGCGCCGGCCGGGACCGCCACAGGCGGGACAGGCGACCTTCAGGAAGCCGGCGTGGTGCTTCAGCGGCGACTCGCCCGACGGCATGAACTCGACGTCGTCGGGGGCGACCACGGGCAGGTCGGCCTCGGGCACCGGGACGATGCCGCAGTCGTCGCAGTAGATGACCGGGATGGGACAGCCCCAGAAGCGCTGGCGGGACAGCAGCCAGTCCCGCAGGCGGTACTGGACGGTGCGCTCACCGATGCCCTTCTCGGCCAGCCAGTCGATGGCGGCGTTCTTGGCGTCGGTCACACCCAGACCGTCCAGCCACCTGCTGTTGATGGCCGGGCCGTCGCCGGTGTAGGCCCCGCCGTCGAAGTCCTCGGGGGGCTGCACGGTGCGGACGACGGGCAGGTCGTAAGCCTCGGCGAAGTCCCAGTCCCGCTGGTCCTGGCCGGGCACGGCCATGATGGCCCCGGTGCCGTAGGTGGCGAGCACATAGTCGGCCAGGTAGACGGGGATCTCGTCGCCGGTGAACGGGTTGACAACGTGGGCGCCGGTGAACACGCCCCGTTTGTCCAGGGGGCCCTCCGAGCTCAGGCGCTCCAGCTCGCTGGTCCCGGTGACGTGGGCCACGAACGCCTCGACCTCGGCCCGCTGGTCGTCGGTGGTCAACTGGGCCACGATCGGGTGCTCGGGGGCGACCACGGCATAGGTCATGCCGAAGCTGGTGTCGGGTCGGGTGGTGAAGACCTCCAGGCTCAAGTCGTCCCGGCCGGCGACCGGCAGGTGGAACGTGGCCCCCTCGGAACGGCCGATCCAGTTGCGCTGCATGGTCTTGACCCGCTCGGGCCAGTCCAGGTCGTCGATGTCGTCGAGCAGTTGCTGGGCGTAGTCGGTGATCTTGAAGAACCACTGCTCCAGGTTCTTGCGCTGGACCAGGTCGCCGGAGCGCTCGCAGGTGCCGTCCCCCAGGACCTGCTCGTTGGCCAGCACGGTCTGACAGCCCGGACACCAGTTGACCGGCGCCTCGGCCCGGTACGCCAGCCCGGCCTCCAGGAACTGCAGGAAGATCCACTGGGTCCAGCGGATGTAGGACGGGTCGTGGCTCTTGACCACCCGGCGCCAGTCGTAGGAGGCACCGAGGCGCGTCAGCGACGAGGTCAGCTCCTCGATCTTGGCCTCGGTGAAGGGCCGGGGATGCTGGCCGGTCTTGATGGCGGCGTTCTCGGCGGGGAGGCCGAAGCTGTCGAAGCCGATGGGCGACAGCACGGCCTGGCCGTTCATGGTCCGGTACCGGACCAGCAGGTCGCCGAAGGTGTAGTTGCGCACGTGGCCCATGTGGGCGGCCCCACTGGGGTAGGGGTACATGCACAGGACGTAGGACTTCGGGCGGGGGTCGTCGTTGTCGACCTCGTAGGTGCCCTCGTCCCGCCACCGGGCCTGCCAGCGGGCCTCGATCGTCGCCGGCTCGTACGGCTGGCCCTCGTCGTCCATGGGGCCGATCGTACCGACGGCCGACAACCCCTCACGGGAACGTTCGGCGGTCAGTGGACCTGGCGAGAATGGCTCCCTCGGCAGGGTCGGCGGCGAGCTTGAGGCGATCCGCTGTCGGGTTGGTAATCTCACGGCCGAACACGGGGCTGTAGCTCAGTCCGGCAGAGCACCTGCATGGCATGCAGGGGGTCACGGGTTCAATTCCCGTCAGCTCCACTCTCCGTGCTCGTCGGTCAGGTGCCGTGGTACGGCGCGGTCAGCCGGCTTCGGCGGTGGGCTGGTCCTGCCAGTCGACCTGGGGGACGTCGGCCCAGAGGCGTTCGAGCTGGTAATAGTCCCGTTCCTCCTCGTGGAAGACGTGCACCACGAAGTCGCCGTAGTCCAGGAGGACCCAACGCAGCCCGTCCAGACCCTCGACCCGGAGGGGGGCCAGGCCGTGCTCGGCCCTGACCCGGGACTCGATCTCCTCGGCGATGGTCTTCACCTGCCGGGGGTTGGAGCCGGAGCCGATCACGAACCACCCGGTGATGGACAGGACGTCACCGACGTCGAGCACCAGTACGTCGGTGGCCTTCTTGTCGTCGGCGGCGAGTGCGGCCGTCTTCACCGCGGCGAGGAGGACCTCGGGCTCGACCGTCTCAGCCAACGGGCTCGCCCCCGGGGGCACCCGGCGTGACCCCACCGGGTATCCCGCCGCTGGCTCCGCCGCCGGTGGGCACGGTGCCGGGTACCGAGACGCCGGCGGGGGCCGTGGTCGGCGGCGCCGCCCCGCCCAGGGTGTCGATGTAGTCCTGGCCCAGGACCACGACCACGTCCACGTTGTCGCTCAGCCCGGTGTCCTTGACCAAGGAGCCCGTGCCCAGCGCGTCGAGCAGTCGCTGGGCCTTCTCCCGCTGGTTCGCCCGGAAGAAGTAGACGACGGTCTCGGTCTCGTCGAACTCCTCGTCGTTGGCGATCACGCTGATCTCGGCACCGGCCTGGACGAGGGTGTGCGCGGCATCGGGCAACTGGTCGGTCTGGCCCTCGACCCCCATCACCAGTCGGGTGCGCAGGCGGCCGACGCCCACCGGGAAGGGGATGAGGTCGGGGACGGTGGCCACGATGGCGAGGACGTCGGGGCGGAAGATGTCGCTCTCGCTCAGCGGGATGCCGGGCACGGGCACCGGGGTCGCCGGCAGCGTCGCCAGGTTCCGGGGCCCGCCGATCAGCCCCCGGACAGCCCCGCCGATCCCTGTCTCGCCCTCCCCCGGGACGGCCGACTCGCCCGCCACATCCAGCGCCGCCATCCACGCCGTCCAGAACGCCTCGTGACGGGTGATGCGCACGGTGTCGGCCTGATCGGGCGTGTCGGCCTGCAGGTAGAGGCCCACCTGGGCCGCGGTGAGGCGGATCTCGCCCTCCGGGAACGACACGGGTCGGCCGGCGGCGTTGGTCGTCTGGACCGCCACCGGGTTCTGCACCGTCAGCGGGGCGACGGGCTCCACCAGGTCGGCCCACTGCGCCCTGGGCACCTCGATCATCTCGGTGATGCCGGCGCCCAGCATGGTCTCCACCCGCTGCTCGAGCGCCGAGAGGCCACCCTCGGCGTAGATGGCGACGAGGGACGCCTCGGGCGGTGTCCGCAGGGGCACCTCCAGCAGGGTGCCCACCGGGAAGAACACGATGTTGCCGCCGCCCTCCTGGGAGGGTCGGGTGATCAGGGTGACGCCGGCCAGCCCGCCCTCCGGGGTGACATCGACGAGCAACTCGGTCGGCGTGGGCGTGACCAGCGCCTGGAACCCGCCCGCGTTCGGGTCGGTCTCGCTGCCGATGACCTGGCCGGTGTCCTCGTTGCGCAGGATCGAGAACCCCTTCCACGCCAGCATCGGCGCGGCCACGATCGCCACGATGAGGGCGGGAGCGAAGAGGTAGAAGCGCCAGGTGGCACGGCCCAGGAACTCGGGGAGCTTCGGCCTGCGCCGTCCCCGCCCGGCCGGCTCGCCGTCGAGATGGTCGTCGACCGTGGTCGGCGGGGGCGATGCCGGCTCGTCGCCCGTCGGGCGCTGCTCGGAGGAGACCACGGTCATTCGCCGGAACGATAGAGCGCTCGGGCGGCGATCTCGGTTCGGACCGCAGCCGGCACCAGCACGGCGATCGTGCGTCCCGCCGCCACCCTTGCCCGCAGGTCGGTGCTGGAGACGTCGAGCCGGGTGATGGGCACGGTCCGCCACGACCAGCCCGGCGGCGGTGAGCCGGACTCGCCCTTGCGGGCAGCGACCACGACGCGGGCCCGTTCGGCCACCTCCTTCCCCCGCTCCCAGGTCGGCAGCCCCGCCGCGGCATCGGCCCCGAGGATGACCCACAACTCGTCGTCGGGCCCGGCGACCGAGAGCGTGGCCACCGTGTCGGCGGTGTAGGAGGGCCCGCCGTGGCGGATCTCGATGTCGGAGGCCTCGACCCCGTCGAGATCGGCTACCGCGGCCTCGACCAGGGCCAGCCGGTCGGCCGAGGGACTGACGCGCCGCTCCCCCACCTTCTGCCAGGGCTCGTGGGCCACGACCAGGAGGACCACGTCCAGGCCCAGCGCGTCCCGCACCTCGACGGCCATGCCCAGGTGTCCGATGTGGGGTGGATCGAAGGTCCCACCGAGGATGCCGACACGCCGACCCATGAGAATCTCACTCACCGTGCTTGAGGTCGACGCTTTGCGCGCCGAAAGAGGGAATCCACCGTAATGAATGGACTTCTGTCTGCCCGTGCGCGATCCTAGAGAGCGAACCGGCTCCCCCCTCGCCCTGTCGGCTCATTCGGCTCGTCGTGCCGGTGCTCTCCAGTGCCGAACGTCCGTGTCGTCCTGTCCTCACCGTGCTGTGACTGATGTCATGGTACCGGTCGGAACGGGGTACGAGTCGGGGTCGTTGTTCATGTACCCCCGCCGTCGAGAAAGCCGCCGGGTGCGCGACTGTCGGAATGACAGGTGTGTGCTCTGCGTTAACGAGAGATGCCATGAGTGATTCCGTAGGTCAGTACCTCAACGAGATCGGCACCGTTCCGCTTCTCAACGCCCAGGAAGAGCGCGAGCTCGCCCAGATCATCGAGGCCGGGTTCGACGCCCGCAAGCGCCTCGAGGCCGGTGAGAAGGGCCGGGAGATCCGCAAGGCCATCCGGGCCGCCGACGCCGCCAAGGACCGGTTCATCCGGGCCAACCTCCGCCTGGTCGTCAGCGTCGCCCGCCGCTACCCCCTCCCCCCGAGCATGGAGCTCCTGGACCTCATCCAGGAGGGCAACCTCGGCCTCGAGCATGCCGTCGACAAGTTCGACTGGCGCAAGGGGTTCAAGTTCTCCACCTACGCCACCTTCTGGATCCGCCAGGCCATCGGCCGGGCCCTCGACCAGAAGGCCAGCCTGGTCCGCCTCCCCGGGGACCGGTCGGCCAGCCTCCGGGCCGCCCTGCGCCAGGCCTCCGGCGACGGTGACGAGCTGGATGAGGAGCACGCCCGCCTCCACCGCCTGACGACCCCCACGTCGCTGGACCGCACCATCGGTGACGACGACAGCAACGAGCTGGTCGACCTCATCCCGGACTGGCACGCCGGTCCGGAGCAGGAGGTCATGGACCGGGCCGAGACCCAGATGGTCACCGACCTGTTGGATGTCCTCGACGCCCGGGCCCGCTACGCCGTGGAGCAGCGCTTCGGCCTGCACGACGGACGCAAGCGCAGCTACCGCGAGGTGGGCGAGGAGCTCGGTGTCACCGCCGAGGCCGCTCGCCGCCTGGTCAAGCGAGCCGTGAACACGGTCCGCGACCACGCCTCGGCCACCATCGACGCCGCCTGAACGCCACGAGATTGTGCGCGCTCCCGACGCTGCGCAGCGGAGCGAAGCAGGCCCGCTCGCTCGCCGCTTCGGCGGCGCCGGCGATTCCTGAGCGCAGCGGAGGAACGCGAGTGTGACGACCTGGACCCCGTCCTCCTGGCGGGACCACCCCGCGGCCCAACAGCCGTCCTGGCCCGACGATGCCGCGCTCGACACGGCCCTGAAGAACCTCTCGGGGATGCCCCCGCTGGTCTTCGCCGGTGAGGCCCGGCGCCTGACCGAGAGCCTGGGTCAGGTGGCCGAGGGCAAGGCCTTCCTGGTCCAGGCCGGGGACTGCGCCGAGTCCTTCGAGGCCTTCTCGGCCGACAGCATCCGGGACAAGCTCAAGGTCATCCTCCAAATGGCCGTCGTGCTCACCTACTCCACCGGCGTCCCCGTGGTGAAGGTGGGGCGCATCGCGGGCCAGTTCGCCAAGCCCCGCTCGGCCGACACCGAGATCATCGAGGGCGTCGAGCTGGCGTCGTTCCGGGGTGACCTGGTCAACAGCATCGGCTTCACCGAGGCCGCCCGCACGCCCGACCCCGAGCGGCTGCTGACCGCGTACCACCAGAGCGCGTCGACCCTGAACCTGCTCCGGGCCTTCACCAAAGGAGGCTTCGCCGACCTCTCCAGCGTGCACGGCTGGAACCTCGAGTTCCTGGCCGCCAGTCCCGAGGGCCGCCGCTACGAGAAGCTGGCCGGCGAGATCGACCGGGCCCTGCGCTTCATGGCCGCGTGCGGGATCGACACCGCCTCCGAGCCCCAGCTCCACGAGGTCGACTTCTCCACCAGCCACGAGGCCCTCGTCCTCGGCTACGAAGAGGCGCTGACCCGCCAGGACTCCCTGACCGGCGGCTGGTACGACTGCTCGGCCCACATGCTCTGGATCGGCGAGCGCACCCGCCAGCTCGACGGGGCCCATGTCCACTTCCTCTCCGGTGTGGGCAATCCCGTGGGCGCCAAGCTCGGCCCCGACGCCACCCCGAACGAAGCCGTCGCCCTCTGCGAGGCTCTCAACCCCGACCGGGTCCCCGGCCGCCTCACCCTGATCTCCCGCATGGGCGCCGACCGGGTGGCCGAGGCCCTGCCCCCGATCCTGCGGGCCGTGCAGGAGGCCGGCCACCCCGTGGTCTGGGCCTGCGACCCGATGCACGGCAACACCTACACCAGCGGTGAGCGCAAGACCCGCCACTTCGACGACATCTGCCGCGAGATCGAGGGCTTCTTCACGGCCCACCGCTCGGTCGGCACCTGGCCCGGCGGGATCCACGTGGAGCTGACCGGCGAGGACGTCACCGAGTGCCTCGGGGGCGGCGACGACGTGTCCGAACTCGACCGCCGCTACGAGACCATGTGCGACCCCCGCCTCAACGCCGGCCAGTCCCTGGACCTCGCGTTCCGGGTCTCGGAGATGCTCGACGGCTGAGCGCGGCGCGGCGTGACCGATTCCACGCCGGGAATTCTTGACCAAAGTGATCGGATTTGTCAGGATCTCGGGAATCCTGAGTGGTCTACTCGGGTTTCAGCTCTCCGATCGCCCCCGCCCCGCTCCCCGAAGGCCCGACATGCCCAGCATCACGATCGATCCGGCGATCCAGGCCGACATCGAGAAGTTCGAGGTCCAGCTGGAGCGCTACCTCAACGGCGACCTGGCCGAGGACGCCTTCCGGGTCTTCCGCCTCAACAACGGGGTCTACGGCCAGCGCCAGGGCGGCCACCACCAGATGGTGCGGGTCAAGCTCCCCTACGGCTCGATCACGCCGGACCAGCTGGACATGTTCGGCCACGTGGCCGAGGAGTACTCGCGGGGCTGGGGCCACATCACCACCCGCCAGAACATCCAGCTCCATTTCGTGCCGCTGGAGCGGGTGTCGGCCATCCTGCGCGACCTGGCGTCGGTCGGCCTGACCTCCCGAGAGGCCTGTGGCGACACCGTCCGCAACGTACAGGGCTGCCCCCTGGCCGGGGCCTGCCCTTATGAGATCCTCGACATCAGCCCCTGGGCCGAGGCCACGTTCCAGCACTTCCTACGCCATCCCCTGGCCCAGCGCCTCCCCCGGAAGTTCAAGTTCAACTTCTCGGGCTGCGAGACCGACTGCGGCCAGGCCCTGTTCAACGACGTCGGCATCATCGGCGCCGCCCGCCGCCTCGACGACGGCACGATCGAACCCGGGTTCCGGGTCTTCGTCGCCGGCGGCCTCGGGGCCAACCCTCACCCCGCCCTCGCCCTCGAGGACTTCACCTCCCGCGAAGACCTCATGGCCACCCTCGAGGCCTGCCTCCGGGTGTTCAGCAACCATGGGAACCGGGACAACAAGCTCCGGGCCCGGATGAAGTGGCTGGTCGACACGCTGGGCTGGGAAGAGCTCCAGGCCAAGATCCTGAAGGAGCGCCACCTCCTCGTGGCCTCCTCGTCGTGGCCCGGCGGCATCCCCGCGATCGTCGAGAAGCTGGGCGACGAGCCCGCCGGTCGGGCCAACGGCCTCACCCCGACGGCCGTCGGCCAGGGCACACCGGTCAGCATCCGCCGCACCGAGCCCTACGACCGGTGGGAGGACGCCAACGTCGTCCGCGGCTCGGCCAAGGGCACGGTCTCGGCCTACGCCTGGGCCAAGCTCGGCGACATCACGTCCTCCCAGTTCCGCTCCCTGGCGGCGATCCAACGGGAGTTCGGTGCCGAGGTCCGGGTCACCAACCGCCAGAACCTCGTCTTCCGAGGCCTCGACGAGTCCCAGCTCCCCCGCCTCTACGAGCGCCTCGGCGCCATCGGCATGGCCGAGCCGGGTGCCGAGCTGAGCCGGGATGTCGTGGCCTGCCCGGGCGCGGACACCTGCAACCTGGCCGTGACCCAGTCCCGGGGCCTGGCCGACGCCATCGGCGCCCGCCTCGAGGAGGAGGGCCTGGCCGAGGTGGGCGGGGTCCGGACCAACATCAGCGGCTGCACCAACTCCTGCGGCCAGCATCACGCCAGCGACATCGGCTTCTTCGGCGCCGAGCGCCGGGCCCACGGCAAGGCCGCCCCCGGCTACCAGATGCTGCTGGGCGGCTACGTGGGCGAGGCCAAGGTCGAGTTCGGGCGCAAGGCCCTGCGCCTGCCCGCCCGCAACGCCCCCGAGGCCACCGTCCGCGTCGTGCGCCGGTACGCCGACGAACGCTTGGCGGGCGAGGCCTTCCACGCCTGGCTCGAACGGGTCGGGGGTCCCTCCGCTGTGGCCGAGGGGCTGCAGGACCTCGACGAGTTCCCCACGCCCGGGGACGGCCCCGAGTTCTACGTCGACTACGACGAGACCGGCCCCTACGAGGCGGTCATCGGCGACTCGGAGTGCGCGACCTGATGGCGGACTCCACCTCGGTCGGCGACATCCCGTGGTTCAGCGATGACGAGCTGGCCGACCTCAACGCTGAATTCGAGGACCTGCCGGCCTCCAAGATCATCCAGTGGGCAGTCGATGCCTTCGCCCCCCACCTCTGTCTCACCGCCTCGATGACCGACGCCGTGCTCATCGACCTGGCCGTGAAGGTCGAGCCCGGCATCGAGGTCGTCTTCATCGACACCGGTTACCACTTCCCCGAGACCCTGGCGACCGTCGAGCGGGTGCGCCGCCACTACGGCCTGAACCTGCGGCTCATGACCGTGCCGCCCCACGACGAGGAGCACTGGAAGCTCGACCCCGAGAACTGCTGCTCGGCCATCAAGGTCGGCCAGCTGGACCGGGCCCTGGCGGGCAAGGCGGCCTGGATGAGCGGCCTGCGCCGCGACGAGTCGCCGACCCGCAGCCACGCCCCCATCGTCGTCCGGGACCTGCGGGGCCTGGTCAAGGTCAACCCCCTGGCCGCATGGAGCGTGGAGGACGTCGCCGGCTACATCGAGGACAACGACGTCCCCTACAACCCCCTCCGCGACCAGGGCTACCTGTCGATCGGCTGCTGGCCCTGCACCAAGCCCGTCGCCGAAGGCGAGGACCCTCGGTCCGGCCGCTGGGCCGGCCTGTCCAAGAAGGAGTGCGGCCTCCACCTCTAGGTAAGGTGTGGTCGTGAGCAGCACGACCGGCCCTGATCCGACCGGTATCCCGACGCGGGTCCTGGTCTTCGGGATGGCCCGACCCGATCGCACCATCCGGGCCGACGACCTCTACGCGGTGGCCGAGGCCAGCGGGCAGTCGGCTGAGCAGGTGCGCTCGTGTCTCCGCCGCCTCGTCAGCGAGGAGCTCTTCACCCGCGAGGGCGAAGGCCGCGATGCCGTCTTCCAGTTGACGGAGCGGGGATCGCACTTCTGGACCGGCCACCTCGACCGCCACCGCCTCTCCTACGTCCAGGACCAGGCCGGGCGGGGCTGGGACCGGCGCTGGCATCTCGTCGGGTTCGCCGTGCCGGAGGCGCAGCGCGATGCCCGTGACGCCCTGCGCGACTGGCTGCGCCAGCTCGGTGGTGCTCCGGTGCAGGGCGGCCTCTTCGTCTCGGCCCACCGTTGGGAGGACGATGTCAACGCCGAGGTCGAGCGCCTCGGGGTCACCGACCACGTGACCCTGGCGGTGACCGACGAGTTGGTGGTCGGCGGCGAGACCGACCCGCGGGCCCTCGCCGCACGCCTCTGGGACCTCGATGCCGTGGCCAAGCGCTACCGCGAGTTCCTGGTCGCCTACCAGGACGTGCCTGAGGCCCTCGAGGCCATGCGGGCCCGCCACGAGCGCCTGACCGATGCCGAGTTCCTGGCCGGCGCCCTGGCCACCTTCGTGGACTTCCAGGAGGTCGTGCACCACGATCCCCTTCTCCCTCCGGAGCTCCTCCCCCGCCCGTGGCCCGGGCGAGATGCCCGCATCCTGCTGGCCAAGGTCCGCAAGCTCGGCGTCCTGGCCCGCGAGCACCATGACCGTCCGGTGCTCTTCCACCAGTTCGACGAGGTCCTCGACGACCTCAGCTGACCGTTCTGGTGGCGGCCGGTCGGCTCTAGGCCAGCTTCTCGACGAAGGTCTCGAGTTGGCGGAGGTTGCGGCACTCGTACGCGCCATCGGTGTGGATGGCGTACTCCCCCACGATGGAGTCGCCGGTGTCCCAGTAGGAACGGGGCTCGGGGTTCAGCCAGTAGACGTGGCGGGCCTTGTGCTCGATCTCCTTGATGACCCACGACTGCGAGGCGTGGTAGTTGTTCCGAGCGTCGCCGAGGATGAGCACGGTGGTCTTGGGCCCGACGTCCTTGCCGTAGGTGTCCCAGAACACCTCGAAGGCATGGCCGTAGTCGGAGTGCCCGTCGACCCAGACCACGTCGGCCTCGGTGTTGACCCGGTGGATGGCGTCGCCGATGTCCTCCACGCCCTCGAAGAAGCGGGTCACCTCGTCGATGCCGTCGATGAACACGAAGGCCCGGACCTTCGAGAACTGGTTGCTGATGGCGTAGACGAGGTGCAGCGTGAAACGGGCGAAGGCGGCGACGGAGCCGGAGATGTCGGCGATGACGAAGATCTCGGGCTTCGACGGCTTCGGGTACCGGAACTTGGGCTCGGCGGGCACCCCGCCGTAGCTCAGCGAGTGGCGGACGGTGCTGCGGAAGTCCAGCGGGCCCTTGCGCCCGTGGCGGCGCTTGCGGGTCAGGCGCACCGCCAGCTTCCGGGTCAGCGGGTAGATGGCCTTGCGCAGGTCGGCCATCTCCTCCCGACTGGCGTGCATGAAGTCGACGTCCTCGGGCAGCGGCTTGCGCAGGGTCTTGGCCATGGCCTCGACCCCCCGGTCCGCCACCAGTCGGCGCCGGATCTCGGCCTCGATCTCCTTCTTCAGCTGTTCGATCCGGCCCTCGTACTCGTCCTCCTCGAGGCGGGCCTCGAGCGGGGTCATCGGCTCGGGGGCAGCCTGCTGGGCCTGCTCCATGAGCCGGTCCAGGAGCCCGTCGAGGTCCAGGTTCCGCAGCGTCCGGTACAGGTAGTACGTGCCGCCGACGGGTCGGCCCGGTTCCATTCCGGCGAAGCGGCTGACCGACTGACGGGCCAGGGCCCGCATGAGCGCCTCGTCGCCCTCCATGAGCGCCCGGTAGAGCATCTCGGCCAGTTCCTCGTTGCTCATGGCCTCGCCGGGGCCGCCCTGGCCCCCCTGCGAACCGGCCATCTCGCCCATCTCCGCCAGTTCCTCGTCCGACAGCGGCTCCCCGTCGTCGTCGACGATCCGGTAGTGGGCGCCCCGGTAGGAGAAGTAGACCTCGAACACGGTCTCGAAGGCCCGCCAGTGGGCGTTGTTCTTCACCAGGGTGGCGGCGAGGGCGTACTTGAAGGCCTCGCGGTCCTCGAGGGGGATGTGGCGGACGGCCTGCATGGCGTCCAGGTTCTCGGTCAGGCTGACGGGCAGGCCGGCTTCCCGGAGCTCGACGATGAACCCGTTGAGCAGATCGACCAACGCGTCGCCGGTCGTCGCCGGGGTTGCGTCGTCGGTGGGAAGCGCGGTGGTCACGACCGGCTCGGGGCCTGGCCGCCGCGGGTCCAGGTCTTCCCGTCGCCGCCGAACTCCTTGATGGCCTTGGCGATGTCGGCCTGGTACTTGAGCAGGATGGTGATGGTCTCGGTGGCCTGCTGCTCGTCGACCTGCTCGACGCCGAGGTGCACCAGCGTGCGGGCCCAGTCCAGGGTCTCGGAGACCGACGGGGCCTTCTTCAGCTCGAGCTGGCGGATGGAGCGCACGATGCGGGCGATCTGGTCGGCCAGGTTCTCGCTGACGCCGGGCACCTTGGTCAGCACGATCTCCTTCTCCCGCTCGAGGTCCGGGTAGTCGATGTGCAGGTAGAGGCAGCGACGCTTCAGGGCCTCGGAGAGCTCACGGGTGTTGTTGGAGGTCAGGAACACCAGCGGGATCTGCGTGGCCACCACGGTGCCGAGCTCGGGGATCGACACCTGGTAGTCGGAAAGTATCTCCAGCAACAGGGCCTCGGTCTCGACCTCGACCCGGTCCACTTCGTCGATGAGCAGGACCACGGGGTCAGGCGAGCGGATGGCCTCCAGGAGGGGCCGCTCCAACAGGAACTCGTCGGAGAAGATGTCGTCCTCGATCTCGTTCCAGGTGCCCTCGCTGTTGCGCTCGGCCTGGATGCGCAGGAGCTGCTTCTTGTAGTTCCACTCGTACAGCGCCTTGGCCTCGTCGAGGCCCTCGTAGCACTGGAGCCGGATGAGCCGGGCCCCGGTCATCTCGGCCACGGACTTGGCCAGCTGGGTCTTGCCCGTGCCCGCCGGGCCCTCGACCAGGATCGGCTTCTGGAGGCGGTCGGCGAGGTACACGACCCCGGCAATGCCCTCGTCGGCCAGGTAGTCGACCTTGCCCAGCCCGGCGCGGACCTCGTCCACGGCGTCGAAGCGATACGTCATGGCGCGAGCCTACCGAGCGCACTTGACCGGCTGGTCAAGAATCCCGGCGGGTCAGGCCCGGGTCTGGCCCGTCCCCCGCACGACGTACTTGGCCGTGGTCAGCTCCCGCAGGCCCATGGGGCCGCGGGCATGGAGCTTCTGGGTGGAGATGCCGATCTCGGCGCCGAACCCGAACTCCTCACCGTCCACGAAACGGGTCGAGGCGTTGACCAGGACCGCGGCGGCGTCGACCTCCTGACAGAACCGGTCGGCGGCGACCACCGAGTCGGTGATGATCGCCTCGCTGTGGCCGGAGCCGTAGCGGGCGATGTGGGCTATGGCCTCGTCCAGGCCGTCCACCACCCGCACCGCCAGCTTCAGGTCCAAGAACTCGTTCGCCCAGTCGTCCTCCCGGGCCTCCCCCGCCGTGGGGATGAGGGCGCGGGCCCGCTCGTCGCCCACCAGCTCGACGGCGGCCAAGGCCTCGGCCGCCGCGGGCAGGAAGGCCTCGGCCACCGCGGCGTGCACGAGCAGCGTCTCTGCCGCGTTGCAGACCGACGGCCGCTGGGTCTTGGCGTTCACGATGACCGCCCGGGCCATGTCGAGGTCGGCGTCCTCGTGGACGTAGACGTGGCAGTTGCCGTCCCCGTCGATGACGTAGGGCACGGTGGCGTTGTCGAGGATCGACTGGATCAGCGACGGCCCGCCCCGGGGGATGAGGCAGTCGATCGAGGCCCGCTGACCCATGAACTCGACGGCGGCCTCCCGGCTGGTGTCCTCGACCAGGACGACGGCGTCCTTCGGAAGCCCGGCCTTCGCCATGGCCTCCCGGAGCACGCCGGCAATGGCGATGTTGGAGTCGATCGCCGTCGACGAGCCCCGCAGGAAGGCGGCGTTGCCCGACTTCACGCACAGGCCGGCGGCGTCACTGGTCACGTTGGGCCGGTTCTCGTAGATGATGGCCACGACCCCGAGGGGGACCCGGACCCGCTGGATGCGCAGGCCGTTGGGGCGCACCCAACCGTCCAGCACCTCGCCGACGGGGTCGGCCAGTCCCGCCACCTGGCGCAGGGCGGCCGCCATCGCCTCGACGCGGGCGGGGCTGAGCCGGAGGCGGTCGATGACCGTCGGGCTGACACCATCGCCCCCGGCCCGGGCCACGTCGGTGGCGTTGGCGTCGAGGATCTCGTGGCTGCGGGCCACCAGCAGGTCGGCGGCGGCCAGGAGGGCGACGTCCTTGTCGAGGCTCGACGCCTGGGCCAGGGCCCGACTCGCGACCTTGGCCCGCTGGCCCAGTTCGGCGACGGTGACACTCACGGCGGGGAAGGCTACCGGGGCCCTCCGGGGCGGCTCCATAGACTCAGCCCCCGATGCGACGGGTCCTCGCGGTGCTGGGTGCCGTCCTTATGGTGGCCATGGCCCTGCTGGTCCGCTCGATCGTCGACGGGGGCGACGACGGGGGCCAGGCCTCGGGGGGCGGCGGGAGCGGCGACCGGCCCACCCTGCTGTGCGCCGAGGAGCTGGCCGACGTCTGCGAGACCCTCGAGCGGGACGGTGTGGCCGACGTGATCGTCGAGCCCGGGGGCGAGACCGTCGACCGGCTGGGCACCGTCGACGCCGACCTGGAGGCCGACGGGTGGCTGACCCTGGACCCGTTCCCCCAGCTGGTCGACGAGCGCCGGGAGTTCGCCACCGGCAGTGCCCTCTTCGGCGACCCGTTGTCGACCGATTGGTCCAGTGGGCTGGCGCTGGTGGCCTTTGCCGATCGGGCTGCCGCCCTCGAGGCCGACTGCCCCGAGGTCGACTGGGCCTGCCTGGGCGATGCCGCGGGCGAGCCCTGGGCCGACCACGGCGGCGAGAGCAGCTGGGGCGTGGTCAAGCCCGGCTACGACGCCCCGGACACGAGCGCCACCGGCCTGCTCGTGCTGGCCCAGGCCATGGCCGCCCACCTGGGCGACCCGGGCTTCGCCGGCCAGGACATCGACGAGCGCTGGTTGGGCGACCTGGAGGACGCCGTGCCCACCCGGACCGCGGGCACGGCGCTGCTGAAGCTCGTCCAGCAGGGTCGAGCCGCCTTCGGCGCCGTCGGCGCGCTGGGCATCGACGCCGAGGCCGTGGCCGACACCGCCCAAGGGGAGGACCTGACCATCTTCTACCCTGCACCCATGTTCCGGGCGAAGGTGGTCCTCGCGCCCGGTCGCGGGGTCGACCTGGGCGACCTCGTCGACGACGACGCCCTGGACGCGGCGTTGGCCGACGCCGGCTGGGAGGCGGACGAGGTCGGTGAACCCCTGCCCTCGGCCGGTGTGCTCGATGCTCTGCGCTCGGCCTGGGAGGCCTCGTGAAGACGCCGACGCTCGTCCTGTTCGTCACCCTGGCCCTGGCCGCCGCGGCCTGTACGGGCAACGAGGGCGACGACGGTGGCTCAGCCGGCGACGACACCACCATCGAGGACGTGCTCGGAGACCCCGGTGACTGCCTCGTCGTCGACCTGTCCGTCTCCCCCGAGAAGATCGACCTGCTGACCGACCTGGCCCGCACGTTCAATGCCTCCGATGCGGCCGAGGTCGACGGCGAGTGCGTGTTCATCCGCCCGCAGTCCAAGTCCTCCGGCCTGGGGGCCTCCCTGCTGACCGAAGGGTGGGACGAGGACGCCGAGGGCCCCCGACCGGTCATCTGGTCGCCCGCCTCCAGCGCCTGGGGTGCCATTCTCGACCAGCGCCTCACCGAGCAGGGCGAGTCGCCGATTGCGGGCGACGGCACCCCCTTCATGCTGACGCCGTTGGTCATCGCCATGCCCCAGCCCATGGCCGTGGCGTTGGGCTGGCCCGACGAGCCCATCGGCTACGCCGACATCCTCGACCTCGCCACCAGCGGCGAGGGCTGGGCCGCCTTCGGCCACCCTGAGTGGGGCCCGTTCCTCCTGGGCAAGACCAACCCCAACTTCTCGACCAGCGGCCTGTCCGCCCTCATCGCCCAGAGCTACGCCGCCACGGCCAAGACCGAGGGCCTGACCACCGAGGACCTGGCCCAGCAGGACGTCGTCGACTTCGCCACCGGGGTCGAGTCCGCCGTGGTCCACTACGGCGACACCACCCTCACCTTCCTCAACAACCTCTACCGGGCCGACCAGCGGGGCAACTCGCTGTCGTACGCCTCGGCCGTGGCCGTCGAGGAGAAGTCGGTCATCGACTACAACCGGGGCAACCCCGACGGCGTCCTGCAGCCCGGCGAGGAGCCCCGCCCACCCCGGGTCCCGCTGGTCGCCATCTACCCCGAGGAGGGCACGCTCTACTCGGACAACCCCTTCTTCATCCTCGACGCCGAGTGGGTCACCGACGCCGAGGCGGAGGGCGCCCAGCTCTTCAGCGACTTCGTCCAGGAGGCGGACAACCAGGAGCGGGTGCTGGACTACGGCTTCCGACCCGCGAACCCCGCGGTGGCCATCGGCGACCCGGTGACGGCCGAGAACGGGGTCGACCCGGATCAGCCCCAGACGCTGCTCGAGGTGCCGGAGCCCCCGGTCATGATCGAGCTGCTCGACCGCTGGGACGAGCAACGCAAGCCCGCCCGGGTCGAGCTCGTCATCGACATCTCGGGCTCGATGGGTGACCCGGCGGGCGACGACCCCGTGCCGACGAAACTGGACCTGGCCATCGAGGCCGCGGTGAACGCCCTCGACCTGTTCGCCGACCGGGATGTAGTCGGCCTGCGAGTGTTCTCCACCGAGATCGGCCCCAACGGCACCGACGAGGTGGTCGACCTGGTCGATCCCGGGCCGATGTCCCGGGGGCACCGAGCCGATCTCCGGGAGGCCATCAGTGGCCTCTTCCCCACCAACGGCACACCCCTCTACACCGCCACCCAACAAGCCTACGACGACGCCGTGGCCGGCTACGACCCCGCCAGCATCAACGCCGTTGTCCTGCTCAGTGACGGAGTGAACGACGACGGTGACCAGGGTGACGACGACGAGCAGCTCGACGAACTGCTGGCCACCCTGACCGAGGGCAGCGAGGGCCAGCGGGCCCAACCCGTACGGGTGTTCCCGATCTCCTATGGCGCCGACGCCGACCTGAACACCCTGCAGGAGATCGCCGAGGCCTCCAACGCCGCCCTCTACAACGCCTCGAACCCGGCCACCATCGACCGTGTCCTCGCCGCCGTCATCTCCAACTTCTGATCTCCGTGTGGCCCCTCCTCGCCCGTGACGCCGTGGTGGCCGGCATGGGCCCGACGGCGATCCTGGCCGCCGGCGCGGGTGCCGCGGTCGGGATCCTGCTCGACGGCGGGCCGGTCGGCGCCGTCACCCTCGCCGTGGTGGCTTGGCTGATCGCGGTGGCCATCCCCGTCGGGCGCCGCCACCTGGCCCGGCGGGGACCAGGATCGATTGACCCGTTCTCGCTGCGCGAGCCCTGGCGCCACGCCGTACAGGAGGCCCTCGCCGCCCAGACCCGCTTCCGGCAGGCCACCGCCGGTGTCGCGGCCGGACCCCTCCAGGACCGCCTGACCACCATCGGGGCCCAATTGGAGCGGGGGGTGGCCGAGGCAGGACGGGTGGCCCGGCGGGGCCAGACCCTCGAAGATGTCCGGCGCCAGATCGACACGAGGACGATCGGGGCCGAGCTCCAGCGGGTCGAGGCCATTGCCCAGGTCAGCCCGACCGAGGACAGCAACCTGGCCCGCACCGCTGAGGCCCTGCGGGCCCAGCTGGCCACCGCCGAGCGCATCGATGGCGTGCTCAACGAGACCCGGGAACGGCTCGGGCTGGTCGACGCCCGCCTCGACGAGGCCGTGGCCCGGTCGTTGGAGCTGTCCGTGCGCACCGACGACCCCGACCAACTCGGCAGCGTCAACACCACCGTCGACGAGGTCCTCGAGGAGATGGAGGCCCTGCGCCTCGCCCTCGACGAGGCCGACGGCGGGGCCCCCTCGATGCCGTGAGCATCCCCGGCGACCAGACCCCGGCCGGCGACGAGGCGCCCGAGGACGAGGCCCCGATGACCGGGGTCACCACGACCACCGCCCGCCTGGTGCGGTCCAGCGCCGTGGTCGGCGTCGGCACCGGCCTCAGCCGGTTGTCGGGCCTGCTGCGGGTCGGCGCCCTGACCTTCGCCCTGGGGGCCACGGCCCTGAGCGACGCCTACAACCTGGCCAACACCACCCCGAACATCATCTACGAGTTGCTGCTCGGGGGGGTGCTCTCGGCCAGCCTCGTTCCGATCTTCGTCGAGCACGACCAGCACGGCGACGAGGACGCCACCAACGCCGTGCTCACGGTCGCCTTCCTGGCCCTGCTCGTCCTGACCGTCGTGGCCGTGTTGGCGGCCCCGCTGATCGTCGACCTGTACACCTTGCGCCTGTCCGCCGCCGATGCCGCGGCTCAGGCCGAGGTGGCGGTGCCGATGCTCCGCCTCTTCCTCCCCCAGATCCTCTTCTACGGCCTGATGACCCTGGGGACGGCGCTGCTCAACGCCCGCCGGTCGTTCTTCGCCCCGGCCTACGCCCCGATCCTGAACAACGTCGTGGTCATCGCCGTGCTGCTGGCCTTCGCCTCGGTGGCGGGCAGCGACACGTCGCTGGCCGAGGTGGCCGACGACCGGGGGCTGCTCCTGCTCCTCGGCCTGGGCACCACGGCGGGGATCGTGACGATGACCGTCGCCCTGTGGCCGGCGATTCGCCACGCCGGCATCCACCTCCGCTTCCACCCGGCCTGGCGCCATCCCGCCATCCGCACCGTGGCCCGGCTGTCGGGCTGGACCATCGGCTACGCCGTGGCCAACCAGATCGCCCTCTTCGTGGTCCTGGCCCTGGCCAACGGTGAGGGACCCGGCTCTGTGTCGGCGTACACCTACGCCTTCATCTTCTTCCAACTCCCCCACGGCCTCTTCGCGGTGTCGATCATGACCACGTTCATGCCCGACCTGGCCGGCCTGGCCGCCGTCGGCGACCTGCAGGGCTTCCGCGAGCGCTTCGGGCTCGGACTCCGCCTCCTCACGCTGGTGGTCCTGCCCGCCGCCGTGGGCTACATCGTCCTGGCCCGGCCCCTGGTGGCCATGCTGTTGGAGCGCGGGGCGTTCGGCGGGGCGTCGTCGCAGCTGACCGCCGAGGTCCTCGTGGCCTTCTCCCTCGGCCTGCTCGGGTTCTCGGTCTACCTGCTGGTCCTGCGGGGCTTCTACGCCTTCAAGGACACCCGGACGCCCTTCCTGCTCAACCTGGTCGAGAACGGCGTCAACATCGGCGCCGCCCTGGCCCTGGTGGGTGTGCTCGGGGTCCAGGGGCTGGCCCTGGCCTATGCCCTCGCCTACTCCGTCGGGGCCGTGCTCTCCCTCGCCGCGCTCCGTCGTCGGATCGGGGGCCTGGACGGAAGGAGAACGGTGGCCAGCACCAGCCGCATGGCCGCCGCCGCGGCGGTCATGGCGGTGGCGGTGTGGGCCAGTACCCAGGTCGTGGGCGGCGATGCCGGCGCCGGGGCCGTCCTGCAGACCCTGGTGGGCGTGGTCGTCGGCGTCGTGGTCTACGCGGTGGCCCTGCTCGCCCTGCGGGTCCCGGAGATGGTGGACCTCCTGGAGCGCCTGCGGGCACGCCGTGGGCCCCCGGCGCCCGCCACCCCCTAGGCTTTCGGCCATGATGAAGCTCTTCCGCCGGTGGTGGCAGTACCTGACGGCCAAGCTCAGTGGTGACTTCGAGGCTCGGGCCGACCCGAAGGTCCAACTCGAGCAGGCCATCCGCGAAGCCCAGGACCAGCACCGCCGGCTCAAGGAGCAGGCGGCCAACGTCATCGCCAACCAGAAGCAGACCGAGCTGCGTCTCAACCGGCGGATGGAGGAACTCGAGAAGGCCAACGGCCAGGCCCGTCAGGCCCTCACCATGGCCGACGACGCGGCCAAGAACGGTGAGGCCGACAAGGCCGACGAGTTCACCAGCACGGCCGAGACGATCGCCACCCGCCTGATCGAGATCGAGCGGGAGGTGGACGACCTCAAGGCCCTCCACCTGGACAACTCCCGGGCCGTCGAGCAGGCCAAGGCCGCCGTCGAGGCGAACTCCATCGCCGTGCAGGAGAAGCTGACCGAGCGCCAGAAGCTCCTGGGTCAGCTCGACCAGGCCAAGATGCAGGAACAGATGAACACGGCCATGGCCCAGCTGTCGGAGACCGTGGGCCAGGACGTGCCCACCTTCGACGAGGTCCGCGAGAAGATCGAGGCCCGCTACGCCAAGGCCACCGGCATGGCCGAGCTCAGCGAGGGCACCGTCGAGAACCGCATGCTCGAAGTCGAGCGCGCCACCCGCTCCACCGAAGCCCACGCTCGACTGGACGCCATGAGAGAGCAGTTGGGCTTGACGGAAGGTCACCCTGCCCCGGCTGAGGACGCACCTCCCACGGACAGCTGATCGCAACAGGCTTTCCGCCTGAAACCGGGCCCCTCCCTCTCTGGTGCCCTCGGGCCTGACCACCTGGGTGATGTGACCTCAGCGCGGGCCGGGGCTCAGGGCAATACCACGAGGTCATCGCGGTGGATGACTTCGTGGGGGGTGTCGTCGGGGAGGTCGCCGGTCTGCTTGCCGGCCGCCGCGGTGAGACGGGGAGCGTCGAGCCGGACCAGGCCCTTGGCGAAGACCTCGCCGTCGGGACCCGCCACCTCGACGGCGTCGTCGGCGTGGAAGTCCCCCTCGACCGACACGATGCCGGCCGGCAGCAACGACCGGTTGTGCTCGACCAGCGCCCGGCGGGCGCCGCTGTCGACCACCACGGTGCCCGAGGCCCCGACGGCGAAAGCGATCCAGAGCTTGCGGCTGGCCAGGCGCTTCTCGCGGGGCTGGACCACCGTGCCGACCGCCTCACCGGCGACCGCCCCAGCCATGACCCCGGGCCGACCGGCGTCGGCGATGACGGCCCGCACTCCCGACCACGCCGCGATCTTGGCCGCAGTGACTTTGGAGGCCATGCCCCCGCTCCCCCGGCCACTGCCGGACGCGCCGGCCAGGGCCTCGATCTCCTGGTCCACCTCCACGATCTCCTCGATAAGGGAGGCCGACTGGTCCAGCCGGGGATCGGCCGTGAGCAGGCCCGGGGTGTCGGTGAGCAGGATCAGCAGGTCCGCACCCAGAAGATGGGCCACGAGGGCCGAGAGGCGATCGTTGTCCCCGAAGCGGATCTCGTCGTCGGCGATGGCGTCGTTCTCGTTGATGACGGGCACCACGCCGAGCTCCAGGAGCCGCCCGAGGGTCCCCCGGGCGTAGAGGTACTGCTGGCGGATCATGAAGTCCCGGGGGGCCAGGAGGACCTGGCCCGCCGTGAGCCCGCTCTGGGCCAGCGCGTCGTCGTAGAGGCCCATGAGCCGGCTCTGGCCCACCGCCGATGCGGCCTGCAGGGTCACCGCGTCCCGGGGCCGGTTCTCGGCGCTCAGCCCGAGGGCGGGCAGCCCGGCGGCGATGCCCCCAGAGGTGACCACCACCACCTGGTGGCCGGCGCTGTGCACGTCCGCCGCCTGGGCGCAGAGCCCGCCGATGGCGGCGGGGTCCAGGACGCCCCGGGGGTCGGTGATGGACGAGGTCCCGATCTTGACGACGACGATCACGGTCAGGCCTCGGGCTCGTAGTCGAAGGCGAGGTCGCCGATGCGGACGGTGTCGCCCGCCGCCGCGCCCGCACGGGCCAGAGCTCGATCGACCCCGAGGCGACGCAGCCGGCCGTGGGCCACTTCGAGGGCCTGGACGTCGCCGAGGTCGGACAAGGCCACGGCCCGGCGGGCCTCCCGGCCGTCGACCACGAACGTGCCGTCGTCATCCCGGTGGATGTCGAAGGGCTCGACCCCGGGGCGGTGGAGGACGAAGGCGGGGCCCAGGGACTCCTCTTCGTCGGTGGGCTCGGCGGCACGGGCCTCAGCCACCAGTGTCGCGGCCCGGCCCACCAGCTCGTCGATGCCCTGGCCGGTGATCGAGGAGATGAGCAGGTCCATGCCCTCGGGCAGGGCGTCGTCGGTGACCATGTCCGCCCGGGAGCCGACGACGAGGCGGGGCCGGTCGAGCAGGTCGGGCTGGTACCGCCCGAGCTCGTCCAGCAGGATCCGCTGCTGCTCGCCCACGGGTACGCCGTCGACGGGAGCCAGGTCGCAGAGGATCACCAGCACGCGGGCCCGCTCGATGTGCCGCAGGAACTGGTGGCCGAGGCCCCGGCCTTCGCTGGCCCCCTCGATGAGGCCGGGGATGTCGGCGACGACGTACTCGGCGTCGTCGGTGCGGACGACACCGAGGTTCGGCTCGAGCGTGGTGAACGGGTAGTCCGCGATCTTGGGCCGGGCCGCGGAGATGCGGGCGATGAGGGTGCTCTTGCCCACGTTGGGGAAGCCGACCAGGGCCACATCGGCCAGCAGCTTCAGCTCCAGGCCGAACCAGATCTCCTCACCGGGCTCACCCTGTTCGGCGAAGGCCGGGGCCCGCCGCCGGTTGCTCAGGAAGCGGGCGTTGCCCCGCCCGCCCCGCCCGCCCTCGACGGCCCGCCAGCGGTCCCCCGCATGGGCCAGGTCGGCCCGCAACGTGCCGTCGCGGTCCTTGACCTGAGTGCCCTCGGGGACCGGAACCTCGATGCTCGCGCCCGCCGCGCCGTGCTTCTTCTTGCCTTGGCCGTGCACGCCGTTCTCGGCCCTCCGGTGCGGGTGGTCCCGAAAGGCCAGGAGCGAGGCCACGTTGCGGGTGGCCACCAGCCACACGTCGCCGCCGGTGCCGCCGTCGCCGCCGTCGGGCCCACCCCGGGACACATGGGCCTCCCGCCGGAACGACACACACCCCGCCCCGCCGTCGCCAGCGCGTGCACAGAGCTGTGCTTCATCGACGAACCCGGCCACGCCAGGAGGATACGAGCGCCCCGCTCCGGCCCCGGGTTTGGTTCTAGACGCCGGTGGGGAGCTCGGCTTCGGACCAGCCGAGGCGGTCGACAGCGAGGCGGAGGGCGAAGCGGTCGGTCATGCCGCTGACGTACCGGACGGCGGCGTCGGCGGCGTCGGCGGAGCCGGCGCGCAGCACCCCGCCGTCGCCGATGGCCCGGGGATTCTCGATGAACCACTCGGTGAGCTGGCGCAGGAGGGCATTCACCCGGTCGGCCTGGGCCACGGACTCCGGGCGGAGGTAGATGCGCTCGTAGTTGAAGGCCCGGAAGGCGGCCAGGGCGTCGGCCTCGGGCTTGCGCATGCCCACCCGGCCGGTCTCGGCGATGGTCTCGACCATGGCGGCGATGAAACCGCCGAGCTGGGCACTTCGCCGGTCCCCCACCACCTCGACGACCTCGGCGGGGAGCTCGGCCGCCGTGACCACGCCGGCGTCGACGGCGTCCTCGAAGTCGTGGCAGACGTAGGCGATGCGATCGGCCCAGGCCACGACCTCACCCTCCGGGGTCATCGGCGCCGGTCGGTTCCAGGAGTGGTTGCGCACGGCGTCCAACGTCTCGGCGCAGAGGTTGAGCGGCTCGAGCACGACGTCGGCGCCGTAGACGGCGTGGTGGTACCCGCCCTCCAGGTAGGGCGACAGGGCGTCCTCGGAGGCGTGGCCGGCCGGGCCATGGCCACAGTCGTGGCCCAGGGCCGAGGCCAGGGTCAGGGCCTCGTTCAGCCGGGTGGCCCGCGCGATGGAGGTGGCCACCTGCCCCACCTCGATGGCGTGGGTCAGCCGGGTGCGCAAGTGGTCGTCATCAGGAGCGAGGTACACCTGACACTTGCCCGCCAGGCGCCGGAAGGGCCGACTGTGCTGGATGCGGTCCACGTCCCGCTCGAAGCAGGTCCGGTTGGGATCGGGATCCTCGGCCCGGGCCCGGGTGCCGGCGCCGGACGAACGGGTGGCGCCGGGAGCGAGCAGCGCGTCTTCTCGCGCTTCGCGCTCGGGACGGGCCAGGGACGCGACCTCGCCGACGGCAAGGGGGGCGTGGGCCCAGGCCACGTCGGGCCAGTGGCTGGGACTGCTGCTCACGTTCTCCACCCTACGGAGGGGGTGGGACGGTGAGCGGAACCCCGCCTAACCCTCGGCGAGGACGCTGACGTGCTTGCGGCCCTTGCGGGCGCCGAACTTCACCGTGCCGTCGGCGGTGGCGAACAGGGTGTCGTCGCCGCCGCGGCCCACGTTGTCGCCGGGGTGGATCTTGGTCCCCCGCTGGCGCACGATGATGGCACCGGCGTTGACGACCGTGCCGTCGTACACCTTCACGCCGAGGCGCTTGCTGGTGGAGTCACGGCCGTTGCGGGTGGAACCGCCGCCCTTGGTCTTCGACATGGCTCGCTACCCCTTGGGGACGCCGGTGATCCCGGTGATCTCGATGGTGGACAGGTGCTGGCGGTGACCCCAGCGCTTGGATTGGTTCGTCTTGTTCTTGTAGGTGAACCCGGTGATCTTGGGGCCCTTGGCCTCGGCCACGATGGTGGCCTTCACCTTGGCCTTGGCCAGGTCCTTGGGTGAGGAGACCACCCGGTCACCGTCGACGACCAGGATGGGGGCCAACTCGACGGACTCCTCGGGGTCGCCGAGGCGCTCGACCTCGAGGCGCTCACCCTCGGTGACGCGGTACTGCTTACCGCCGGTGCTGATGACTGCGTACATGGAGGGACAAGCCTACCGGTGCGCGACCGGCGCTCACCCGCCCACGAGCTCAGTGTCCACGATCCGGCCCCGGCCCGTGCAGGTGGGGCAGGTCGAGGACAGGGATTCCAGTAGGCCCTCGCCGATGCGCTTGCGGGTCATCTCGACCAGGCCCAGCTCGGAGATGTCGAAGACCTGGGTCCGGGTCTTGTCCCGGGACAGGGCCTCGCGGAAGGTCTTGCCCACCTCGGCCCGGTTGGCCTTGACCTCCATGTCGATGAAGTCGATGACGATGATCCCGCCGATGTCCCGCAGCCGGAGCTGCCGGGCGATCTCCTCGGCCGCCTCCAGGTTGTTGACGAAGACCGTTTCCTCGAGGCTCGACGTCCCCACGTTCTTACCCGTGTTGACGTCGATGACCGTGAGGGCCTCGGTGTGCTCGATGATGAGCGAGCCTCCCGACGGCAGCCAGACCTTCTTGTCGAGGGCCTTGTGGATCTGCTCGTGGATGTGGAGGCGCTCGAAGAGGGGCAGGCCCTCGGACGCGGGGTCGTAGTAGTCGACGCGCTCCCCCAGGCCCGGCGACACGCTGTCCACGTAGTCCCGGACCTGGTCGGCCAGGGCCGGATCGTCGATGGTGACCGAGCGGTAGTCGGGGTTGAACTCCTCGCGGATGACCCGTAAGGCCATGTCCGGCTCCCGGTAGAGCAGCGCCGGCGCCTTCGACTTCTTGGCCAGGGCCTCGATCTGGCGCCACTGCTCGACCAGCCGGTTCAGGTCCCGGGTGATCTCCTCCTCGGTGACGTTCTCGGCCGCCGTGCGCACGATCACGCCGTGACCCTCCAGCTTGACCTTGTCCAGGATCCCCCGCAGGCGCTTGCGCTCATTGTCGGGCAGGCGCTTGGAGATGCCGTAGGTGGAGGTCCCGGGCACCAGGACGACGAAGCGTCCGGGCAGGGAGACCTCCTGGGTCAGCCGGGCCCCTTTGGCCCCGATGGGGTTCTTGGTGACCTGGCAGATGATGGTCTGGCCGTTCTTCAGGATCTGCTCGATCCGGGCCTGTCCCTTCTCCTCGATGTCCTCGGGGTCGTACTGGACGTCGCCCCGATAGAGCACCGCGTTCTTCGGCGTGGAGATGTCGATGAACGCCGCCTCCATGCCCGGCAGGACGTTCTGGACCCGGCCGGTGTAGATGTTGCCGTGGATCTGGCTGATGTCGTCGGATGGCCGGGAGACCTGGTGCTCGACCAGGGAACGGCCTTCGAGCACGGCGATCTGGGTGACCCCGGCGGTGACGTTGACCGCCATCGAGTAGCGACCCACGGCCCGGCCCTTGCGCCGCCGGCCCCGACGCCGCTTCATCGACTTCTCGTCCAGCTCGAGGGCGTCCTCGTCATCGGTCATGACGGCCTCGATCGGGATCACCTTCTGGCCACCGCCGTCCCGACCGCCCCCGCCCCGATCGCGGTTGCCGCCGCCCCCACCACCGCGGTTGCCACGACCGCCCTGGTTCTGGCCACCGCCGCCACCCTGGCCTCCCCCACCGCTCCCGCGACCTCGACCGCCGCGGCGGCGACGGCGGCGGGCGCTCGACGACGTCTCGCCGCCACCTCCGCCCTCGCCGCGACCGGAGGTCGGCGCATCGTCACCGTCCTCGGACGGCGGCGCCGGGCGCGTGTCGCCGATCTGGGGCCTGCGGACCGTGGCCCGGTCCGCCGCCTCCGCGGAGGGGCGGTTCTCGGAGATCCGGTCCGGCAGTTCGGGGAGCTCGTCAGCGAACCGGCTGGTGTCCCCTGCCGACTCGTCTCGCTCCTGGGTCCCGTCCGCATCGCGGTGGTCGGGCATCTGGTACGTCCTCTCTCATGACGCGCGCCCCTCGGCGCGCGGCGACGGGACGACCAGTGGCACGGGTTCTCGCCAGGTGTCCTCGTCGATGATCCATTGGTTGACACGGCACGCCCGCAGCATCCGCCACGAGGGGTCGAGGGCCTCGACCACTTCCTCGGGACGGAACGACGCCGGACGGGTGGCCAGAACCATGGTCAGGGTGAGGGCCTGATCGGCCCCCTCCGCCGCCACGGTCAGTTCCTCGATGGCCGGGCGCAGGTCGACGACCTGGGCCTTGCCCTTGCGCTCCCGCTCGATGGGGAGCTCCGTGCGGGCCAGGGTCGCCACGACGGCGGCCTCGGCCTCGGTGAGGGTCGGACCGCCGATGTCGGCGGTCCAGGTGCAGGCGCCGACGGCTTCCTGCAGGGACGGGGTGCCTGGAGGGATCACCTCGGCCGCGAGGACGGTGATGCCGTCCGGCAGGACGTCGGTGAGGCGGGCACAGAGGACGGGCAGGTCCTCGACGGGCTCGTGGTCGAGGCGGAGGTCGACGTACTCGCCCTCGGAGGCGTGCCCGGTGGGTAGGGCCAGCCCGAAGGCGACCCGGGGCCGGGGCGAGAAGCCCTCGCTGTAGACGACGCCGACGCCCGCTCGGCGCAGGGCTCGTTCCCAGAGACGGGCCACGTCGCGGTGGCTGGTGAAACGGACCTTGCCCTGCTTGGTGAAGCGAAAGCGGACGGTTGGCCCGGGCGGCACGACGAACGCCGGGCCCTTGTCGGCGTTCGTCGGCTCGACGGTCGCCACCGTGTCGGCACTCACGAACCCACCCCGACCGGCTTGGCCCCCAGCTCGACCGGCACGCCGCTGTGCCACTCCAGGCCCTGGCCCGTGCCCTGGCTGCCCCCGGCGGGGGGCTTGGCCGAAGCCACGATGTGCTCGATGCCGTAGCCGGTACAGGCGCCGCAGTCGTAGCAGGGCGTCCAGCGGCAGTCCTCGAGGCCGACCTCGGCGAGGGCGTCGCGCCAGTCCTGCCAGAGGAAGTCCTTGTGCAGCCCGGCCGACAGGTGGTCCCAGGCGAAGACCTCGTCCTCGTGGCGGTGCCGGTGCACGTACCAGTCCATGGACAGACCGTGCTTGGCCATGGCGTCGGTCCAGAGTGCCATGTCGAAGTGCTCGGACCACTCCTGGAAGGTGCCACCGGCCCGCCAGACGTCCTCCAGGACCGGGCCCAGCCGGCGGTCGCCCCGAGACATCAGGCCCTCGATCAGGCTGGCCGTCGGGTCGTGCCACTTCAGCTGCACGCCCCGGTCCGCCTTGAGGTCCTCACGGAGCAGGCCGACCTTGCGCCGCAGCTCCGAGTCGGTGTTCTGGCCGAACCACTGGAACGGCGTGAAGGGCTTGGGCACGAAGCCACCGACCGACACGGTCATGGACGGCTTGTTGGTGTGGGCCTTGCCCAGCTCGACGCAATTGCGGGCCAGACGGGCGATGCCCCGCGTGTCCTCGTCGGTCTCGGTGGGCAGGCCGGTCAGGAAATACAGCTTCATCCGACGCCAGCCTTGGGAGTAGGCCGACTCGACGGCCCCGTAGAGGTCGTCCTCGCTGATGAGCTTGTTGATGACCTGGCGCATGCGCCAGGTGCCGGCCTCGGGGGCGAAGGTGAGGCCGGTGCGACGGGCCCGCTGGATCTCGGCGGCGATGCCGACCGTAAAGGCGTCGACCCGGAGGCTGGGCAGCGACACCGACACCCGACCGCAGCCGGGGGCGTCGTCGTCCATGGCCGCCGTCACCGACTCCTGGATGCCGCTGTAGTCGGCGGTCGAAAGGGAGGTGAGCGCCACCTCGTCGTAACCGGTGCGCTGGAGCCCGGACTGGATCATGGAACGGACCTGGTCGGCCGGGCGCTCCCGGACCGGGCGGGTGATCATCCCCGCCTGACAGAAGCGACAGCCTCGCGTACAGCCCCGGAAGACCTCGACGTTGAGGCGGTCGTGCACGACCTCGGTCAAGGGCACCAACTGGTGCTTGGGGTAGGGCCACTCGGCCAGGTCGGCGACGGTGCGCTTCTCGACGACGTCGGGGATGCCGGGCTCGGTCGGGAGGATGGCGACCAGGTCGGCGCCGTCGTAGACCGGCTCGTAGAACATCGGGACGTACACGCCCGTGACGTTGGCCAGGGCCCGCAGGCAGTCCCGCCGGGACGCCTCGGTGCGGCGGCCCGCCTTCCACTCGGCGATGACCGCGGTGATCTCGCCCACCACCTCCTCGCCGTCGCCGAGGACGAAGGCGTCCACGAAGTCGGCCAACGGCTCGGGGTTGTAGGCGCAGTGGCCGCCGCAGATGACGATGGGGTGCTCGCCGGTGCGTTCGGCGGACCGCACCGGGGCGCCGGCCAGGTCGATGCAGTTGAGGACGTTGGTGTAGACGAGCTCGGCCGAGAGGTTGAAGGCGAGGACGTCGAAGGCGGTGGCCGGGAGGTGGGAGTCCACCGAGAAGAGGGGCAGGCCCTGGGCCCGGAGGCGGGCCTCGAGATCGGTCCAGGGGGCGTAGGCCCGCTCGGCCACGGCGTCGGGGCGCTCGTTGAGGATCTCGTAGAGGATCTGGAGCCCCTGGTTGGGCAACCCGACCTCATAGGCGTCCGGGTAGAGGAGCAGCCAGGCCACGGCGCCGGGGACGTGCTCGGGCGTGATCGCCCCCAGCTCGCCCCCGATGTAGCGGGCCGGCTTCTGGACCTCGGCCAGGAGCGGCTCCAGCTCGGGCCACATGGTCATGATCGATCGGAGTCTACGTCCCCGGCCGCCGCCTGCACGGCTCCCCCCGGGCACCGCGGCGCCGCGGCCGGTGGCGCCAACGGAGCCAGGACCCCGGGGGCCGGTTAGGCGAAGCGGTGGATGTGGACGTTGAGGACGAGGCCGATGGCCGCGAACACGGCGAGGATGGATGAGCCGCCGTAGGACATCAACGGCAGCGGGATGCCGGTCACCGGCATGATCCCCATGGTCATCCCGATGTTCTCGAACATCTGGAACGTCAACATGGCCAACACCCCGACGCAGACGAGCATCCCGAACTCGTCCCGGGCCAGCTGTGCGGTGCGCCAGACCCGCCAGAGGATCACCGTCAACAGGCCGAGCACCATTGCCCCCCCGATGAAGCCCAACTCCTCGCCCACCACGGTGAAGATGAAGTCGGTGTGCTGCTCGGGCACGAAGCCCAGGCCGGTCTGGGAGCCTTCGAACAGCCCCTGGCCGACGATGCGGCCGGCCCCGATGGCGTTCTGGGACTGGTCCTGGTTGTACCGGGCGTCGCTGCCGATCTCGCTGGTGTCCAGGAAGCTGGTCAGCCGGTTCTGCTGGTATTCGGCCAGCACGTTGCTGTTGAGGATGCCGACCGTCCCGATGATCCCGATGAGCAGGAGGACGGCGAAGTGGCGGGGACGGGCGCCGGCGATGAAGACGATGGCCAGGGAGGTCACCCCGAAGACGAGGACGGTCCCCAGGTCGGGCTGGAGCATGATCAGGGCCATCGGCACGGCCGCCACCCCGAGGATGATGGCCAGGCGCTTACCGTCGATCTCCTCCCTGTCGAGGGTGAGGAAGGCGGCCAGGGCGATGATCAGGGCCAGCTTGGCCAGCTCGGCGGGCTGCAGCTGGAAGCCGGCGAACTCGAACCAGGCCTGGATGCCCTTCGACTCGGTCCCCAGCGGCGTGAGCACGGCGAAGAGCAGGAAGAGGGCGGCGCCGGCGATCGGGAGGGCCCAGTCCCGCAGGCGTCGGTAGTCGAAGGCGGCCATCGCCGCCATCAGGCCGATGCCGATGACCACGAACATGGCCTGGCGTTGCAGGAAGTAGGTGGTGGGGTCGTCCTCGGTGCCTTTGGTGGCGCTGTAGACCATCACCACGCCGAGGGCGGCCACCGCCACGGTGGCCGCCACCAGGATCCAGTCGACGTGCTGCAGGGACTGCGGGAGGGCCATGGCCCGGCTGGCGTTGGAGCGGTGACGCGAGGGCGCCAGTCCCCCGCGGGCCAACGAGGGGGAGGTCACGAGTCGGTCTCCGGGGGGGTGGTGGCGGTGTCGAAGGCCGCCGTCGAGCTCGAGGGGACCGGTGTCGCCTCAGTGGAGGACACGGCCGGGAAGGGCACCTGGTTGCTCAGGCCGTCGAAGACCGCCCGAGCCACCGGTGCGGCCACGTCCCCACCGAACTGGCCGACGTCCTCGAAGATGACCGACACCACGTACTCGGGGTCCTGACCCGGTCGGACCGGCCCGAAGCCCACGTAGAGGGCGTAGTCGCCCTTCCCGGTCACCTGGGCGGTGCCGGTCTTGCCGGCGATCGGGAACGCCCCGAGGTCGAAGCCCTCGAACGCGCCGGCCGCGGTTCCGCCTCCGCCGGACACGCCGAGCAGGCCCGCCATCATCGGGTCCCGCCACCGGCCGGGGATCTCGATGGCCCCCACCTGGTCGGGGGTGACCGTGCAGATGGCGCCCGGGTTGTCGACGCAGGGCGTAGAGGGGTCCTGGAGCCAGGTGTTCCGGGCCGGGTCGGGCTCCCAGGCCGCGCCGCCGACGTGCGGCCGGTACAGGATCCCCCCGTTGGCCAGCGCGGCATAGGCATTGGTCAGCTGCATCGGGGTGACGCCCAGGTCACCCTGGCCGATCGACATGTTGATGGTGTTGCCGGACGTCCAGTCCCCGTAGGGGAAGTCCTCCGGGTAGTCCTCGTGGAGCTGGCGGACCTGGGCCGGGGTGAAGGCGAATCCCTCCCGTTCGGCGGGCAGATCGACCCCCGTCTCGGCGACGAACCCCCAGTCCACGGCGGTGTCCTGCAGGTACGACTCGCCGAGCGTGTCCCTGTTGGCCCAGAGGTTGTCGCCGATGCGGTAGTAGTACCAGTCGCTGGACACGGTCAGGGAGGACTGCAGGTTCACCGTGCCGTTCTCGACCTCACCCGCGTTGCGGAACTCACACGACGAGCCGCCTTCGCAACCCTGGACCTCGTAGATGCCGTCGTCGTAGAAGCTGTCGCCCGGCGTCACGATGCCGCCCCGCAGGCCGGCCAGCGCCGTGACCGGCTTGAAGGTGGACCCGGGCGAGTACTCGCCCGAGATCGTCCGGTTGAGGAGGGCCTGGCCCGCATCCGGGTCCTGGAGGACGTCGAACTCCTCCTGGGTGAGTCCGTCGCCGAGGTCGGCCGGGTTGTAGGTCGGGTAGCTGGCCATGGCGATGATGGCCCCGTTGCGGGGGTCCTCCACGATGCCCGAGGCTCCAGGGGCGTCGTTGGCCTCGGCCGTGGCGGTGAGCTGCTGTTCGAGCAGGGTCTGGACCTGGAGGTCCAGGCTGAGGACCACGTCCATGCCCGGCCGCGGAGGCGTGTAGCTGACCTGCCGGGCCACGTTTCCCTCGGCGTCGACCTCGAGCACCCGCTCACCGGGCGTCCCCCGCAGCCAGTCCTCGTAGGTGGCCTCAACGCCGGACCGACCGACTTCGTCGGTGAGCTCGTAGGCCTTGTCCGGGTTCTGGATGTCGTCGATCTCCTCCTGGCCGGAGATGGGGCCGACGTAGCCCAGGGCGTGGGCCGCCAACGTGCCGTGTGGGTAGTCGCGGACCGCGATCCGGTCGACGTCGACCCCCGGGTACTGCAGCTGGTTCTCGGCGACGAGCACCTCGAGGTCCTCGGGGACCTCGTCGGCGACCGGGGTCGGCACGAAGGCCCCGATGAAGTTGTTCTCCAGGGCGGCCTGGATGATCTCGGGCGACCAGGTGGCCTCGTCGACCGTCGCCGCGGCCGCCGCGGCCGCCGCGTCGGGATCCTCCTGAGCGGCCTCCGCCGCCGTCTCGGCCGCCTTCTCGGCGTCCTTGACCTCGACGGCCACGTCGTACCGGTTCAGCGAATCGGCCAGGCGCTGGAACACCGCGTTGCGGGCGTCCTCGTCGTAATCGACGGACTCGTCGAGGGTCCGGGGGTTGATGCGGAGCTGACGAACCTGGCGGTTGTCGACCAGCACCCGCTGGTTGCGGTCGAAGATCCGACCGCGGGGAGCCTGGATGTGGATGGTCCGGGTGCGGTTGGCGTCGGCCGCCTCGACCGAGGCCTCGCCCTCGACCGCGGTGAGGAACCAGAGCCGCGCCGTGAGCGCGCCGATGAGCGAGAGGGCCACGATCGCCAGAGCGGAGAGGCGCATGCCCGTGGACGGGTTCACAACGGAGGCTTCGTGGGGGATGCGGTCATCGGCGGAATCCGGTGTTCAGTGGTCTGCGCCGCCCGCGTCCGGGAGAGAAGCTCCCCCGTCGGCGCGGTCGGGAGGGGAACCGCAGTCCGAGCGGCTCCCCCTCGGTCCAGGCCAGGATACGGATCGCGGGCAGCACCAGTAGCGCGGCCGTGAGGGCCACCACCCCGGCGATGACGACGGTCTGGCCGTCGAGCCACTCGTGGTGGCCGAGGACCACGCCGACCGCGGCGTAGAAGAACACCGAGGCCGCGCCGGCCAGGGCAGCCGAGGGGATCGGCGCCCACCACGTCGGCCCCACGACTGAGCGTTGGGCACTGCCGACGAAGTAGCCGGCGAGGCAGTACGTCAAGGCCGACAGGCCCAACGGCCCGACGACGACGAGGTCCCACAGCATCCCGGCCACGAAGCCCACGCGGGCGCCCCGCTCGGGGCCGCCGGACAGGCCTGCGGCCAGGCTCACCACGAGCAGGAGGTCGGCCTGGGCCCCGGAGATCGTCAGCCAGGGGAGGACGGCCACCTGGAGCAGGAGGGCGGTCAGCAGGACGACTGCGGTGCGGACGGTGGTGGTCACCCGTCCGCCCCACCGGCCGCGGCCGCCGCCGGCGTGAACAGGAGGACGCCCACCTGGGTCAGGCGGTCGAGATCGGCGTACGGATCGAGGAAGACCTCCTGTTCCAGAGGGTTGGCCGCCCCCCGGACCTGCACGGCCCGGCCCACG
>Ga0315283_10000193_pt1 | contig 40254 bp, 35 predicted proteins | sample YL17G09_0_MG_FD_204541 | JGI IMG/M metagenome (GOLD analysis project Ga0315283, IMG submission 204541) | Sediment microbial communities from Yellowstone Lake, YNP, Wyoming, USA - YL17G09_0 | ecosystem: Environmental > Aquatic > Freshwater > Lake > Sediment | place: USA: Wyoming | collected...
CAGCTCTTCCACTGCCTGGGGAAGCTCGAAATCAGCAGCCAACCCTACCTTGCGCGATGTACACGAATATATCCTTGTCTTTTCAAAGGGTGCTTTTAAACGGCAAAATCCAGACAAAAGAGAAAACACGATTTCTAAAGAAGAATTTCTTGAATTCACTAAAAGCGTGTGGACTTTCCCAACTGAGTCAGCAAGGAAAATCGGCCATCCAGCTCCATTCCCCCTTGAGCTGCCCTATCGTTTGATCCAGCTTTATTCTTTCAAGGACGATGTGGTACTTGACCCGTTCATGGGGAGCGGGCAAACAGCTATTGCGGCGCTTAAGTCAGGTAGGCATTTTATTGGTTATGAACTCAATCCAGAGTATGTGGCTTTGGCAAATACCCGTATCATAAAAGCAGCAGCAGCCAAGCAAGATCACCCACTGCATCAAATCAAATTCATTTAATTTCTCAGCTTCTAATCGTTTAATATTCACTTCTCAGCAGTCCGTATATCAACGACCCGCTGTATGTCCCATCCGGATGCCGTTTATTTTCGCGCAGACATCCCTCTTTGGTCATGTTACAGCGTTCTGCAACCCGGATACTGCGTAGATTGGTTTCATCACACGCCAGTCGCACACGGTGAGCATTTAACTGGTCAAAAAGGATTCGCAGTGTAGCCCCGACGGCTTCAGTTACATACCCCTGCCCCTCGTGATCCACATCTGCAAAGTACCCGATCTGAAATTCTGGGAGCTTCCAATCCACCGGTCCGACGTAGATTTGTGCTACAAATTCACCCGTTTTTTTATCGAATACGCCGATAAAGAAACAGGACCGTTTTACCCATTCATTGGCAAGACCCTGCACTAATTCTTCGGCAGCTTCTTCGCTGGCAATATCTGCAGCGACATTTTCGGCTTCATACTGCAGGAGATGTTTGTGATTCTTCAAGCTCATGGCGTAATACCATTTTCCGTCACCAGGCTGGTAACTTCGCAGGCGTAAACGCTCACTTTCAAAATGTGCAGGGAATTCAGAGTGTATAGTATCCATGGGTTATCCTGTATGTTGGTGGATGGTTAAAAAATCTGGTCGAAGCCTGGTCTTGATAGTTTATCCGGGCATGATTGTATTATATATACTATATAATCTAGTAATAAATATTGGATCCAGGTTTGAATTTTATCCACGATTGTAGATCGTCAGCATCAAGCCAATACAGATGCATCAGTATTTTTACCCATGGTATGGTATAAACCTTTGGGTGTCTGGTAATGATTATTAAGGGTCGACCTGTCTTGTTTCGTTGGTTTCTTATCCTGCTATCAGTGATCATCATTGTCGCAGCTTACCTTGGTTATCCCTGGCTGCGCACCCGGGTTGGGCGAATGAAGCGATTGGGCGAGTGGATGCAATATCCCTCTGCCCATACGGATTGGATGATACAGGCCGGTGAGCGCTGTGACAAGGCACCATTTATCCTGCCCACAAGTGGTTACGTGGGTTTTATATGGGGAGATTCATTTCGCCCAGGGCACCAGCACCAAGGCATTGATATCTTCGGAGGTGAAGTACCAGGCAAGACTCCTGTGCTTGCTGGATATGCTGGTTACCTCACACGTTTACCCAATTGGAAATCAACTGTCATCATTCGCGTGCCATCCGATCCACTTTCGCCCGAGCGCCAAATCTGGGTCTACTACACCCACATGGCAGATAAAGATGGTCGCTCCTATATCTCACCAGAATTTCCACCAGGTACAAGTGAGGTGCTCGTGGATGCGGGCACATTCCTGGGATATCAGGGAGATTTCTCTGGTGACCCCGATAATCCGGTGGGTGTTCACTTACACTTTTCCATCGTCAAGGACGATGGTTCGGGCAGCTTCCGCAATGAGCTGGCGATCGATAATACGCTTGATCCCTCACCATACCTGGGTCTCCCGCTCAACGCCAACCAAAATCAAGGAGAGGTTGTAACCTGTGCTATTCAAAACAATGATGAGTAAGCATACTCAGACAAACATGGGAGACACTTGATGGATGAATACCTTGGAAAGGTTGCATTAATCACCGGGGCTGGTCGAGGATTAGGGCGGGAGATTGCCCTTGGTTTTTCTTCCCTGGGTGCGGTAGTGGCTACGAATGATATCAATCCCATTAATTTGGATGAAACGATCAATCAAATCATGCAAACGGGTGGTAACGCCAAAGCATATGTATTTGATGTAGCCAAACGGATGCCCATTGAGGGGATGGTAGCCCAGGTGTTGGAGCATTTCGGTCATATAGATGTCCTGGTAAATCATGCAGTGGTTGCCCCGGATGCTTACATCCTGGATATGGATGAGTGGGAGTATCATCGCACGATGGATGTGAACCTGGGTGGACCGTTCTTTTGCATGCAGCAAGTTGGGCGGGTGATGCGAGAACATGGAGGCGGAGCGATGGTCAATATTGTCTCATCCGTCGGAAATGATCATGCACAAAAGGGGTGTGCCGCTTATTTAGCTAGTCAGGCGGGCATGATGAGCTTGACCTATACAGCTGCACATGAGTTTTCTGCATACAATATCCGTGTAAATGCTGTCCGTACCGGGTTGATCGAAGAAGATCTGTTCCCTTCAATAGGTATGGACACTGCTACGCTTCGGCAGTGGCTGGAAGCATATCCTGAGCTAAACTTAGGAGAACATCCAGACCTAGTTGGCCTGGTGCTATACTTATGCTCCAATGCAGCTTCTTCTCGAACTGGTCAGGTGATGTCCGTTGGTCGTGGGAATTAAAGATTAATAAGCAATACAGGCCGGGTGTTCTATGGATGAGTTACTTGCTTATCGTCAAGGATTGATATCAGGACTGGAGGGTGTGATAACTGAGTTATCCAGAATAGTGGCAGTGATGTCTGCCAATACCTGGCAGCTTTCATCAAAGCAGGGAACTCATACACCTCATTACACCCTGGCTCACCTGTGTGAGCTTGAAGCCCAGGTTTTTAACCCCCTGTTGCGGAGTATTGCGGATCAAGGCGTCCCCCTATTGCCTGTGTTCAATGATATTACCTGGATGTCAAGCCATTATGAGGCTGAAAAGCCAGCTCAGCGTATCCTTGAAGAGTTTACACATCTACGCCGGCAGGAGATCCAATGGCTGCAGGCACTCCCCCGAGCAAGTTGGAGCTTAAGCGCCAGGCATTCATGGTTGGGGGTGCACACACTACAGTGGTGGGTGGAGCTGCAGTTGGATTTATCCCATCAGCATTGTTCAGCATTGGCTGCCTTTCTGACCATCTGACTTTCCATAATGTTATATAATTTCATCCATCCAATCCCATAACTTCGTTAACTTCTCTTTTCGACAAGTGAGGTCTTATGTCCACCATGTATGAAACCATTTTAGTTGAGACTCATGAACGCGTCGGGCTTGCGCGTATCAACCGACCCAAGGCGCGAAATGCACTCAACAGCACCGTGTTGCGTGAGTTAAACGATGCCCTGGAGATCTTCGATACAGATCCAAGTATAGGTGCAATTGTTATTACTGGCGACGACCAGGCTTTCGCTGCCGGGGCGGATATTAAAGAAATGGCAGATTCAACGCCCGTGCACATGCTGCTTCGCAGTCACATTCCCCAATTTGATCGCATCCGGAACCTCCATAAACCGATCATTGCTGCAGTATCAGGGTGGTGCCTCGGGGGAGGAAATGAGCTGGCAATGGCTTGTGATATGATCATTGCCTCTGAGACCGCTCGCTTTGGACAGCCGGAGATCAACCTCGGGGTGATTCCTGGCGCAGGAGGCACACAGCGCTTGACCCATGCGGTGGGAAAGGCCCTTGCCATGGAAATGGTACTAAACAACCGCACCCTCACCGCTGAAGAAGCATGTAATTTTGGATTGGTCAATCGGGTGGTTCCAGTCGAACGCTACCTGGATGAAGCTCTGCAGCTTGCCGCGGAAATTGCAGCCCGTGCTCCGCTGGCGGTTCGCCTTGGAAAAGAAGCCATAAACCAAGCCTATGAATCCTTCTTGACTGATGGACTGGCAGATGAGCGCCGTGCTTTCTACTTTCTCTTTGCCTCCCAAGATCAGAAAGAAGGCATGCAAGCATTTGTGGAAAAGCGAAAGCCAGTCTGGAAGGGAGAATGATCGATTTTGTTGACTTTTCGTGATTTCATTACCAGCTTTAGAAAGCTAGAGATCGATCGCTCCCAACCGGTTATTGCACATGCTTCATTATCAGCATTTGGAGAGGTTCATGGCGGCGCGGATACGATCCTGGGTGCGCTTTTATCATCTTTCAATACCTTGGTCATGCCCACCTTTACTTATAAAACAATGGTCACCCCCGAGCTGGGCCCTGCGGATAATGCCATCACTTATGGGAGTGGCGTGGCTACCAATAAACTGGCTGAAATCTTTCGACATGGCATGCCGGCTGACTCATTGATGGGAGTATTAGCTGAATCATTGCGTAAACATCCCAATGCCCATCGCACGACACACCCCATTCTCTCATTCACGGGAATCAATGCAAAGCGTATCCTGGGTTCCCAAACGATCAAGGAACCTCTTTGTTGTATCGAAACCATCAAGAAGGGGGAAGGATGGGTGCTTCTCTTGGGGGTGGATCAAACCGTCAATACGAGTATTCACTATGCGGAGGGGCGCGCAGGGCGAAAACAATTCGTACGTTGGGCGCTCACCCCAAAAGGGGTTGTTTTTTGCCCGGGGTTCCCGGGGTGCTCAGACGGCTTTGAAGCAGTTTCCTCTCACCTGCAGGATGAGATTCGCAGGGTGGAAGTGGGCAAGGCTGTAATTCAAGCCATGCCAGTGGTCAAACTGGCGGATACGGTTGACGCAATGATAAAAGACAATCCCTTAGCCCTTTTATGTGAGCGTGAGGACTGCGAGCGCTGCAACGCAGTCCGGGCATCAGTATCTGCTCAATAAACCAGTTTTCCTTTTGTATTCTATAGATTTTAAAATGCGTAACTAAGCCACCAAGCCAATGGCATAAAAGACATAAATGACCGCGTTCTGGCAAGAGTGGATGTACCGGGGTATTGTGATTTCCTTTGAAACCAGCATACACTTGGCAAATAATGCAACCAGCAGTATGGTGACCTTTTCTCGAAACCGAGTTAAGTAGCCGATCGCGTTTCACACGCAACCTGTTTATTTCCTCTTGACAAACTTTAATAAACACTGTATATTTATATTGTAAATATACAGTGTTTATTAAAAAGAGGAGCAATAATGGCTAGACCCAAGCGAACTGAACAACTTACTGATCTTCATGACGCCATCAAAGAGACCGCCTGGAAACAAATAGCTGAATTTGGTGCGCCAACCCTCAGCTTGCGCGCCATTGCCCGCGAACTGGGAATCACTGCTCCAGCTATATACAACTATTTTAAACGCCGTGACGATCTTGTTACCGCGCTCATCATTGATGCCTACACTTCTTTAGGCGACTGGCAAATCAATGCCCGTGATGAAGCTCGTGTTGATGACCTTGCTGGACGGTTGGAAAGAAGCGGCATTGCCTATCGAGACTGGGCACTGACTTATCCCCAGCGCTATCAGTTGATTTTCGGCACACCCATCCCAGGCTATGAAGCGCCCATGGAACGGGTCATGCCTTCCGCGGCACGTTCTTTGGGAGTACTGCTAAGCGTTGTAGAAGCACTACGCGTGGCAGGCAGGCTCAAGGCTGATAACTTTCCCCAACCCTTACCCGGGTACGAAGAATCATTTGAGGTGTGGAAAAAATATGGCGGTGAGGCAGACATCTTGAGCCTATCCATTACCGTGCTGATCTGGAGCCATGTGCACGGGTTGGTTTCACTGGAAATCGCCAGGAACAACCCACCGTTTGGGGTAAGCGGTAAAGAGATGTATTTATATGAGTTGAAATCACTTAATCAACAGTTTATCGAGGAGTAGAGAATGGAAACGACAGCTAAACAACATATTGTTTTAGGAACGGGCGCGATTGGACGTGCCATCATGGAAGAACTTATCAAACGCGGTGCATCCGTCCGCATGGTGAATCGCTCAGGCAAGATGGATGAGATCCCTGCTAATATAGAGCTGGTAGCTGCGGATCTGTATGATCCTGCCAGGGTCAAGGATGTGACTCAAAGGGCGCAGGTGGTGTATCAGGCGTCTCAGCCACATTACCACGAGTGGCCTGAGAAATTTCCTCCATTACAGAAATCCATCATCGATGGTTTGACGGGAAGCGGGGCAAAATTGGTTATTGTCGAAAACACGTATATGTATGGCGCAACCAATGGCAAGCCCATGACTGAGAATACGCCGCATAATGCCCACACGCGCAAGGGCAAGGTGCGTAGTGAATTGAGTAAGGCTGCACTTACTGCACATCAGGCTGGAAAAGTAATAGTGGCGATCGGGCGCGGGTCAGACTTTTTTGGTCCGTGGGGTCTGGAACAAACATCAATGGGATCGCGAGCCTTTTACCCTATTTTAAATGGCAAGTCAGCTCAGCAGATCGGACTTGTGGATATACCGCACACCCATACCTTCTTGAAAGATTTCGGCCGTGCAATGGTCATACTTGGTGAGCATTCCGAGGCGGATGGGCAGGCATGGCACGTACCGAATGATATGCCGAGTATCACGCAGAGAGATATGATCAAGATGTTCGCTGAGGAGGCCGGTGTGCTTGCAAAGATATCCAGCATGAGCAAATTAACCATGAAAATGGTTGGCTTGTTCATCCCTGAAGTAAAAGAAATGGTTGAGATGTTGTATGAATTTGACCAGCCATTCATCATGGATTCGAGCAAGTTTGAGCGCACCTTTGGCATGAAAGCCACGCCAATGCGCGACGCAATCCGTGAGACGGTGGCATGGTTCAAGTCCCATCCTGAGAAAAAGAATTAACCTTCTGGCTTTACAGGGATCGCGTGGGGTATCACGATCAGTATTAATAGGATAATTCTAAGTGAGAGGCATTGTTGAATAAGCCCCTCACTTCGGTTTTTAATCCACGAGGACGATTCCTATGGATGCAAAGCTGATGCATATAACACAACAAAGTTGTATAATCAGCAACAATGACGGAAATCCAATCCCTTGAACGTGGGTTGAAAATCCTTGATCTCCTGGGTATGTCTCAGGAGGGCACTTCTATCACCGAGTTGGCGGAAATCCTGGGTGTTGACAAGGAAAGCATTGTATTTCAAGCAGCTCTTACTGCACAAAAGGCTTGCCATAAAATAACCACAAGTCAATAATATCCACAATATCGCCGAAGGGTCAATCTTTGGGGTAAAGTTTTTATCTATATCAACAAATTATGCATATCGTTGGCTCAAGTTAGATAAATGGTATAATCATTGTCGATATTCAATAGAATAGTGGGTGTATCTTATGTTTATTATTCCTATCTAAGCCAATTCATGAAGCCAACCCTTACGAACCTTGCGGATCTTTGTGCACAGGAAACGAATCGCTTTTTTCGCGGTCATGAGTATGATTCTCAGTATTGCTTCGAGCTTTTCCGGTTGGCTATCCTGGAACACGACCAGCTTGCCTGGGAAGCGGTCTTTAACCAATATCAATTGCTTGTAAGCAAATGGGTGCAACAGCATCCATGCTATGAAGCCAGCGGCGAAGAAGTTATCTACTTTGTCAATTGTGCCTTTGAGAAGATTTGGGTCGCATTAACTCCCGAAAAATTTAGTCATTTCACACAGCTCGCCTCCTTACTGAGCTATTTAAAAATGTGCGTACATAGCGTCATCGCGGATCACAATCGCTCCTTGGAACAAGCCAACATGTGTGTATACGTGGAGGGGGCAGCCCTTGAAAAGAAGGTGCAAGAGGATATCATGGAGGATAAAGTGCTTAGCCAGGTGGATCGGCGCAGGTTCTGGGATTCGATCAACTCCCGCCTGAACGACGATAAAGAGCGCCGGGTGATTCATGGCTCTTTTGTATTGGCTCTTAAGCCGAGAGAGTTGTATGATCAGTATCCTGAGCACTTTGAAAGCGTGGATGAAGTCTACTTGATCAAACAAAACATTCTCAGCCGTATGCGGCGTGACCCTGAGTTTTTTAATTACCTACGCCAATATGCTTGAAAAACAGTTTTTTTCTCGTTAAGTATGTATAAGAGATCGAACAAATGATTATGAATAATTGTGTCTCTCCCCCAGAGTTGGATGACCGGCAGTTGCTGATGTTCCTCGATGGAGAACGTCCTGCTCACGTCTCGGTTCATCTGGAGCAATGTCCGTACTGCCGGGAAAGAAGCCGTAAGTTGGCTGGTATGCAAAATTATATAACCACTCAACTGTACCGGCTCAGCTGCCCCACGTCCGTAGAGCTGGGAGATTATGTCCTCGGAATGTTGCCTTCCAGCCAGGCCGCGGTGATAACGGCGCACCTGCACGATTGTTCCCACTGCACTCGGGAAGTTTCTCAGTTGACGGATTATCTGGGTGAGTTGCTGCCCGCCCGCAAAGTCAGCCCTTTGGAACAGGTCAAGGTACTGGTCGCGCGCCTGATTGGCGAGATAGGACCAGACAAGTTGTACGGGGGAATGACCTTCGCCCCGGCTTATGCCACCTTGCGTGGTGAGGCTCCGAAAGCGATCACCATGCAAGCAGATGGGATTTTGATTGTATTTGAGGTTCAACCAGCCGCTTCTGGACAAGTGACTTTTCTAGGTCAACTTAACGCAGACGAGCAAGATCGCTGGACTGGCGCAAGGGTTGAATTACGCCAGGCTGGCGCGTTGCTGGCGTCGGTAAGCGTTGATGATTTGGGTGCATTTCGTTTTGAAGATATTTTACCTGGCGCTACCGAATTACAAATAATACCCGTAAGTGGTCCTGTAGTACTGGCAAATATTGAAATAGTCTTGTAAATAGGAGTACAGCCTATGAGGGGCGAAGCGGCTGCAATCGAGTCATTCTTAGGGGGAAACCTGCCTCAGCAGTTGCTATTGACTCCTCTCTCTGATGATATCTCAGCCGTAATTGTGGAAAAGCTCAAGCAGGAAGCTGATCGTTATTGGGGCATCGATCCGCGTCGCTCGCTTGAGTTTGCCGACCGCATTGTGGCTATCGGTCAAGCCCGTATGGATCAGCGCCAGATTGCCTTGGGATTAATGGCGCGCGGTGATGCGATGAAGATACTGGGAGACACCTTGCAGGCCTGGGAAGCCCTAGATCAGGCGGGCGAGATGTTCCAAAGCGCTGGAGATGAAGTCGGTTGGGCGCGCACGCGCATCGGCCGCCTTTACTTGAGCACCATGTTGAACTGTGTGCCACAAGCCCTTGCCGAGGCTGAGCGCGCCCGTGAGGTCTTTGTCCGTTTTGGCGAGCGAGAGAAGCTCCTTCGCTTAATTTACCAAACGGCGTATGTGCATAACTACCTTTTCGAGCAACGTAAAGCTCTCGAGTTATATGCTTCTGCCCTTGAGATCGCCGCGGAGCTGGGCGAGGCAGGTCAGCCATACCTGGGGATCATTTACGCTTCGATGGGTACCGCCTATATCAATCTGGGTGATCTGCACCAGGCTCAGGAATATTACGAACGCGCCCGCCTTCACTATGCCGCCCGGGGTGATACATTAAACCTGGCAGGTGTTGAAGCCGACCTGGGGTATCTTGCCCAGGCCCAGGGGTACTACCGGCGTGGCCTTCAGCTATTGACTAGTTCGTTGGAGTGTACCGAAGAGTTCTCACAATTGGAAGCGACCAAGATCAGATGGCACATGTTGGATTGCTTTTTGGGTCTTAATCGTTATGCTGAGGCGCATGATCTGGCAAAGCAGGTCGTTGCAGCTTTTCGCGACTTGAACGATGCCTTCGAGCTTGCGCGCGGGTTGTTACAGCTTGGCACGATCGAAGCAGAATTGATGAACTACACAGCCGCCCAGGCTTCCTTGGATGAGGCTGAGAGAATCTATTCTTCCCTGGAAGCCTCGGCATGGAAGGCAATTGTCTGGCTCAGGCGCGGTCGCATCGCTTTACGCCAGGGAGATTTTGCCATGGCCTGTCAAAAGGCGCAGGAAGCAGCAGCTGTTTTCGATTCGTCAGGTCAAAGGGTTAACCATGCCACTGCGACCCTGCTACAGGGTCAGGCAAGTTTTGCGCTCGGAGATCTTCCGGCTGCTGCCTCCACAGGGAGATTTGCCTTAGACATTGCCCAACACGATCACGTTCCTTCTTTGCGCTATGCCGCCCACCTCTTGCTCGGGCAAACCTTCGAGAAGCAAACCAATCTCACCCGTGCGCTCCATCACTACCGCGCGGCTGCCGCTACCACCGAGCGCCTTCAGCGCTCGCTGACTATCACCCTCCGCCCAGGTTTTTTGGAAGATAAAGCACAGGCCTGGCATGCACTCATCGCACTATGCCTGCGGGGTGGTGGCGTGGAGAATGCTTTTGAGCTCCTCGAGCACGCCAAATCTCAGGTGCTGTTGGGTTACCTGGCGAACCAGGAAAGCCTGCACTGGGCCAGTGGTGATACTATCAGCCGTTCCCTGACTGATGAATTAGAGCAATTGCGCGCCGAGCACCAATGGTTCTATCAGCAGGCGCATTCTTTGCCGCAGGCAGCAGATCGTCCTAACCAGGTGGAGTCACAGCGAGCGCTGGGCGAAGTCAGAGCCCGTGAGCGCCGTATGCGCCAGATAACTGAGAAGCTCTATCTCTACAACGAAGCTAGCGGGGCAGCCAGTCCGGTTCTGGCTCCCTCCATGGCGGATATTCAGGGTGCCTTGGCGGAAGATGAGCTGTTGGTCGAGTACTATAACGATGGGGCGCATCTATATGCCTTCAGCCTCACTGCTCAATCCATCCAGATCCATTGCCTGCCGGTCACATTGCAGATATTGGATCAATTGCTCGCTCAGCTGCGCCTCAACCTGTCTGCTGCCCTCCAGGTTGGTCCACAAGCTCTTGCCGCAAGTAGTCTGATCCATAATGCACAGCGTATCTTGGGGCGATTATATGCGCTTTTGCTTGAGCCTTTGGCTCTCCAACCGGGTAGCTGGAGACGCCTGGTCATTGTGCCCTACGGCGCATTGCACTTCCTTCCTTTCCATTCGCTCTATGATGGAAGTTCATACCTGTTCCAGCATTTTGAGGTGGTCATCCAGCCGGCAGCCGGCTTGCTAACGCGTTCTTCTCCACGGCGCAAACCGGGGGCATTGGCATTGGCCCATTCATGGGAAGGACGTTTACCTAACACGTTAACCGAGGCGGATATGGTTACGCGGCTGTTTGGAGGCGAATTATATACTGGCGCGGCCGCCAACCGCCTAGTCTTTCAAGCACAGCCGCTTCAAATCCTGCACATCGCCGCCCACGGGCAGCACCGCCTGGACCAGCCTGACCTATCCTATATCCAGCTTGCCGATGGTCAGTTTTATGCGGATGACCTGTTCCAGCACGACCTGTCTTATGAGTTGGTCACCCTGAGTGCCTGTGAGACCGGTCGGGCGAATGTCTCCGCTGGGGACGAGCTGATTGGACTGGGACGCGGGTTCTTATATTCCGGTGCTGGTGCTCTCATCCTCAGCCTGTGGCAGGTCGCCGATATTTCCACCTTACGCTTGATGGAGCTGATCTATCAAGCTCTGCATACCGGGATGTCCAAGGCGGCCGCCTTGCGTTCTGCGCAATTGGCCATCCTGGCCGAATCACCTGGGCTTCATCCCGCCTATTGGGGCGGGTTTCAACTCATTGGAAGCAGCAATCCGCTCACATCCTGGGCGGAACCAAGTTAATTACCTAATAAGGAGGCAAACATGACACCGAATGAATTGTATTACTTTGTACCCGGTCAGGTCATCCTGCACATTGAGCATGAAAAGATGGATTGGGATGATCTTGAGGCAGCGATTGCTGCATTCCTCAGTACTCCAAACCCACCATGGGACTCTCTCGCCGTCCTAAAGGGCAAAGCAATAACCTTCCCGTTGATAAGGTCAGATGACGGTAAATATATTTCCATAGTCCTGACTAAATTTGATCCATATCCTCTAATAGGGAACGAATTGGATATCAATGGGCAGCAGAATTTTCCAATTAACGAGCTTATCCAGTTGTACACCGAGCTAGGTACAGGGGTTTTTATATCTCATGATCCACATATCTTCTTACGCACCCTTGCACCCAATTTATTGGCAAGTGGTATGCCACACCAACCTGGTCTCGGTGGTCCTGGTTCTTGGCCTGAAGAAGCAGTTCCGCCTGTGGATAATTGGGGAAAGTTCACACTCCCAGGCCTCATAAATCTCAGTGAATTGGATATGTTATATGTTGGAGAAAAAGTGGAAGTGGCTATCCTGGATACTGCGCCTAAAACCACCCGCTACATGAAATCCCCTACTGAGACGGGTTCAATTGATTGGCCCGATTTTCCCGCTTTGGATAATAATAAATTGTACCAAGATTTACGGAAAAAACTGGTAATTGTAGATTATCAACCAACATGGGAAGATTTTTGTTTCAGCTTGCGGGGGCATGGCTATCTGATGCCCGATCACGGTTTATTTATTGCGGGGATCATCCACACCCTTGCACCAGGGGCTCGATTAAAGTTATATGAGGTGCTAAATCCCTATGGAGCCGGCAGTTATTATAGTATTTATACGGGTCTGCAAAGCGCATTGACTAGTTTTACTCCTCGTAACCGGAATGGTGTGAACAAGCTCATCATCAATATGAGCCTTGTATTGAATTTACCCGTGGTATTAAATTTACCCCACCTGCCAGATAAAGGAAATAAATACATATATTTGAACGATGATCTTGGCATTACAAATAAATATGTTGAACAAATACAGATTGAATGTTTTGATTTTATGAGCGTTTCTATTCGGGAGATATTAAGGCAGATTGTGGGTTATAAGGATGTGCTTGTTGTTGCATCTGCCGGAAATGATGCTAAAGATGGAAGTAGACCATGGGCGCGCTACCCGGCTGCTTGCCAGGGTGTTATCGGGGTAGGTGCCCTTCCAAAAAATAGTTTACTGAACTTCTGCACTCATAAACCAGCCTCCTATTCAAATATATGTGACCAACCACCTAGCGAGGGGTATATGACTCTGGGAGGCGAATCTGGGGTAAACAACGGCATACGGGGAGTTTTCATCCATGATTTTCCGAATAGTGCAACCCCCACTGCCCCTATCAAGAATAACACTGGTTGGGCCTGGTGGGCTGGCACCTCATTTGCAGCACCGATTATTAGTGGAATACTGGCTGCGGGTTGGAGTAGGAGTTGGGGTTCCCAGGCAACGGTTGGGGTTAGTGCATCTGCAAAGGCACATAGTTTCTTGAATCTTGCCTCAGCCTTCAACATAACAAATATTAAAGAAAAGGTTATTGTAGTCACTCAGGCACAACTCAGCCCCCACCCTCACTGACCACTCCTCCTCTCTTCGCCTGCGGGAGGTAGCTAACCCTCACTGCATTGAAGGTCACGTCAGGCCTCAATATAAATCCTTCCCTAATCCAAAATGGAGCTGTTTTTCACAGCTCCATTTTGCTTTTAATTGCATTTCGTGATGGAAAAATGTAAAAACTTTCGTTTATAGGGGTGAAAGTGAATGTATACGCAAGAAACCGAAATCAAAGTTTACACCATCGGCCAATTAACCATCCAAATCATTTTAGTCCCTGCTGCCGTGAGAAGCAGCTCGCAAAGGAGAGAATAACATGAAAAAGATAACCGTAATTATCCTTGTAGTCGTAGTTGCCAGTCTGTTGAGCGCCTATACCCCCGTCCCCAATCCTGTTCCTCCACCCATCCAGCGCATTTCAGGGACCTTGGGTTTCAGCCGCAATACCGTTTGTATGATCCAAGATTTTGTCTCCCTTCCGGTCATGGATAACGTCTACCTGCGTGGGAATGGTTTCCCCACTACTGGTCAGTTCCGGGGATGCTGGATCGATGCCATGGGCTCTTATACGAGTATCGGCACCTGCAAGGTGTTCCAGGTCACCAGTGCCAGAATTTCTTGCCTGCAAGGTCCGCCTGTAACATTCCCAACAATTTCAAGTGCGTTACCTTCACTTTCAGATCATTGACATCAAATCCCATGGTGTAAGCTTAAGCCCCGAACACGTACTGCGGCTAACCCACTGCCAACCCGGCAGTGGGTTAGCCATTTAAAGGATATGGGTTTGGATCATGTTTCAGGAATGGCATCAGTTGTGTGTGCAACCATACTGTAGTAAAGCGCCCACATCCGGGTTTTAAAGCGGACTGCTTAGCGCTCGTTTTCCTATATAGAGAAGAAAAACTCCGAGTGAGAGGCATTGTTGAATCAGCTCCTCACTTTAGTTATTAATCTTTTAGGTCATGATTCCTATGGATGCAAAGCTGATGCGAATAACGCAACAAGGTTGTATAATCAGCAACAATGACGGAAATCCAATCTCTTGCACGTGGGTTGAAAATCCTTGAGCTCCTGGGTATGTCTCAGAAGGGCACTTCTATCACCGAGTTGGCGGAAATCCTGGGGGTGGACAAGGGCAGCGCCTCTCGCCTGGTGTCCACGCTGGTGAACCACGGTTACGCCGAAAAAGATCACATTTCCCGGCGTTATGTCCTGGGTTCACAGGTTGTTGCACTCAGCCGCAGCCTGCTAACCCGCCTGCCATTACGCGAGGCAGCCAAACCGTCCCTTCAACAGTTGATGGAACGCACGGGAGAATGTGCACACCTGGCTATTCTGGCTCAGGGCAACGCGCTGTACATAGACCAGGTTGAATCACCGGCTACACTGCGTGTCAACGTTCAGGTAGGACAGATGGCTCCCCTGCATTGCACTGCCCTAGGAAAAATCCTGCTCGCTTTTAGCAACGTTGAATTCCCTGCCATGCTAGAGTCTTTTACCCCCAAAACTATCACAAATCCGGATGCGCTGCGCAAGCATCTGGAAGATATACGCCAACAAGGGTTTGCTGTGGACACCGAGGAGTTCGATTCCGGCATACGTTGTATTGCTGTCCCAGTTTATGATATTCGTAACAAAGTGGTCGGTGCGATGGGTATTTCCGGCCCAGCCACACGCATAACCCCTGAGAGATTGCCTGAACTGATCGCCACTGTAGTTGAAATTGGTAAGGCACTCTCTGGTCGCATGACCAGTGCTCATTCATAATTCTTATTCAAGGGAGTACGAGGTGACGAATCATAGCCCTAAACCACCACAGGATGAATTGACCCGCCAACGGGTCAACCGCGCCGCGGTCATAGCACACGCTGGCAGTATTTCGGCTTCAATCGAGAGGGAATTATTACCCAAGCGTATCGGGCTAACCCTCTCGGAGGCACTGGTGCTTGGGCTGCTCCGCCAGGGTGTGAAAGTCTTTTTCGCTGTCTTTGGTCATGGTTCCACCGATGTGGGCGAAGTGCTGCGTATCTACCAGGACGCAGGGCTGCTCAAGGTCCTCGGTGTGCGAAGCGAGATTGAAGCATCGCATGCTGCTGCGGCGTTGCGTTGGGTTCGTGGTGAAATAGCCGCAGTGGTGACCTCCATTGGACCCGGTGCCCTACAGGCTCTGGCGGCTTCCCTCGTCCCTGCATCGAACGGCCTCGGTGTTTGGTATCTTTTCGGTGATGAGACGTCGGAGGATGAGGGCTTCAACATGCAACAGATCCCTAAACACGAACAAGGCCTTTTCCTGCAACTGACCGCAACCATGGGTCGTGCTTACGCCTTACATACTCCGGCCGCCCTACCGACCGCTCTGCGGCGTGGAGTCGCCACAGTGGATCACCCCAGCCACCCCGGGCCATTCTACCTGCTAATGCCAATGAACACCCAGCCAGCCTGGATACCCAATTTCAATCTTGATGAATTGCCTGAGGCACAAAAGTCCACCCCTGGTCCAGCAGGAGGGGATTACTCCCAGGCGGCAGGATGGATCGGGGATGCGCGGCGCATTATTATCAAGGTAGGTGGAGGCGGCCGCGCGGCTGGTACACAGCTAATTGAATTATTAAAAAAATCAGGTGGTGTGCTTGTGCACACTCCGATTGCCACTGGCTGCGTTCCCTACCGACATCCTCAGAACATGTCTGTGGGTGGCTCCAAAGGCTCACTAAGTGGAAACTACGCCATGGAACATGCCGACTTGCTCATCGCTGTTGGAACGCGAGCGGTCTGCCAGTCGGACTGTTCGCGCACCGGTTACCCAAAAGTCAGGCGGGTCATCAATCTCAACGCCAACTGGGACGACGCCACGCATTACAATCACACCCTGGCGCTCGTTGGAGATGTGAACTGCACGCTTGAGAAGCTTAACAAAGCCATTGATATGCCTAAGGAGGATAAATCTGACTGGCTGCAAAGCTGTGCTGAGAAGAAAATAGCCTGGCAGGAATACAAGCAGCTCCGTTACCTGACTCCGTTATTGCCGGATGTCTACTGGGGTGAGAAAGTGCTGACTCAGCCAGCAGCCATTCACATCGCCACTGACTGGGCGAAGGCAGTTGGTGCAAAGTGTTTTTTTGATGCCGGGGATGTCCAAGCCAACGGCTTCCAAATCGTGGAAGACGATACCCCCGACCAGACTTTTACTGAGACTGGAGCCTCATATATGGGTTTCGCTGTCTCGGCTTTGCTGGCGACCGCTGCGGCTGCACAGCCTTTCTATGGCCTGGCACTGACTGGTGATGGCTCATTCAGCATGAATCCTCAGATCCTGATTGATGGCATCCAACATGGGGCACACGGGTGCATCCTGGTATTGGATAACGGCCGTATGGGTGCCATCACTGGATTGCAGGAGGCTCAATACGGGGTTGGCTTTGCAACCTGGAATACCCTGAAAGTGGATTACCTGGCTTGGGCTGGTTCCATCCCCGGTCTGCTGGCGCTTGATGGTGGGCGCACACCTGAGGCACTTAAGGTTGCGCTGGAGCAGGCCGGTCGGAATACCGGGCTTTCACTCATTCACGTCCCGGTCTATTACGGGCCGCATGAATTGGGCGGGATGGGCGTTTTCGGCCGATGGAATGTGGGCAATTGGGTCGAGGAGACTCAGGCCATACGGCATGAGATTGGTCTATGAGAACATCCGGTCGTGGAATATTTGAGGGTATACATGGCGCTTACCCGCGTGCCCTGTATCGGGCAATGGGTTATCAGGACGCTGATTTTAACAAGCCATTAATTGGTATCGTCAATTCCTGGACCGAGGTTAACCCAGGTCATTTTCATCTCCGAACCCTGGCAGAGTGGATCAAGCAAGGGGTACGGGAAGCCGGTGGGACCCCCGCAGAATTCAACACTGTGGCACCGTGTGATGGTATTGCCCAAGGGAAAGGCATGCATTACATCCTTCCCTTGCGCGACGTGATCGCTGCCTCGATTGAGCTCATGGTGGGAGCAAACCAGTTCGACGGGTTGGTCATGTTGTGCAATTGTGACAAGATTGTGCCAGGCATGCTGATGGCCGCCGCCCGCCTAAACCTCCCGACCCTTTTCGTTACTGGTGGTCCAATGATTTCCGGCAGGGTTGGAGGTCGAGAAGTCATGACCAGTGATGTCAAAGAGGGAATGGGCAGACTCAAAGCCGGCAAGCTTTCCGAGCAGGAATTCTACGCTATTGAAAGCCATGCATGCCCCAGCCCGGGTGCCTGCAATTTCATGGGTACAGCCAACACGATGACATGTGTGACTGAGACCTTGGGACTCTCTCTGCCTGGCTGTGCAACTCTTCCGGCGCTCCACCTTGCTCGCCGGGAATTATGTATTAATAGTGGGAAGAAGGTCTTGGATCTTGTGCACCAGGGTTTCACTGCCCGCACCATGCTGACCCGCCAGAGCTTAGAAAACGCCATCCGTGTTGTCCTGACTTTGGGCGGTTCATCGAATGCTGTCTTGCATATCTTAGCGCTTGCCCATGCGGCAGAGATTGACCTGGGGTTGGATGTATTCGACGAACTAAGCCGTCAGACACCCCTGATCGGGAGATTCAAACCATCCAGTCAATACACTGTCATAGACTTGGATAACGCCGGAGGTATCCCAGCGGTGCTCAATATTCTCTCCCCTTTGTTAAATCTTGACTTACCCACAGTTTCTGGTGAAACCATCAGGCAAAGGGCTGCCATGGGAAAGCCTTCGCGACCTGATGTGCTTCATCCGCTGGAATCACCTTTAGCTCCCGAAGGCGGGATAGCAATTTTACGCGGCAACCTGGCTCCGCATGGGGCTGTGGTCAAACATAGCGGGGTGGTTGCGGAGATGATGCGCCATACGGGTCCAGCCAGGGTATTCGAATGCGAAGAAGACCTACAAGATACGCTCCAAAGTCAAACGATCCATCCAGGAGATGTTCTGGTCATCCGGAACGAAGGACCTCGCGGGGGGCCAGGTATGCGCGAATTGTCCATCCCTGCCGCGATGTTGACTGGTATGGGGCTCAATGATTCCGTAGCGATGATCACCGATGGGCGCTTTTCTGGCGCGACGCGTGGTCCCTGCATTGGTCATCTTGCCCCGGAAGCCTTTGTGGGAGGTCCGATCGCAGTGGTACAAGATGGTGACCCGATCGAGATTGACATTCCTGGTCGGCGATTGAATATACTGATCACAGAAGAAGAGCTCAGGCTTCGCTTGTTAACATGGAGACCCCGCCTACCCGCCGTTAACGGTGGCTTTATGGAATTGTACTGCCGGACCGTTTCCCAGGCTGATCAAGGTGCAGTCCTAAATAATTGAGCACTCAGGATAGATTCTAAAAAAGGAGACCCAATACATGGCCAGAACGCCACAATCTGACAAACTATACAGGAAAACAAAAAATATTTATAGTTTTGGTGATATCGGCAATACTGTAGTCAGTTTGGCCGCTCAATTCTTCCTGATGATGTTCTTAACTACGGAGGAATTATGTTGAACCCAATCCGTGTGGCAATTGTTGGCTGTGGGCGTATCTCCGACCTGCACCAAATGGGCTATCGCGGACGCGAGGACGCCCGTATCACCGCTGTTTGCGATACCAATAAAACGCATGCCCGCCAGAAAGCCAAGGAGTGGGGTGTGGACAAAGTCTATGCCGATTACCACCAAGTGCTGGAGGATAAAGAGATCGACCTGGTTGAGCTGCTCACACCGCACCACCTGCATTGCTCGATGACCGTAGAAGCCTGTCAGGCTGGCAAGCACGTCTCGGTGCAGAAACCGATGGCTCTTTCCTCTACCGAAGCGGACGAGATGATCTTCGCGGCAGATAAAGCCGGGGTGCTCTTGCGAGTGTACGAGAATTTTGTCTACTATGCTCCGGCCATCCGGGCCCGTCAGATGATCGACGCTGGGGAGATTGGTAACATCCACGCCATTCGCCTGCATGTCTCCACTGGAACAGCGGATTCAGCCTGGGATGTACCTCTGTCAGCATGGCTGTGGCGGTTTAATGATAAACAGTGCGGTGGTGGGCCGTTGGTCTTCGATCATGGCTACCACTTGTTCTCGATTGCTTACTTTTTGGGTGGCCCGGTGGAGCGGGTTTATGCCTGGATCGACAAGACACCCGTCTCGCAGGCAGCGGGGCTGGTCAGTATCGATGCCCCGGCAGTGATCATGTTCCAGTACAAATCGCCGCGCTGCTATGGTGTGCTGGATATTGAATATACCCCCAAGATGCGGATCAACTCAATGTATTATGCTGATGATGACCGTATCGAAATCATTGGTGAGAAGGGCATATTATTTATCAACCGATATACTGCCAAGACGGTGGACCTGCCGGAACTGATGCTCTTCAAAGATGGCAAAACCACACCTATTACAGTCGATGGGGTGGAATGGCATGACAGTTTTATAGCCGCTACACAGGATTGCATTGAGAAGATAAAGACTGGCTCCCAACCCAAGCTGGACGGTCTCACTGGTAAGGCGGTTCTCCAATTCAGCCTGGCAGCGCTCGAATCTGCCCGGACAGGTAAGGAAGTCCAACCTGATATGGTATGACCGCCGGGAATTGAAGCTTGTGCAAAAGAGTATTTCTTATTATTTGAGTGTGGTATTGCTGTAACCATTCAGGGATTATGCTACAATGCTTTTAAAGAGGTGGGGAATGAACTGCCACCGAAGATATATTAAATAGATCCATGTAGCCTGATGATTCCGACCTTTAATAAAAGTTGTGGCAATGTTTAATCTATTGACGATCATCTGGACCCAAGTCCTATTGTTCTCAAGCAAGCATCCAACAGGATCACAAGCATAAGGAACTCTATGGATAAAAAACTAGCGTTTGCTCTTAGTGGAGGGGGTTCGCGTGGGGCATTGCAGGTGGGGGCGATGTATGCCCTGTTGGAGTATGGTCTCCAGCCTGATCTGTTGGTTGGTGTGTCGATTGGAGCCGCGAACGCCACCCATCTGGCATTAACTGGATTTTCTAAGGAAAGTCTGGATAGGCTTGTTTTCGTATGGCATGGTGCCAGGGCTGCTGATCTGCTTCCAGTAAATTATATATGGCTGACTGTACGCGCCATGTTTGGACGCTCTCCAAAGGATCCCTCTCGTCACCTGAAAGATTTTTTAATTTCCAGCGGTGTAAACCCTGATATGCGCTTTGCTGATATCACAAAGCATCAGCTTATCCTTGTCTCTTCAGACCTGAATACGGGGAAACCAATTTTACATGGAGAGCAACCGGATGAGAAAGTCTTGGACGCCTTATTGCTTTCCACTGCTTTGCCTCCCTGGTTTCTGCCTGAAAGAAAACAAGGACGCTACCTGATGGATGGAGGGTTTGTCAGTCAATTACCGATCGAGTCGGCGCTAAAAACAGGGGCGACGGAAATTGTTGCCTTAGATTTGATTGACTCACGCGAGATGGCAAATATTGGCGATGGAGTTCGGGGATTTGTGGACCGGATGATCTTTTCGGTGGAGACACGCCAGAAGTATCTTGAGCTGGAGCTGGCTAAAGCGCGGGGCGTACCACTGCTTTACCTTGGCCTTGCAGCTGAAACACAAATTCAGATATGGGATTTTCACCACACCGATGAATTAATCGCTAAGGGGTATGAGATCGCCCAGCGAGTCATTGATGATCAGCGGCTCACCAATCCCATTTTGGCTCTTGAAGGATAACCCTCTTTTATTTGCATGGTTCTTCTCTTCACCGATGACATGCGTGCTTCTGGTTCTGATATATAATAATTGGATACCAATCACCAAAACCCGCTAAGTGAGCTATCTGTTTCTTACTAGGAGGTTTTCACGATGCCAAATCCTCGTTTGAAATCCTTTAATTACGCCATTGGCATGTTTGGGACATCCATCCCGATCAATATGTTGAAAACCTATGCGGCTATTTATTACGTGGACAGCCTGGGGATGACAACTGTCCAATTCTCTATCATGCTGCTGATTTATACCTTCATTGATGCTGCGGACAACCTGGTGTATGGTTTTCTCTCTGATCGGACGCGCACGCGTTGGGGGCGTAGGCGGCCCTGGCTGATAATTGGTACCCCACTATTGGTTTTGTTTTTCATTGCTTTTTACAGCCCACCCACTTTTCTGGCAGGTAACTCAATCGTGGTCTACTGTATGCTCTTTTATATACTTACCGGCACATTGGATTCTGTGATTAATGCCAATTATGGTGCCCTTTTCCCGGAGCTTTTCCGCGATGATACTAGTCGGGCGAACGTAAATGCCCTCAGACAGGCCTTTCAGCTCGTTGCGATGATCATCAGTATCGCACTGACCCCCATGGTGACCAAAGCCATTGGATACAGCCTTACTTCCATCCTGTATGGTCTGCTCGGCGGAGCGGTCATCCTGTACATGACCTTTACCAGCCAGGAAACGAAGATCAGCGCCGATGAAATAAAACCCCAGTTATGGGACAGCATCTTGAATTTAATCACCAACCTGAAATTCTGGGTGGCTGGACTTGCGAATGCCTTCTATAGTGCAGCGATGTCCCTCGTGCTTGTTTCCATGCCGTTTTTTGTTAAATACGCCCTGGGACTCTCAGAAAGTCAGACGACTTTCCTTTTTGCTGCAGTACTGCTTATTGCCATTGGTTGTGTAGCTATTTGGGCGAGATGGGTCAAGAAGTACTCGCTAATGCCTGTATGGAGAGCTTCATTGATCATTTTAGCAATTGCTTTTATTCCTCTCTATTTTGCGAATTCACTGATCACTGGCATCATCTGCAGTGCCTTGGTGGGTTTTGGTTTTGCCGGGGTGATCACAACCATGGATTTGATCGGTGCAAAGATCATCGATGAGGATACCCAGAAGTACAACTTGCGCAGGGAGGGGATCATCTCGAATGCACTGGGTTTCATGAACCGGATGAATGGCTTGTTCACCAGCCTTGCTTTTTACCTGGTTTATTTCCTATACCAATATGAGAGTGGTGCCAACCCCGGTCCTCAACCCGACCAGGCCGCCCGGTTCCTGCTAACCATATTTCCCCCTATCTTGATGGTGATCAGCTTCATCTTTTCATTCTTCATCGACTTTGAAAAAGCCGGAAATACTCCGGCTGTAGCCGAAATTTAGCAGCAGGAAGGTTAATATGGCGCTATTACACATAGATCATGTGCCCGAAACCGTAAAAGTCAATCTACCACTGTACATCATCCTTCCTGATCCAGGGAAAATGGGGGATGTCCCAGTTGCCCGGCGAAAAGTACTCTACCTGCTACATGGACTCAGTGATGATGGGAGCGCCTGGCAGCGTTACACAGCCATAGAGTTAATGGCGGCGCTTTATGGATTGGTGGTCATCATGCCATCGGCAGGTCGTAGTTTTTATGCTGACCAACCCAATGGACAAAATTATTTTACCTATCTGACAGAAGAGCTGCCACAATATCTTAAAGATGTCTTTGGGTTGTCTCCCCATCGTGAAGACACACTCATCGCGGGCAATTCCATGGGAGGTTACGGCGCCTTCAAAGCGGCTTTTCTGCGCCCTGAATTATATTCAGTCGCCGCCAGCTTCTCGGGAGTACTATCTCTCGCATTCATCAAGGCTTTTCCCGACGACCCGCGCCGGGGAGAATTCGAAACACTATTTGGGGATTTGGACAGGCTTGTCGGTAGCGAGCATGACCCGGCGGTCTGGTTACAGCGTGCCTCAACTAATCCCGGTGTTCTGCCTCGCCTGTTTATCGCCTGTGGGTGCCAGGAAGACCTGTACCCACTCAATACTCACTTTTACAGCTCCTGCCAATCCCTGGGTATTGAGGTTAATTATCATGAGGAGGATGGATTCCATGATTGGTTCTTTTGGAATGTGCAAATCGAGCGCTTCCTGGCAGCTAACCTGAAGCCGGTATAGGTGATTATGGATAATAAACCCGCTGAAACACGAATGCATATACCAATTTCCATTGAGCATAGCAGGCAAGGCTCCTACTTTACACTTCCATTCACCCTGCCCGTTAATACCGAATCATTCACCCTTTCCTATTCCTATAAAAGGTGTCATGAAACCAATAATCAGGTGGAATATGGTGTTTTTATCTCCCGTAAAGAGGTCAACATTATCGATCTTGGTCTGATTACCCCCAACAGGACGCAGGTGGGAGCTTCGGGTGCCGATAAATCGTGTATTTATATTAGCGAGACCTATGCGACCCCGGGGTACCATCCATGCAAGCTGGTGCCTGGAGAATGGCAGATCGTTATCGGGGCCTATAAGGTGGCTGACGAAGGGGTGGATGTCGTCTATGATCTTGTGTTTACACCAAAGTCCCTACGTTTGTATAAAGGAGATTTGCATACCCATACGGTTGCCTCGGATGGCGTCCTGCGTATTGAAGAATTAGCACAACATGCCCAAAGGAATGGTTTGGATTACCTGGCCATCACAGACCACAACCAGGTAGTATCTACCGATACTCTGCTCGAACACGCGCACCTTACTTTAATCCCAGGGATTGAATGGACTCATTACCAGGGACATGCCAACTTCCTGGGAGTGGATAAACCATACGATGAACCATTCCTTGCCAATACACTCAAGGAAGTGCAAGCTCGTTTCAGCTCAGCCCGCTCATGCGGCGCATTTATCAGCATCAATCACCCATGTGATCCTGTTTGCCCGTTTCTATTCGACATAGATTCGCTTCCATATGATTGCCTTGAAATTTGGAACGGTCCGATGCGCGGGTCCAACTTGCAGGCACTCGGGTTGTGGAATAGTATGCTCATGGCTGGCAAGAAAGTGCCCATTTGTGGTGGGAGTGATTATCACCGGGATTCTCTGCTCCTCTTCCCGGGTGGTCCAACGACTTGTGTTTATGCCATGTCAGCCAGTTCGGATGATATCCTGACCGCATTGAGACTTGGACACGCGTTCATTGTTTATAGTGCCGAAGGTCCGACCCTGGAGATGACTGCTGGAGATGCTATTCTTGGTGATAGCGTCGATTTTTCCACAGTGAAGCAAGTGGAGTATACGGCCCGCGGTTTGATCGCGGGTGATGTGGTACAGATGGTCACTTCACACGGGAACACCATTCTGGTTAATGCGGAGGCGGACGGAGACCTGCAAGGGGTGTATACCATGCCGGGCGCTGGATTTGCTAGGGTTGAGATCCTCAGGGTATTCCTGCCTGGGTTGCCCTTGCTGCCCGCCCTGATCTCTAACCCGATCTATTTTAATGCGTAGATTGCTCAGGGATTTCTCCATACCGGTATACGGGACGCCTCTGTCAAGTTGTCACTTGTGCTAAAATTAACATTGTCCAGCCCATCACCCAGCAAATAATCTACTGGGTCATGTATTCGATATGCACCGCTTATTAAACGGAATTCGCCAACGTTTCCAACAAATGAACCTGTCACAACGGCTAGTTCTGAGCCTTGTACTGGTCGTGATAGCCATCATCGTTTTCAGTGGTTTGCCAGCCAATATTGCGATGTGGCAAGCACTCGAGCGGCAGGTGTGGCTGCGTGTTCAGGATGCACAATCTTCCACTCAAGGGCTTTATAATGCAGAAATCACCCGTCTGAAAAAGCTTTCCGGATTGATCGCTGGGCGTCCGACCTTATACAATCTACTCCAACAAGGTGATGTGGCTGCACTGGACCCATATCTGGAAGCATTAAAGCAGGAAAGTGGAAACCTGGATATTGTTCAGGTGATCACGCCTGACCTGCAGGCTGGTGATAAGCTGGCAGGGCTGCCTGATCCCCAGGTATTCCTGGCAGGACACGAACCGTACTTTGCAGATTTTTACCCGGTAGGAGATCCAGGCAGGCTATTCATTGTAGGGGTCAGCCAAATTCAATCACCTGAGGCAAATAACCCCATTGTGGGATGGACGCTTGTTGCACGCGAGCTCAAGGCAGACTACATGAGTAATCTCGAAGATGTTACCGGTTTAGCCCAGAGCTTGATCATCAACGGTAGACGGGTTGCCACCAGTCTGCCAGCCGCTCCCGATTGGTCACTTGATCCCCAATCAGCCTTAACGGTGGAAAAAACAGGCCAGGCCTGCTGTACGATGGGGGCTGCCCTGGATCAAACATATTACGTTGGCTTGATGCCACTTAGCGATGTTCATGGGAATATGGTCGCATTAAGTGAGGTTGCTCTTCCAGGCAACTCTATCCGGCAGGGGATGGTCAACACCATCATAATTTCGGCTGGCTTTAGCCTGTTGGTTTTGCTAGTCGGCTCTTTCCTGGTGGCACGTCAAGCACGCTCAATTACCAACCCATTGTTACAGTTGAGTAAAACCGCTGACCAGATCAGTCAGGGGAACCTGGACATTTCCACTCCAATCGAAAGTGGTGTACCGGAGATTAATCAGCTTAACCGCCATTTCGAGTTTGCTCGCAGGCAATTGCGCCATACACTTTCGGTGACCCAGCGCGAGATGAAACACGCCGAGCGATTATTATCTCTACTTCCCAAAGGAGTGATTGCCCTGGATGAAAATGACCGTATAACCTTCTTTAATCCGGATGCTGAAGTAATCCTGGGTTATAACAGCTGGGATGTGGAACGCCTTCATTACACTCATATATTTCCCCCTGCACCCGGAGAGACAGCAACAGTTGGCGAGATGTTGCAAAAGCCAACCGATGGGCCCATTGCCCAACGGTTAAATGTGCTTGATGCCCATGGGAAACCCTTGTTATTATATGTTACCATTTCTCCATTAGACGATAACCCTCCCAGTGGTTATGGCTCTGAACGGGTTCTGGTCATCCGAGATGTGACTGAGGAGGATGCAGTTAACCGACTGAGATATAATTTCCTGGCCAATGTGGCTCACGAATTCCGCACTCCACTATCGGGAATTGCTGCCACCACCGAGTTGTTGGTGGAAGAAGGCAGCGATTTGACCCCAGGTGAGCTGAAGGAATTGGTGGAAACGATCCGATTGAGTACATTACACTTGCAGACTCTGGTAGAGAACCTGTTGGAAAGCACCACGATTGAAGCAGGATGCTTCCAGGTTCGCCGTCGTCCGATTAACCTCCGGGGTGTGGTTCAAGATGCTGCTAACTTAATGTCTCCCTTGCTTAAGCGCCGAAACCAGAACCTGGTATTAAATATACCGGAAGAGCTACCTACTCTATGGGCGGATGCCAACCGCCTGACTCAGGTGCTGGTCAATTTATTGTCCAACGCTAGCAAGTTCAGTCCAATGGGCGGAAAGATCGAGCTAAATATCACCGAAGACCCCGATTGGATGACGATTGCGGTGCTCGATAGTGGCCCTGGGCTTCCCACTGAACGCTTTGCAGACTTGTTCAAACGCTTTGTGACCGCCAACCAATCCCATGATACCCAATATGGTATTGGATTGGGGCTTTCGGTGGTCAAATCCATCGTCGAGATGCACGGAGGTCAGGTTGGTGCAGAAAACCTACCCAAGGGGGGTGCTAAAGTCTGGTTTACCATTCCCATCCATCCCAAAGAGGAGAAAGAAAACCTATGACCAAGATTCTTGTTGTTGATGATGATCTAGCCCTATCAGATGTTCTGGCATTTGCCATCCGTAGGGCAGGTTTTGAAGTCGCCAATGCCCATGATGGGATAAGCGCCCTGGAGCAGTTCTCCAAAGAGAGCCCCGATCTGATCGTGCTGGACTGGGGTTTACCACGCATGGATGGGCTGGAAGTCTGCACGCGCATCCGTAATGAATCGGATGTGCCGATTATCATGCTCACGGTGCGTGATACCGACGACAACGTGATTGCAGCCCTGGAGGCTGGGGCTGATGAATACATCATCAAGCCTTTCAGCCCGCGCCAGCTGATTGCCCGCATCCGGGCACTGCTTCGCCGAGCAGTAAAGGAGCCACAGGAGCTGCTTCAGGCGGGTGACCTTTCTTTCGATCCGGAGAGGAGCGAAGTACATATTGGTGGGGCTGACCCAATCCGCCTGACTCACCTGGAAACACGCTTGCTGCGTGCCTTGATGCAGAATCCTGACCGGGTGCTTAATAGTGATACCCTGATCCTGCGGGTATGGGGTCCGGAGGGTGCCACCAATGAAATGCTTAAGCAACTAGTGTATCGCTTGCGTAACAAACTGGAAACAGAATCTGGCACCCCTTCCCTGATTGAAACCATCCCCAATGCCGGCTATGTGCTAAATACTCATAAAACCAGTTTAGACGAGTAACCTTCAGGTAACATAATCTATATGGGGGAAATATTGTAACCACATTGTAACCAGTGGGTGCTTGTGGTTGTGACCCTCTTCCGCTATAACATAGATAGTGAATTATTTCGCAATCAATAAAAGCTGTACCAGTGTATTTATCCCTGGTGCTACGAAAAAAGGAATCCCAATAAATTGGAGGTAAGAAACCATGCCAGTATCAATTCAAACAAAACCTACACTGATCTGCCGTTACCCAATTGCAAGCTCTGATATGTACTACAATGAAGTTGGTCAAAGGGATGTTTTTGTGCGGGACGATCTCCTGCACGGTTTTCAGATTTGGGGGGAATTAAGCGGGATGGGTGAAGAAACCGCCATTTCATTTTGTGAGATTTTTCTGGAATATGCCATGTTTTGCCAAACCGGGTATGAAGAAGCCCAGGCTTATGCGCTTATGGAAAGCTTTGGCAGTGGACTGGGACAGGCGGTGGCTATTTACATGTTGGATAACATCTTCCTGAATGTCTTCACCAACCCTGGGGTATGCGCTTTGGAATGTGTGCTTGAGACGCTCAAGGTCAACTTCACCATCCACCAAGTTGGACCCGAATTGCGTTTTATCATCTGCGACTGCCCGTTTGACAAGACTGCAGGGCAAACCGGTCTGCCCCAATCTGAGTTGGCGCATGACGGCCTCAATGCCATGTGCCAAGGATTGTTGAAAGTCATACAGCCAGAGCTGCCCGTCGCATCGCCTGTAGATGAGCGGTATGACCATATCTTTGCCATTGATACTGAAATAACCACGAGTGCATGAGGTGACCACCATGTTTTCAACATCCACACACACGTTAAAAGATGTAAAACAACCCACTAAGGATATTTCATTTGATGCCCTGGTACCTGCGGAGATGGCAGTCAAAGCGGCTGAGACGGGTGTCAAGAAAACTGCCTTGGATACAATACGCATGTTTCTGCTTGCCATCCTGGCGGGTGCTTTTATTTCTATGGGCGCTGTCTTTGCCACCACGGTTAGTGCTGGGGGCTCAGTCTTGCCTTATGGTGTTAGCAGGCTTTTGGCAGGCACCACCTTCACCTTAGGCCTGATCCTGGTAGTCGTATCGGGCTCAGAGCTGTTTACCGGCAACAACCTGATAATCATTGCCTTCGCAAACCGGAGAATTACCTTACCTGCTCTGCTACGGAACTGGGGAATAGTCTACCTGGGTAATTTTGTTGGGGCAATCCTCACAGCCTACCTGATGTTCCTGACTCGCCAATATACCTTTGGGGGAGGCTCAGTCGGTTTGGTAGCCCTGAACACCGGCGAGGCAAAGACAAGCCTGGTGTTTGCTCAGGCTGTGGTACTTGGAATTTTTTGCAATGCATTGGTTTGCATGGCTGTTTGGATGTGCTATAGTGCCCGCAGCACGATCGATAAAATCCTGGCGATTGTTCCCCCCATCGCTGCCTTTGTTGCGGCAGGTTTCGAGCACAGTATTGCCAATATGTACTTCATTCCCATTGCCATGTTCATCAAACAAATGGGATCCCCGGCATTCTTTGAAGCCATCAAGAAAACACCAGCTGACTTTCCACACCTCACCTGGAGCAACTTCTTTCTAGTGAATCTGCTGCCAGTTACGATTGGGAACATCATCGGCGGGGTGGTGATGGTGGGATTGATGTATTGGTTCATCTATCTTAGCAAGGCTAAGACGGCCACCGCAACCACGGAGGTAGCCCAAAGGATTGCTGCCGCCACGGCCCGTCCGGAAGTACCGGCACCGGTTTTCTTTGTCACCCGCGAGCCACCTGTACGCTCTCTCGAAGTTCCTGTCCAGGCAATGAGCGGAAGGAAAGAGGGGAGTGAATCAGCTAGTCCACGCTTGTAAGTGGGGCGATTTGAAATTATTATCCGAATGACTCAAAAGGAAGGGCAGTTATGATCAGCCCTTCCTTTTTATATTCTGTGCATATAAAGAATAATTGTTTGGATGTTCGGTAGATAAGTACCGCACAGGCATATTAAGGATACCAGAGCAAATGAGGGTCACAACATTTACAATAAATAGTATCGAAATGGGTGGCCGTCACAAGTATGAGTAAACCATTAGTGTCTATATATTGTATAAGTATTGTCTTGATATTGTAGACAATATGGGTTATAATTATCATATAGAAAAAGATGGCCAATCAACAAAGTTGTGATGAGGCCATAGAAGGAGAAAAACAATGAACGATCGCGAAATAGTTGTTGAAGATCTGGTGAAGTCCTACCCAGGTAAGGTAAAGGTAACCGCAGTCGATGGTGTTAACTTTCAGGTGGATGCAGGCAAGATCTTTGGTTTTCTCGGGCCTAATGGCGCCGGCAAGAGCACTACCATCAAGATTCTAACCACCCTGGCACTCCCTACCTCCGGTCGAGGCATGGTCGGAGGCTTCGATGTGGTCAGCCAGGCCACCGATGTACGGCGTGTGGCTGGAGTGGCTTTGCAAGATATTGGTATCGATCCCCTGATGAAGTCCATGGAGCTGCTCGTCCTACAAGGACGGTTGTTCGGCGCAAGTAAGACTGAAGCAACGGTCCGCGCTCAAGAATTACTGGAACTTGTGGGGTTGTCAGATGCGATCGACCGCAGAGTTGGCACTTACAGTGGCGGGATGCGTCGCCGCCTCGACCTGGCCATGGCGCTTGTGCACCAACCCAAAGTATTATTCCTGGACGAGCCCACTACAGGCCTTGATCCGGTCAGCCGCAGGGATGTTTGGCGTGAAGTACGTCGCCTAAACCGCGAAATGGGGATCACTATCTTCCTCACCACTCAATACCTGGAAGAAGCCGATGAGCTCGCAGACATGGTAGCAATCATCGTTGGCGGAAAAATTGCCGCTGAAGGATCCCCTGCCAAACTCAAGGCTGCCATGGGCGAGGAGTCAATCAACCTGGTCTTTGAGAATCCGGAAATTGCTGAAAAAGGTCGGGCATCTCTTGAACGCATGGGGGATCGTATCCAATTGGATCGCGACACGGTTCGGCTTTACTTAAGCAAGGCAGCTGGATCTATTCCACTCGTGATCAACCAGCTTCAACAGGTTGGGTTATCACCCATCTCTCTAACCCTCACTCAACCGACCCTCGATGATGTTTTCCTACAGGTGACCGGACAGCGCCTGGTTGCATCTGAGGCAGATAAACCCATATCATCCCGTTCTACCCGGCGGGCGGAGGCAAATTAACCCATGAACGCAAATACAACCACTACTACAATATCAGTTGCACAGCCTGAAAAAAACAAGGCTCTCTCACTCCCAGTGCACATTTTCTTGCTGGCCTTCCGCTCCCTGACAACCATCATGCGTACTCCGGAAGCGCTTCTACCGCCGCTTGCCATCAGTATCTTTTTCCTGATCATCTACCAATCAACCCTGGGGAAGGCAGCTAGCTTCATCCCTGGGATCGGAGGCAGTTATCTTGGATTCATCCTGCCACTTTCAATTGTAAGTGGGTCTCTAGCTGGTTCCGGCATTGCTGCGCAGAACCTGGTGCGCGATATCGAACGAGGCTATTTTGACAAATTGCTCCTAACCCCCGTACGCCGGGCGGCTTTACTTCTTGCCCCAATCATGGCTGGTGCGGTTATTCTAGGCATCCAATCGACGATTGTTGTCTTGGTAGGTTTGTTGCTTGGCCTTCAACCAGCTACTGGAATTCTTGGTCTATTGGTAGTCATTGGTCTTGGGGTTCTCCTCGGCCTCGGTTTTGCTGGTTTCACCGTCTCTGCGGCACTCGGAAGTGGGAGCGCTGCTGCGACACAGGGTGCTTCCTTCCTGTTTTTTCCACTGACCTTTCTTGCACCAACATTCGTACCGCTGGCATTACTTTCTGGGTGGCTTGCGGTGGCAGCCAAGCTTAATCCCATTACTTATGTGCTGGAAGCCATGCGTGCTCTGCTCAATACCGGTTGGGATGCACAGGCCATCGGTATCAGCATCCTGGCATGTCTCATTTTGGCCGTTGCCATGTATGTGCTGGCAGCCTTTGCGCTAACTGTACGTACTCGACGCACTTAATATCGAGAAGGCAATCCTTAATAAAATGAATGGGGCTGTCCCAAAAATAAGGGATAGTCCCTTTTTTGTTCCATTAATGGAGATAAGTTGAAGTGAAAGGCAATGATATGCGCCTCTCCCTACTTTCTTAACAACTGATAGGCCCGAAGAATCATGCTTCTCTTCAGAGCGTGAGTTACCGACTGCTTTCTAATATATAAACGGGATCAATTTATGTACGCGTTTTTGATATTCGGCATAGCCAGGGAACTTACCTTTCAACCATTGTTCTTCCCGTCTGGACTTGACATCAAAGAATACCAACATAATGATCGCATAACCTATCGTCAGCCAGCCATGGACCAGGAAAGCCCATCCGAAGGATATCAGTATCCATCCGCAGTATATTGGGTGGCGCACGATCCGATATGGACCCGTTTCAATCAGTGTTCCTTGTTCTTTCGGGTATGGCACCGCAGTTAAATTCGATCCCAATCTGAATATTGCAACGATAAGAAGAAGGATGCCCGTGATAAGGATTACCCCACCAACAATCGAGCCCAGCCACATGAATGGGGTTGAAAGGGTTGGCCATCCCGGATAAGTGCGCGGACCGAAGAAAACCAGCATTATTAAGGCAATTTGGCCGACCACATACCATTCGCCATGTGTACCTTTCCACCAGGGTGTTTGAGACATGGCTAAATTCTCCTTTTGTTGATTTACTGGGCAAAATCCCTGCCCAATATATAAGCCTGGTCCAGATAACCTCGCCTGGTCTCATCATCACAGACAGATACACGATAGAAATAAACATGTTCAACTCTTTTGACGCCTGGATAACGCAATCCCCAGTCATCAATAATTTGTGTCATTGGTGCTTCCAAACTGGCTTTATAGTCCTTTTCGCTAAAGAGCGTCGTGTTGATGATCAAGGCTTTTTCATGGTGAAGGAGCGGAACCCTGCCTTTCACTTCTCCATGCCAACCTTCCGAAGTCAGAGCGTACGCATCGCCATAGGCGAAAACCCGCTCGAACCATCCTTTCATGATCGCAGGAAAATGACACCAGAAGACTGGCGCAATGAACACCAATCCCTGGGCATTATTCACCTTCTCCCATTGGGTGATGACATCCTTGGGCCTATGTGTATGTATGAACTTTGCGACTGCCTGGGAATCCTTGTCCCGAAGCCAGAGCGAGGTGATCAAACGCTGGATCGGACCTCCCGCGGAGTCAAGCACATGCTGCTTCAGGTCCATCTCGTTGAGGATTTCCTGTGGCATGCTTTCATGGACATAGCTTGCGAAATCCTGCGTTCGAAAGACCGGGTCAAATCGGATGGCATACAGATCAACCACTTCACTCGTATGACCACCATCCTCCAGTCCTTTGGTGAACTGCTGAAGAATGGCGTGACAGAATGACTTGGGATTTGGATGTGCGTATACAGTCAAGATATTCATCGGTTGTTCCTTCTATAAAATTTATGCATCCACTTACATTCACGTCGTCCGCTTCAATTTCTTTCACCAATTGTGCCCGCCTCTTCCAGGTCCACCCACATCGTCGTTTGAAGTCTGAGCATCGGACACGGATTATTTTGTCTCTTTGGGCTGTTAGCTCGCGCGTTTCTGCAGCCGGCTGAGCACAAATATGAATGTCCCAACGACAAATCCCACTGTCTCGATGAGGTCGATAGTGTAACTGCCAATTGACCCTGGAACGGCGAGAAGAAACAGGATTGGCCGTCCGATGCCACCGACGAGCCCGGCCACCAGGAACGACCAGCTTGCGATTTCAAGCTGCCGCCTGCCCAGGCTCATCCGGTCGACTAGGAACCCAAAGAAGAAATTAACGAAAGCAGTGAACACGCCATAAGCGTGCAGTACTTTCCAGGTCTGATACTGGCTCTCAGTTAGCATAGAGCCCCCGAATAACCCCACAGTAAGGGGAACTCCAACCACAACACCGAGAACTACAAATAAGACCACACCGAAGACGATATTCTTCCTGCCTACATCTACGCCTGCAAAAAAATTATTCATGACAATCTCCCTTCATATTTAGATTTTGATTTTTCTCACAAAGAAATCATAGTCTGAACCTTTACGGCAACCTTCTCCGCAATTTGCTTGCACTTCGTTAGGCAGTCACCCTCGATGTAGTTATTCACTCCCGTTAGGTCAGAAAAATCACATTGTGTGATCGCCTGACATTGGGTGCTGCCAAATTCCTTGCTAAACCATCTCGATAGCTTGTATCCAAGGTTCATGCTGCGGTTAAACTTGTTGATCTTTTCATCGAAGGCATTTCCACCAACGGACATGATGGCAAGCAGGCGGATAACCCGCAGGGGGCTGTCTTCGATTTCACCAGTCCGCAAGCCAATAGCCATCACACCCGCGGTGAAGGCGCTGCAGGTTTTACCCATGAACAACGTTCCACCCATGAAGGCAGAGGCAGCATCAAACAGCTCTTGTTGTTCGGTAGGGGTATATCCGAGATGCGTAAACACAGTTTGGCTACAGTGGAAATTATTTTCGACCATGTGCGAGTAGAGCTTGGAGTAGCCTGCTCTTCGAGCAGAGGGAATGGGGTCCCGGTGGTTGCCATTATGCGCATCCATGAAGAGCCCAGGTGACCGCAGTACCGGAGGGATGCAATGCCTGGGGAAGTGATCCTTCCCACGGATCTCCCGGCACTGAAGGGTATGATGGCAGGCGATAAAATTCTGGCATAATGCATGCCCTTTTTCGAAGATCACCGGCAGGCCCCGGTCGTTCTCGCGCAGGCCGAAATGTGTGCCCATCAACACCAGCGGTGAGGTGATTCCGCCGCATTCGAACCCGGTATTACCGATGCCCCCTGGCATTCCAGCGCTGAGCCTGACTAACCATTCTTTCTCAGTCGATGTAATATCCAGGATAGTCTTCATCACCGTTGGTGCGCAGTGGCCCATATGTATCAGATTGGCGAGCGCGTATCGGTAATATTCGCTCCCCGAGCTGATCTTGTTCTTTGGGCTTATCATTTGATTTTCCATAATATTTCTCCAGGTCCTTCAGAAGGTAAATTTCTATCTATTATCTCCTTAAGAGTTTTTATTTTGTACTTCGTTCAAAGAGAGTAAAGTCAGGTTCAGGCGACCAAGCTTGTTCAACACGCCCATCAGAGCCGCTTGGTCAACGATCGGTCCGAACAGGATCATCTCGCCGTTATCCAATAATTTCATCTGCAATCCACCTAACCATTCTGACCATTTATTATCGAGCTGACCTTTGACACGAATTTCAACAAACCTTGCTTCGGAATTATCTGAATGTTGGTTTTGAGCATCATCTTCAGGAGAGAAACTGCTTGATCTGCCCATATCTTTATCTTTTGCCATATTCACTCCTGTTTATATTATGCAGATTGACCAAGAAAAATCATCGACCAAAGGTTGTAGATAGGGTTGTATTTCAGGTCGCATGATTGAAGAAGTCATGATAAAAAAACCGGTGGCTGATCCGAAATCGCCACCGGTTCCTGTATCCAGAGGTCTGGCTGGTTAATTAAGCAAAGAGGTTTAACTCTTTTCCAATGGAAATTGCCTGGGTGCGGTTTTTTGCACCTAGCTTGGAGTAGACATTACTGATGTGCCGCTTAACTGTTGGTATGGAAATGACTAGTCTATCGGCAATATCCTGGTTGGTACATCCTTGTTCGATGAGCTTTAGCAACTCAAGCTCTCTCTTCGTCAATGGCTCAACCAGCGACTGGGTATTCGGCAAGGCTTGGCTGGTATCGCTGCTCAAGTAAGACAGCAGCTCTGAAAGGTAGCTGCCACCCACTTGATGTACTTTTGCCTGGTAAAGCAGTTTTACCATAGGTTCGCCCTCATCCAGAAAAACGCGCACATAGCCTTCTGGTTGGGCAAGCATTATAGCTCTCTCCAAGGCGGCTAAAGCTTGCTCCTTGTCATTCTTCCCCTGCAATGCGAGTGCCTGAAGAATGAGGATCTCAATCACCCGGCCAACCCTATTGCCGGCCTCAGCCTGGTGAAGCAAACGTTGACTCAGCCCAAAAACGTCTTCGTATTTCCTTTGAGCCAATCTCAAGCGCAATAATATTAAATACATGGGTTCACGGAGATAGGGGATTTCAGACTCCCCGGCACTTCCATCCACATCAATACCAGATTTTTGTACGAGATGTAATGCACGCTCCAGATCGCCCTGATTGATCAGTAAACGAGCCAAAACCGATATCACCCAGAGGGAATAGCGAGGTGCAAGGTCATACCCGTTCACCAGCTGTTCCGCAGCTTGAGATGCAGCCTGCATTTCTTGCGGATGGGAATAGTTGTGCTCCAGCCGCGCCAACTGCGCAAAGCCAACCGCCTGTAAATCCATATTTCCCCACTGCCGGCAAAGGTTGAGGCTTTGTTGTGCATACTCAAATGCATTTTCCAGCTGGTTCCACTCATAATAGACCTGACTCAATTCAACAAACAACCGACCAGCGATGAGCGCTTTTTGACCATCCGGACGAGTGGCCAGTGATAATGTTTCGGAATAAATCCTTGCCGCCTGGCGAAGCATCCCCTGTTCCACAAATATGTCAGCCAGGTTGGAATTGACGACAATGGTCAGATGAACATCGCCTGCCGCTTGGCAAATTCGTGCAGACTCAATATAGGCCTGTTTGGCTTCCTCCAGATCGCCGGTCATTGAGGTGGCATCTCCAAGTAGTGAAGTTGACACAGCACGCAGACTGCGGGAAACGAGATCGACGTCAGGTAGAACTTCAATTGCCTGTCTAGCAAAATCTGCAGCTTTATGCGCATCTCCCATTAAATTTGCTTGGTGAGCGCGTGCTGAAGCGATCGTACCTTGCATTATCTTTACATCTTGAGAGGGTTCTAATGAGGTTATCAATTCCTCTGCCTTTTTCAGCATACCGTCTACCCGATCTAGATCTCCACTGAGGGCATACGCCCAAGCTTTTAAGATATAAAGCCATGGATGAGTCTGCGAGTAAGGTTCGACAACTGCAATCCACTTCAAGACCGCCATTACCTCGCCACGTATCAATAGGAGAACACCATTTTGCTCGATGAGCTTAGTGGCTTGATCCTGGTCGCCTGCCATCAGTGCATGATCGATGGCCTCGGGGATATAGCCATTTTGCTCGAACCACTGGGAAGCGCGCTTGTGCAACTTAGCGGGTAGATGTGGGTGTAAGTTCTCCAGATAACGGTTGAGCATATCAGAGAATAGGTGATGATAGCGATACCAGTATCGCTTATCATCCAAAGAGACTAGGAACAGATTTTTCCGCTCAAGCTCCTCTAGAATTTCCTGTCCATTAACCTGATCATTGGGATCCGGTTCAACTATCGCATCGCATAATGACCCGCACATGCGGCTTAATATGGATGTGCGCAATAAAAAAGTGCTTGTCTTCTCAGGTAGCCGTTTAAGTACTTCTTCAGTCAAATAGTCAATAATGTAATGATGGCTGCCGGCAAAGGTGGTTATAAAAGCGTGGATATCTTCACAACTCTGCATTGATAGAGCTGCCAGCTGTATGCCAGCAATCCAACCCTCTGTTCTTACTTGCAAAGCAGTTATGTCAGCGATGGACAGCTCCAAAGTCATCACTTTACTGAGAAAAGTGTCAATTTCATCCCGCGTAAAGCGGAGCTGATCTGCCCTGATCTCCACGATCTCGTTGCGGACGCGCAGATGGGAAAGCGGCAGCAAGGGATCAGTCCGCGAGATCAGGATCACATGCATGCTGGGTGGTACATGCTCAATGAGGGAAGCAAGGAAATCCAAAACCGGTTGGGCTTGGAGCACATGAAAGTCGTCTAATACAAGGACGAATGGGGCTGTATACTTGCTTATCTCATTGATTATCGTGCTCAACAGGGATACAAATGAAGTCGGACCCCGGAGTGTGCTTAACATTTCGGCTTGTATGGTTGGTACCACTTTTTGTAGCGCGGTGAGTAAATATTGCAGGAAATGAATGGGGTCGTTATCACCTTCATCCAGTGAAATCCAGGTGTTCGGGGTGTTGGTTTCGTGAAGCCAGCTACTTACAAGGGTGGTTTTGCCATAACCAGCCGGGGCTGAGACCAATGTCAACGGAGCACTGAGTCCTGCCTGCAATCGGTCCACGAGCCGAGGCCGATGCACGAGTGCATGCCGGGCAGGAGGAAAATATAGCTTTGATGTCAGCAAAGAGGATTGCATTCTCACACACTGTTGATCATTTATTTAATCATAGCACATCTAAAACGAAATAGCCCTGGATTTGTCCAATCCTTTCCCGTAATAAAGATGGCTTATTAATAAACTAAAAATCTAATCTTAATAATATCAGCATAGAGGAGCCCCAAGACAGTACTTTATATCCACGCGTTTTATGGCTGAGAGGATGTATCTACCTGTCAGAATTGTTGGCTTGTAGGAAGAGCGCAAATTGCCCTCGAGGCTGAGGCCAACGGTCTACTGGGTTGCGCACAAATGTCCGTTAGATTTACGGCATCTTGTGACTAACTTGATAACAAGCGAGGATATTTCCTGAACCTACCCATGTACGCGTGTTAATGAGTTTAAGGGACGCTGCTGGGCGTCCTTCGAATAACGGTGTTCACGTGCCTGCGATCAACGGATAAAAACGTAAGGTGCAGTTCATCTACCAAATCGTGGACCAGTAGGTCATTCCAGAGCAGGCGGCTCAAGAGCACCAGGATGTCTCTGCAGGGTTGCTGTTTGAGCGCTGCAATCTCTTTGTACGCATCCGCTCGTTGTATGATGCGCGTTTTTTCCCATGGAGCCAATTCTGCCACGGTTAGTTTATCAGAAATAACAATTTTCTCAATGGAGCTCATGAGTCCCGTAATCTCATGTCGGATTTGGGTGGCATTGGGATCGGTAGCCACTCCAAGCCAAAAACCCTTATTGCCCAAAAAGGCATTACGGCTTAACAGCAGGAAATCGGTTGTACGTAACAGTTACGCGTTGTAGGTATCGAAGCTCTGGTCACCAGAATAGTCTTCATGATAATAATCAAAGAGTGAGTTGATACTTTTATCCTTGCTTTAGTAGAAGCCATCCAAAGTAACAAAGTTGCTGACAATGAGTTTGCGCATGATACTATTCCTTCTTGACGTTCTTCTATATCACCGTTGCTTTCAATAGCTGTAATATTATCATCTTTGGTGGTGACAATTATTCTGGCGACTCAATTAAGGTAAACGTGATGCTCACTCTAAAGGATTTAAAAATTGGCAACCATTTCTCGAAATACAACGACTGCAGCATCGAGAAATAATTCCCGTTTACTTTGTAGAAGTGGTTGCCCAACGGTTTGCGTTACACGCTGGTGGGCGAGCGTGGACAAGGCTCATTATACAGAAAAAAGCTTGGGTGTAGAAAGAACTCATTTTGGTCGGGAGAATCCCACCAGTCGGGTGCACCCGAGAAGATGGCGGGGGCCATCATTTTAGGCGAGAGAAACCGCCGCGCCTGTCTTGCTAAAAGTATACTCAGAATCGGCAAGCATGCAAGCCGTACAAAGCAGTGGAGACGCACGTAGTTGCAGTCCCGCGGTGCACCGTGGTTTCCGGTCAAATTGATTTGAAAACTGGCGGCGAAGAGGGCGACCCCGATGAGAAAGCTAAACACCTGAAGTGACCGGGCTTGCCAAACAAATCCTGAAAGGAGGAAGGACGATGGGCAGAAAAGGCAAACGAACCGAAGGGCTGGAAGAAGCTCACCCTTTCACGGGGATGAGCCAGGTCAACCCGAATGCGGCGGGGGCGGATATTGGGGCGGTGGAGATCGTGGTCTGTGTGGCGGGGGATGAGAATACGCAGGTGGTGAGGGCCTTCGGGAACTACACAGTGGACCTGCAAGCCATCGGGAAATGGCTAAAGGAATACGATGTGAAGACGGTGGCGATGGAGAGCACGGGGGTGTACTGGATCCCACTGTTCGAGGAACTGGAACGGCAAGGTTTCGATTGCTTGCTGATCAGTTCGCGCTCACTGCAGCGAGTGGCGGGAAGGAAAAGCGACATTACTGACGCTCAGTGGATCCAGACCCTGCACAGTTACGGCTTGTTGGAAAGCTCGTTCCGTCCGCAGGCTGAGTTGATCGCGCTGCGGACGTTGCTGCGACATCGGAACCAGTTGGTGGAGCATCGCAGTCCGCACATCCTGCACATGCAGAAGGCATTATTGCAGATGAATGTGCAGCTATCGCAAGCGGTGACGGACATCACCGGCGTGACCGGGTTGACGATCCTGCGGGCGATCCTGGCCGGGGAGCGTGACCCGCAGGAGTTGGCTTCGATGCGCGAGCCGGGGTGCAAGAAAAGTGCGGAAGAGATCGGGAAAGCCTTGACTGGGACCTGGCGGGAGGAGCACCTGTTCATTCTCAAGCAATCGGTGGAGATGTTCGACTTTTATACCAAACAGATTCAGGCGTGCGATGAAGAGATCGAGCGGGTGTATGGGTTGACCCGGCCAGACTGGGATGCGGGGGAAGTCAAGCCATTGGAACAACGCAAGCGGAGCTCACACAGCAAGAACAGACC
>Ga0315283_10000197_pt1 | contig 39809 bp, 39 predicted proteins | sample YL17G09_0_MG_FD_204541 | JGI IMG/M metagenome (GOLD analysis project Ga0315283, IMG submission 204541) | Sediment microbial communities from Yellowstone Lake, YNP, Wyoming, USA - YL17G09_0 | ecosystem: Environmental > Aquatic > Freshwater > Lake > Sediment | place: USA: Wyoming | collected...
GCTTTCCATAATTAGCTCCTTAATTAATTTCGTGGTTGAAACTTTTAAGGAGTATTATAGAAGCGAACTCTTTTTGGCGCAATAACTTATCTACAATCGCGCAAAATGTTGCAGGTCCGGGGGCTAACCGATATTTAAATACCTGAAGAAATGAACGCCGGCGTGAGAACCGTGCAAAGTCTATTGATTTGTTCATCCTCAGGAAAGTTCAACACCGCAAAATTACCATGATACACCTTGGCGGCCGCATCATAGGCCCTTGCCGCGTCATCTTCGTTTTCAAAGTAGCCTAAAAATTTACATACTCCGTTATAAACTATTCGGGCGTGGAATTTTTTTCTGCTTTTTATAAAAGCGACGCCCTTGTATTTTGAGCTTTTGGGTTTGCTTGTTTTTCTGCTGCACCTGCTATTTTCCGCGAGGGTTACAATCTGTAAATTTTGTTTTGTATTATTAAGGCCGCTGCCGTCTTTGTGATGGACGACTTTACCTGCAGGGGCATTGGTAATTTCTCTGTGCATATAAACAATTTTACCAATACCCATTCTGGCGGCATAAAAGTTATCCGTTTTGCCCTGGTAAAACTGCCAATCTTCTTTTGCTAATTTTCGGTAATCATCGGGGTCGACGATTGTATAGTGGCCTTTTGTCAGTTTAATTTTCCGAAACGCTATGCCGTATTTTTTCTTTCTGTGGCGCAGCAGGAAATAAATGAAAATAGTTTCGATAAAAGTCGGATAGTGGAAGTTAAAATTGATATTGAGTTTGGACATAAATTCCCTCGATTAAATTCGAAGCACGAAACTCGAAATCCGAAACAAATCTTAAATTCTAATTTTCAAATGCTCAAAACGGTTTTGAATATTCGGATTTTGGTAATTAAGATTTGTTTCGTATTTAGATACTTGTCCGCCACAGCCTTTGGCGACGGCGGATTAGGATTTCGGATTTCCATAGTTAGGTATAAGACTTTGTTAGATTTTCACATAACTATGGCGATATTATACCATATTTTTAACAAAAAGCAAACAAAAAACCACATTTTTTATATAAAAAAAGAAAGATAGCCCAACTCTCAAAAACAAGACTAATTAAATCCTAAATTGGACGATTAATATAATTTGCTTATATTAAGCCAGTTAACTCTTGTAAGTCCTGTAAGAATTTATTATTATGAATGCTAATCAAACCGATAAGCAGGATATGGTCGAAATAAAATAAGCTTAATCAATAGTAAGAAAAGATAATATGGCTAGTGACAATCTCCCTAAATTTGACAATCCTCCAGTAATTGAAGTTGTTTTTGGAATTCAGTTTAAAGAGTTAAAAAAACTATCCGCACCATACGCAGGTCTTTTTTGGGAGTTTTTGGGAAAACAGGAATATCCTAGTTTTGAATTAAGGCCTGGCCTAAATCACTTAATAGAAACCTACAAGGGGAACCCGTTTGTTCCTCCATCGATATCTTTCGATGATATTCCACCGTTGCCTCGTATATTATTTATTAATAAAGAACAGAATAATTTAATCCAGTTGCAAAGCGATCGATTACTTCAGAATTGGAGAAAAATAGAATCCGGAGACGTGTACCCAAGCTTTAAAGATTTATTTCCTAAATTTTTAACCATGTTAAAGCAATTCAATAAATTTTTGGAATATGAAAAACTTGGAAAAATAGAAGCAGATCAATATGAATTAACATACATTAATCATATTCCCTTTAGTATTCTCGAGGATGGATTAGCTTCTATCGAAAAGATTTTCCCAGATTTTAAATGTTCTGAGGGAGATACGTTTTTACCAACACCAGGGATTGTAAGCTGGCGTAAAATATATAATTTCCCGGAAAACAAAGGACATCTTCACGTTTCAACGAAACAAGCAACGAAAGCTATGAGCGAAGAGATATTGGTGTTGGAATTAACAGCAAGAGGATTTGAGCCTCAATTAGAGCCATGGTTTAATTTAGCTCATAAGTGGATCGTTAAAGGATTTGAGGAAATAACTTCTCCCAAACTTCAAAAAGAAGTATGGAGGAAAAAATGAATAATATAATAGAGAGAACTAAATATACTGGGGAAGATATAGCCTATTCCAGCAAAGAATTGATATTTAAACCAAGTTCGGAAATAGACGTTAATTTTGAACAAGATCAGTTTTGTTATTCTGAAGAAGCATTGTTCGTCGCATGGGCTTTCCCAAAGAAAGAAGTTAAACGCCAAGACAATTCTGATTTAAATGGTTCTTGGCCTACAACAAAAGAATTCCAAGGCAGGGCATCTGATAGCTGTATTGAATTTTGCAATTCTTTGGGGCTAATTGATGATTTAAGAAATTGTTTAAATCAATTAGAAAAACGCACATTCTCAAATATCAAGTATCTTTTCGCCGAACTTGATTATTTTCAGGATGAAGATACTGAAGATCAAGGCCATATCGTATTCAATGTGGAAGTCCAATCAAGCAGGGACGTCTCAAAGGCAGAACACAACAAATGGATAGATTGGTTTATTGAAAATATAACCGATGACAAGAGACAGTTTTTTGTTTTAGATTTAGTCAGGATATAGAGTTGAATCCAGAGGAATTTTTTAAAACAGCGGAAAAACTAAAAGATAGCGACAAAGAATCAGATTTAAGAACATCAATGGGACGGTCGTATTATGCTATTTTTTTGCATTTTAGGGAATACCTATTAAAATTGGGTATCGTTTCAAAACAAAAAAAAGGTATGCATTTCTTTGTTCAAGCTTGCTTGAGTAATTCCAGAGTAAAGGAAGCACAATCGCTATCGACAGAATTACACGAGTTGGAACAAAAACGCACAAAAGCCGATTACAATTTGAACGCTAAAATAACACCAAAAGAAGCGGCTGACACCTTAAAAGATGCACAGGAAGCCGTCGGTAAATTTCATTCTTTAATGACCCCCGATAAAGAAAATCTCCTTGTGGTTAATGCCAAACAATTTGCTATAAATAATTAGGGACAGCGGGGCTGTTGAAAAAACATTTTAATTTTTAATATTACAGCAAAATCTGCGTAATCAGTGATAAAAAAAGTTTCGTGTCTTCGCTGAAGCGAAGCGTAAGCCCCCGAATCTTCAGGAATTTTATTCCTTGAAAATAAAATTCAGAGGGGGTGTCTTTGTGGCTATCGAAAAACTTGTCCGCCCCTGCGGGCTTAGACGAACGATTAGACTTTTTTGGTCAGCATACTATATTCGATTTCAAAGCGAAGCTTGTGTTTAACTTCCTCTTCGGCTATCGCCAAAAGCACATCTTTGGACCCGGGGTCGGTAATATGGGGCAGTAAATCCACATAGGTTCTAAATGACGTCTCCTCTTTTTCAATTGCCAGCAAAAGTATGTCCTTGTAATTCATATTGCGCAGGGAATCGGTACTCGGTATGGAACTATCCCCTGGAGGGGCTGACAAATCTTCTTCTGCGGGCAGGACCATCCCCATCTTCAAAATTTCCAGCTCGAGCTGTTCTTTGTGTTGGAGCTCTTCCTTGGCAAAATCCTCAAGGACTTTGCGCATATCCGGATTGCTTACAACTTTGGCCAGGGCCATATATAAATTATACGCCGCTATTTCGCGAAAAATAGCAAACTCAAAAATTTCGCTGTCAGGCTCGGTTTGCGCCATAGTTTTACTCCAAAATTGGTTCGGTAGAGCTGTTGAAAAAATTTATCCGCCGAACTCCTCTTTCTGTAATCTATAATATTTCATGGCTTCGACTTTTTCATAAAGTTTTGCCATATAACCTCAATCCATTTTTGCGGATTAGTCTGTTAAATTTATTGTCCCTGGCTAAATTTACAAGGTCAACAGGCAAAGAAAGGGAAAACATCAGGTCTCCGTAAAAACTGAAGAATTTGTCGGCGGCTATGCCTTTAATCCCCAGATCGATATCTTTGCTCGGACTTTTTGGATCGCAGCCTGAACCGAAAAGAAATAGCTCTCCAACGCCGTATTTGCGTGCAAGGGCAACAATCACTTTTTTATCGGTTTTGGACAACATATATTCATTATATCATAAGAAATTATGTGGATAAAGAAAAAAGAGAACCGTTTGCAAATTTCCGGTTCTTCGCTAAAATTATGGTGAAACGTAAAAACTCGAAAACGGGAATAACCCCGATGAGATAAGTCTCGCCTGCGGGCGGACATCTCACGGGGCAGGCAAGGAGTTTAAAATGTCAAAAATAGGCTTTATCGGCGCCGGCAATATGGCCGAGGCGATTATCAAGGGCGTTATCGATGCAAAGCTCTATAAATCAAAAGACATAATTATCAGCGATATTCGTCCGCAGCGGGTTAAGACTATCTGCAAAAAATACAGGGTTGCATCCGCCGCTGACAATTGCAAACTGACAAAGGCGGCTGACATACTGGTTTTGAGCACCAAGCCTCAGAATATGCAGGGTGTTTTGGAAGAAATCAAAGGAGCGGTCGAAAAAAATCTTTTAATCATTTCCATAGCCGCAGGGGTTACAACAAAACGAATTCAAAAAGTTCTGGGTAATGTTCCTGTTGTCCGTGTGATGCCCAATACTCCAGCTTTGATTGGCGCCGGCGCAGCGGCGATATACGCGACGAAAAAGGCGCAGGGCAAAATCAAAGACGTTACGCGTATTTTTTCCGCTGTCGGTCTTGCGGTGGTTGTTAATGATGAAAAACTTATCGATGCCGTTACTGCGGTCAGCGGTTCAGGGCCTGCGTATTTCTTTTTGCTGATGGAAGAGATGATAAAGACGGCTCAAAAACTGGGTCTTAAAAAGGAGCTTGCCGAAATACTTGTTTTGCAGACGGCAAAAGGAGCCGGTCTGCTTGCCGTTGAGGCGTTAAAGAACGGTCAGTCACCTGATGTTTTGCGAAAAAATGTAACTTCTCCCGGCGGAACTACGGAAGCTGCGCTGAAAGTGTTTTCGAAGCGTAAATTTGAAAAAATGGTAAACGACGCCCTTGCCGCGGCGGCAAAACGCAGTAAAGAGCTATCCGGCGGTAAATAAAAACTACTCGACCCCGATTGCCTCTACGGGGCACTCATCGGCTGCCTGCTGGGCGGAATCTTCGAACTGCGGCGGAACCTGTTCGACGATAACCTCTGCGATGTTATCGCCCATCCTAAAAACTTCCGAACACGTCTCTACGCATAGCCCGCACGATGTACAACTGTCGTCAATTTTTACTTTCATAACATTCCCCTTATGCATCTCGTTATTCGTGAAGCGTGAAGCGAAATACAAGATACGCTTCACGAGAGTACGCTTAAAAAGGCCGGGTTTACCAAACACAACAAGACGACCGCTTATGGCTGCTCGCTTCCGCGTCTGACCAGGTTCGTGGGTCCGGATAGTCTGGACCCCGGCCGGATTTATTGTATCGTTTATTCCGTAAATAACAAGTCTAAAGCATTTAAAACAATTCAATTTGACTAAACGCCCTTTTGCATTTATGATGGTTTTTTACGGATTCTATACGGAAAAACAATGGCTTATACAGTACTGGCAAGAAGGTATCGCTCTCAAAGGTTCGACGACGTGGTCGGCCAGAACGCTATTTCCCAGACATTGAAAAACGCTATAAAAACCGATAAAGTCGCGCACGCATATCTTTTTACCGGAACACGGGGCGTAGGCAAAACCACTATGGCGAGAATCCTTGCCAAATCGCTTAATTGCCTTTCATCCGATAAGCCCACCGTCGAACCATGTCTCAAATGCGATAGCTGCACAGCCGTAAACAGCGGCGAGGATATCGACGTTGTCGAAATAGACGGCGCCTCGGAACGACGCATAGAAGATATCCGCGAACTGCGAAACAACGCCATATACCGGCCGGCAAGGGCCAGATACAAGATATATATTATAGACGAAGTGCATATGCTCACGACAGAGGCGTTCAACGCCCTGCTGAAAATACTCGAAGAGCCGCCTTCGCACGTTAAATTTATTTTCGCGACGACCGAGCCGAACAAGGTCCTGGCGACAATTCAATCCCGATGCCAGCGGTTCGATTTCGGAAATATCAGCCCTGCCGATATTATCACTCAGCTCAAAAAAATACTTACAGATGAGCAAATAAAGTTCGAAGACGATTGCATAATCGCCCTTGCCCGACTTGCCAACGGCTCGATGCGCGACGCACTGAGCCTGCTCGATCAGATTATCAGCGCAGGGGCGCAGCCTTTGACTATTAAAATGCTCGAGGATTTGCTCGGACTTCCGAGCAGCGAAAAAACATACCTGCTCCTCGATAAAATCGGCGCCGCCGATGCCGCAGGAACATTGCAGGCCGTCGACGACTTGCTCAATACGGGTCTGAGCTGCACAGGATTACTTGATGCGCTTATCAACGGCCTACGCGATATGATGGTTCTCAAGGCCGCCAAGGCCGCATCATCTCTGGTAATCCTGACCGAAGCCGAAAAGAAAAGACTTACTGAAATAGCCGAAAATTTCGATATACCGGCCCTTGTTTACAATATCGCGCTTCTCGAAAAGCTGCGCTGGCCGGTCAAAAACAGCGACAATCCGCGAGCGCTTCTCGAAGCGTCGCTGCTGAGGTTTGCTCTGGCCGAACAATTTATGAGCATACCCGACCTTCTCAATGCCAAAGGCCCTGCCCGCGATACCGCCGAGCAGTTAAAAAAAAACACAGCAGTAACACATAAGACACAGAACACAGAACACAGTCCTATGGACTCCTTACGGAGAACGCAGAATTCAGAACTCAAATCTGACCAGCAGGTGAACAAATCTCAGACACCTGTAATCGCGGCAGGAGCGGATATCGAGCAGATAAAACAAAATTGGGAAAAAATAATTAATTCAATCCCTAATATAAGAATTGCTGACCTTTTGAAAAAAGCTTCTCCTTTGCGATTAAGCGGCAATTTGTTAATCCTCGGTTTTAACGCAAGTGATGAATTTACGATGAAGCTCTGTCAGGGAAACGGCAAACAGGGATCAATCGAAACCATCCTGAGCGATTTACTTGGCACAAAAATAAAGACTGGTTTTGAAACTATTAATGAATCATCGCAAAATCAGGCAAAGCCTAAACCCCGCGGCGCAAAGGTGAGCAAAAAGACTATCGATGAGGCGGCAAACAGCCCTGTCATAAAAAATATGCTTACCGAACTTGAGGCCAATATTATAGACGTTGAGGAAAATAGTCAATAGCCACTAAGACACCAAGACACGAATTATATTTAATATTTAAAATTTAAGATTTAAAATTGAACGTTCAACCCCGATGAGATAGCTGCGGGCATCTCACAGGGCAGGCACGGAACTACACGGATTTACACTGCCATATTTGCTTTAAGGCGATGTTCTGCGAACACTATGAAAATTCAAACAAAACCCTCTTTCAAGCGACCCATTCGACTTCGCTCCCCCAAGGGGGTCTACACTGTGCTCCGACAGGGCATAGCTTGAACCGGGTTTAATGTTTGATTTTTCTGCCCCTAAGGGGCTATGCCTTAAAGCAAACAGCATTTTCAGTTTTGTAGTTCTTATTTTTTCACTATGCTTGTATGCAGTATACTGCATACGAGCATAGATACCCAAATATAGATATCTGGGGATTTTTTAGTTTCGAGTTTTTAGTTGTGGGGAGTTTTTTGAGGATGGCGGTATTTAGTCGATTCCGCCGAAGGTTTACCCGACTGCCCGCCAGAGGCGGGTAAAAAGCGAGCGGATAAATTTTTCAACAGCCCCAACATTCCCTATTTCTCTATCGATACCTCTACCGCCGAACGCCGAAGCTAAGCTGCCTTGAAAACGATCCCTGAGTTTCATACTACCACAAATTGTACGCTGTTTTCAAGGTCAGCTTCAGCGACTTGTAGGCTTTTTCATAATATCACTCATACTTTAAGATTTATAGATTCCATAAAATCTTCTTTATAATATAGTTTGCTAATCGATATTCGGGAAGTAATTTAAAATTCTTATCAAATAAACGAAACTGTGACCATTTGGATAAAATTTTTGTGTAAATACGTAAGCCGCCGTCGTAACCACTTGAACGTGCAAATGCAAGATAAAAAGCCAACTGAAATGCTTCATAGAAATTCCCATTATTAATCCATGGTTTCTGTTTCGCACTCTTCCAGTCTGTTAGATAACACCATTTTGCTGGTGATAATTCTGGCAATAAATTATTCTTTTCTAATTCAATATAGAGAGGTGTGCCATAGACAGGTGATATTATTTCAAGAAAACTATGGCATTTTTTATTTGTATTCTTTAATAGTTTTGCCATCTTAACTGTTGCGTAAAGGTCTCTAATACTTTCATTGGGATAACCACATGTAAAGGAGAACATGGGTCTTATATTGTACTTGAGACATAATTTCGCTGCCTCAATAGTATCATTGGTTTCGTATCCCTTTTCTATCTTCAATAGTTGATCTTCAGAGCCTGATTCTGCGCCGATAAAAACACTTTCTAGACCAGTATCTGCTAAATGCTTAACTATATTTTCACTCTTTAGTTCATCAGACCTTGCCTTAATGTGGTAATTCATATATGGGTACTCATTTTTTAAGGAAGATACAAGCTCCAGACCTCTTTTCTTGTTTCCTAAAAAATCATCATCCAAGAATTGAATTTTTTTTATGCTATATTTTTCTACAAGATATTTTACTTCTTCCATTACAGATGTAATACTTTTAGTCCTAAATTTTTTAAAGCCTTTATAGAGCGAATTATTGTAGCAAAATGAGCATTTATGAGGACATCCTCTACTAGTGTTAATTGCAATATAAGAATGAATACCAAGATAATAACTCATATATTTATCAACTAAATTCCATGCACCTATATGATTTATATCAAGATCGATTGGTTCCCTTGGTTGGGTTGAAATAACATTTTCATTATATTTAAAGGCTAAACCTTTAATATTTGAAATATCTTGTAAATTACTAAAATGTTTTAAGGCTAAAGCAAGTTCAGTAAATGTCACCTCTCCATCACCACAAACGACAAAATCAACGTCAGGTATATTTAAGCATAATTCATAATGTAATGAAGGGAATGAACCTCCCCACACGACTTTTGTTTTAGGCGAATATCTTTTAATCACACTGTTTATTCCAATAGCTAAAGGAAGAGCGCTACCAGGCATTATTGACATACCTGCCACTATTGGCTTCTTATCTCTGAGATATTTCTTGAGCGTATTAAGTTTGGAAATACGTAAATCAAGGATTTCAACATCAAATTCTTCTTTAAGTAGGTATGGTGCTATATAGATTAGTGACAGCGGTGCATCCAAGGTGGGTATTCTTGATTTAATGTTTTGCAGTTTCTGCATCATAGAGGAAGGTTGAAGTAAAAGCACATTATTCATAAAAAACTCCTCATAAGCTATAAGCCTAACTACTGTTTATATGGTTTCCAGATAACACGCTGATGCCACTTCTCACCTCGGTGCGAAATCTCGAAAAGTTTGTGTCGTCGTTGCCTCCTCAAGGAATCAGGGAAATTGTAGCAGGAAATTGGGCTAAAAACAATAAAAAAGGGAAACTGCCTTTGTTAATTAACTTATTCGAGAAAATCAAACTGATTTTTTATTGCCTGATCTATCTTATCAAGAATGTTTATTGGCCATTCTTTCAACCTGTATCTCATTGATTCAACAGACACCAAATACTTATCCGCAAGCAAACTGGTAATTTTATTCTTGATTGCTTCAGGATTTGAAAATTTATAAGGTTCAGGCAGGCATGTAATTATTTCGCTGTATAATTCAGGTGCATCTTTTAGAAGATATGGAGCAGGCATTAAAAGTGCTGCGGCTAAGCGTTTTGCATTGCGTTCGTAAAGATACCACTTCGGATGGTTTTGTATGAGCTTAAAATCTTCCGCTGTTTTTACCGCTTCGATGGCAGGCTTATGGAGAAGAACATGTGCAAGTTCTTCTGCAACCGTCATTCTGTATCTGCGCATAAGCGCGGATGTATCGGCGAGTTTATCATCAATATAAATATATATAATGTTTGTGTCGGAATTAATACCGGCCATCCCAAGTAAATTATGATTTGCCGCAAGGCCGGGCCAAATATCCAAATCGACATCTTTGGTGTTTTCAAGAAGCAAGTCCACATCTACAGGGATATTAAATTTCCTGCCGGAGTTATTATGAAAATCTTCCGCAATGTGCTCAAGCTCCGATATACTGTATTCGCGAAGCAAATCAGCGGGATTCTGTCTGTGTGCTGCCATCCTTGCCCTGTATTTCCTCTATCAAATCCTGAATGTCTTTGTCATTTAATTGAACGTTATCTATCGTGCGTAACAAAGCCGGAATAAATCCTTTGTTTACAATCCTTTGAACATCCGCTGGTATCTGTCCTGAAGTGGAACAAAGATCAAAAAAATCATTCCAATCACTTGTGCCCTTATCAAGACCAAGAACCTCTGCTGCAAGCACTAGCTTGTCGCCCGGCATTGGCCTGCGGTCATGTTCTACAGCACTTAAATTGGAAGCCGGCATTTCAATCAAATCGGCAAACCTGCGTAACCCGAATCCAGCTTTTAGCCTGAGCGTTTTTAAAAAACTTCCAAAACTCTTCTTTTTTGCAGACATCTCACATCCTCTCTGGTTGTCCCTTAAACGATAGCGTTATCATACATGATAACACTATCGGATGTAAAGGGCAAGATCTTTATTTTAAAAAAATTTTCTCTTAACTTCTTATTATTATTGGTCTTATAAATAGTAATTTTTAAAAATTTTTACACTTTTTATGTCTATCCTAAACTCAGAACGGTAAATTCCTTATAATATTTTCTCGCGGGTTCGTAAAAAACATTCGCACCGTATTATTCAACTTTCTCTGCCCGCCTCAAAAACCAACAATCAATCCCTGTGCGTTCTGTGAACTCTCCGTAAGGAGTCCTTAGGACTGTGGCTAAAAATCTTCCCATAATAAAAGGCGGTTATTTGACGTTGCCATATTTTGAAAAAACAATAAAATGGTAAGGTTAATGGTTTAAAAACGAGATTGCTTCGCCCCAAAGGGGCTCGCAATGACAAGGTGTAAAGATAAGGCGAATAAAATGAACCCCGCATATACACAGAGTTTAAATAAGCTTATAGAAGAGCTTGCCAAACTGCCCGGCATAGGCACGAAAACCGCAGAGAGGCTGGCGTTTCATATATTGAAAATAGAAAAAAATGAAGCACTTTCCCTTGCCGATGCGATAACTAAACTTAAAAGCACTATCAGGCAATGCAAACAATGCCATAATCTTTCCGAGGGGGATTTATGTTCGATTTGCACCGATACAAAACGCGATAAAAGTATTATTTGTGTCGTCGAGCAGTTCAAGGACCTTATAGCCCTTGAAAAAACCGGCCTTTGCAAATGGGTTTATCACGTTCTTGGCGGCCATATCGCCCCGCTGGACGGCATTGAGCCGCAGGATTTGACTATTGAGCATTTAATCAGCCGAATCCGTAACGGAAAGATTGTTGAGGTGGTTATGGCTACCAATCCAACCGTCGAAGGCGACGGCACAGCCCTTTATATCAGTTCATTAATAAAACCGTTAGGCGTTAAAATCACACGGCTTGCCCGCGGTCTGCCGGGCGGAAGCCAGATAGAATACGCCGGCGGCGCAGTTCTGACAGACGCCATACTCGGCAGATGCGAACTGGAATAAAAATCATTTACAAATCGCAATTCCGTTATTTCGCAAACTGGGGCAGCTTGCTTAAATACTTTTGCGGTTCTTTCTCAAACTCGCCTTTGCACTGCTCACAGCAGAAATAAACTTTTTTGCCCTGGTATTCTACAAAGACTTCCTTATTTACCGGGCCGCCCATTACCGGACAAAGGGTCTGCTCCGCGACAGCGGCAGTTGCGGCTGCGGCAGGCTGACTTTGGGATACGGAATTAGCAGGCGCCGGAGGTGATGAAGATTGCTTTTTGCAGCCGTCAGTAAAAACGAATCCGATAATCAGAAGAGCTGCCGATAAAACCATTAAAACAGACATTTTTTTGTTTCTCATTTTTTTACCCCTAAATTAAGAAAAAAAACTAATTTTTACACACCTGATTATACTGATATATCCTCTGTATGTTCAGCTAATTACAGGTTATTTGCTATTGTTTTTAGCACATTAAATTGCTTTTTTTGACATAATTTGCTATATTTAATTGAATTGGAACGAAATTTGCTCGCTTTTTGCCACGAAGACATCCGCCGTAGCCAAAGGCTATGGCGAGACAGGCAAAGGCACTAAGAAAAGTTAAGGCAACCTCTAAAAATGTCATTGCGAGGAACAAAGTGACGAAGCAATCTCAGTTATTGCTTTAAAAACGAGACTGCTTCGCGGAGTTTATCCCGAGCGAAGCGAAGGACTCGCAGTGACAAACTGAATTTTTAGAGATGCCCTTAAATTTAAATGGATTCCCGCTCCCCGATCAGGTCGAGGACAAGTTTCGCGGGAATGACATGTTTTGTGTCCTGGTGCCCCGCCTCGGCGGGTAAACTTTGCGGCTATGAGGGTTTATGAAGCTGGATATGACAAACCAGATGCGGCTCGAACAGCGGATGAAACTTGCGCCGCGGATGATTCAGTCGATGGAGATATTGCAGCTTCCGATGTTTGCGCTTCTTGAAAAGATTGAAGCTGAGCTTAACAGCAATCCGGTTCTTGAAGCAGCGGAGCCTTCGGAGGCCGATTCTTCGCCGGATAGCAGCAGCAACAGCGAAACCGGCCCGGCTCAGCAGTCCGAGCCGCCTGTGCCACAGGTGCAGGATTTTAGAGAAACCCGCAACGAAGGCAAGCAAGAGGATTTCACAAAACTGGACGATTTCGCCGAGCGGTCTGACGATTATCTTTACCGTACAGAAATTTCCAAACGTGCCGGTTACGATGACGAGCCGGACAGGAAACTCGAGGCTATGAACAACGCTCCGGATTTGGGCGTTTCTCTAAACGATTATCTCAACGAACAATGGCGGCTGGTCGATGCTGACGAAAAAACAAAAAAAGCCGGTGAACAAATCATAGATTACATCGACGAAAAAGGATATCTCAAGGTTCGGCTCGAACAGCTTCACAATAAAGACAAAAATGATTTCGGAATGGAAGACCTCGAAAAAGCCTTAAAGCTCGTCCAGCAGCTTGAGCCGGCAGGCGTCGGCGCACGTGATGCGAAAGAATGTCTGCTGATTCAGATAGACCAGTCTCCAGAAGATATGAGTTTCGAGAGGGAGATTGTATCGAAATATCTCGATAAGCTTCTTGAGAACAAACTGCCGGACATCGCGAAAAAAATGAATTGTCCCGTCGAACAAATCAACCATGCTCTTTTGCGTATGCGGAAGTTCGATACCTCGCCGGGACTGCAGATAAGCAGGGTTAGAAATCATCCCATAAAGGCTGATATAATAGTTGAACCTGCGGAAACCGGCGGCTTTAAAGTTTACCTGGCGGATAAAAGCGTTCCGGCTCTTCGGATAAATGAATATTATGCCGGCATGGCCAGGGACAAAAAACTCGACGTAAAGGCACGCCAGTTTCTCCAGGATAATATCCGTTCGGCAAGATGGCTTATGGACGCCATCGCGCAGAGAAAACAGACTCTTCTGAAAGTCAGCCAGGCAGTTGTTAACAGTCAGAGCGAATTTTTCGAAAAGGGCCGGATGCACTTAAAACCATTACCGATGTCGGAGATTGCCGGCAAAGTCGGCGTTCACGTCGCTACCGTTTCGCGGGCTGTTTCAGGCAAATATATTCAGTCGCCTCAGGGGCTGATGCCGCTGCGGGACCTTTTCGGAGGCGGAATGGAAACCGACGACGGCGGAAGCGAAAGCTTCGAAGCGATTCGTGCCAAGATGCAGCAGATTATCGATTCCGAAGACAAGTCAAAGCCATTGAGCGACGATATAATACGCAAAAAGCTTGAACAAATGGGAGTAAAGGATATCGCCAGAAGAACTGTCGCGAAATACCGAAAATTAATGAATGTTCCAACGGCGAGATTCAGGAAAAAATTCTGATTTCCCCCTGCCTTGTGATTGATTAGCCGACAGTCGCCTTCATAATCAAAAAAATAACTATCGCTGTCAGAATCATAAAGGCGAGAATCGAGCCAAACAAAAGAAGCGTCTCGCGAATGAACGGGACAAGCTCAAGTTTTTCCAGTTTTATCGCTTTGTACGCAACCGCGATAACAGCTATCAGCGGCAATGCAAGAAGAAACGCCTGCGGCGTTGTGCCGATATCTACAGGGGCCATAAAGCCGGCAAGACAATAATCAATCATTTGTTCCGCTCTTTTATATTAATACAATGAGCCATATAAACGGCATTGACAACACACAAAAGGTTCAGCATTCCGGCAATGCCCGTATAGATTTCGCCTATTTCTCTCGGCCTGCCGTAGGAATCCAGATGAAATGCTGCGCTTAGATGAGCGAGGTATCCCACTGCCGGCGAAAAAAGTATTTGTGCAAAGTACCACGGAGAGCCGGAGACGCTTATCACCTGCTTGTGAGATATCAGCGAATAAATAAGTTTAGCTATATACCAGGACTCCGGCGCATCAACCACGGCAATCGAGCCGATATAAATGCCAAAGGTAAATGCAAATACAAGCGAAATAAAAATTAACGCCGCGCGTTTGCGCTGGCCGATTAGCCAGTGGCCGGCGCCGGGTATCCACCAGCCAAGAATACCGGCAAAAAAAAGAAGCCATATACCGGGCAGCCTGGATTTTCCTGCTGTCACTGATTTTCTCCATTTGCATTATTTGAATCGGCCGGCTTGTTCGGTTCCTGCGCAGGCCTGAGGTTTAATCTCTTAAGGATATTGTCCGGCAGAAAATGCTCTACTGCCGTGCTCTGGGAATCAGTATAATCCTGCTGAAAAGCCAACTGCTGCCGTATCTGTGCATAATCCTCGATTGTACCGGAATCACGAGTTAAACTTTTTACCACATAAGAAGAAAACCTCGGTTCAAAATTAATGATTGCCGGCAGATTTACCTTTTTCGCCTGCACATCCTCAAACTCCCTGTCAAATGCATCCATAAGTTTGCCGTATATCAGGCTTTGATTCATAATGCCTTCGACACCGGCCATGCCGGAAATTCTCAGCCTTGTCATTTCTATATCCATTTTTGAAACTCTGCTGCTGTCGTTGAATGTTTGAAGCGTAAAGGTTTTTTTGTCCGGTTCGTTACTGTCTTTTTTGCCGTATGAGGCATTGATTTTTCCCAGTGCGGAATCCCAGGGTTGCTTTTTGACCATTTCCAGAAATTCAGCGGCGGTTTTTCCGGCGATTTGCATTGCCTGGAGTTTTTTACAGTCTTTTGCGACAACGTTTTTCAGGACAAATGTCTTACTGCCGGTCGCGGAAGACTCTGTAAATTCCGGAAGATTCCTTTGATAGCTCAGCCCGATATCGGCAGGTGCGGCAGAGCCGGCGGTTTCAACAACACGCACGACGGCCATCATACTGCCCGCCATATCCGAAAGCGGTCCGACACTCACATACATCCTCGGCATAGGAGGTTCGAACGGTCCGAGTTTGCTTGCTTCGCTGCCAAGCTGCTTTACGGCAAAGGCAAGTTTGCTCAGTCTCGTGGGCACCCTGCTTTGGCCTGTCATCAGCAAACCTCCCAGATGCTGGTCGGCTTGTATTTCTTCGGCGCTGAGCAGAGTTGTTCTGCCAGTATAAATTTTTATATTATATTCTTTCGATGCGATTTCGGCCGCTGCATTGTACTGGCCCGCTTTGGACCGGAACGTTTCAACGTTTGTTTTTTCAAAGTCCAGCGTATCAAAATCGGCCTCAGCCTGTTCGACAGCTCGATTGAGAATTTTCGTGCCCTGTAAACTTGCTTTTTGAGCGTACAATCCTCTCTTTATCATATCGGCCACTTCAGCGTAACTTTTCTGCCTTGTCGCAGGTTTGGCGTTCGGGTCATTTACGTCGGAAGGCAGCTCTTCTACAAATCTCTGGAGATTATGCTGATAGTAATCTTCTGTTTCTTCCTCGGTAGGCACGGCAACCAGCTTTTTTACATCTTCAAGCCTGACAATCATATAATCCAGCGCAACCCGAGGCATCAGTTTATACCCAAAACCATAAGGGTTGTCGTCAGCAATTGTTCCCGGCAGATAATTTTTGTATTTCTCGAACTGCTCGGTAATCTTTGCATTGTCCGGCTCAGACACCTTATCCAGAAAGTTTTCAGCATTGAACTGCACAAATTCAGCATTGATTTTTTCTTTTGCCCTTGCAAATATATTTTCGAGCTGCGATTCAGTAACATTCTCGGTATCGCTGACGATTCTCGCATAGGTCATAATTGACAGAACATCCGCAAAAGCCGCCAGTCCCTGTTCGTCAGACATATTATTGGCTGAACATATTCTTTTAACGGCTGTCGCCGCATCGACCTGATTGTTCGTTACCTGCGGAATAATGGCATTAAGTATTTCACCCGCCTGCTTGGCAGGCACAACGCAGCCCGCCCTTGCAGCTTCGTCCCCCAGCGCTATTAAAAAAAGTTCCGCTCTGCCGCGGCTTTGTGCGAAAAAGTCATCTATCCTCGAAGGGCTTATACTAAGCCGGTTTTGAAGGGCAATTTTTTTTATCTCGTCATTCAAAAGAGCTGCCGGCGCTGATTCCGGAAAAAGCAATTGTCCTAAAAGTATCGCTCTCAAATCCTGCTGACTCATGAGAAATTTATCCGCATACAAACCGCGAAGCACCGCAAGCCTGGCAGTGGCATCTCTCAGGTCGTTAACAGTGATTTTTTTGTCCTTGCCGTACAACCACATTGCGTTTTCAAGGCCCGTAGTCCTCGGCCTGGCGAGTTGAGTCAGAACGGTCGGCATAATAAAAGCCACCATAATCAGTATCACGAATATCGCCATCAACTTGGTCATATTCTTACGAAACCATTTAACCAGATGCATATTACTCTCCAAAAAAGATTAAAAAATATTTCCCTGATTCTAACTATCTTAACAAAAAAGACTTATATCTATACGCTGTGTTTATTTTAAGAAAAACAGAGTATAAGCAATCCGTGGCCGTTTGCAATAAAAAAACAAATCGTCTTTTGACTGCAACTATTTGCACTTGGGATACTTAAAGATTATAGTAAGGAAATGACTTCTCGTAAACAGTTTACAAAAGCCTGTCGTTTTATGCCCGGCGGGGTGAATTCCCCCGTCAGAGCATTCGGCTCTGTAGATTGCCCGCCTGTGTTTATCGCAAAAGGAAAAGGCTCAAAAATTTACGATATCGACGGCAGGGAATATATAGACTACGTGTGCTCATGGGGAGCCTTGATACTCGGCCACTCACACCCGAAAGTTGTCCGTGCCGTACAGGCCGCCGCGAAAAAAGGAACATCCTTCGGCGCACCGACCACTGCCGAAACAGAGCTTGCCGAGATGATTTGCAATGCGTTCGATTCCATCGATAAAGTTCGTCTTGTCAGCAGCGGAACCGAAGCTGTTATGACAGCGGTTCGCCTTGCCCGCGCCTTTACCGGCAGAGATTATATCCTCAAGATGAGCGGCTGCTATCACGGCCACAGCGATTCGATGCTCATAAGTGCCGGTTCAGGTTCGGCCCAGTTTTCAAAACCGCTCTGCCCCGGCGTGCCGAAATCTCTTTCCTCACTTACGCTGGCGGCTGAATATAATAATATAGATTCGGCAGCCAAAGCATTTGAAAAACAAAAAAATAAAATCGCCGCCTGCATAATTGAGCCGGTTGCCGCGAATATGGGCGTTGTTCTTCCCAACAGTGGTTATCTGCGGGCTTTACGAAAACTCTGCGATGACAATAAATCGCTTTTAATCTTCGATGAAGTGATTACAGGTTTTAGACTGTGCTTTGGCGGCGTTCAAAAGATTTTCAAGATAAAACCCGACCTGACCTGCCTTGGGAAAATCATCGGCGGCGGCGTTCCCTGCGCAGCCGTTGGCGGAAGGGCTGATATTATAAATCTACTCGCTCCTAAAGGAGTTGTTTATCAGGCCGGAACTTTGAGCGGCAATCCCCTTGCGACCGCCGCGGCAATTGCAACTCTGGAAATCCTGAAAGACGAGGGATTTTATGCCCGTCTCGAGGAAAAATCGGAAAAACTCCAGACCGGCATCCTCAATGCCGCGAAAAAGGCGGCTGTTCCCTTAACGATAAATCGAATCGGGTCGCTTTTGAGCTGTTTTTTTACTGAAAAGCCGGTCAGAAACTTCGCCGATGCAAAATCGGCTGACTCAAAACTTTTCAAGGCGTTTTTCGCTGAAATGCTGAAAAGCGGCATTTATCTTGCCCCAAGTCCCTTTGAGGCGATGTTTATTTCCGCTGCCCTTACAAAAAAGGATGTTGAAAAAACTATTTTTGCTGCACAAAATATATTTAACAAGTTATAATACCGTATCTTGTGAAGCGTATCTCCACCATAAGGTGTCCTGTGGAGTATCTCGCTTAACGCTTCACGAATAACGAGATACATTTTTTTAGGAGAGACTGAAATGACCGAAGACTCGAAAAAGCAGGACCAGCTCCTCGAAACGACGGACTGCCTGGAGGCTATCGGAACGCTCAAGAGCTTTAAGAACCTTTTCTTCTTTATATGCCTGTTCTGCCTGCTGCTGCTGCAAGGGTCCTTTTGGCTTATGTTTACCAACCATGTAAACACCGAACCAGCCCAGCCGGCGGCATTTTCGAACTCGTCAGCCGAGAAATTGACGGTCTCTGCCCCGATTGTCCAGCCCAAACTTGCCGACGCTGCGGCAGTTTCAGCCAATTCAATCCCGCCGATTTCGGCAAACTCAGTCGAGCCTAACTCTCTCAAGTCCGACCCGAATGTTGTCTGGCACAAATACACCGACCAGCTCGCTCATGCCAAAATCAAATTCGGTCAGCTTGCCTGGGTAATCAGAATCTGCAATTACCTGCTTGTTGTCTGCTCGGTAGTTTATTCGATGAGCCTGTTGTTCGGACTGATGATATCGCTCATCGGCAGACTTGGCGGCATAAGTCATGTAACAAAGGCATTTTTCATTTCACTTTTTGTGATTGTCCTGCTGCTGCCCTGGCAGTTATTGTTTAAGAATGTAGGTATCGGCGCTATTTTCACCCCCGCCGAACTGCTCGCAAGCTTCAAGGCATATCCGGACGCTGTTATTGTTACAAAAGCTTTTATGTTTCTCAGATATACCGGCCTTGCAGCGGTTGTCATTTTGCTTCTTGTCTGGGCACAGCTCAAGAGTATGCGCTGGTCGAAAAATACCCTTAAACGTCTTGGTATCGTCGGATAAAAAAACCAAAAACCACGAAGAACACGAAGGAAAATTAAATTAAATAAAAATACTTCGTGGCCTTTATTGTCTTCGTGAAATAAAAGGATTTCGAATGGAATTTGATCCCCTATCGAAAAAACTTATTGGATGTGCTCTTGAAGTACATAAAAGATTAGGCCCGGGATTACTTGAATCAACTTACGAAAAATGCCTTTCTTATGAACTTACGAATGCTGGGATAAAACATATCATTCAGAAAGAATTGCCCGTTGATTATAAAGGAATAAGGCTGGATTGTTGTTATCGAATTGACTTGCTTGTTGAAAATAAAATTATTGTTGAACTGAAAAGCGTTGATAAAGTTTTACCAATTCACGAGGCACAGCTTCTCACTTACATGAAGCTTGCCGGCATTAAAATAGGCCTGCTTATGAACTTCAATGTGGTCAGATTGAAAGACGGCATAAAAAGATTTGTATTATAAAAAATTATTGAAGAACAACGAAGAATATGAAATAAAAATAATATCTTCTTTTTCTTCGTGGTGAAATTTTATGGCTCAACTTCAAATCGCCTTCATCGGTATGGGCATAATGGGCAACCCCATGGCCCTTAATCTGCTTAAAGCAGGTTTTGCGCTTACCGTTCATTCACGTACAAAATCAAAAGCTCAGGAAGTTATAAATGCCGGTGCAGTCTGGGCCGATACTCCGGCAGAGGCGGCAAAAGGCAAAGATGTAGTTATCACCTGCGTTCCCGATACGCCTGATGTGAAAGAAATTCTGCTTGGCAAAAACGGCGTAATCGAGTCCGCCCATCCGGGCCTTATCTGCATCGATATGTCAACAATTTCGCCGACTGAAACGCAGGAAATGGCAAAGACCCTTGCCGAAAAGAAGATTATCCTGATTGATGCCCCTGTTAGCGGCGGTCAGATTGGCGCTATAGAAGCCAAACTTTCAATAATGGCCGGCGGCCCAAAGGAATATTTCGAGAAAGTAAAACCGATATTTGAAGCGATGGGCAGAACTATTACTTATTGCGGCCCTTCCGGCTTTGGCCAGATAACAAAACTTGCCAACCAGATTATGGTAATTCATAACATTATGAGCGTTGCCGAAGGTCTGGCCTTTGCACAGCAGGCAGGTCTTAATCTTCAAACTACACTTGATGCGACTGTTGCCGGTGCTGCAGGCAGCGCATTGCTGAAAACGCTTGGCCCGAAGATTATCGCAGGAGATTTCAAACCGGCGTTTATGGTCGATTTACAGGTTAAGGATTTAAGACTTGTTCTCGAATATGCTGACAAAATCAATCAGCCGCTGCCCGGCACGGCATTAGTAAAAGAATTATTCACAGTCTTACAGTCACAGGGCAGAGGTAAAGATGGAACGCAGGCCTTGTTCGATGTGATTAGACAAATGGCCACGAAGACTCGAAGGCACGAATAAAAAAGAACAAATTTAGTTGATTACCATACAATCTACAATAAGCGACAAAGTGTATGGTAACTATTGCCATAATATATAAGGGCAAAATATGAAAGTGATAATTGGTATTTGAGGGATTAACCGCATGTATACGGAAAATCAACGTAAGATTCTTGAAGAGTTGGCTGAGCAGAGTGATTTATTGTTTTCAAAGGGCGTCATCAGAACAGATAGCTTTACAGGTGAAATTGGGGAATATTTTGTATCAACTCACTTTCGGCTGGTAAAAGAAAATAGGTCTACTCGTTCGGTGGATGCGAGGGACGTGAACAATAAAGCATATCAAATAAAAGCAAAAGTTACAAATAATGACAGTTATTCTTTTAGTATAAATAAGTTAAATGTCTCCGAAATCGATTTTTTATGTGTTATTTATTTTGATGAATTATACACACCTAAACGGATAATTAAAATAGAAAGCCAATACCTCCCCGGCGCAAAATTCGCCATCCCAAGTAGTTTTCCAAATAATACTTCTTTTGAAGAAACGAAGGGGGAGCAAATCAATATTTCAGAAGACATACGGAATGAGGTAAAAAAATTCGGGGAAATATTTTCTTTGCTAAAAAAAGAAGGCGTAGTTAAAAGCAGAAGGATTGTTGGAGATGTGGGTGAATTTTATGCATGTGACAAATTAAATCTTAGCCAACCCTCCAATAAAAACCATAAAGGTTGGGATGCGGTTGATAAAAACAATATGACCTACGAAATTAAAACAAGGCGAGTCTATCAAAGCGAAAGACGTAAAAGTAAGACATGGAGAGTAAATGGTTTAGTGGGTAAAAAGGCTGATTTCTTAGTATTAGTTATTCTCGACAAAGCATTTCGGTGTAATGGGATGTGGAAAATGCCATTAGCTAATATAATAAATCCTAAGTCAGCTAATTTATCATCTATAATTAAAAATACGGAAGGGATTGTGGAAATAGTTCCTACAAACTTGGATTGGCTAAAGAAATGACAGTTTATTCCTTTCTATTTTTGAATAGATCCATATAGGGCAATTGGGGAACTGGTATTCAGAATAATAAAAATGGATTCCCGCCCCCGCCTGCGCGGGGGTGACCTTCTTCCGCGGGAATGACAGTGTTGCAATTGTATATGGCACACTTAATTATGATATATCGGAATCTAATTCCTATTATACATAAACCATACTTTATAATCGGCAATAGTCCAGATTGTATTATTTAAGAAAAATATGGGCAAAATACCGAAAGTTAGGCTGATGAAAAGCTTTTGGCCGTCTTTGGAGAATAAAAAAGATGGGCGAACAGGAAATCTGGTTTGGGTTTACAGTTGCCAGCCGGCTGGATAACTGACGCTGCTCGGCTTGATATTGTATTTTCTGCCGAGGGCGTCTATCAGTTCCTGTGTCCGGCTTACCTGGTAATCCGACGCCGGGGTTCTTTTCCCTTCGCCTACCACGCAGATACGGATGGTTGAGCTGCTGCCGTACCAGGCTTTGCCCTGCAGAGCCGACCATTGATTGAGCCATTTTTCAGTGGATTGTATCTGGCCGTCGAGTGCGCCGAGGTTATTGCAGACGAGAAAATGGAAATTAAGGTCTTCCGGACTGGTCAAACCGTTCAGGGATGCGAGCTGGTCGAGGTCGCCGCCTTTGGTATTGCTGTAGAATACTTCTATTTTGTCCCACCTGTCGGCTTTTGTCGCCTGACGGGTCTCGGTAACAGATGAAATCGAGCCGAGCGAGGAGTAACTTGCCAGGCTGAACGCTCCTGCCGATATAGACTGACTGCTCAGCGCCATCAACAGTGCCGCTACTGCTGTCATTGAAACGACAAGGCATATTAGAATCTTTGCTTCCCGAGGCTGACTGGGCATGTTTTTAATCCGTTAAATACCGTTTTTAGAACCTTCCATTGGCTACGCCGCCAATATAATTGCTATCGGCCAATGCGTAAAGTTTTTATAAGGAATTTTTGCAAAAAATTAAAAAAGTTTTTCGCTTAAAATCTGATTGGCTGCTTCTCTCCTGTTTTGCTCCGGTAATAGCCCCAATTATTGCCGCTGACCCCTGTTTTATCGGCGGGCCAAACTTGAAATTACGTTTTCTATACTCCTCTTTGCTAACTATTATTCTGTTACTTGTTGGAATTAGGACTTAGACGCCAGTTTCGAGTGAGAATCAGCCTGACTTTGCGGTCGAACTGGCTAATTATTTATCAGACTACAGGCTACAAGACAGAGTCTTACAACTGGTTTCGGTTTGGCCGAGCAGAATATCATTTCACCTGCCGCAGGCGGACTCCCGATAAATCTGGATGAAAAACCAGCCGTATCCGGCGCTATACAGACAAATTGTCCCGGCCGAATAGGTACATTTATGGCAATTTCATCGAAAACAAACTCCCAGCCGGAGTTTTTCTGTGCTTTTTTGTTCTTATCCGCAGCTATGTTGGTCTTATAAACAGGTGTAATATCGAGTCCGCAGATTTGTTTAAGACCGATAAGCGGTTTCGCATTTAAGCGCAAAGCGACAGTTCCAGCCGGCAGACCGATTCCCGCAGAGACACCGCCGCCTGAACGGTAGCAGATGGAGCCGGGCTGGGCCAGTTCGGCGATTACAATATCATTGTCCATATTTTCGTTCATATAAAAACTTGTTCTTTTGGTCATTCTCACCTGTGCTTTGGATAGAACTTGTGAGAATTTTGCCCAGGTGGTTCTATTTCCGCCGCCGCCGATGAGTCCATTACTCAAAAAACTGCCTGAATCCTTGTATTTGACAGGTAAATTATTCACATCCTTTATTGCATTCAGTACCAATGGATACTTTTCTTTGTCGATTTCAAATACATAAATATACAGGTTAATAATAGAACTATTCTTATCCCCGTAACGATCTTCCGGCAGAAGGTCTTTGACCTGTGTTTTTTCCCAGGATTTTTTCCAGCTTTGTCTTCCGGTACAGCCCGACACGAGCATCGCAAGAAATAACAGGATGGAACAGTATCGCAGAATTTTCACCCCGTTAGAGACAAGCTGCCATTGGCAGCCGTTAAACATTGTTAATTTATTGTCTCTAACGGGGTTCATAGACTCTGATACTAATGCGGCCGCTTTGAGATGTCAACGACCCTGATGGAATTAGAGATATGACTAAATATTAAACTGCGGACGAGTGCAGAATTGAAATGCTATCTGCTTTTTGCCGACTTTTTGGTCAGATTCAATAATTCTTACGACCTTCGCGTATGCCGAAACCTTGCCGCCAATCTGGTCGGCCCTGTCAGCTACCGGCATATCCAGCTCAACATCAAAAAGGTCGCCAGCATCAGTAACAGCGGTTTGGCTGCTTTCGACAAGAAGACCGTCAGGACTTATATTAACACTATCGCCAACAAAGGTATGGTCATGCATAGAGCCGATTTTGCGACATAATATCCCCGTCCTGACAAGCAGGCGCCTGTGCTTCCTCCGCTCATTTTCCCCTCTCATTGCTTCCATGCCCTAAACAAATCAGTCAAAAAAATATTAAATATCTATGCCATTATAGGACTATTGCAAATAATATACCAAAGAGGCCATCTCAAAAACAACTTATCTTAACTTATCTAACTACTGCAAAAACATAGACTTATAGGCGATTAGTTGTTAATTTTAAACTTGGCAGGTTGTGAACTTAGTAAATATTGTTGAAAAACTGCAACAAAGCGCATTTTGAACAAGCAGCAATAGCAATGGAAGTACTAAATTAAAGCTCAAGTTGCGCATCTTTGGCAGTATTGTTGTTTTTTTGCAACATAAAAGGTTGACAAATGTCTCCAATACTTCCTATAATATTGTAGTATGTCTAATACCGCTCGACAAAACGTTCCAATAAAAGAGGTTAAACAAATGGCGAAGGGAGATTTTGCTCCTGCTGTTTTGCAGTCACTGCCTCTTGGCGTTATCGTATTTGACAAAGAGCTTAAAATATTAAGTGCAAATCCAGGCGCATCTGCCCTTATAGACGTAAAAACTACCGCCGACGTTACACTCGCGGCGGGAACAAATGAAAAAATATGGGGAAACTGGCAAAAAATTCTTCTTGAGGTCGTGGAAACCGGCAAAATCTGTCGTTTCGATAATGTCAGCTACCGTACGACAGGCAAACTATCGGCTTTACAGATAACCTCTGCACCGTTGACGGATAGTTTAACCGGCACGATACAGGGCGGACTGATTTTGCTGGAGGATGTAACTGAAAAATCAAATGCGCTCAAGCAGATGGCGACCACAGAACGATTTGCCGCTATGGGAAAACTGGCAAGCAAAGTCGCCCATGAGCTTAACAATCCGATAGACGGCATAATGCGGTATATCAATCTGGCAAAAAGAACCATCGGTGAAGCCGGCCTGCCTAAACCGGTTGAATATCTCGAACACGCAAGCGATGGCCTCAAAAGGATGGTTCAGATTATCGCCGAACTGCTTGAATTCTCACGGAGCAGGTACTCGGCTCTTGAAGATACGCCCATCGATAAAATTATTGATGATGCTATCAGGTTCATCGAGCCGGCGGTAAAGGCGGCAGAGATAAAAATCGAGCGGCAATATTCCGCAGGTCTGCCAAAGGCAAGAAGCGGAAACCTGTTCCAGGTATTCTGCAACCTGCTGAAAAATGCCGTTGAGGCGATGCCTGACGGCGGAAAAGTGAGTATAGGCTGCAGCGTTTCAGAAGATAATGTCGCGCAAATAAGTTTTAAGGATACAGGTGCAGGCTTTAGGCCGGAAGACAGCGAAGCAATCTTCGAGCCGTTCTTCACGACAAAAACAGGCAAAGGTACGGGCCTCGGCCTTGCCATCTGCAGGGATATAATTGAAAAGTACGGCGGAAAAATTACCGCCCAAAACGCTCCGGACGCCGGCAGTATCTTTACGGTCTATCTGCCTTTAAACGAGTAAATAAAAAAATCCGAATATCGAAATCCGAAACAAATTCAAATGACAAAAATGGAAAATTCAAAACTATACGATTTGGAAGAACGGACATTAAAGTTCGCAAGACAGGTTAGAGAGTTTGTTTATAAATTAAACAAAAATCTTATAACCATAGAAGACTGCAAACAAGTAGTCAGGTCTTCCGGCTCGGTCGGTGCAAACTATATCGAAGCAAACGAAGCTTTAAGTAAAAAAGACTTTGTGATGAGAATTAAAATTTGCAGGAAAGAGGCTAAAGAAAGCGGTTATTGGTTAAAACTTATAAATAGTCCCGAATTGCAGGAAGAAAAATTAAATCTCGAAAGGGAAGCTGTCGAGCTCACTAACATTTTTGGGGCTATACTGCGTAAAAGCGAATAAGATTAGGAACATATGACATAATGAAAAAGACACAGATTGTAATTAAATCCGAAGCACCAAATCCGAAATTCGAGACAAATTCAAAGTTCGGATTTCAAAAGACTCAAAACGCCAAACACGCAGGTTTGGGTCATTTGAATTTTGGTAATTTGGATTTGTTTCGGATTTCGATATTCGGATTTCGGATTTATTTATAATATTTGAAAGTTACTTATGAAGCAAAGCAGTATTTTAGTAGTTGACGACGACAGGATAATCCTCGATTCACTGTGCGAATTTCTAAAACTCGAAGGCTATAACGCGGTCGGCGCCGAATCCTGCAAACAGGCCACAGGCCTGATACAGAAACAGAAATTCGCGCTTGTTATCACCGATGTCAACCTGCCGGACGGCAGCGGCTTCGAGCTGCTCGGCCTAATCAAAAAAAATTATCCGCAGACTGTGGTAATTATCATCACCGGCTACGGTACAATTGAAAGCGCCGTCGAAGCAATAAAAATAGGAGCCTATGATTATCTTACAAAACCTATCGTCGATGACGAACTGCGATTGACAATTGAACGGGCATTAAAACAGCAGTCGCTTATCAGCGAAAACGAAAACCTGAAAAATCAGCTCGAGAACAAATTCAGTCTCGAAAATATAATCAGCCAGGATTACAAAATGGCGAAAATCTTCGACCTTGTCGAAGCAGTCGCCGACAGCCGGTCCAATATCCTTATGACAGGACCAAGCGGCACAGGAAAAACAATGCTCGCAAGGGCGGTTCATTACCGCTCAGGCAGGAAAAACCAGCCCTTTGTCGAAATAAGCTGCGGCGCACTGCCGGAAACTCTGCTCGAAAGCGAAATGTTCGGCCACGTCAAAGGCTCATTTACAGGCGCTATCAGCGACAAACAGGGTAAATTCCTCGCCGCTGACGGCGGTACGATTTTTCTCGATGAAATATCAAGCGCCTCGGAGGCTCTGCAGGTAAAACTTCTGCGCGTTATCCAGGAAAGACAGTTCGAACCTGTCGGCAGCAATAAAACCATCAATGTCGATACGCGGGTGATTGTCGCCTCGAACAAAAATATGACTGAAGAAGTAAAGCTCGGCAGGTTCAGAGAGGATTTGTATTACAGGCTCAATGTGATAACGATAAATTTGCCTGCTCTTAATGAAAGGCCTGCCGATATACCGCTTCTCGCCGAACATTTTATGAAAAACTTCTGCATATCGCATAACCGCACAAAATCGGGAATTACCGACCGGGCGATGGATGCGCTGCAGAGATATAATTGGCCGGGCAATGTGCGCGAACTTGAAAATGTACTTGAAAGAGCTGTTCTTCTGAGCAAGACAGACCATATTACCCTTGAAGACCTGCCGGTTAATATAACCTCTCATACACCCGAACACGAGCCGTCAGACTATAAGAAAATAAGCTTAAAGAACGCGATAGCCGAACCCGAAAGAAGAATTATCAGGGCGGCACTGGAACTAAACAACTGGAACAGACAAATAACCGCCGAGGCTCTGAAAATCAACAGAACCACGCTTTATAAAAAGATGAAAAAATACGGCCTCGAAGACGAAGCCGAAAGACTGGGAATAAGATAAGATTAAGACGACTCAAATTTATAACCGATTTCTCTTAAAGTATGAATGAAAATGGGATTTTGCGGGTTTGTTTCAATCTTATTTCGCAGAGTTGTCACAAACCGGTCGATGCTGCGATGGCCGGTAAAACTGTTGTAGCCCCAGACTGCATTTAATATCTCATCGCGAGTCATTGCCTTGCCCTGTTTTTTAAGGAAAAATTCGAGCAGTTTATATTCCTTTGGCGAAAGTTCAATTTCCTTGTTTTTTTTGGTAAGCTTTCTTGCCGATATATCGAGAACAAAATCGCCGAATTTATAGCAATCTTTTTCTTTTTGTTTTCGTCTTCGCAAAAATGCGGCGGCTCTTGCCAAAAGCTCTTTAATACTGAAAGGTTTTGTAACATAGTCATCTGCGCCGAGGTTTAAGCCGAGGATAATATCCGATTCTTCGCCCTTGGCGGTCAGCATAATAACAGGCATATCTAATTTTTCTTTTCGTATCAGCTGGCAAATTTCATAGCCGTTAATTTTTGGCAGCATAATATCGAGGATAATCAAATCCGGCTTTGCGTCAAGAGCGGCATTCAATCCTTTTTCGCCGTCAGATGCGGTCAGGACATTATATCCCGCATAGGCGAAGTTGTCCTTCAGGCCCCGCAGCATTGACGAATCGTCTTCAATTATTAAGACTGTTTCCATTTTGTTTAGTTTGATTTAATGAAATAGGTAATTTTATCTTAAATACACTTTCTTTTCCAGGTTTGCTCTCGACCTCAATTTTGCCTTTATGGGCATCGATGATGAATTTAACGATAGACAGGCCCAGGCCGGTGCCTTCTGCCCGCCGTGAAAGACTGATATCGGCCTGATAAAACCTGTCGAATATTTTTTTTATCTGCCTGTGGGTCATTCCTATGCCATTATCCTTAACCGTAAAGCAGACTTCCGTTTCTTCATCGAAAACGCTGAGTTCAATCTGCTTATTGTCATTGGAATATTTATAAGCGTTATCGAGCAGATTCACCAGTACCGTTACAATAGCGTCTTTGTCGGCGTTTATCATCGGCAGAGGTTTGAGAACATTCAAAATAAAATTAACATTGGCTTTTTCAAATTTCGCCTGCATAGCCTCGGCGGCATTGTTCGCGATTTCAACCGGGCTCGCCGGTGCGATATCAAATATCTGCTTGTTGCGTTCCATTCTTGAAAAGGTAAGAAAATTGTCAATCAATTTGCTAAGGCGGAGATTTTCCTTTGAAATAAGCTGAAGATATTCGGTTTCCTGTTGTTTGGTTTCGCATCTGCCTTCGAGCAGAGTATCGACAAGGACCCGCATTGACGATAGAGGGGTTTTGAGTTCATGAGTGATGGTGGCGATGAAATCGTTTTTAAGTTTGTTGAGTCTGGCCTGCTTGAGTACGGCCTTACCTGCCAGAAGAGTGCTCGAAAGCATCAGGACTATGACAATCGAAGCGACCCAGAAATAAATATACATTTTTTTGTCGGCGGCTTCTTTGAATACGCCTGAACGCAGGTAGAGTTCGACTTTCCAGCCGGCGAAATAACTTTTCAGGTTTAACGTTGAAAATATTTCACCCTCAACGGCTGCTTGCCCGGCTATTAGTTGTCCTTTATCGTCATATATTCTGCAAAAAACCAGTTTATCGGTAAAATCATCAACGCTTTTTTGCCAGAACTGTTTCATTTTTTCTTCTGTCAGCAGACCGAGCATTTTTGTATTATTATGTTCAAAGTACATGCCATATAGAGAGATTGAAGCCTGAATTTTATAGAACGTATTTAAAGGATGTGCTTTTAAAACAGGATTTTTATCGAAATAATCGGCGGCAGCGAGAGATATCATGCTGGAATCGATAATTTTTTGTGCGTCCTGGATTTCCTGTTTAAGTTTTCCAGCAAAATTGTTTGTTCCTGCAATCTCTATCAGCTGATTCAAAATAAATATTTTTGTCTCCGCAGGAATGAAGAATTTTATAATGTCAGGAAACTGATTTTGAAGTTCTTTCAATAATTCTTTATTATTTGTCCTGCTGTAAAGATTTGCAAGCATCAGCCTGTCCTGACTGATTAGCACTGGTGTGTATTTACCCTTAATATATTGGCTGGGATATGCAAGGTCGAAACAAACCTTTATTGCCTCGTTAAATTTTTTCTGTTGAGTCAGGCATCGCACAATGCCCAACTGGCATTCATGTTGAATCTCTCCCGCATAGGATTCGTTAGCGATTAAATTATATTGTTTGATAGCTTCCTCAAAATTTTCATCACTGTATTCAAGTTTCCAGGCTTTATGAATATTCTCCGGAAATGATGGTTGATATTGTTTTGCGACGGGTGGATATGAAATAACGTCGTTTTGGTCATACATTACAAATGCCGAAAAACTGCTTAAATTTTTCTCTGATGAAATCCAAAAGCTTTCTGGATATTTGAAAAAGAGTTCTTCAGCACGATTTGTATAGCTGTCAATTAGTTTCTGTCTTATCGCCAGTCTTTCATTTTTGACAGCCTGCGTCATAAACCAAAGCAAACAAACGGCGGGCAGCATTACCGCTATTGCAAGCAGCAATACTACCCACCGTGATTGATTTGCCGGGTTATTACTGAATCTATTTCGCATTGGTTCTGAAGCTGTTAATTATCGAATCAAATTCAGACTTATTTTTCTCGAAATTCTCTTTCTCAATTCTGAACACAAACCAGTAAACATTAGATGCATCGACAATATATGTGCGGTATTCGACCATATCTTTTGGTTTGCTGTATTTTTTCAGGCGGTTGCCGCTTTCCTGATAATTCGCAAGATATTGAACAGCTTCGAGGGAATTGACTTTTAATTCCTTAAAACCGTTCTGGTCAGCGGCATAGTTCTCAAAAAATCCCTTAAGCTTTCCGAAATCGGCCTTTGCTATTGTCATCGCGGATGCGGCATCAGGATCTGTTCCGCGTTCCTGCCAGACGAGAAGTGCCCAGGCCTTAAGGTCAGGCGGCATTAACTGCAGGATGAACTGTGACACCTGGCCATATTTCGCATATTTATAACTTTGCCAATCGGCAGGTATAGTAATTGAAAAAGCTGGTTCGGCGCTCTCCAAAATAATCGGCATATCTTTTGCTCTCTGCGATACTTGTTTCATTTCCATTGTTGCAGTTCCGCCAACATCATACTTAACGAGATACTTATGTTCATCGGCAGAAAACCAAAGAGTATGCTGCAGCGATTTTACTTCTTGCGAATATACAGAAAGGTCGGTTTTGTAGCATTTGAAAGTTCCCGCTTCTACGTTGACGTCTTCAACCGCCAGAACTTTGATTCTGCATTCTACTATAGCGCTGCCCTGAACGGTAAAAATCGGGAAACTGCCTTCGTAACCTTCGGCAAGGGGCATTCGCCTGATAAGATAAAGCACCTGTTCATTATCATAGACGACCTGGTTAACAGGAATATCCCGTGTGTTTTTATTGTCTTGTGTGTCGGTAGTGAGTTTTACATTGTTTTTACTGTATTCTGCAGCGAAATTTCCCGTCCAATTAGTTGTCTGCCCGTAAATTGGAGCAAAACTATTAGCATCAGCTTCGACATAAGTATATTGAGATACAGAGCCTTCGCTTACATGCATATGTGAGATAATTTGCCAGTTGTTTTTATTGTGCTTAGCCGAATAAATTATTGTTCCATATTCGACACCGGCGGGACTTTTTAGCCTTAGTTCCATTACTTCTCCGTCAACCCACGGCGCAGGTTCAAGTTTCAAAGGCTCAGCTTTTTTCTCAGTTGATGCCCCTTCGGCAGTTTTTTTTACGCCCAGTTTGTTGAGCTGCTCCTGTGCCATTTTGACCATAACCGTTTGCTGCGGGTAATATCCGACGACCTCTTCGAATAATTCAGCGGCCTTTTTGTTGTCGCCTTTTTTGAGATTGCACAGGCCGAGCTGGTAAGTTGCCCTTGCCGAGACGCGTTCGACATCATTGTATTTTTCGCGTATCTGACTGTAGATTCCCATTGCCTTGTCGAGATTGCCTTCGGCCTCCTCGGCGTAAATCCCTTCCTGCAGAAGAATGGCAGAAGATTTTGAAGGTTTGTTTGCCTCTTGAGGCACAGCCAAGGAAGTTTTGAAATTAACTGGGTAAATTTCCGCCGGTTCGCCATTGATGTTTTTACAATTCTGATAACTCGGGCCGTTAATACTCATTTGGTATTCATAATCTGGTTTGAGTTTTACACCCATTACAAGTGTTCTTTTATTCAGCCATCGCGGTTTGCCGAGAAGTTCCGGGAAGCTCGGTCCGCCGCCGCAGATTGAGAATCCGCCGCTGCTCATATCCTGGTCGAATTCTATGCAGATTAGGTTTAGTGCGGGGTCAACATCCTGTTTGCCGTTCTGTGGAATTATTTTGATAACTTTTGGCGGAACAGCGTTACTTAATCCGGCCACAGATATCAAAATCACTGCTGCCAGACTCAACAATTTTGAATGCGTTTTCATTTTTTAGCTCCTTAAATAATAAATTAACATAAATTGTTGATTTTCAACAGTAGAATTTATAACAGGAGCTTGTTACCGATTTGTTACGGAATTGTCCTTTTTTGGAGATTTTACCAAATTTCTTCTCGTCAGGGTCTTTAAAGATTTTTCCTGGCGTAATTTACAGCGTTATCAAAGATTGTTCTGCCGTCGGCGCGGGATTCATCCTTTAGTCTTGTCCAGTGCGGATGCTGAGTAAATCTTACAAATCTTTCCGGATGCGGCATAAGCCCCATTACTCTGCCCGTCGAATCGCACAGGCCCGCGATAGAATCTGTTGAGCCATTTGGATTTATCGGAAACGGGCCGAAGTTGCCATTTTCATCGACATATCGCAGCGCGATTCGGTCGTCGGATTTGATTTTCTCGAACACATCATTATTTTCAAAGAGAATTTTCCCTTCGCCGTGCGCTACCGGCAGATAAATTCTTCTGCCCTGCTCGATGAAGATACATTTTTTGCTCGAAGGCTCAAGATAAACCCACCTGTCTTCGTATTTGCCGCTGTTGTTATTGGTGATTGTTATCTGCTGTTTGCCTCTCGGCTCGATTTTGCCGAGGATTCCCGTTTTGATAAGAACCTGAAAACCATTACAGATACCGAGAACTATTTTACCTGCTTCTATAAAAGCGTTAAGCCTGTCGGACAGATGATGAATAATCTGATTGGCAAGAATTTTACCCGCCGCGACGTCGTCGCCGTAACTGAACCCGCCCGGAATAACAAGAATTTGAAACTCATCGAGCAAATCGGGACTTTCGATAATCCTGTTTACGTGAAATCTCTGTGCCTGGGCGCCAGAAAGTTCCAGTGCGTATTGCGTTTCCACATCGCAATTGATTCCTGCCGCCCTTAAAACTAATGCTTTTACTTGCGTCATACGTTTATCACCATTTCAACGGTTTCTGCCAGGCGTTTTTCAGATTATCAATCGCGACATCCACGACTGTTTTGCCCAGGCTGTCTTTTATAATGAGATTTTTATTTTCTATTACTTTTCCAATCTGGCCGAAAGCGGCGCCGAGCATAAGTTTCGCAAAGTCGTTAAACTTCGCCGGCTCGACTTCAACAATGTACCGTGAACAGGACTCGCTGAATAATTGCGAGGCTAAAGCGACACAATCGGAACTTTTCGGCAGCCCTTTAAGGTCGGCCAGTATCCCGAACCCGCCCGAAAACGCCATTTCCGCGAGCGCAACCGCAAGGCCGCCTTCGCTGCAATCGTGACAGCTTGCGACAAGTCCTTTATCGATTGCCTTGTAAATTTTCTCCGCGCTTAATTTCGCCGCCCTTAAATCGGTTTTAGGAACATTTGCGCCGAGCTGATTTTTAATCTTATAATAATGCGAACCGCCAAGTTCATTTTTCGTAATGCCGACCATAAACAGCAGATTGCCTGCCGCTTTCAAATCCGCTGTTACGCATTTTTTGACATCATCGACAATGCCCATCGCGCTTATAAGCAGTGTCGCGGGTATCGATATTTCTCTGCCGTCATCGCAAATAAAATTATTGTTCAATGAATCTTTGCCGGAGATAAACGGCGTACCGAACGCGATAGCTCCGTCGAAACAGGCCTGTGCTGCGCGAACCAGCGAGCCTAACGTTTCTTCTTTTTTGCAGTCCGCCCAGCAGAAATTATCGAGCAGTGCGATTCTGTCCGGCCTTGCTCCGACACAGATAACATTTCTTATCGCCTCATCGATTCCCGCAAGTGCCATCCAGTACGGGTCGATGTCGCCGTAGAGAGGATTTATTCCGCATCCGATTGCAATGCCTTTATCGGTATCGAATTTCGGCTGAACAACCGCCGCGTCATTCGGCCCGTCATTGGTAATTCCGCCGAGCGGCTTTACAACCGAGCCGCCCTGTACTTCATGGTCATACTGGCGAATAACCCATTCTTTGCTTGCTATATTGTATGTTGAAAGGACATTTAAAAGTTCTTCGTTATAATTTTCTTTTGTCTCAAGAACAGGTTCGGACAAATTCTTCGACTGCCAGCGTGCCTTTCTCGAATATTTCGGCAGACCGTCGTGCAGGAAATCCATATCGAGCTGACAGACCCGTGCGCCCTGATATTTCAATGTAAGTTTTTTATCGTTTGTGAATCTGCCGATAATAGTCGCCTCGACATTTTCATCAGCAAAAATTTTGCTTATCCTCTGTAAATTTTCCGGCCTGACCGCGATAACCATTCTTTCCTGCGCTTCGCTGATCCAGGTTTCGGTATATGAAAGGCCCGCGTATTTAAGCGGGATTTTTTCAAGGTCAACTTCTGTGCCCAACTCGGCTCCCATTTCGCCAACCGCGCTGCTAAGGCCGCCCGCTCCGCAATCGGTAATCGCGCTGTACAGCTCCTGGTCTCTGGCCTGCAGGAGCGTATCGAGCATTTTCTTTTCCGTGATGGCGTTTCCAATCTGTACCGCGTGTGAAAAAACAGTTTCGTGTTCGTGCGTCATCGCCCCGCTCGAAAAAGTCGCGCCGTGAATACCGTCCCTGCCGGTTCTGCCGCCGACAACCATAACAAGCTCGCCGGTAGAAGCCCCGCCGAAGCATTTATCTCTCGGCATAATGCCTATATTGCCGCAGAAGACCAGCGGATTGCCCATATAGCGGTCGTCGAAAAATATCGCGCCGTTGACAGTTGGTATTCCCATCCGGTTTCCGTAATCTCTTACGCCTGCGATAACGCCTTTGGCGATTCGCTTGGGATGCAGAACGCCTCTTGGGATTTCATCGAAGCTCTTATCAGGCTCGGCGAAACAGAAAATATCCGTATTGGCAATCGGCTTTGCGCCAAGTCCTGTGCCCATCGGGTCGCGAATAACTCCGCCGATTCCCGTTGCCGCTCCGCCGTAAGGGTCCAGGGCCGATGGATGATTGTGCGTTTCTACTTTGAAGCAGACCGCGTCTTTATCGTCGAATTCTATTACGCCGGCGTTGTCTTTAAAGACGCTTATGCACCAGTCTTTATTAAGCTGTTTCGTCGCCCCGAAAACGGTATCTTTTATAAGATTATCGAAGTGAATATTTTTCCCTTCGAAATCGAAATCGACGCTGCTCTTTAATGTTTTATGAACGCAGTGTTCGCTCCAGGTCTGAGCAAGCGCCTCAAGCTCGATATCCGTAGGTTCTCTTTGCAGCGTTTTGAAATAATCCTGAATAGTTTTCATCTCGACCGCGTTGAGAAACAAATCCATTTTTTTGCTCAGCTCGACAAGCTGCTGTTCATTGAGATTTAACAGGCTGATTGTTTTAAGATTGAACTGGTACGGAGCAAGGTGCGGGCTCGGCGGCTCCGCATCGGCGCCTATAACGACTACTTCTATGCAGTCGTTTGAAAGTCTGCGGACAATTTTCTTAAGCTGCTTATCGTTTATTTCTCCGAACAGAATATATTTTCTCGCCGTTCTGACGGTCAGGCATTTTTTGCCCATATCATCAATAGCCGTCATAACCGACTCGGCGACAGGGTCGGTAACGCCGCTTTTGAGATGAATTTCTATGATTGTCGCTTTTGTTGAAAATCCCGCCGGTGCCGTACTTTTGCCGATATAAAAATCCTCACAGACCGTATCGGCAAGCAATTCGCCGGCGATTCGTTTCGCGAACTCATCGTCGAAATCGCCTTCAATCAAAAAGACTCTTGCCGACTGAACATCCAATACGGTTTCTATGCCGAGTTCTTTAATATCACCCAGAACATTTCTGCCCCCGACATCTGCGCTGTTGGCCTTGCTGAAAACTTCAAAACGCCATTGTTTCACTGTAGTTCCTTCTTTGATACTTTGTATTCCATAAGTTTTTCTCTTTTGTCGCGGGCAAGAGCGAGCAGTTTTTCAATTTTGTTTTTATTTTTAAGTTTCGCCGCCTTTTTAAGTTTGCCCAGCTCTTTGATTGTATTGTCGATGCCTTTGCAGATATTGGCGGAATTCGTGTAGAAGATATCCGCCCAGATATTTGCCGGCCCCGATGCGATTCTCGAAGTATCAATAAAACCTTTTCCGCAAAACTTCAACTGGTTCAAGTCTGAAGCGTTCAGCAGTGCCGCCGCCAATGCGTGCGGCAGATGACTGACGTTGCCGAGAATTTTATCGTGCTGCTGCGGCGACATTGTGCTGACCTTGCAGCCCAGCGACGCCCAGAATTTTCCCAGCGTTCGCACGGCCAATGAATTTGTCGAAGCGTCTTTTGTAATGATACAGGCGGCTCCGTCAAATAAATCGTCGCGTCCGAATTCCACGCCCCGCTGTTCCGACCCCGCAATCGGATGAGAACCGGCATAACTTACATATTTTGGAAGACTTTTTTTCGCCCATTTATGCGGCAAAACTTTAGTCGAGCCGACATCGGTAACTATACAGCCCTTTTTCAGAGCGGGCCCAATCGTTTTGAATATCTCTTCGAAGGTGCATATCGGCGTCGCAAGGATAACAATATCGGCATCGGCAGCACTTTCGCATATATCGTCGAAAACACAATCGGCAACGCCAAGCCGTTTTGCCCGTCTGCGGGTAGAGGCCCTATGGCTGAAACCGGCCGTTTTTATGCCCAGATTACCACGGCTGATAGCCAGGGTAATCGAAGAACCCAAAAGACCGAGCCCTATTACAGTAACTTGTCGTAAATCCTTCAAAATAAACACCTTATATAAACATTGTCATTTTTGTCAGGTTTGTAAAAAGTATCGACAAACGCCTTCAATGTCAATTTTTTTCTTTGTTTAAAGGCTCAAAACTGGTATGATGTCCTGCTAATAAAATGTTTCAATTCGCTAAAATATCAACATAAACTACTGAATTTTAATGGCAAATACGAAAAATAAGAATAACGGCGACTATCTTTCGTTTGAAGATACGATAGCTGTCATTGACAGACAGACCGCTGAGCTTACAAGGTTAAGCTCGGTAAAGGGCATAGACTATTCAGCCGAAATCCGCAAGCTTCAGCAGCAGCAGGTCGCCGAATTCAGACGGATATATTCGAATCTTTCCGCCTGGCAGACCGTTCAGGTAGCAAGACATCCGAAAAGACCCCTGCTCGGCGAATATCTCAACCTTATGGTAAAGGATTTCCGCCAGCTTCACGGCGACAGATGTTTCGGTGATGATGCCGCGATAGTTTGCGGCACAGGCCACATCGGTATGGAGAAAGTTTTAGTCATTGGCCAGAACAAAGGCCGTGACACAAAAGAAAAAATAAAATGCAATTTCGGCTGTCCCAATCCTGAAGGCTACCGCAAAGCGCTTGCCAAGATGAAATTCGCCGAAAAATTCAATATTCCAGTCGTAACCCTGATTGACACTCCCGGCGCATATCCCGGTATCGGCGCAGAAGAGCGCGGCCAGGCACAGGCCATTGCCGTAAATCTTATGGAAATGTCGCGCCTGCGTGTTCCGATTATCTGCATCGTCATTGGCGAAGGCGGCTCAGGCGGCGCATTAGGTATCGGCGTAGGCGACAGAATGGCTATTCTCGAATACGCTTATTATTCAGTTATTTCGCCCGAAGGCTGCGCCGCGATTCTATGGCGCGACGGCTCCAAGGCTCAGGAAGCCGCCGAGGCCCTGAAGCTCACAAGCAAAGAATTGTACAGATTGGGAATTGCCGATTCGGTAATAGCCGAACCTCTCGGCGGAGCACACAGGAACATCCACGATGCGGTTTATAATGTCGAGCAATACATCGTCAGGACTTTGCGCGAACTGAAAAGAATGAAGGTGGAAAATCTCCTCGAAAACAGATACCAGAAACTGCGTGCCATCGGCACAGCCGCCACAACATTCAAACCATTAAGCGAGCCAGACCAAAAAGTAAAAATAGCAGCCGAAAAAATCATAAAGGCCGGCAAAATTAAACCTGTAACGACAACCACTGTCGAAGTTTAATTATGAAAGATAAAATTATCACTATCGGCTTAAGTCCCTCCTGGGACAGGACCATTGAAATCGCCGATATAAACTGGAACCAGCACAAAATAATCTCCTCACAAAAGAGGGTTCCCGCCGGTAAAGCTTTAAATATCAACAAGGCTCTTTCCTGGCTCGGCGAAGAAACCACCGCGGCAGGCCTTTGGGGCAGCGAAGATTTTACGAAAATGAAACAGGCACCTGAACTCAAAAAGTTTATAAACATTCGATTCACCAAAGTCCCCGGCTCAACCCGTGAAAATATAACCATTATAGATACCGCGAATAAACGCCAGATGCACCTTCGCAGCAAAAGCACTTTGGCAAATGTTGATTCCCTGAAGCTTTTAAAACGAGATTTGCAGAAAATTATTATAAAGCATAGTTTCTGTATCTTTGCCGGTGCGATGCCGGAGACAGCAATTGAACTTATTGAATTTGCAAAGAAAAAAGCATTGTCCGTTGTCGTTGATACTTCCGGCCCTGTCTTAAAAAGAATAGTCGCTAAAGGCGGTTTGCTTCTTATCAAGCCGAATATTGAGGAGCTTGGCGAACTTGTCGGCAGAAAAATAAAAAATGAAAAGAACGATATAATTTCCGCCGCGAAAAAATTATTGACGAAAGTTAAGTTTATTCTCGTCAGCCGCGGCGATAAAGGTGCAATATTAATATTTAAAAACGTGGTTAGCCCCGCCATCACTATGGCGGGGTCCAAAAAATTTATTGACGATATAATCGTCATTTCCGCCAAATATATCGGCAAAAAATATGATGTTTACAATACTGTCGGCTGCGGCGATTATTTGCTGGCCGGTTTTATCGCCCATTTCTGCCCATGTATAGACAATGCGAAACGCGCACTTGAAATGGGAGTAAAGGTAGCAACCGCAAAAGCCTTCGGCCTTAACGAAAAATTAACCTGGTCCAAGGTCGAAAAGAAAATCAATATTAAGATTTTACATTTACGAAAAAATTAACATCGTTTAGCCCCCGCACCTGTGGCGGGGGTATAAAAAAACAATTCAAAATATCTTTTAATGTAAGATTTAAGTTTATTCATATTTTATATTAATCATTATGCTTATGAATATAAATAATTCTTGCAGTAAGTTCTTTTTCAGTAAAACAAAATTGTTTATCAAAGCCTCTTGTCCAGATTTTTCCTTTTTTGCCATATTCCCAAAAAATTCGAGTTGTTATACTTTTATATCTGCCGATTATTTTATCTATCGGCTCCTGATGAGGTTTAGCCAATAAGTGTACATGATTTGTACATACCACTAATGCGATAATTTTATGTCCTATTCTTTGTGCTTCGTCAAGAATTGTTTGTTTTGTTAATTTCTTTTCAGAAAGATTTAATTTTACAGGTGGAGAATTTAGTAATTCTTTACTTTTTTGAAGAATGTTTTCGTCGCCATTTTGCAATTGTCCTTTATTATCAACATATCCTCTCCCATCTCCCGGCAGCCATGTGCCATAAGTTGTCCATGTTGCCATATATCCCAAAATTTCACTCATTCGTTTTTCGATCCCCCGGCACAGGCAACATTTTGCATCTACGCTGCCGAAGGAGCTACTTCTGTTCGCCAAATTTGATAAAATATCAGCTTTGCTCGAACCCACATCTCAACTCTGAATAATGTCCTTACCCAATTCG
>Ga0315283_10000199_pt1 | contig 39780 bp, 54 predicted proteins | sample YL17G09_0_MG_FD_204541 | JGI IMG/M metagenome (GOLD analysis project Ga0315283, IMG submission 204541) | Sediment microbial communities from Yellowstone Lake, YNP, Wyoming, USA - YL17G09_0 | ecosystem: Environmental > Aquatic > Freshwater > Lake > Sediment | place: USA: Wyoming | collected...
GCTCGTGTTCCGCGTGTTGAAAGTCGCGGAACCCCGTTCAGAGGCTCCGATAGTAGCTCTTCGCGATCCGAAGCGGACCGCGATCCCGTGACGGTTTTGCGAGCGGTTCTACCGCACGCCCGTCCAGAAAGTCCTGAAGAGCTTATTCGGTTGTCAAGGAACGAGTGAGAGGCCTGCGAGCGATCGGCGGGATTCCGCCGCCGTCTCACCTCTCGCATCTGCGTCCGACCGAATGGCCGGACCGTGTGAACAGGATCTGGATAGTGGCCATTGGCGATTTCTCGGAGACGTAGTCGATCACGTTCTCCCGTGAGAGCGGACCGACCTTCAAGTACTTCTCCGCCATCCTCATGTGCGACTCGATGGCGTCTTCCTTTCTCAGCTTACCCCGAAGGACGTGGTTGAGCACCAAGCCGAACTCGCCGAACGCCTGGACGGCCTGCCTGACGATGTTCCCTATCGCATAGCCGTCCTCTTTCCACCAGCCTTCTACGGCCGCGGCGTTGTATCCGTCGTAGTTCAAGATCGACACGCGCTGACCGCTCGACAGCATGTCCAGGACCGCCGTCGTCACGTCGTTATGCACGGTCCGGAACGCGGCCTCGGACCTCCGGTGCTCGTCAATCCTGTCCCAGGAGCGGTCCACGCCGACGTACTGGGAGTCGGACTCGATGGCGCCGTTGCGGACAAGCATGTCCCTCGAACGCCCGCCGGATCTGCCGACGAGCTCCACCCAGCTGCCAAGCAGGCGAGGGCCGTCCCACATGAGACGACCCTCCTTGCGGAGGAAGCGGAAGTTGTCCTCCCGCCACCTCTCCTTCTCGACCGAGTCAAACTCGTCGTTCGTCCTCGACACCTTGTTCTCCTGGCTCCTTCAAACGGGCGACGAGGTCGTCCAGAGCGCCTCCCGGGTCGTCCTGCTTCAGAGCGTCAAGAATCTTCTCCGAAGCCTCCGAGAGGCGCTTCCGGCTTTTCGCCGCCGTCGCCAGCTCGTACGCCCGCCGCAGTCCGATCTCCCGGGCGGCCTCCCAGCCGACCTCCTCCGCCACGAAGAACGCCTTCCCATACCAGACAAAGTCTGGCCGATCCTGCGCGCAGGCTTGGACGTTGATGAAGTCCTCCTCGTCGAGGGCGTTGAGGCGATGGCTTGCGAACTTCCGCCTTCCGCGAACGGCCCTCCACACCTCAGCATAGTCGTCCACCCAGTCCCTACCGACCTTCTCCAGTCCTTCGGCGAGGAGCTGCCACATGCCGTAGACCCTCGGCTGAAGCCCTCGCTCTCCGTACCTGAGGGACTCGTGGTACCCGGCGAAAGTCTCGAGCCCCGGCACGCGTGGGTCCCTGTCCAAGACCGTCTGGACCGTCTCTTTGTGCTCTCGGATCATCCTCCGAGGATCCGGGACCGTCCGGTTCAGCCTCATCCAATGCAAGATGCTTTCCAGCACGTCCCTAGCCTTGAGGTTCGGGACGAGCTGCTTCATGCGCTCGGCGAACTTGTCCATGCGCTCGCCGGTGGTGTTGAGAATCTGGCTCTCCAGGTTGCCCTCGACCTCGGACAAGAACGACGGATGCTCCAGGGCCTCGTCCTGGAACTCCTTGGAGACGGTTTCGAGGGCGCGCCTGTGCGCCTCCGTCATGGACATGCCGCGCTGACGGTCCACGAGGTACTCCCCGAGGTACTTCTTTCGAAGCTGATCGTTGTCATTCGCGAACCCCTCCATGATCACGGTGTCGAGATGCTTGAGGGCCTCTTGGTTACCCTCTTGCTCTAGAGCGCTCCGGATATGGTCCTTCACCTGCTTCGGCGTGGGTCGCTTGTCGAGGTCGTCCCCTCCGCAGCGGTTTTTGTACTTGACCCAGTGCTTGTTGATCTCGGCCCTGGCCTCGTCGGGCACGCCAACCTCCACGGCCGCGGCGACCCTCTCCGTCGGAGTCCCGTGCTCTTCAAGCAGGGCGGTGAGCTCCTTGAGCGCCGTCCACCTGTCCGAAGAGTTGTAGTCCGACAGAAAGCAAGATAAGAGCAACGTGTGCTCCGCGTGAGCCGCCTTCATGTCCTTCACCGCCGACGCGAAGAGGACCACCTTTGACGCGTCCCTCCATGCCTCCGGATAGCCGGCCAGGAGGGCTCGGAACCTCATGCCGCGGCCGACGACCTGCGATATGGTCGGAAGCCTTCGGGGGATGCCAAGAACGTAGACGTGGCTACAGATCGGCCAGTCGAGTCCTTCTGCGACCCGCTGGATTCCGATGATCACGTCCCACTTGGATTCGGAATAATTCTTGATGCTCCTCTCCGCCAGGAGTTCTCTCCGAAGGACCTCTCCGTTGGCTGGACCGGTGGCGTCGAGGACCCTCGCTCCGGCCTTTTCGAAGGCCTTCTTCAGGGCCTTGACAAGGCTCACGTTCTCCTGCTGGAGTCCAAAGTTGCGGATGCGGACGATCGTCTTCGGGTTCCCGTCCTTCACCCAGCAATCCACCATCTTTTGGATGGCCTCGAGAGAGACGGGTATGAACATACAGTCCGGGTCGTATTCGCACGGCCCGCCAACCGGAACGATCTCGTGCTTGAGCTGCGACGGGGCGTACTTGCCACCGTGCATCTGCTGTGACAGGGTCCGGACGATGGTGTGCGTGTTCGGAAGAAGGACTGGACGCCCGTCCCCGCGGTCCGGGGTGGCCGTGAGCTTCATCGTCTCCCCTCCGGCCTTTTCCCACAGGGCCACGAACGCGCCCATTCCGTCGGCCGAGTCCCAGTGTGCCTCGTCCAGGACGAGTAGCCTGCCCTTGCAGCATTCCGGGTTCTTGCGGAACTCTTCTTCCAGGTCCTGGGTCAGGCGGACAAGCGTGTTGTTGCAGCACGCGGCGACCTGATCTTGAACGATGGGGGACTTCAGATAGTCTCGGATTCCCTTGAGGGACTTCACCTCCGGGATGATGGGTGTGATGTCGAAATACGTTCCCGATGGGTCCTTCCAGAGGCGACAGCTCGGCTGGCAGAACGCGTCGCGAATGTGCTTCTGAGTAGACACCACCACGACGTGCGTATAATGCGCGCGATGGACGACGGACAAGAACACCAGTACGAAGGCCGTCTTGCCGGCACCCGTCGCCCAGACGACACCGTAGCGCCGCCAGGCACGTGATTGGACGGCCTCGACCATGGATACCAGGCCGTCGGCCTGGTATCCATGGAGTGCGAGGGCTTCCATTAGGCGGCGGACCGCTTGACGCAGAGGGGCTGACCCTTGTAGTCCCAGACGGTGACGCCGTCAGGGACGTTGGCCTTGTCGAGAGAGTACATATAGTCCTCGTACCGCGACGGGCTCTCGACCCCGGCCTTCAGCTCGTACTTGCTGAGCGGGAATAGCTCGCAGTCGAGCGCGTTGCCGATCTCGCCCGGCTTGTGCTGGAAGACGGTGATCCTCCGGCTGTTGATCTTGCGGCTGGCGGATCCCGTGACTTCGTGCATCAGCCGGAGCCCTCTGAGAAAGTGCTCGAGCTTGGCGTAGGTGAGCCCGGTCTTTGCCGCCTCGAAGGGGCTGACGCTGATCTCGCACCGGTATAGTCCGTATCGGACGAACTGGGTCTGACCCATTCCCCGGTTGCGACCATCCTGCTTCTCGGACTGCTCCTCGTTCGTGACGGCGACGCGCGTAATCGTCGGAGTACAGACGATCACGGGGTCTACAGACTCCGCCCAGCTCATCTGGATGGGGCCTGTCACGTTGTTGCCGCCGACGCCGACGGACAGGACGCCGCCGAACATGCACACGTCCAGGAAGCGTTTGGCCATTCCGTCGCTGAGGCGTTGAGCGTCCCGTGCGCTGACCGTGGCACGTTTTTCCTTCTTGCCGCCGCGTGCCTTCTTGCCCTTCTTCTCTGTCTCCTCGCTCTCCGGGTTCTCGTCGTCATCACCGTCCGACTCCGGATCCTTGAACTCGACGTCCTTGGATGAGATGGCGAGACCGAGCTCTTTACAGACCTCCTCCATCGCACGGTTGAGGACCGCTCGGCGCGACACGTGAATCTCGTAGCCGGGTATCCCGGCGCATGTGAGGATGGTGAAGTCGCGTTGCTTGCGCTTCAGAGACTGGGGACTCACGAGGCCGCGTCCGTCGTGCGGATCGGTGCGCGGGACATTGTCCATGTCCGGGTCGCCGTTCGGGTTGGTACGCATCGTGTCGAACCAATAGTCGATGGTGAAGCGCTCTGCGATGACGTCGTCGGGGCTGTTGAACGTAGGTTCCATTTGATCTCCTGGTCTGGTATCGGTATCTGGTATCTCGAAGTCGTGAAGATTGACGAGGTCAGACGGCGTTCGCGTCCACCGCCTCCACCGCGCTGCTGAGAGACGGCTTCTTCTTGTTCTTAGCTGCCTGGCGTGCCTTCCAGCACTCGATGCCGTACACTCGCCCTGCGTCCAGTCCGAGCGTGTAGTCGTTGCACTGTTGGTTCGTGAGCCTTTTCGGGATCTGGTCTCCGACGAGGACCCGTAGCTTGGCCTTCATGTTGAGAAGCCACTGACTCCAGCCCTTCGCAGTGAAGGGTACGGCGTTGGCGAGAACCTTCTCGGAGATTCGCCTCAGAGCGCCTTGCGGGTCGCTCGGAAGGCTCTTGAAGCTGACGATATACTCGTCAGCGCTGGCCTCCGTCGCCTTGTAGTGGATCTCGGCGCACGTGTGGACGTAAAGCCCGATCAAGAATGCCTGACTCCGCGCCTCGACCTTGTGGAACTCCTCCCAGTCGGGATAGTCGACCTTGTCGTCCTTCGCCTTGGATTCACTGTCGTTCGTCGTCATGTTGACTCCTTCTTTCGCAACGAGATGAGTTTGACCCAGGACGCCCTGTTGCGAAGGAACGTCCTCGGGTTGTCGACCTTCGACCCCCACGCCCACATGTCCACGATGCGCTCGCACATCGGCGTCGGGACGGGCTTTCCGAGAAGCACTGTCATGATCAGCTGCGCGATGGGGGACGGGGCCATTCCCGGATAATGTCCCGGACTCCCGAGAGTCCGAGTCCTTACGTTGGACAGGATCCGGCCTGCGTGGACCGGACGCATCCAGCTGAAGCACTCCTCAAGCTGAAGCAGACTGTTCGCGAACGCGGAGGCCGGGATGCTGCCACCGTCGACGATCCCCCACCGTCCGGACGCCCCATGGATGGAGAGAACGTGCACCGGGTCTTCGGAGGATAAGGCCCGAATGTCGTCCCAGGCCCGCTTGAGCCGGTCCTCGTCGTACACGAACTTGTCGAGAACTTCCGTGACCGAGGTTAGGTCCAGCTTCGAGGAGAACCATGCGACAGTCCGGTCCTTCCCGATGGTGATGGCAGACCGGAACCGGTGATGCTCGCCCTTGTCGAGGACGTATTCGATTGTGGCCTTCACACCGGCGGCCACTTGCTCGCTCATGAAGATGTTGTCGCTCTGTTTCCGGTCAGCGTACTGGTAGGCGGGCTTATCCCATGAGAAGACGGGAATGCCGCTTCCAAGCGTGCCGGGGATACCCTTGACCTTCACGTGGGTCCCTTTGACGGGGTTCGTGGGTATGCCGGTAACGCAGCAGAAGCCGCTCCCGGAGCCGGGTGACATCTTGCCTTGGAACAAGGACTGGAGGTAGGCCTCCACTTCCGGCCTGTGGGCAACGTTGTGGGAGTCCCCGTCCAGGTACAGGACGGTCCACGCGGAGTTATACTTGAGCTTGGCGTCCGCCTGTGCGAGGGCGGCAAACTGCCTCTCCGCTCGTTGAGCGTGAGACGGGTCGGAAAGAAAGGCCTGGATGGCCGCTTCCAGCTGAAGATCCTTGGAGGCTTGAGCTACCTTGAGGTTCTCTTCCCAGAAGACGCGCAGGCAGTCCGCTCCGCGTGCGGGTTTGACCGGATGGAATCCTACGATGTACTGAGGCATGTCGCAGGAGAAGTTCGCCTCCGGCGCGCTACCGCGTCCAACAGAGGCCGGCACGGTCTCCTTGGCGGAGAACGCGGTCAGCGTCAGCACGCCGGACGCCGACAGCACCGCCTTGACGCTGGTCGTTCGCTCTTCGAGGTGGCTGTTGATCAACCCCCTGGAGACGGCGTGATCAAGCAGAAGCTGAGCGTGCATATGTCCTCCTTCCGTACTGGAGGACTTCGTCCCACGATGGGTACTGGAGCACGCCGTTCGTGACCCGGGCCTCGTGGTAATAGGCGACGCTCTGACCGTTCTCGTAACGGGAGTCGTAGAGGACGAGTCCGAGCGGTTTGGTGATAGGATCCGGGTCGGGAGTGGGGTCGTCCGCGAGAAGAGGCCGGAAGTAGGCCGCGAACTCCTTCATGCCGAGGTACGGGCGGTGCGCGTGGTATCCGCGCTTGACCGTTCGCTCGTACATGCTCTCGTACTTCGCAATCCCGAACTCGTTCGGGCGCGTCAGGTACATGCGCGCTTGGGCGACGTACCTGACGTTGCGAAGGAGGGTGGTCCTTCGCTGCGTCCGCTGATCCTCGATCGCGAAGGCCTTCTTGGGGAATCCCTTCAGCTCGTTGTTGTAGAGAGTCATCCAGCGGCCGGGCTGGACGATCGTCGCGGACTCTATGGTCCAGTCGATCTCCGGCTTCCCGAGGATGGCGCGGAAGAAGCCCCGTAGGGCTCCGTGGGTTGGGAACTCGTAGGAGAGCCTTTCGGCCCTACACTCTGGACGCGTGAAGCAAGCAAACTTGCTCCACACCTCGATCCTGTACAGCTTGCTTGTTTGGTCTGAGCGCATGCGGCAGGCTACAGCGGGTGCCTGCCAATTTCCGCGTTCTATGTCCCGCCCCCGATCCGGACGAAGCGAAGCCCGTTGACGGGGAAATATGAAACAAAGAGAAGCCTACAGGCCGAAGCGTTCTCGGACTAGCCCCAAGGCCGCCCGGAGCCTGCAGTCTGGCTTATGACTCAGACCGTCGGCGTGGCTCTTCTGGTCCTTTCGTGAGTCCCACAGGCATGAAGGGCAGTAGGTGTGCGGCGGATTGTCGTCGTACACCCACTCGTCGACATGGTCGAGGACCTCGACCGCCGCCTTCAGCTCTGAATCAGTAACCTCGGTTGCCGGAATCGCGGCGCGAGCCCTTACCTCCGCGTCCTCCGCCGCCCGGACGACTGTCGCCTCCTCCGGCGTCGGTGCTGTATCCGCCGCTGGGTCGATAACCGCCGCCACCGCCACCACCGCCACCGCCACCACCGCCGCCGCCACCGCCCCGGGCGGGACGGTCCTCAGCCTCGTTGACGCGGAGGTTCCGGCCGGCGAGGGCATACCCGTTCAGCTCCTGGATGGCCTTCTTGGCGTCTGCCTCGGTCGCCATGGTGACGAAGCCGAACCCGCGGCCCTGTCCGGTCTCACGGTCGGTCATGACCTTGGCGTCGGTGACCGGTCCGACCTGTTCGAAGGCCTGCTTGAGGTCCTCGGTGCTGAGCTGATACGAGAGGTTTCCGACGTAAAGACGATTGCCCATTTCTCACTCCTGATTGTCCGTGCCTACGGCCGTCTGGCCGTAGCTTTTTGCGAGGCGCTCCCTTAGCGCCTCTATCTCTTTCACCACGGTCTCCTTCTGGGAGTCCGTGAGCGCCAGCCTTCTATGGACGCGGAGCTCCTCCAGGAGCTCCGTCCCGCGCTGCTGAAGCTCGCCGACCTGGCGAAGCCGGTGGGCGTCGTCGTCAAGGAGCCTCTGCATCGTCTTCTTCGCGACGAGGAGGAGCCCGCCGCCGCTCGATGTGGTGAGGAACTCGTTGAGCTCCTCCGGAAGCCCGTTCGGACCCTCCACCACGATCTTGTATGGCTTGCCGCGCCACACGCCCTCGCGCGAGAAGCTGACCTGTTCGTCCTGATCCGTCATGTCCGAATGTTACAGTCTGTCTTGTCTCAGGACGTGTCTTTGTGGAGGTGCGCGGAATCGAACCGCGGTCTCAGAAACTGACGATTGACCTTCTACGTGCGTGTTCCCACTATGCCCGCGGGACCGGGCTGTTCGGATTCGGCCGACCCTATCCTCACTGTTTGTCTCGACCTTTGCCCCGCGAGGTCACGGGCTGGGTCCAGTCCTGTTTGTTGACAGCCTTTTCGCCGCTAGGACAGCGCTGCTAAAGGCCGGAAATCAGGCCGCCTTGCGGGCGGGCGCGACTTCGATTGCGTTGTCGTTCGCAATTAGGGTTGCCCGAGCTTTTTGAGTGGTCTCCAGCATCCACTTGCACGCCAGTCAGTACGCTTGTCCCTGATCGAAGCCAGTTCACCCCCAATGGTGAAATCTAAGTAAGCTATTGAAACTTTACAACGGAGGGAACGACCGGAGTTGAACCGGCAACGCGCCGATTTAGAATCTGCTGCTCTACCATTGAGCTACGCTCCCATGACCGTCACCCTACGCTTCAGACGGGCCTCCGGTGGCGCATGCGCTCCCGGGCCTCCTGGCGCTGGTCGAAGGAGGCGAGCCGGAGGGTCTCCATCACGTCGTTGTCCACGATCGACCGGAGAAGCCGGCCGATACCGCCTGCAGCGTCAGAAGTGCTGGCCGCGACGTCCAACGCCTGGCTGGCTCGATTGCGCTCATACTTCAGGTCTTCCTTGAGCTTGTCGATTTGCACTTTAAGCTCATGCTTTTCGTCCTTCCAGACGATCTTCTCCTCCAGCAGAAGGTCGTCCGCCCTCTTGGTGGCCTCGAAGGAGGCCTCCAAGCGCTTCTCCATCTCTTCAAGCTCTCTGTCCCTCTCCGAGACCATGTCGGTGAGCCATTTGACCTTGTCACGCACGTCCTTCGGCATTTTCACGGCCACTGCAGTATCCTCCTGATCCGCTCTGCCTCTGACTCCACGAACGCCTTCAGGACGTCGTCCCGCTCCGGCGCGGGCCTGTACATCCATCCGAGGTGTGGGACTGAGGATGCGGAGTCCAGGAGACGTACAACGGGGAGGTTTCCGACGCAGTACGGGTCGAGGATCTTCGGCGGGTCGACAGTCCGGGGCCACCTCGGATGGAAGGGCCCCGTCCAGCACCAGGAATGGTCGTGCAGGCCGTACTTCCCGTCCTGCACGTCGAGCTTGAGAAGACACCCCACCACCCGGGCCACCTCGTGGCACCGGATGAGCTCTCCGTCAGGCTGGAGCTCAGGGAGGAGCTCCACGATGCGAGTCGCCCGGACGAGGAGGTCCTTCTCTTCTTCCGAAAAGACCGCCTCATGCTTCCCCTGCCAGTTCTTGTAGCCGTTGTGGCTGATTCCCCTCATCGCGCGGTCGCTACGCCGCGGGCTTGGCGATCTCCACCCCGGCGAGGGCGAGCGGGAAACGAGCACAAAGACTTCGACCCTCGGGCTCGATGGCGACGGCCGTGAGGCTGTCCCCGTAGTCGGGCTCGAGGAACCGAGAATGCTTGTGACCGCGAAGGCGAGCGCGCTCCACCACAGCATGGAGGGCAGGCTCGTCGGGGGCCTCCTTGATGATAAGGTAGTTCGAGAGTCGAAGCCAGTCATGGAAGGTCCCGTTGTGCTCGGCGGCGAACTGGAGGGCGGCGTGACAGGCCTGGACGGCCCTGGGGCCGGGCGGGAGGTCCGCTCGGACGAGGACGTATAGCTTCGGCGTCACGCGGCCTTCTCCGCGCTCGCATCCCGGGCGGCCAGCCACCCATCGACGGCCCCGGCCTCGACGGGGATACCCGCCTCTTCTAGCCAGGCCTCGACGCGCGCCGCGGACGGGCCGTTCCCTTCCCGGTTCCTGGACTCGAGGACGGCGTACGGCATATTCCGAGCGAAGGCGTATGCTAGGAGGGCATGCCTCGTCGGCCACCCAGCGTCGCGCTTGTCGACCCAGTGGCCCCAGCGCTCCATGTTGGAGGTCTCGGAGATTCTCTTGGCCACCACCGCCCCTGCGATGGCGCACGTGCACACGAACTTCTTCAGCTGCAAAATCGCGGTCTTCATGATCTTCCTCCTTATTTCGTCTCGACTCGGTTGAGGAGACGCTGGGAGGGTGGACCGCGCGGGTGGTGCAGCTAGTGGTGCATGATTCCAGTTTAACACACACACGAGCTCCGTCAAGTCTTTAGTGCCGCGGTAGGATCCGACCATGGCCGACGCGTTCGCCCCGAACTATTCTCTGAGCACGACGGATAACGCCTTCTCCGCCATCTGGAAGCTTACCCGCTGTATGAAGGCGGCCGGGTGGAACACCGTGGCCCATTCGGACGGGGTGACGAAGACCGCCGCCGGGACGAACGCCAACGACTCATGGGGCAACAACGCGAACCCGCTTCTGGATGCCTACCCGGCCTTCAACACGGCGGCGCCGTGGATAGTCATGCAGGGTCCGACGACCCTGAAGCTCCTTCTATCCGGTGCTCCTACCGGAGATTTTCTGCGCGGTGAGCAGGTTTTCCAGGGTACGACGGGGGCAACGGGGGAGATTCTTGGGATCGTCTGGGACGCGTCCACTGCAAGCGGCTGGGCGGTCGTTCAGCCGAGGACCGGGACGTTCAACGGGACGAACGGGGTTGTGGGGCAGATTTCAGGGTACAGCTTCATCCCGTCCTCCATCAAGACGTTCGTGCGCGAAGTCGTCTTCTTCAAGGCTACGACGACCGTCAGCGGGACGTGCTACTACATATGCGCGGATCAGACGGCCGAGTCCGCGCAGCTGTTCTCCACCCTGGCGGCGTCGGCGGGCGCGACGGCCGTCATAGCCCCCGGGGCCGGAGGGACGGGAAACGGGTTCCCGGCGCTCGGCATCACGAACAGAGGCACGGGAGGGGCGGTCACGCACACGACATGGTTCGGTACTGTCTCCACCACATGGCAGTCTCATGCCATGGTGGGGGCCGTGAACGCCGTTCCGTCCGTCGGGACCAGCGCGGACGGTTCTTTTTACCTGTACGTCGCATATACTTCACCTGTAGGCTCCTATACGGGCTTCATGTTCACCAGATGTGACGACACGGAGCCGGGCGACGTGGACCCGTATATATTCTTTTGGAACAACGGGAACAGTGTCGGAACGTGGGTCAGGACATCGGCGACTAGCTTCTCGTCCACCCAGAACGAGTCATGGAATAACATCATCAGCTCTAGCTTTGCGAGCTTCAAGGGGTATGTCGCCCGGGACTGTCCTGTGGTGTCCAGGGACATTGCCACGTATTATTTTGGCGCCTACAGGAATACGAGCATTGGCGCCTTCTTCCCCATGCTCAACGTGGGTCAGCCGTTCCCGCATTCTATCCAGAACCATCCGAACGCTGTTCCACCCCAGCCGCGTGATTCGTTCGCCCTGGTGACTAGCAGCGTGAGGAACACCAAAGGCACACCTCGCTGGATGGCGTCCGCGTCTTCCGGCAACTATCGGGATACGCTGGACGGGAAGAAGTGGCTCTGCATCTTCCCATATACGAACGCCACCAACCCCGCCGTTTACATAGGGCCTCTCGACGGGTCCACCACGCCGAGCTCATGAGATGGCAGAGCTAGGCGCTTCTCAGTACATAGGCCAACTAACCGCGCTCGTAAGCCCGGCGACCTCCGCGGGGACCGTCTCCCCCTCCAGGGGACTGCACTACACGAGGCTTTCGAGCGGATCCGTGGACGAGGGGGACTACGGCACTTCCTACTCGCTGACCGTAAGGCCGACAGTCCCGCTCCCGGCCATCGTCAGCCAGCGGCTCATCACGTACAGGATGCGCGGACGGGACGTCGACTGCGCAACCCTGACGTACAGGTACTGGTATTCTGTCGGAGCTCCGGACCTCTCGGCCTCCCTCTACACTGGGCCGAAGTGCGGGGTGAGCGCCCTCGCCGACGTCACCGTCCTGGACAACGTCGCCAGCTAGTACAGAAGGTCCACGCGCAGCCGGGCGAACTTGCATGAGAACGGTGATCCGCTCGCGGCGCGCTGTCCGGCCAGGACTACGCCGAGGGACTGCGGAGTCACGCCCGTCGTGTTCACCGTGGCGTTGAACGTATATGAGTTATGTTGCGTGAGGGCCTCCATGAGCGGCCAATATCCGCCCGTGTAGGAGCCCCTGAAAGAACGCCAGTGAGACCCAGTGATTGACGGGATTTCAAGCACCATGACGTTGTTGGACAAGCTCATCGTGAAAAGGTCGGATATGAAGCCCGAGATGTTGACGGCATTCGCTCCGAGGTAGGTCTGCGATCCCTGTCCGGTAGTTCCGAAGCCGCGCTTTATAATGTAACCGTAGGACGTCGAGTTCGTGTCGACGGCCAGGACGGCGTTGTCGAAGCTGGCCGTCCCATTGTTCGCCGAGTTGTATGCCCATATCCGGACGCCCATGTCCGCCCGGAACCCCGGGATGAACTGGTAGAACGGGAGGTGGAGCCCTGGGATAGTCCGCGTGGCGCCGTTGTAGTCGGACGCGGAAAGCGGCGTGAAGGTGATGCCGGTGTTGTCGAGGGCGGCGGGGTTCTGCTCGCTCGCGGTGTTGAACTTTGTCCACGACAGCCCGCCAATCGTGTAGCTCTGGTTCGCGGAAAAGAGCTGTGTCCCAAGGACCGTGAAGTCCATGTCGAGGACGGTCTGCTGTTGGAACTTTCGGACCGTCATAGAAGAAGGTCTATCCTCAGGCGCGCGAACTTCACGGTGAGGGAGGTGGCGCTGCCGGCCCTCTGGGCCGCCAGGAGGACGCCGAGGGACTGTGGCGTAACGCCCGTCGTGTTTACGGTGCCCGTGAGCGTGTACGAGTTGTGCTGCGTCAGCTCCTCCATCCGCGGCCAGTTGTTCCCTGAAAACCCGCCCCGGAAGGCCCTCCAGGCGGATCCCGTGATCGACGGGATCTCCATGACCATAACGTTGTTCGTCGTACCGGGCGTGAAGAGGTCGGCGATGAGTCCGGAGGAGGCAACGCTGTTCACGGTCATGAAGGACTGAGACCCGGCGCCCGTGGTCCCGGTGCCGCGCTTGTAACAATAGCTATAAGACATGGTCCCGGTGTCGAGGGCCATGATGGCGTTGTCAAAGTTCGCGGCGTTGTTGATGGACGAGTTGTACGCCCATATCCGGACGCCCATGTCCCCGCGAAGGCCCGGGACGAACTGTTGGAGTCCTGCGAAGAGTCCCGGGACAGTCCGTGTCGACGTGACGTAGTCGTTCGTCGCGGATGGGGTTATCGTGATGCCCGTATTGCCGAGGGTTGCCGCCGAGGCCTCGCTTGCCGTGTTTATCTTCGTGAAGGTGTAACCGCCAATCGTGTAGTTCTGGTTTGCTGAGAAGGTCTGCGAACCCTGGACCGTCAGGTCAAGGTCGAGCACCGTCACCTGCTTCGACTTCAGGATCGTCATATGAGGCCCCAATTTGTCCCGTCGAACTCCCACACGGCGTTCACGACCCCTCCGACGGCGAACGTTGGAACAAGGGTATAGCCTCCGTACGGGATCTCTATGAACGACGTGTTCCCGTTGACCGTGACGCTCGTCGAGAACTCGGACGCGTTCTTTATGGCGAACTGGTCCCCCACGGTCGCTCCCGTGGGGGCGAATATCGCGAACGGACCGCTCGGTATATAGACGACGCGCTCGAAGAATGTGGCCTGGTAGTTGGTGTAGACGGGGAAGCTGGCGGGATATTGGAACTTCCTGTATGGCCCGATGGGGCCCGTCGGCCCTTGCTGTCCTGTCGGCCCTCCGGCGGGGCCGGTGTCGCCTCGGAGCCCCGTCGCGCCTTGCGCCCCGGCAGGGCCTGTCGCGCCCGTCGCGCCGATGGCGCCCGTTGGGCCAGTGGGTCCGGTGACTCCCGTAACTCCGGGCGAGCCCTGGGTGCCCTGCGGTCCTGTGGCGCCCTGCGGTCCTGTCGACCCCGTAGGCCCGGTCGGACCTGTCGACCCGATGAGGCCTCTATTGCCGGCGGGCGACACCTTGCTTCCGGACGGAATCGTGTATCCGGCGGTCGCGTTCCCGGAGTCACCCGTGTTTGAAAGAAGGACGGTGAAATTGTCGACGACGGTGGAGACGTCGAAGTATCCGGCGTTTTCAACATATAGCCTTTGTCCCGCCGTCACCCACGTCGAATCCCTCACAGGCATGGTGATAGAGTTAGGGGATGTTGGCTGAACGACGAGCGAAGTGAGGCGTGAGAACGCTGCGACGCCCTGCGGCCCGGTGGGTCCGGTCGGGCCCGTCGGTCCGGTGGCGCCCTGCGGACCGGTAATTCCGCCCGCAGGGCCCGTGGCGCCTACGGGGCCCGTGGCGCCCGTGACGCCGGCCGCTCCTGTGAACTGAATGACGTCAGTGCTGAAGGTGCGGTTGTACTCGGCGAGGACTTCGTCCGAGGAGAGCTGAAACGGGGTTACCTTCACCGACGCTAGCATCATCCCAAGGGGCGCTGTAGCCCCCAGGTCGTGGCTTCGTCCAATCCTGAACTTCCCAGCCCCGCCGAAGTTCGGCATTGTGACGCCGAGCTGGGTTCTGTAGAGCCGGCCGTTGATGTAAAAGGAGATGGCTCCTGTCGGGGCCGCGCCACGGGTCATCGCCAGGTGGAAGGCCTGGTTGGCCGGAACGCGTACGTCCGTGAGGCTGAACCCTGAGTCCGCCCCGGAATTGAACTCGGAGAAATATCCGAGCCCGCCGCCGAGGCCGGCCGATACCTCGTACAGGGCGTTGGCGCCCGTCGCATTCCCCGTGTCGCCGAACGACGCGAACGGAGAGAGGGCTGTCGGGACTTGCGGGAAGGCCGCAATGGCCTCCATCGTCATAGGTCCGGTCATGCCGAGCGCCGGGTCGTTTGCCGTCCGCTCGAGTGAATTCTGGCCGTTGAAGACAAACCCGCGCAGGCCCGGGCCTATCTCGGAATAGGCAGCAACACCCTGGACGGTCAGAGAATACCCGTTGCCGGAGGAGTCGAACGGGTCTCCGTCAAGCTGCCAGAGCCCGATGGGGCTGTATTGTTGCCCATGGGGGCGGATACGGAATATCCCGATCGGGCCGGTCGGGCCGGTCGGGCCCTGCGGGCCGGTCGGGCCGGTCGGGCCGCCGAACGTGGCCGGTCCGGTGGCTCCGGTGGCTCCGTCCACGCCGGTCGCCCCTTGAGCTCCCGTTATGCCTGTGACACCAGGTGAGCCCTGGGCGCCCTGCGGTCCCGTCGGCCCCGTGATGCCGGTCGGGATGATCCCGAACATCGGACCAAAGGAGCGCTCCCACTCCTGCCTCATGGCCGTCGCGCCGAGGCCCGTGGGGATGACCTTTACGGATGCGATCGCGCTACGGGGACTGTAGAGTCCCTGGGGGCCGTCTCTTCCGATGTGCAGCCTTTGTGATGGGAGGGTGGCGTTCCCTTCTGGTCCGGTCGGGACAATGGAAGGACTTCCGACCGGATTGCCGTTGAGGTAGAACTGGACCAGGTTCGCCTGACGGACCATTCCGTAAAGGAAAGGCTCCCCTATCGGGAAAACAGCTCCCGTGGCGGAATAGGTTATGTTCGTTCCGGCCGCGAACTCTGCGAAGTAGTCTCCGACCGGGGCTCCGGCGAGGCCCGCGCCTCCAGTCGCCTGCTGTATGCGCGCGCTGAACAGGTAGTTGGTGTCGAGAGTCTCTCCGACCCCCGAAACGTTTGCAACATTGTGGTAAGCGTTTACCTCGTCGATCCGGAGGATGGCCTCGACGGTTAGGTCGCCCGTCAGGAGGAAGCCAGTCTGGATGTTCTGCGTATAGAAGACCGTGTTCCCATCGAGGTACGCTCCTCGGACTCCGGGAAGTACGTCCACATAGCGAACTGTCCCGGTCGCGGAGAGCGTGCGGCCGTTCCCTGAAGAGTCCGTCAGGTCTCCGTTGAACTGGTAAAGACCCGCGGGACTATAAACCGCGTCGAGATAATTGGCGTACTGAAGGTATGGGCCTGATCCCGCCGGTCCTGTGACGCCTTGCGGTCCTGTGGGCCCTGCGGGCCCTGTTGCACCCTGCGGGCCCGTTACACCAGGTGATCCCTGCGGTCCCGTAGGGCCCGTGGCACCCGTGGCACCATTTACGCCGTTGATGCCAGTAGACCCTGGAGACCCTTGCGGGCCGGTTGCACCCTGCGGTCCTGTGACGCCTTGCGGTCCAGTCGGTCCTGTGACGCCAGTAGCACCCTGCGATCCAGTGGGCCCCGTGACTCCAGGTGAACCCTGCGGACCGGTGACTCCAGGTGAACCCTGCGGACCGGTCGGACCTGTGGCACCCGTAACTCCGTCAGCTCCAGTAACCCCCGGGGACCCTTGGGGGCCGGTAGCGCCCTGCGGGCCTGTGGGGCCGGTGGCCCCAGTAACCCCGTTGACTCCGGTTGCACCTGTGACTCCAGGTGAACCCTGCGGACCGGTGGCGCCCTGTGGGCCGGTGGCCCCCGTAACCCCGTTGACTCCGGTCGCGCCCTGCGGACCGGTGGACCCGGTCACACCAGGTGATCCCTGCGGTCCGGTAACGCCGGCGGCCGAGAACGCGCACAAGACCGCGTTCTCATAGTTTGGGTTTGTGCTCGCGTTTATTGTCCAAGTCCCGCCGCTCGACTGTCCCTGCATCACCACGGTGTGTGAGCCGCTCGAGAGTCCGGTGGCGAAGTGGGTAAGGACTACCTGATCAGCGCCGCCGGTCGCAGCGTTCGAAGTGCCGTACGTCCCGGCCGCCGCGGAGCTGTCGATGGTGAAGCGGAGTCTGCCGGTCTGGGTTGTCCCGAGCCCCGCGGCTCTTCCTTCGAGGAAGAAGGAAGAGCCGACGACCGTGATGGTGACCAGGTCGGTCCAAGACCCTGTGTCGTTTGGAATCGTTACGTCAATTGCGAGACTTCCTTGAGAAACTATGAGCTGACTTGGCCCGGTAGGACCTTGCGGGCCGGTAGGCCCAGTAGTGCCTACTGGCCCCGTCGCACCGGTCACACCGGTTGCACCTTGCGGACCGGTCGCACCTTGCGGACCGGTCGCACCCTGCGGACCGGTCGCACCGGTCGCACCTTGCGGACCGGTCGCACCTTCCGGGCCTGTCTGGCCGGGAGAGCCTTGTGTACCCTGCGGGGCACCTGCAGGTCCGGTAGCTCCCGTGGCACCTTGCGGACCTGTGGGGCCCGTCGGACCTGTGGCACCCGTGGCACCTTGCGGACCTGTGGGGCCCGTCGGCCCTGCCGGACCGGTCGCACCGGTGCTTCCTGCGGGCCCTGTGAACCCGGTCACCCCTTGTGAACCCGTCTGACCTTGTGGCCCCGCCGGACCGGTCGCGCCGGTGCTTCCGACGGGTCCTGTGAACCCTTGCGGGCCTGTTGCTCCGGTCACTCCCGTGATTCCCGGAGATCCTTGCAGGCCCTGAGGGCCTGTGCTGCCTGTCTCTCCTTGCGGACCTGTGGGGCCCGTCGCGCCCGTTGCACCCTGCGGTCCCGTAGGTCCTGTCGGACCGACCGGTCCTCCTGCAGGCCCGGTCGGTCCAGGAGAGCCTTGGATACCCTGGGGCCCGGTCGGTCCGTCAGGCCCGGTCGGTCCGGCAGGCCCCGTCCCCTGCGGTCCGGCCGGCCCCGTGGGTCCGGTCGGCCCTAGGGGACCCGTGGCCCCCGTCGGCCCGGTCGGGCCCTGGATGCCCGTCGCACCTCCGGCCGGCCCCGTCGGCCCCGTGACTCCCGCCGGCCCGGTCGGCCCGGTCGGCCCGGTGGGACCCGTGACTCCCGGAGATCCTTGGAAGTCTTGGAAAATGTCGGTGACGACAATGTCGGAGAGGGGGCTTCCACCACACTTCGGACCCACATACAGAGCCCCCGAAAAGTCAGGAGCCCCGACCGACTTCCACGTCCGGTATATGGGCTGAACGGCGCAGTCGACGTCCCGACCACGCATAGAGTAGATGGCGGCCATTCAAGGACGCCATCTCATAGCCGGTTTAGCGGGTCATGTCACCTCGTCGAACGGGAACAGATCCGGGAAGTGGCCGCGAACCTTCTGTATGAGCTTTGCGCACGTGCTCACGTCGAAAGAGCCTATGTGGCATTCCTTCTTGCTTAGTCCGAGCTCTTGGCTCATCCAGACGTAGGCGCGATCCCTAGTCATCTTCTTCGTCCTCCACACCCGGTCGAGCGCCTCGTGGGCCAGGATCCGGGCCTTCCTTGTCCTAGCGTCGGCCGGGACGCCCATTGGGCTCCCGTCCGGGTGCGAAGCGTGGGAGCCACGGCAGTTGAGGGACCTGCACTTATATCCGACGAAGATCCGGTCCTTCATGAGGGCCATGGAGTCCCCGCAGTCCGGGCACTGGAGATCATGGTCCTGCATGGCCTTCCCGTCGACCATCACAAGGTGCATGGGCGAAAGTACGCCGAAGCGCTCAGTACCGGCGGTCATGGCGAAGAACCCGCAGGCCACGAACATTATTTTCTCGTATGTCCCTCTCTTGACCGGGCCGCCCGGAGTCTCGTACATGGGCGACGAGGCCGTGGAGGCGGCGAAGGGGATGGCGGAGTCTTTGGAGCACCTCCCTTCCGGATCCGCAAGGGCATGCCTATGGATGATCGAAGACGGTGTGGTGAGCGCCGTCTTCGCGGTGGAGCACTGTGATGAGATCGCAGAGCATCTGAAGTTCTGGGCTGAGGGGAAGCCTGAAGAGTGGTTCGCGTTCCACTTTCTCGAAAGGGGTCCGTCCTACGCTGCCGCCCTCATGCCCAACTTCAAGAAATCGTCCGAGCGCTGGAGGATCGCCTTCCAGCTCCGTCATGGTTACCCTCCCGTCGAGGGGTCCGAGAACATGATTTTCCGTCCTCTTCACTGTGTGGCGAAGACGAAGGTGGCGTTCGACCAGGCAAAAAAGCACATAGGGCCGACGGTCCGCGTGGGCCTGATTGGGGCGGATGAGATCAGCCCTGAGAACTTTGCCGTGGGGAACGATCAGATCCGGTGGCTCGGGCGGTTCCGCGCCGTGTCGGAGACGAAGAAAAAAGGTTTGGCCCACGGCTGGCTGGAAGGCCAGGTCGACGACATGCTCAGCGAGGAAGGCAATGAAGCGTAAGAAGAACGACCTTGCCGGATATGAACCGATGGACTGGAAGGGGACAGTAAGCTCTCAAAGGAGGAGCAGGAGACCGTTGAGGCCCAGCGAAAGGACCTATGGCGCGGAGGAGTGCGCGAGGAGCCCCTATTGACCCGGATGGCCTTCGAGTTCGCAGCCGTCATTCACATGTTGAAGGCCCGATAGGGGCTTGTTACTCCATCTCGATCGTGGCCGGCGGCTTGTTCGTAATGTCGTAGAAGACCCGGTTGACTCCCGGCACTTCATTCACGATGCGGTTCGACACCCGCTCAAGAAGGTCGTGCGGGAGCTTCGCCCAGCTCGCCGTCATCCCATCCTGTGAATGGACGGCGCGGATAGCGCAAATCTCGTCGTACGTCCGCTCATCCCCCATGACGCCGACGGTCCTGACGGGCAACAGGACGCAGAAGGACTGCCACAGGCTCTCGTAGAGGCTGGCGGACCTGATCTCAGCGTCGAGGATTGAGTCCGCCCTCCGTAGGGTCTCCAGCCTCTGCTCGGTGACCTCGCCGACGCAGCGGATCGCCAAGCCCGGCCCCGGGAACGGCTGGCGGCGGATGAACTCTTTGGGCATGCCGAGGGCGTACCCGGCCGCGCGGACCTCGTCCTTGAAGAGCGCTCGGAGCGGCTCGACCAGGGAAAGGTGCATCCGGTCCGGGAGGCCGCCGACGTTATGATGCGACTTGATCTTCGAGGACGGCCCGTTCGTAGCGACGCTCTCTATCACGTCCGGGTATATTGTCCCTTGGACGAGGAACCTTGCGCCGGAGAAGCGCCGGGCCTCCTCCTCAAAGACGTCCACGAAGATTCGCCCGATGATCTTGCGCTTCAGCTCGGGATCTGTGACCCCGGTGAGCTCTGACATGAAGCGGTCTCTCGCGTTGACCGCCACCAGCTTCATCTTGAAGTGCTCGCGGAAGACCGACTGGACGTACTCGAACTCCCCGAGCCTCAGCAGCCCGTTGTCGACGAACACGCACGTCAGCCTGTCGCCGAGGGCCTGGTGGCAGATCACGGCCGCGACGGACGAGTCCACTCCGCCGGAAAGCCCGCAGATGGCGTGTCCGTCGCCGACCGTGATCTGCACGTCCTGCACGGCCTGTTCGACAAAGCAGGCAGGAGTCCACGTCGGACTGATGCCTGCTATGCTGAAAAGGAACGACGCGATCATGTCGGTTCCGCGCGGGGTGTGGGAGACCTCCGGGTGGAACTGGACCCCGTACAGCTTCCTGACGTGATCTCCGACCACGCAGTACGGGGTGTTGTCGCTTATGGCGAGGATCTCGAAGCCGGGCGGTAGGACCGATATGCGGTCTCCGTGGGACATCCAGACGTCGAGAGCCTCACCGTCGGCAAACTTGGACAGGACTCCGGCGGCCTTCAGTACCTTCAGGTTCGTCATCCCGTACTCGCGGGAGGTAGAACACTCGACCTTGCCGCCGAGGGCCTGCGCCATGACCTGGAGGCCATAGCAGATGCCGAGAACCGGCACCCCGAGGTCGAAGAGCCTGGCGTCGACCTTCGGCGCGCTGTCGGCGTACACGGAGGACGGCCCGCCGGACAGGACGATGGCGGACGGTTTGGAGGCGAGGAGAAGCTCAAGGTCCGAGCCGGGGGCGACGGCCGAGCACGGCATTATCTCGCAGTAGACGCGGTGCTCACGAATGCGCCTGGCTATGAGCTGTGTGTACTGGGACCCGAAGTCCAGTATCACCACCTTCTCATGGGCCCTCGTCATGCCACCTTTTCACCCGTTTTAGCGGGTCCTCCCACGACCATCATCTCTTTTACGGGAACACGGTACTCTGCGGGGCCGCCTATACTTCGCGCCCCGGTAAGCTCCTTCACATCGAAGTCCGAATACATGCCCCGGGTCTTCTCGGAAAGGGAGTTGGAGAGGACGACGTTGACGCCCATCCCGACCAGCTCCCTGAAGTACCCGGCAAGCTTGTAATGATCCCCTAGCCCGAACCCGCCCGCGCTGTACGCCGTGAAGGACGCGGTCTTTGAGATGGGAAGGTACGGAGGGTCAAAGTATACGCCGTCGCCCTTCTTCGCCTTCTCCACGATCGTCGAGAAGTCCGCGCACACGAGCTTGACGTGCTTGAGGGCGGCGGAGACGGCTCGGAGGTTCTCTTCGTCGCAGATGAGAGGGTTGTCGTACTTGCCGAACGGCGTGTTGAACTCGCCGTCGCGATTTACTCGGTAAAGGCCGTTGAAGCATGTCCTGTTGAGGTACAGGAACCGGGCCGCCCTTCGGAGCTGGTCGAAGCCCGCCGGGTCCTCCGCGCGAATCCGCAGGTACACTCGCCTGTCGTACTTGTACCGCCTGTCCTTCAGCTCCTTCACGAGCGAGTCCACGTCGGACTGGACGACCGAGAAGGCCGCCATGAGGTCGACGTTAGAGTCCCCGATGACGGCCTTCTTGAAGCGCTTCTGGCGGAGCATCTCGAAGAAGACGGAGCCGCCTCCGAGAAACGGCTCGAAGTAGGTGTTCATCTTGTCCGGGAAGGACGACAGGATGAACGGGATCATCCTGGTCTTCCCTCCTGCCCACTTGACGAACGGCTTTGGCGACATGGTCTTCAACGTGTCTTAAGGAACTCGAGAATCTGCGCGTACAGCTCTGGGACCATGGCCTGCATGGCCGTCACGTGCGCGCGGGACTTCTCGTGCGTCGTCGGCAGGTACGCGCGGATGGTCCCGGCCTCCGCGTACGGGACGAGCGTGTTGAGCCCGCTGCCGTCAGGGGCGCAGTCGAACCCGCTGAGCTTGTCGACGGCTGACTCGGTTACCCAGACCCGGCCGATTCCAGGAACGTCCTCGAGGTAGGCGTCCGGGAACGTTTCGCGGAACTGGTTGAGGTTTCGGAGCCCGGCCGACGATATGGCGATGGAGTCGTCGACCGTGTGCGCCTTCTGTTCCATCTTCTTCAACGCCGTCAGGTGGTGTGGTTTCATTGGCTTTCCGACAGTACACTGGGTCAGCGGGCAGCCGGGTTGTTTGGCTTCCCTATCCTGAGCCGGTCGATGGCGAGCGCGACCTCCATCTCGTCCCCGGCGAACAGGTGGATGAACACCTCCGGCTTCTCGGGGCCGCTGGCCCTGATCAGGTAGAAGCCTTCCTCTCCGGGCTTGGCCGTCCGGACGTAGCGCGGACAGCCTCGGAAGGCCGCGGATGGGACCTCGGTGGCCGCGGACTCTATCATCTCGGATTTCTGGAACATGCTGGACATTACAATCCCGTCATAGTTTAAGTGCAATTCCATCGCAGGAAAGCTCGAGGAATGGCTCGCCGTCGTAGCTCAAGTCCGATATGAGAGACGGGTGCTTCCGGTAAGGAAGCTTGCACGCCCTGCATATGAAGTCCCCGGAAGACCTCACCATCTGCGGAACGGGGACCACGTAGGCGCTACACCGGACGCGGGCCTGCATGCACTTGCGGACCATGTCGCGGGTACCGACGCCGAGCTTTGCGTCATGGTGGAACGCGTAGCAATGGACCGTCTGGTTGTACGTCGTGGCGGCCTTTACTAATGTCTCCAGCATCTTGTCGTTCCGCATTGGGCCTGCAGCCTTGCCGAAGGCCTTCCATTCTGCCTCCTCGGGAAGCACGTGAAGACCGAGCTCCTTCGCGGCCTCGCCCGCGAGGACGTCCGCCCCGCGCTGCGCCCCGTGAATGACGATGGAGTGCTCTTCGAGCTTGGACAAGACCTTCCGTAGGGGGTCGATGTCCGTCCACTCACGGCTCCCGCAGACGATGACGACCATTCTGGGAGGTTACGCTCAGCGGTCGTGAACGTCCTTGACGACGTTCGCGTTGCAGACGTGCTCCTCATGGAGATTCACGATCATCCGGTCGCACTTCGGGCATTTCTTCGGATACTTCAGGAACTTCATTGGGCCCTCATCCGACAGGAGGGCCCAGAGGATCGGGTCTGCGAGTATCTCGTGCACGTTCGCGGGGGAGCCTTCAAGCGTGCAGTCGAGGGCTACGAGGCGGATGCCGTGGCTGTAGTCCGCGTACTTGTCGTCATGGCTCGTGGGGTTGAGGTCCTGGATGACCTTCCCCGTAAGCCATTGCCATCCGTAGATGGCGACCTTCTTCAGGAACTTTCCGGCCGAGTCCAGGAGGCGGTTGGTGACGACCACGTCCTTCTTGTGACCGGCCAGGAGCTTTCCGAGGGCGTGCCCGGCTACCTTGCGCGCGGTCTCGACCTTCTTGTTGTGCTCGACGAACCGCTTGGTGGTCGACATCTTCGCGTCCGGCGGGATGGGGCTCGGATCGAGGTGCACCGCGGCGGCCTTCCAGATGATGTCCACCATCTTCTTCGTGGGGAGGGTGCAGCCGAACTCGTCGGCCACGGCCTGCGCGGAGAGAGGGTTGAGCGGGACCCGCACGAAGTCGTCGTCGTCGCCGACGCAGAGGTAGTCCGCCATCACGTGGAAGACGAGCTTTCGCTCGTTGCCCGTGGCGTCCTTGCCGGACGCGTCCACCTCGACGAAGCTTCGCATGAAGGCCGGGACGTTCCCGGACAGGAGCTCCTTGACGATCGCGTCCTCGCGCTCCTGACACAGGGCGTCAGGGAGGAGGTCGGTGAAGGAGAGTCCTGTGACGGACTCGGGTGCGCGCGGGGGTGTTACGGACTGCATGATTGACGGTACACGGAGCCCGCGGCCGGGAACGATCCGGCGACCTGCAGTTTACAAAACTGCTGCTCTACCAACTGAGCTACACGGGCTAAAGCTTGAGGATCGCCACTTCCTCGTCAGTCACGGGCTCTGCGTTCGCGGTGAAGAGTGGTGACTTCTGCGCCCATCGCTTGAATGCTCCGGGGCTACGTTCAAGAAGCTCCTTACCGGCCAGGACGACGGACGGGAAGGGCCCGATCAGCATCGGGATGGAGGGGTGCGTCGCCTTCACCAGCTCGCTGATGAAGAACCCCATCGGGACTTTCGCGTCCACGTACCCGACCTCCGCTCCGGGGCGGTCCGGCGAGCAGTTCTGCGGGTCGGAGGCCACGAAGTAGGTGCGGCAAGCGGACGGGCGAAGCTCGTAGATTGAGCACTCGCCGTCTTCCAGGAATGCGCACGGGGTCTTTGTAGTGAGGTAGCGAAAGGAAGCGTCGTCGTTGTCGACGAACGAGTCGGTGAGGGCGGCCGTCTTCTCAAGCTGTGGGCGGTGCTTCTCGAAGGTCCCCTTCTCAAGAAGGTGGGCGGCGACGGCCACGCCCTCCGCCATCGAGGCCTTCACCAGGTTATAACAGCAGCTGTGGCAGCCCTTCTTGCACGACACGCGGTCGTTGTCGTCATTCGCGAGCATCCCCTCCGCCCAGGCGTCGATCGTCTGCCTGTAGACCGGAAGGACACACTTAGCCGCCTTGAGTGCCTTGTTCACGCCACACCGTACGCTAGGCTCCTGCGGACTTTCGGAGGAAGGAGGAGGTCCCGACCCTCAGCGCCTTTCGGCGCCCATCGGTGTTCAAAGCCGCGCCAGCGCCCCGGCTGGTTCTCCTTCCTTGTAACATTATTCATGACGAAGACTCAGCTCGTAGAGACCATCTCCCAGAACCTCGGCCACACGAAGGCGGAGGTGTCGAAGTTCATCGACTGCTACGCGGCCACCGTCGCGGAGGCCCTCAAGAAGGACGGAGAGGTCGTGGTCCCAGGCCTCGTGAAGCTCAAGCTCAAGGACACCCCGGCGACCCCCGCTGGCGAGAGGATGAACCCCTTCACCAAGCAGATGGCGAAGGTCGCCGCCAAGCCGGCGTCCAAGAAGGTGAAGGTGAGCCCCCTGGCGGCCCTGAAGAAGGCCGCCATCTGACGCTGACCCTGAAGAGAGGCCCGGGGACGGTGTTCCCCGGCTCGAACTGGAAGTTGGTTGGCGACGCCGGCTGGCTGGAGCATCCCATGTACGTACCCAACGGCCGGGAGAAGCTCGTCGGGACGCGCCTCATCGACGGGAAAGAGCATGCGGTGTTCAAGTGCCTGGACGGTGAATACCTGGCGCAGCCCTTTGAAGTCTGTCAGCTCCCGGACCCGAAGGACTGGACCGAGGTCTTGTCCAATAGCGGAAGGTAGAGGAGTCGAACCCCGAGCACCTTTCGGCGCTCGCACCGCTTTCCAAGCGGGCCTCCACCCGGTGGAGCGTACCTTCCAGTTACTTCCTGTTCCTATCTCTCAGTCGAGCTTGGTTTTCGGACTTCCCGAAGAATCGGTTTCTCGCGAGGTCCTCGTCGGCCTTAATCTTCGCCAGCCGTTCCGATATATCGGGATATGGATCGAAGCTCGTGGGGACCTCCCACGGTTTTTCGATGTTCTTGTCGATCAGGAACTTCTCGTACATATGGACGGGCATGTCCGCGTACCCGTCCGCCTTCCGTCCACGCCGGGCCTCAGGGCAGTTTAGCTCTGCTGCCCGTCCGTGGATGGGTGACTCTCCTGGCTTGGGCTTGGACGGGACGAGTATTTTCATCCCACACCTATCGCAGCGTCCCTCCGTGCCGCCGGGAAGGACTTGGACGTTGTCCCTCGTCATCAGGTGCTGACGGAGGACCATGATGAACTCCGCGAGGTGACGGCGTCCCTCGTACGTCCCGGTTGTCGAAAGCATCGTGATGACCATGTTGTCGACATGGGCATCCCTGATCTTGTCTTCTATGATCGCGTCCTTCGGAAACCTCATGTCGCACCTTACTCGAACTCGTCGCCTATATCCCCCTTCGGGGAGCCGGGCACCCTCGGGGTCTTGAGCTCTATGCCCGTCTTGGAGTTCTTTCTTTTCAGCTGCATGAAGATTTTCGTCGCGTCCTTGTGGCACCAGAGGCAGAGAGTGCGGAGTCCGTTCATGCCGCACAGACCGCCCCCGTCGGCCACCTCCAGCACGTGGTCAGCTTGCCAAAGGGAGACCTCGGCTTCCTTGACCGTCAAGGGGAACGGCGGCTTCTTCAGAAACGCGAGGTAGCCGGGATCCTTCCGCCAGTCGGCGAGAGGGTCTTTTCCAAAGACGCCGCAGCGTGCCATGGCCGCGGTCTGCTCGTCCTCCACCCTAACGCGCATTTTGCGCGTGTCGCGCCCGCACTTTGCGCAGACGCCGCGGTCGCGGTCGTAGACCTTCTCCCGTAAATACTTAGAGCTGGAGCGTACTCTCCACTCGTGAGCACAAAGCGGAGAGCAGAACGTGCGCCGGCTCGCCGGGACCTCCTTCCGGCACCAGCGGCAGAGGCGCCGGCCGTGCGGCCCGCGGAGCTTGCCGAGCTCCCTCTCGTTGTCCTTGATGGAGAGGTGCCTGGGCTTCATGCCACCGACACAATACAAAGGCCCCGACGGGTAGTGCCTCAAAGGCCGGGGCCAGCCGGGTTTCACACGGCGCTGGCCATGCACTTCCACTGTCGCTCGATCCGCAGGGCGGACGACCCTCACGAGCGGGCCCTCGGATTCCGCTGCGGGTGCGGAGGCCATGAGCGCGAATGGCGGGTCCCCCTGACGGACTTCAGGCACTACGACCGGTCCATGATGTCCGCAATGGAACTTCTTGCCCACGCGGACGACGAAAGCAACTGGGAGGCCCGTCGGAGCGTCGACACGCTGGACATGGGCCGCATGGGCCTGGAGGCCTCCCAGCTCATCACGCGGCGCGGGGACTTCGTAAAGAAGCTTGAGAAGGACCGTGACAAGGCGAGGAGGAAGGCGAGGACCCTCCTCAAGCGCCACGTCACCGCCCGGCAGTGGAAGGAGTTCCTGAAGAAGACATTCTTCCACGTCACAGGGTCTGACGGGCGTACGTACAGGATCGTCCATCAGATAGGGTCGAGCGTCACACTCGTCGTCGAAGGGGTGGATGTGTCCCGTTATTGCCTCGTTCCAAAGGGTGACACATGGATTCCGGAGCCGGACATGATGCTCGCCTTGAAGCTGATGCTGGAGACGAACGCGAGGGGATTCCTGATGAGGGCCAATATGACGGACCTCCGCCCTCAGATGGGAAGAACCGGATGAGTCAGCCTGGCCGGGATCGAACCGGCGACTTCTTGTCCCCCAGACAAGCGCGCTACCACTGCGCTACAGGCTGATGACATGTTCATTGAGTTCTAATGACCACATCATCATGTGGAACTCAAAAATTGTAAGAAATGTGGCGAAGATAAACCGTTGATCAAATTTCCGAAGCAGAGTAAAAACCCGTTGAAGCGATCAAGTCCATGCTTCAGATGTAGGGAAAAATCCCGCCTATCCAACCCAAACAGTGTAATCTCCGAGACTATTCTCCGCCGGAGAGGTCGATATCTCTCGAAGCCGGAAAACGTGCCAGCGGTCATTGTACGAACGTCACGAAAGTCAGACGTCAAGAATGGGAGACTCGGGTTCGACTTGGACCGTGACTTCGTGGCCGACCTTCTTCGTGATGGTTGCTTCTATTGCGGAGCTAAGAAGGGCCGTCTTACGGTGGACCGCATCGACAACTCCATGGCGCACACTCGCGCAAACGTCAAACCCGCATGCCTTCGTTGCAACAACATCCGCGGATCCATGCCTTATACCGCATGGGTGAGTATCGTTCCTGCTATACGGAGAGCGTACGAGCTCGGCTTGTTCGGAGATTGGTGGACGGATACCAAGTCACTGTTCAAGCCGAGCCATACTCAGGCAGCATTTTCATTAGCGTCCTCCCACATAGAGCCAAGGTAAGGGATCCACGAGGGGAGAACTTCTCGTGAGTCGAACCTAGGAGCGTGGAAAGGGAGAGTCTTCGGTTTATAGGGCGGTCTCACAAGCTGCATTCCTGCTTCTTGTGGAGTCCGGTTCGCCTTGCGTGAATTGCAAGGATAACAGGAAGTTACGATGTTGTCCCATGTAGTCTTACCGCCACGATCACGTGGGATCACATGATCATAGTTAAGAGAACGCATGTCCGTTCTCTTACGGCAGTATTGGCACCGGAACCCATCGCGGGTGAAAACGTTGATGCGGGAGAACTTGACCCCGCGCTTCACATTCCCGTCCCAGTCGGTCAGCCTCATGACGGAGGGTGCGCGCACTTCGAGGCTTCCGCCCGAGTAGGACGGGAAGGCCCGGGCGACGAGCGAGAAGTCCTTGACGCGATCCTCGGGGATCGTCGTCAGGATGTGCTCGTCCGACGCGTGCACTTCGATGATCTCCGCCTTGCCCGTGAACAGGCCCGTGACGGCCTCAGTCCAGGGGACGATCTGGTGAGGCAGATAGGACCTCGTGAGTACGAGAGTGCGAGCTTCCATGGGTCACCTTCTTTTCTTCTTTCTCATAGGGGTTCTCCGTTTCAGCGCCTCCGGATGGGGGCGATGTGAGTGCTTGTGGGGTACGGCTGGGATCGAACCAGCATGAGACAGAGTCTCTCCCGCCGACGCCTTGCGCCTTCGGTTAGCGGCTGCCGATTTCGCCACGTCCCCGTGGTCAGAGCTTTTCGAGATAGTGAAGTCGCCGGCCGTCCCCGTCGACGACCTCGACGGACTCGCGGAGCTTCGTATGGTCAGCCCCGGTGACGAGGGTCGCCAAGGACTTGATGAACGCTTCGCCCCTCCAGTCGTCCTCCGTCTCGACGCTGACCTGCCTGCGCCGGCCGTCCTTGGACTCGAAAACGTGAACGTTGTTGAGCGGGTCTTTGAAGTGCGTGAGCCGTATCATGCTCACGATACAGTCAGCGCGGAGTCTTGCCGGTCAGATCCTTGAACAGGAGGAGAGGCCAAAGGAACCCGCAGACCAAGGCCGTCAAGAACGCGGCCAGCGCGTGCTTTCGGACCTCGTCCGGGGAGATTGTGCGGAGGGTGACGAAGAAGAACACGATCCACCCGACGACGTGGATCATTACTATTAGCTCGGCGACCCTCAGCACACCGCGATCTTACACGAGACGGCGTGGTTGGCGCCCTTCTGCGTGAGGATGCGGCCGGAGGGGAGCTTCTCGATGAGCCCGATGCGGATGAGGTATGGCTCCACGGTTGTCTCGAGCGTCCCGACGGGCTCGCCGACGTAGGCCGCGATGGTCGCGACCCCGACGGGCTTCGTCTTGCCCGAAAGGAACTCGACGTACTTGCGGGTGACCGAGTCGAGGCCGGCCGAGTCGATGCCATTGGACTCGCACGCGGTGATGACAGTCTCTGCCTCGACGACGGAAGCGCCGACCGACTGAGCCTCGTCGCGCGCCATGCGGAGGATTGCGTTCGCAACCCGCGGGGTCCCCCGCGAGCGCTTGGCGACCTCGACGGCCGCCTGGCGGGTGCACCACACGTCGATCTTCGCCGCCGTCTGCGTGACAAGCTCGGTCAGCTGGGATACGGTGTAGAACTGCATCTGGATGGTGCGAGCGAAGCGGTCTCGGAGCGGCTGCGAGAGGTCGCCCGAGCGGGTCGTGGCCGCGACGATCGTGAAGCGGGGGAGGGGGATGTTGACGGCGTCGCCCGCCTTCGTGATGAAGCAGAGCTTCGAGTCCTCCATGACGGTATATAACAGTTCCTCGACCTTGAGGTCGAGGCTGTGGATCTCGTCGAGGAGCAGTACGTCGTTCTCGTCCAGCCCGAGGAGGACGTCGATGAGGGCCTCACGCGTCTTCACCGTGGGGCACATGACCTGCACGAGACGGCTCCCCATCTCTTGGGAGATGACGCAGGCGAGGGAGGTCTTGCCGAGGCCCGGAGGGCCCGCGAGCAGGACATGATCAATGCACTCGCCGCGCGATTTGGCGGCGAGCACCATGGTCTTGAGGTTCCGCTTTGCGTCGTCCTGTCCGAGGAACTCGTCGAAGCCGTTCGGTCGGACCGCTTTGTCGTTCGCCTTCATGTCCGGGTGTACCGGACGGTGCCCGGGACTTACGGCCGGCCCGGCCGGCGTAAGTTCATTCTGTCCGCCTGTACGAGGGCCCGTAGGTCATCAGGGCGGTCTCGTCCTCTTCCTTACGGCGGAGCTCGTCCGCCTCCGCCTTCTTCTTGGCCAGAAGCTCCGAAAGGGCTGTGGTCTTTTCCTCCCCGAGCTGCTCGGAGAGGTCTCTCGGCTTCCGTTTCTTCTTTCCGTCCTGCGTCGAATTGGTACTGGTTCGGGGCCCGGGCGTGCGAAGGTTGGACATCCAAAATGCAACTGCTAAAAACAATTGAGCAGGTCAAGGAACCGATGAACGGATCGATGTTCGCCGCGGTAAAGAACCGTATTGGCGAGAGGCTTTCAAGCGAGAAGGCCGGAACCGACGTGAAGGTCTTCGTCGACAAGACGCCGTACGGCGTCTGGATCTGGGACGAGGACGAGAAGACCCACGTCCAGATGAAAAACCAGGAGATAATCAAGGCGCTCGGGCCCGGCCAGGAGGTCCAGGACTATATCGAGGGCCTTGACGTAGTCCGACTTGACTGGAAGGAGGTCCTCGGCCCCGAGGCAGTCCGGTAAGGTCAGGCCATGAAGACCATCCTTGCGATCACCGTTTTCCTCCTCTCCGCCTGCGGAAACTCGGCCCCGGCCGCCTCCGCGGGTCCCGCCGTGCCGGACTCGGGCCCGGCCGCGGACGCCGCGCCGCCGGCCGCGGACGCGGGCGCGCTGAAGCCCGACAAGAAGTAAGGGGCGGGCGGGCTGCGGTCCGCCCTACCCCTTCTTTGGTCTCTTCGGTGGTAGAAATTCGAAGCGGACACCACACTTCGTGCAGAAGATGCCTATATCCCTCATCTTGTGCCCGCGCTCCGTCTCCACGACCTCGGAGCCGGACACGACGTCGCCGCCGCACACTGGGCACACGCTCTTCTCCCCGTCCGTAACCATGAAGGTTATGGTCTTAGGGAGCTGGACAGCTTTCATGCTGAGGGAGCTCTTCCTCTTCGGAGGCAGACTGCTCCTTTTCGGCGGTGCTTTACTGCTGGCCATAACCCTATGGCTCCATAAATGGTCACGGTGGAGGGAGTCGAACCCTCAAGAACGCCCTTATGAGAGGCGTCTGCACCCTGTGCTCACCGCGATGGCACCCCCGGCAGGATTCGAACCCGCGTTTGTCGCTTTAGAAAAGCGCTGCCTGTTCCGCTAGACTACGGGGGCATGGCGTCCTCGGCAGGAATCGAACCCGCATTATTCCGCCTTCGGAGGGCGGCGCCAATCCTTTTGACTACGAGGACGTGTCAGAGTCTGTGAACGTGGTCGACGGCGATATTGCCGCGCGCCTGAGCGATGAGAGGGTCTGCGACGTCGTCGTGGACGGGAATCCACTCTCTGAGTTTCTCCGGGATTTGCTGTCCGGCCAGCTTGAAGAGCCGCTCGACGTGCTTCCGATGGAAGAGCGCGAGGTCGGTCCTGCAGTGCAATTCGAAATAACCGAGAAAGTCCTCGTCCGACCACTCGTCCTGCCGTCGGGTCATCAGTCTCTCCCGGAGTCCCGGACCCCGGAGTCCCGGACCCCGGAGTCTGTTCCCGCGTCCGGCGGGGGAGGACTCCAGGACTCAAGACTCTCGGCCATGTCCGTTCCAACCTCCCAAATCTCGTTCGTCGGAGGGTAGACGGACTTCCACTTCGCGACGGCCCCGTCGGCCCACAGGAGGGTAGAGAAGACCTCCGCCCCGTTGCGCCCCTTCTGCACGTTCGACACGATCGTCGGCAGGCCTCCGTCCGGCCTCCGGACAACTCGCTCGAACTCGTCCCTTTTCCTGGAGTCGAACGAGTACTTCGGCGGAGGCATTACGGGCATTCCGCACCAAACCCGGGCCCTCAATATTTTTACACCCTTCTCGCCGCTCTTTTCGGACGGCCGCGCGTCCATGCGGATTTTCACATTGCACGGGAAGGGGTTCCGGACCTTCAGGTCAAGCCTCGGCCAGACGACCGTGGAATCAAGGCCGACGGGGATGTAGGCCGAGGGCCGGGAGTGGGAGGTTCTTTCGACGATCTCGAGACCCGCCATGCGGGCGGCAGCGTGGACCGTGGAGCTGACCTGGCAGACTCCGCCTCCCACGCCGTCAGTTAGCTCCCCCTTGAATATGACGGGCGCCTTCACGAACCCGTTCTCCTCCGTCCGCGGTCCGACCTTCTCGTTGAGCGAGAAGGTTTCCCCCGGAGGCACTATGGCCTCCGCGAAGAGAGCACGCTCGATGTTCTTGTTCCGGTTCGGGGGGCCGGAGTAGCGCGTCTCGAACTCTCCGACGATCTCGTCAGGTCTAGGTGGTGGAGGGGCTGCCTCCACGCTCGCGTCCTTCGACTCCATCACGACGGCTCCGGAGTCGTCCGGAGTTCCTGTCCGGACAGGACCTGAATCGCAGGCGGAAACGGCCAAAAGGAAAACGAGCTTTTTGTTCATGGGCTGGAAGTCCGCATTATACAGCGGGTAACGTCCGGGATGAAGAGGTTCGTTCTCGTCGCTTACGTCCTCGCTCTGTCCTGCGCCAACCAAGAGGGACCTTCCGTAACGCCGTTGAAGGCGGCCGGATCGCCGAAGGACGCGAGCTCGGAGGCCGGACCGTTAGACGCTGGCATCGCGGACGCGGGTGACGACGATGACGACGACGCAGGACCTGTCCACAGGAAGTGGTCGGTCCGGTTTTCCCCGAAAGGCGGTTGCACGGACGCCATAGTGGCCCTCATCAAGTCCGCCAAGAAGGAAGTCCTCCTTCAAGCCTACTCCTTCACCTCGAAGCCGATATGCGCGGCGCTGGTCGAGAAGTCAAAGAAGGTCCCCGTCAGGGTTATTCTGGACTCGGACGACATGCCGGACGCCGGAGGGATGAAAATCCTGCTCGACGCGAGCGTCGAGGTATGGACGGACGCCAAGCACCCAATAGCCCATAACAAGGTTTTGGTAGTGGATGGGAAGGTCGTGGAGACCGGTTCATTCAACTACACGGCACAGGCCGAGAACAACGCTGAGAACTGCCTCATCGTCAAGGACAAGGACTTGGCCAAGCAGTACGCCGACAACTGGGCGTTGCACCTGACGCACTCAGTCCGTAGCGTTCGATAGGCAGCCGGAACAGTCGTCCAGCTTCGACGTTTCAAACTTCGAGACGGCCATGGACGATGCGTCGAAGGTCATCATTCGGCCGAGGAGCGCCGGACCCATCCCAAGCAGGATGCGGAGGGACTCCATGGCCATCGTCGACCCGACCACCCCGCACACGGGACCGAGGGTGCCGCGGACTAGCTTGGCCGCCGCCTCCGGCTTCTCCGGATGCAGGCAGAGCCAGCATGGCGAGCCGGGTCCGAACGTCATGACGCGGCCGAGAAGGCCTGCGATGGAGCCGTGGACGACGAGCTTGCCCGCCTTCACGGCGGACATGATCACATCGCGGTGGGAGGACCAGCGGTCGGTGCAGTCGAGGACAACGTCATAGTCGACTTTGGGAGAGCGGGAGATAGGTTCAAAGTCCGCCACGTTCTGCACCTTCTGAGTTGACCATTCGCACCAGGACCCGCGCTTTCGGACCCAGCTTGACGCCGAGGCCGCTTTATCCTCGCCGACGTGCGAATGGAGGATTTGACGGTGCAGGTTCGTCAGGTCCACGGCGTCGGGGTCGCAGACGTCCACGCGCCCTACCCCGGCGGAGGAAAGGTACATGATAACGGGAGAGCCGGTGCCGCCGGCTCCGACGACGAGGACTTTCGAGGCCCTCAGCCTCTCCTGGCCGGCTTCCCCTACTTCGGGGAGGCATGTCTGTCGGGAAAAGTCCAGGTTCTGCATGCCCACAGCTTACGCTCCGGAGAACGTGACTTCCAGGTAACGTTCGACGAGGTAAGCGCATGGCAGAGTCAAAGTCAGATCCGCCGAAGGACATACACGCTTCAAGGCTGAAGTACCTTGGAACGCTCGTGGCTGCCGTGGCCGCCCTTGTCACCGCCTTGGGAGCCTACTTCAAGCCGCAGGACCACTCGGTCAACAAGGCCTCCTACGAGGAGCTGTCGAAGGTCATCAAGGATCTCTCGGACGAGAGCGACAAAAACCACGACGACATCGTGGCCCTCCGCGGCTACGTCGAAGGGGCGGTGACCAGGAACTCAGGACCTCTCCCCATCGTCGTCCAGGACGCGGGCTCTGCGGCCTCAACGTCGCGAGACGCCGGTACGCAGGTCGCGTTCGTCCAGCTCCCACCGCCCAGACCGGTTCCCTCCATTCGCACGGGACAACGCCCGCCGATGCCAGCGAACTTTGATTCGCTGGTTAAGCAGAGCAAGAAGTAGAGCGGGTAGAGGGAATCGAACCCTCGTCTCCAGTTTGGAAAACTGGGGCCCTGCCATTAGACGACACCCGCAGGAGACACGATGCAAAAGAGGACGATAGGGCTTGAGGACCGTGACTTTGCCTTCGTGGTGAAGATGCAGAAGCAGGTCGACGGGCTCGGGAACGTTACCGGATATGCGCCGATGACGCACGTGTACGTCGGCGACAAGCAGATAGGCCTGGTCACGAACGTCGATATAAAGGCCGTGTCGAGCATGACGCCCGACATCACGGTCGTTCTCGCAGGAGGACTGTCCCAGGAGGAGGCCAAGCGGATGCCGGACTCCACGAAGGAGGCGGTGAAAGATTTTGCCCGCCTCCTGGGTCTCGTACAGGGGGTGAAGGTCGAGTCCCCGTTCACCTGATCAGCCGCGATGTACCTCGACGACCAGCTGAACGTCGCAGTCCTCGCTGACCTGGGAGCCCGATAGGCTAGCGTTGTCCGGGACCCCGCCCATCCCCGTGCGGACTTTAGCGCTGCACTGCCTGCAGCGAAACCACTGGAAGTTGATCGACGGCCCTAAAAAGTCTGCCCCGTCAAACGGCTTCCAGTCGTGTGGCCTCATCGGAGCGAACCGTACGCTAGAGCTGACGGCGGGGGTCGAACCCGCGGCCTCCGCTTTACCAAAGCGGTGCACTACCACTGTGCTACGTCAGCGAATCGTGGAAATGGAGGGGGTCGAACCCTCGTCGCTCGCTTGCAAGGCGAGAGCTCTCCCGTTGAGCTACATTCCCGTAAGAAAGTGGAGCCAGGGAGAATCGAACTCCCGTTTCGTCCATGCGAAGGACGCACATTCCCGCTATGTTATGGCCCCGGGAAGGCTCCCGCCGTCCCTTTTTCGGGGGCGAACGGTCGCCTTGGGAGGTTTCACCTCCCGTCATCACACCTTCATTGGCGCACCTCGCTAGTGGAACCCACCGGGATCGAACCGGTCACCTCGTCGATGCCATCGACGCGCTCTCCCAACTGAGCTAGGATCCCGTTCGCGGCCCGAAGGCCGCTTTCACTTCAGGCCGACTCGGCCTCGTCTGCCGGAACCGCCGCGGGGACGGTCCCGGACTTGCGCCCGCGCACGGCGTGGTGGGCGACTCCGCCCTTCTTGCCGGCCGTCCGGGCCTCCTCGCTCGAGAACTGGTGCGCCGTTCCAGCGGCGTGGGCGGCCTTCCCGCCCTTGCTCGCGATTTCGGCGACCTTCTTCGGGTCCATCGCGGCGAACCCTCGCTTCTTCTTCTCTTCCATGACGCCTCCTATGGTGTGGCCTTGTCAGCGCAACACCTGAAACCTGTCTCATAAAACTGGAACGTAGGACCGTGGACGGCGTTCGTCCAGGTACAAGTGGGGTTGGACCCGCCAAAGCACGATGCCCAGTAACAGCCTTTCAGGGCATACCCGGAGCCACGGCGAACCCACTCCTCAACGTTTCCGACCATGTCCTGGACGCCTTCTTCGCTCGAACACCCGGGGCGAAACCCGGACGGCTCTCCTTGCCACAGCCTGTCGGCCTCCCGTTTAGAACGGTCCGACGGCCACGAGGCGAGGGCTGCCTCGTCCACGCGCATCCAGCGCTTCCCGTCGTTACAGCGCCCTGGCTCATGGAACTGCCCGTACGGATAGCGGAGCTTGGAAGGGCCTGAGCAGGCCCTCTCCCACTCGGCCTCCGTGCAAAGCCTTTTCCCGGCCTTACGGCAAAGGCGGTCTGCGTCCAGGGCGGAAGCCATGATCGTCGGATTCTCTCCGGCCGCGTTCGGAGCCTCGAACCTGTCGACGCAAAAGGACGACACGGTAAGCATGTCGTCCGGGCACGGTCTGAACTCCGTCTTGGCCTCTGTCGGGAGAGCTTCTGGCAACCCCGGACAGAGCACGACTGTCGGGGCTGGAGCGGCTGAGCTGTTCGAAGAGGCGACGGCGAGAAGGCATGACACTGTTACAATTGGTGAGATGGCTCTTACAATTGACCTCATCCAGAACGTTACAATCACGAGAGCCCATTTATACAATCTCCAAGATTGGAGGTGGCTTATGGAATCTGGACACCTGGTCTACCTTGATCGGGCGAAGGCGCTCATGGACGAGCTCCACGCGGCGGCAAGGAGCGACAGCCTCATCCTGAGGTCTAGGCTGGCGGAGCTCGTCCGGCGCATCGGGTCATGGGCCTCCAACCAGCCCAGCGATGGCGAGGTGGCCTCGGTCGACGCGGAGCTGAAGGCCCTGGCCGTGGAAGTGAAGAGGTTCGCGTCCTCGGGGCTTGGCGGACCGTGAGCCCCGACGCGGGATCGGGTGTATATAAGACGGTTCCGCCGTCGGACGGACACTGGTGTGACCTCGTCGGCTGCGAACGCGTGTGCGAGTGTGGAGCGACGTGCGAGGACCACATGGAGGACCGGGTCCCGTGTGCGAAGTTCCAGGAGGACGACGACCTCGGGTGGGACCTCGCGGCGAACGGCGAATAGCGACCCCAGCGGGATTTGAACCCGCGGTCTCCAGCGTGACAGGCTGGCGTCCACTCCAGGCTGGACCATGGGGCCTTGGCCGGCGAGCGTCAGGGCGGAGCCGGCTTCCGTGGGTCCCTTGATCAAGATACCGGGCGGAGCTTTTTGTCCGCACGGAGGGTATGGCGCAGTTCACCGTGACGGTCGACGAGTCGGGCAACTACCATGCTGCCGTGGACGGCGAGATCCTTGAGACCACCAAGATGGTCAGGATCCGGGCTTCAGACTCAATCTCCGTCCCACGATGCACGGTCGAGTACTTCCCGACGGGGACCGCCGGGGCGAGGACGAAGGCCCTGCTCGCGAAGGTCCCGTGGGTGAAGGCCGCCGAGGCGGGGATGGACGCCCCCGACTCCGAGGATGGCGACATGGAGATCGAGCGTTAGGGCTCTCGGCGCTGCTCGCGCTCGGAGACCCGGGCTCGTCGCTCCTGCATCGTCTGACTGCGCTCTTGGTCCTTGAACGCGTTCTTTTTCCACGGCTTGCACATCATACAGCCGGCTCGAACGCTCTTGGGACGCTTCCTCTTATGGTTCGCCATCTTGATCTCCTTGCCGCCGTCAGCGGCGCGTTGGTGATCATGGCTCCCATGTTCGACAGTACCCATCGGAAGGTGAGATTTCCGAAAATGGGGTGACGTACGGGTATTGATCCCGTCAAAGACTGGTCCACAACCAGCCGGGTTCACCAGCTCCCTCACGTCACAGCGGTGGAGCATAGCTCCGGCGGAAGTTGGAGGTCCCGACCCCCAGCGCCTTTCGACGCCGCACTCATTAGCAATGAGGCCCGACACCCTGGCCAGTTCAACTTCCAGACAAGCACGACGGAGGAAGCCAGAGGTCCCGACCCTCAGCGCCTTGCAGCGCCCTTCAGTTTTCGAAACTGAGCCGGACCCCGCCCGGTTTGGCTTCCAAAGTTCAGACGGGCGGAATGGACGCCCAGACGTCGCCATCAAGCGAGCACACCTCGACGTTCGGCCCGCTGTCACGGACGAGGACCTGCATGCCCGCGACAGTGTCCAGCGCGGCGTGGAGGACGGCGGGGTCGACGAACGGCCCGCCCGGTGGCGATCCTAGGAGCGGTCCGGCGTCCAAGATAACGTTCCCAACATCGATGTTGGAAAGGCAAAATTGTCTGAGGACTCCGATAATGTGCACTTTCCCCATGCCGGAAGCACAGCACAAGGGTTCGACGAGCCCTTTATGGTAGTTTCAACGTATGGCATCGTACGTCGAGTCCTCGAGGGAGCCTGGCGCTAGCACGGACGTCATTCAGACGAGCGCCACTCTTTTCTCGGATATAACCCTTACGAATCCGATCCTCGAGTTCAACAAATACATCCCGGAGATCTACTCGCAGCTCGAGATTGACCAGAGCTTCGACATAACCCAGCTCGTCCTGCTGAGGATGACGCCGTTGAGCACCGGCCCAAACGCGGGCCCGGCGACGTACACGTTCTCCATCCAGTTCGTGAATAGAAGGGCCGCAGTGTCCCCGGTGGGTCGTTTCCTCGGGCAGCCCGGACCGACGGGCGTCATGGGTTTCATGGGCGTGTTCGGATATTCAGGATCCGTGGCCTCTCCGGCCCCCACGGGACCGTTCGGGTACATCGGGTTCCTCGGGCTCCGAGGACCACAGGGGCCGACGGGGCCCTTTGGAGGAGGACTCCAGGGACCAGCGGGACCAGCGGGACCGCAAGGGCCCGTGGGGCCGTTCGGTCCTGCAGGGGCTGCAGGTCCTGCAGGGGCTGCAGGGGCTGCAGGGACTACCGGACCTGCGGGACCGCAGGGTGTCACTGGCGGTTTTGGCCCTACGGGTTTGATCGGTCCTACAGGACCGATAGGTGCAACTGGCCCCGGGGCGGTGGCTCCGACGGACCCGTTCTACTCGTTCAGCACAGGGCTGGGCAACATCAACGCCACGTCGGCCGGAGTCTTTACGGCGGACATGACGGGGGTTCTGAATGGCGAGGTCTGGAGCGTTGACGTCTACATGTCCGTCCGTCCGTCGACGCCGGGCGACACAACGATCTCCTCGTGGAAGGTGTCTGGGATTTTCTATGGGACGGCCGGCCCTACCGCCAACCTCAGCGGAGTCGTTGTCTCCGCGTGGTTCGGGAACGGAGCCTCTTTGCTCACCACGGAGCCAACCCTCATCGCCTCCGGGTCGTCAGTCCAGCTCAAGTTCACCAATCCGGACTCGACCGTCCGGAGGGTCGGCTTTGAATACCGTATAGCCAGGCTGGTGTTCTGATGAGCTGGGCACAATGGCAGGACCCGCTTCTCATCCACTGGCCAGGCCCGCTCGGGACCAACCTGTGGACTGGCGTGGCTGGGATTGTCTACGACGGCCGGTACCTGTGGGTTACGGACGCCGGGTCTTCCGGAAGTAACTTTAGCGTAGGGCCGGAGACGAAGCTTGTCCGCATAGTCAACCCGGACACCGTCCCGCCCACCCTCATTACGTCTATTGACGTTTCAGCATACGCCCCGATCAACGCCATCCGGCAAGTCCGCTTATCCAGCGATGGTACGAAGGTCTTCTTATGTCTGAAACGGTGGGCCGGAGGCGCCCCCTTCAGCGGGCTGACCGCCACGATAACGGCGTCTGCGGGGACGGTGACCGTCTCCAACATATCACATTTCCTGTACACCGGGCTCGTCGGAGGGACTATAACCATCTCCGGCGCGGCCAGCGCTGTAAACAACGGGACGTTCAAGATCCTGTCAACGCCAGTGACGGGCAGCCCGGCATCCCTCACCATCCAGAACCCGGCGGGAGTCACGGACGCGAACGTAGGCGCCATTCACTGGACCGTGAACCAAATGCCGGGCTTGGTCCTCGTGTTGGACAAGGTTACGTTCGCTGTGCTCGGAGTCTGCCAGCTTACGAACGGGAATATCGGGACCCCGTCAGGTTATTACTCCATTGGGGCTCGAGACTGCGTGGAGGATGGGGCCGGTAATCTTTGGGTGACGAACTCAAGCCAGACGACGTCCAACATCGTCGAGAAGTTCGTCCTTTCCACGGTCCTGGCGAACGGGGTGACCCCAACCCTATCCGCGGCGACCGTGAACTGTGCAAGCCACGCCGAGGAGCTCTGCTTTGACGGCC
>Ga0315283_10000201_pt1 | contig 39334 bp, 46 predicted proteins | sample YL17G09_0_MG_FD_204541 | JGI IMG/M metagenome (GOLD analysis project Ga0315283, IMG submission 204541) | Sediment microbial communities from Yellowstone Lake, YNP, Wyoming, USA - YL17G09_0 | ecosystem: Environmental > Aquatic > Freshwater > Lake > Sediment | place: USA: Wyoming | collected...
TGAAGTTAAGTAATTATGACTCCCGAAAATATCGGGAGTTTTTTTGCTCGATAAGTATATTTATATTAAAATGAAAGTAAAGGAAGATATTAAATCTGTAAATCCGATTGTAACTGAACATTGGAAGTATAAATTTGAGAAGGCCATAACAATATTATTGAAAAGTGGGCACAATCCTAATGAATTGATTGAACAAATAAAAAAATTCTCCTCAAACATTGAAAATGAAAAAAATAATTAAAATAACAGAACAGCAACTTGGTACTGTAATTAAAAGATCTATTGAAGAAAAGGGGAGTATTATAGAGTTGGAGGAAAAAGATTATCCGTCATTTATGGCACATTGGGAGAACAAATTTGAAAAGTCTGTTGAAATTTTATTAAAAACAGGACACTCATCGGATGAATTAATTGAAAAAATAAAAATAATTGAAAGTAAAAACAGTAAACAAATATGAAAAGAATAGTAAAATTAACAGATTCCAAACTTAATAGTATTATTAAGAAAATTCTTAAAGAACAAGAGGATCAATACATGGGAACGGGCCCCGAACCAGAAGAAGTAACTGGTGCCCCTGAAGGAGAAGAAGGCGGTGAACCTAATTTCGAGGCTTTTTTAAGCGCAGCACAAGAATTAATGGGACAAGGGATTACAATTGGTAATTTAGTTGATAAACTTTGTGAATCCAAAGAAACCGAAGAACCTGAAGTTGAGCCAACTGAACCTGAAACCGAACAAGGAATTCCATCTGGTAATCAGTAGAAAATTATTATGAAAAAGAAAATCAAATTAACAGAATCTCAATTTGATGTCGTTCTCCGTTATAAAATATTAAACGAGTACGGAAAAAAGGGACGATGGAAGCCTGAATGGTATAAGGAAGATCAAATGCTTGCCATGTATAATTCTTTTTATGGAATACAAGAATTAGGAATGAACAAAGAGGAGGTTGCAAACAAAATTATTGGAAGTAGTGTTGATGCATTTAATCAACAATCATCTAATTTTGATTTTCTTGATGGCAGAGGTGGATTAGATAGAGAAAGTTATAAACAAGAAGCAGTATATAAAGAGTATAAGGATGTTCCAAAACAAGAATTTAAAAGAATATGTTTAGATATCATTCAAAAAAGGATTAAAAATCCTGATCCTGCCGCTGAAAGATATAAATTAGGTCAAGAAATTGGTTCTAAAAGAGATGAAATTCAAAAAGGTAGAGAAGAAGGACTTAAACTTGCTGGGGTTAGAGATCCAAAAAGAGCAAAATTAATAGGATCTAGACCCAAAAATATACCTATTGAAGATGAACCAAAACCATCAGAAAAGGAACAAATACAAAACTATCTTAAATCTATTCACGGTAGACTTCAAAATATTAATTCAAAAGCTGATGCAATTATGCTAGCTAATGATCTTGAATTTATAATAGATTATATAGATAACGAACTAATTGATAAAGACGCTGGAAGTATGGTTGCGGAAATTACAAATCTTTTTAAAAAAAGAATTATAATATAAAAATGTGCCCTGATGAAAATCAGTGTTTTTTATTTGAAATATTTTTTGTATATTATACTAAAAATTAAAACTATGGGAATTATATCTGAACAAATTTCGGGCGACACGATCAATGTTGCAATTAAATCATCAAACTTAAAATTTGCGTCTTATAACACAACTAGCAAGACACTAACAACTACTTTCAATAATGGAAGTATTTATGAGTATTATGATGTTCCTTGGATAATTTTTACCAAATTTAGAGCGGCAGAATCTCAGGGAAAATTTTTTAATACAGAAATAGGTAGAAACTATAAATACAAAAAGGTTAAATGACTGTTAGATCGTTAGTTGATGAGTTATCCGAAGATAGAGAACAAGATGAAAAGATAATAAAAACTTTTTATGCAAAGGATTCTTTATCTTCAGATATATTTAAAGAAACTGATGATACATATATAATGATACCATCTGTTCGAGATAAGCTATTAGAACTTTCTGATAATTTTATTGATTTTCTCGGCGTCGATTTCTTTACGCATGATGTTGTTCTGACTGGCTCATTAGCAAATTATAATTGGTCGGAATTCTCGGACATCGATTTACACATTATTATTGATTATGAAGACACAGGACATAATATTAATTTATTAAAAGAATTTTTTGATGCTAAAAGAGGCGTATGGAACGCATTACATGATATAAAAATCAAAAATTATGAAGTTGAAATTTATGTTCAAGATGTAAATGAAAAGCACATATCAAGTGGAGTATATTCTGTATTAAACAATGAATGGATCATTTTACCGCAAAAAGAAAAGAAAGAAATAGATGATCGTAAAATAATAGAAAAAGGAGAAGAGTACGCAAAGATAATTGATGATTTGATAGAGAAAAAAGAAAAGCGGGCCGATATCAGAACGGATGTGGATGATGTAAAAAAGAAAATAAAAAGATTCAGACAAAGTGGATTAGATGATGGTGGAGAATATTCGTATGAGAATTTAACATTTAAGTTACTCAGAAGAAACGGATATATCAAAAAATTGATTGATCTTAAAAAAGAAGTAACAGATACTAAATTATCAGTACATTAATCAATAAACAATATTTTTCAACTTATAGTAGTATTTATTGCTAAGAATAATTAATTATTAAACATATCAAAATGGGAGAGTTAAAACCAATAGGTAGCGAGAAATTAAACGCGGATGAAAAATTAAAGCGTATTCTCGAACTAACATATTATCAATCACCGTCTGATTCAAAGAAATTAAGTGTGATTGTTGAACAAACGGCAACGGGCGTTTATGGAATTGTTAAAGAAAAAGATGGCTATTATGTGAAAAGAGGACTTAATGAAAGCTCCTTAGATTATATTGGTGGTCTTTTTATGAAGAATAAAAATAAATTTTCATCGTATGGCGAAGCCTTTAAAAAAGCAGAATTTCTTGTTGAACAAGAAAAATTGCAGGAAGCTACAAAATATGTTTTGAAAACGCCTAAGCCACCAATACCTAAACCACAAGAAGAGGCACCAATGCCGATGCCGACAGATGAAGTGCCACCATCGCCAGCAGTAGGTGAAACACCCCCTCCTGCGCCTGATGAAGGATTACCACCATCACCAGAAGACGAAATGCCACCTGAAGGCCAAGAAGAAGATTTTAAAAAGGCAATACAAAAACTTTCTGGTAAGCTTCAAGAAAAATTAAATACATATAAAGAAAAACTTGAAAGCGAAGATTATACATATGTTATTAAAATGATATTATCTGCTGTTGATTTTGATAAGCTTGAACAATCTGGCGATTTAGATGATATTCTGGATGAATTTTTTCCTGAAGAAAATGAAAATGGCGAGCCAGGATCGGAAGACGCCCCAAGCGAAGTCGGCGATACCACTCCCCCAGCCGAAGATGAACTTGGCGAAACAGATGGAATAACAGCATTGGAAGAGTTAATTAATAACCCATTTGAAGATGAACCAGTAGTGGATGATAGTAATTATTATGACGATGAGGAAGATGAGCCATTAGATTTCGAAGATAAATCCGCAAGAAAATTTGCAGAAAAAGATATTGCAGGCGAGTATGTTGATGAGGATGAACCAGAAGGACTAACACCTAATACTGAAAAACCATCTGATGATGAATCTGACGAGGAGCTTGATGAACTATTGAGCGATATGGATATACAATCTTCTGTTCCTGAAGAAAATGAAATGGAAGAAGAACTTCCTGTTCCTGAACCTGGATCAGAAGTTTCTGCTCCTGAAAGCGCAGTAAAAGAACTTGATATTGATGAATTAAACAATATGGTTAGTTCTAGCGTTAAAGAAACATTAAGTAAATATTTTGAAGGATAATGTATCTTATATACATCAACGAGCTAGGAAAGGACTATAAAGGTCAGAGGCAATACGAGTTCATTTTTGGTAAAAGTAAAGACGAAGATGTAATAGAAGATAATTGGTACATGGTACCATCATCAACAAGAGCAACACCACCAGATATTAAATCAATAGATTTGGTGGGTTTATTAAAAAATTCAGATTTGGAACTTGATTTGGTTCAAAATTCTGATTATTTTGGAGTAATAGATGCAGTTGATGGCGTTGTGGCGCTAGGATGGGAAAAATTTAATATGGATGCTGAAGAAAGACCCGAAAGAGTATCTTTTCATTTTGGCGAAACTGTAGAGAGCGTAACCACAAAATTAATGACAAAGGGGCTTAGACTAATAAATGACGAAATAAAATACAAATTTTCATGAAAAGGCAAGACATAATATCAAAACTAATAAATGAGGGATTTACTCAGAAGACATTAGTTAATTTAAACGACAAACAACTTCATATGTTGGCCGAGAGAGTTCTTTCTGAACAATATGCCACTACGGGTGCTGCTACTCCGAGCGTTCTTAATATACCAAAAGAAAAAACGCAAGATATTTCATCCGCAAAAACAAGAAAACAAACTTTCGCAACTTATGAAGGTGAAGTAAAAGAAGAAGAAAAATTAGGCGTAGAAAAGAAAGAAAAAAGTGAAGACGAAAAAATTCTACAAAGAATTCATAGTAAAGCCGAATCGAAAATGAAAAAAGGTGAATGTATTAAAAGCGAGGTGGAATTACTTAAAAGAATGAAAAAGAATGTGCCCGAGAAATATACAAAATATATAGAAGTTAAAACAGGAAAAGTAAAAGTAAAAGAAAAAGAGCCGGAGCCAGTATCAGAAAGTAAAAAAGTAAACAAATGGGTTAATAAACTAGTGGAAAATAAATGTTTTACATCAAAGGGTGATATAATAAATTTAATTCAATCTAAATTAAACGAGCAATCAGAAACAGATGTGATGACTCCGCCAACAAAAAATAAAACAAATGCGAATTTTGATAGCGTATTATCATATGATAAATTAAAACAAATTGCAGGAAGAAATGAATTAATACCTGGCTTAAATGATTATATTAAATCTTTAGGATACGGAGAGCCAGAACCTGAAGTCGATGACTCTGATATAGATACAGGAGCAAAAGCAGGATATCAACCAGAAGTTCATCCAGGAAAACCTGATGTTAAACCTGACGTTGATCCTAATATTGATCCAGGTAAACCCGAACACGAAGAACCTTGGGATCCATATAATCCGGGTCCAGGCGTGGATCCGGGTCCAAAAGCTAAAACAAAATCTAACAATAGATAATATGAAATTCAACGATAAATCATTATCTAAGGCCATTAAAAGGAACCTAAGAGAAATGGCCATGGAAAAGCCGCAAGGTTTTAATCCGCATCCCGATATCGAAAGAAAACTTGCAGGAGGACAGACAACAATTCCAGGTTCATTAATGCCACAAGCTGGATGGAATGCTCCAAATACTAATTTCCAAGAATTATTATCATCAGAAAGATATAGAACTGTTATTCAGAAGATGCAAGAGTATTTGGGGGTGGACGCTCCACGATCAATAAATAATGAACAACAAATGTTTCCTCTTATTGGTATAATGGGAGCTGCTGTTCAAGAAATTGAAGATCTTGAGAGTAATCATAAAGAGGAATTAGAAGAACTTGCGGTCAAATTAGTTACAAAAGAATTAGGAGTACCCGAAGGTAAGATTATTTATAAACCGAATCTTGTCAGTCGTGGAGGGATTTCAACGGAGGATTTTGGAAGAAGTGTACCACAACAACAAAGACAACCACAACCACAACAAAGACAACCACAACAAAATCCAGAAGAACCAACAGAACAAATTACCCCCCAACAATTAGAAGCACAATTAGCTGAGAGATTGGGTAATTTTAATTTGGAGTTAGGGAAAAGAAGATTAATAAATACGATTCTTCAGGGAGCATCGAAAAGAGGACATTATATGTACCATATGATGGTTAATGAATTACAAAACATAACAGGTTCGGAAGAAATCGTTAATAAATACGGAATAGTAATGTCTATTAATGATGTTCTGTATTGGCAATTTGGTGATCAGTTAATGGGGAGATCAATGCAAGGTAATGATTTTATTGGCGGTAAAGAAAAAGTATTACGACCTGTGCCACAAACTCAACCACAAGAGCCACAGGAACCCCAATATCCTGAACAAGGGGATGATGAAGAACAAGGAGATGATGAAGAACAAGGCGGTGGCGATGAAGAACAAGGCGGTGGCGGTGATTGCCAGCCAGATGAAAAATTAGTAACAGTATGCGCTTGGGGAGTTAACTTTCCAATATTAGTTCATGAATTACTTAAAGGAACATATGAGGTACTTGGTATACACGGACAACCTTCAGAAGGATTTGCTGACGTTAAAGAAATAGAAGACACGTTAGATAACGAAATTTGGGATTTAAGATTGGGACCCGCAATTTGGGATAGAATGAGAAGCTTATTTCCGGATGATATTTTAATTGATGATAATCAAAAGCAGGTTCAGCTCTTCTTATTAACATCAATTTTTAGACTGCCAGCTCGAGAATTTTTGGTGTTTATGAAAGAAGTATTACAAAAATCTGAAGAAGGAAGAAGACTAATGGGTATTGTTCTTGCTGGCGCGCGTGATAATATGAGAAGACTTGAAGCTCATCAACAACAGAGTCAAGAATTAAACACAAATAGAGCAGATCAACTACAGCGTGAAGTTAAAGAAATTTCTAATGAAACACCTGATGAAAATTTACGTGACTTTTTGAAAGAATTGGGAATAGGAGGCATATCAAACGAACCAAATCCTAACACCCCCACAACCGAAAACCCAGCAAATGAACCAGAACCAGATCCAGATATCCCCACAACCGAAAACCCGGCAAAAGATATAGATAACGCAACATTAGCAGGAATGGGGCTTAATGCATTAAATGTAGAAATGAATAACGCAATTGATGAGGAAAATTGGGAATTAGTTCAGAAAATTCAAAGAATGATAGATCGTAAACAAGGTAATCAAAGGTAAGATTATTACATAATAAAATGAAAAGTGGTTTATAATGACCACTTTTTCTATATTTATAGGTATGACAGCTAAAATTGAACAACTTAAAGAATATGCTCGTATCATCAAAGATACTCCATATGCGTTGAGAACATATTTGCAAACATTTGATAATACACAATCAAGATTTGTACCTATGGATCCATTTCCAGATCAAATTCAATTGATAAATGATTATGAAAACTATAATGAAAATATAACAAGAAAATATCGTCAGGCGGGTGTTACAACAGTAACAGCAGCATGGATATCTAAACAATTACAAACTGCAAAGCCCGAAAAGCCCGAAAAAGTTCTTATTGTTGCGAATAAAAGAGATACAGCTATTGAAATGGCGAATAAAGTAAGGGGTTTTCTTGATCAATGGCCCGATTGGATTAATGTTGGGTATTCTCAGGCAAAAAATTCAGAAACTAGATTTAGATTAAATAATGGTTGTGAAGTAAAAGCTGTTGCAACATCCAAGGATGCTCTTCGTGGTTACACCCCAACAATTCTAATCTTTGATGAGGCGGCCTATATTGAAGCGGGTGAAGATTTCTGGGCAGCATCAATGGCTTCCCTTTCAACAGGTGGTAAGGTTATTATGATTTCAACGCCAAATGGATATGACCCGATATATTATGGTATATATGCTCAAGCTGTTAGAGGTGAAAATAACTTTCATATAACAGAATTAAAATGGTATAAAGATCCTCGTTATTCAAAAAATCTATCATGGATTAAAGTTACTGATATAGTTCATTATATGTTAAATAGGGAAGAATATAAAGATGATGAAATAACAATCCATGACGCGGATCCCGAAGATTATGAGAAACTAATTGAAGATGGATATAAACCATATTCTCCATGGTTTGAAAATATGGCAAAAAAATTAAAATACGACAAAAGACGTATTAGTCAAGAAATTGATGCCGATTTTCTCGGATCTGGCGACAATGTTATTCCTGCTGAATTAATTGCTAAAATTATAAAAGAACAATGTCGTGAACCCAAAGAAAAATATATGATGGGGCAAATGTGGCAATGGAAAGACCCAATTAAAGGTCATCGTTATATTATGGGCGTTGATGTGTCGAGAGGCGATAGTGAAGATTTTTCGGCTATTAATATAATAGATTTTGATGATAGGGAACAAGTTCTTGAATATATTGGAAAAATGCCGCCAGATGATTTAGCCGCAATTGCATATAGATGGGGAATGATTTATGAATGTTTTATTGTTGTCGATATAACTGGCGGGATGGGAATTGCAACTTCAAGAAAACTTCAAGAAATGAATTATAAAAATATGTTTATTGATGGGATCAATACACAGAATATATGGGAATATGACGCTAAGGCGATGGAAAAAATTCCTGGTATTAATTTCAATAATAAGCGAACACAAATTGTTGCGGCATTTGAAGAACAAGTAAGACATGGATTTATTATTAAGTCATTAAGATTAGCAAATGAGATGAATACATTTGTTTTTATTAATGGCAGACCCGACCATATGAAAGGAACTCACGACGATTCAATTATGGGTATTGCAATTGCTTTGTACGCTGGTGACATATGTTTTACTCAATTATTACGAAATGAATTACAAAATAAAGCAATGATGGAATCTTGGATGTTATCTGAAAGAACATATGAACCGAACAAATCGGCCTATTCTTATGGTCAAGCTTTTGATCCGTTTGGAGTTGTGGATGGTAATACTGGACGTCCTGTACCTAATCCATTATTCCAAAATAATACGATGACAGCAAGAAAAGAAATGTATCAACAATATTCGTGGTTATTCGGAAAACAAAAATAACCTTTCAAATTATAAAAAAATTCTTTATATTATAATCAATATTTATAGATATGGCAAAACAAGGATTAACAATTTTTCAGAAACTAACTAAAACATTTGGTTTTGCGGGACAATTAAGAACTCCACCTCAATTTGAATTTAAGAAAGAAGATATCCTGAAAACCGATAGTAGAGAAGATTTTGAAAAAGCTCGATTACAGGCACAACAGACACAATATATCGCAGACAAATGGTCAAAACTTGATATGTCGCTTTATAATCAATCTGTTTATTATGAACCTAACAGATTATCAGCGTATTATGATTTTGAGAGTATGGAATTTACTCCGGAAATTTCTGCGGCATTAGACATTTATGCTGAAGAATCAACAACCAAATCTGAAAAAGGACAAATTTTAACAATACATTCTGATTCAAAAAGAATTAAACATATATTAGATGACCTTTTTTACAACATCATGGATGTTAATACTAACCTACCTATGTGGACTAGAGGTATGTGTAAATACGGGGATGACTTTGTTTATTTAAAAATTGATGCAGAAAGGGGCGTTATTGGATGTCAACAGTTACCAAATATAGAAGTCGAAAGGCTTGAAGGAGCAAGACAATCTGTCCCAAATCAAAGCGATAGAGTTGGCAGTAGATTTCCAACAAGAGAATTAAGATTTACTTGGAAGAACAAAGATATGGAATTTCAAGCATGGGAAATTGCGCATTTCAGAATTTTAGGCGACGATAGAAAACTTCCATATGGCACTTCAATGTTAGATAAAATCAGAAGAATTTGGAAACAACTTCTATTGGCTGAAGATGCTATGTTAATTTATAGAACATCAAGAGCACCTGAAAGGAGAGTGTTTAAAATCTTTGTTGGTAATATGGATGATAAAGATATTGAAGCTTATGTACAAAAAATTGCAAATAAATTTAAAAGAGACCAAGTTGTTGATCAAAAGAACGGTAATGTCGATATGAGATATAATCAAATGGCGGTTGATCAGGACTATTTTATTCCAGTTCGTGATCCTGCACAACCTAGCCCAATTGAGACATTACCTGGTGCTCAAAATTTAGGAGAGATTGCCGATATCGAATATATTCAAAAGAAAATGTTGGCGGCTCTTCGTATTCCGAAAGCTTTCTTAGGATTTGAAGATGTTATTGGTAATGGTAAAGGTTTGGCATTATTGGATATTCGTTTTGCAAGAACTATTAATAGGATTCAAATGTCAATAATTCAAGAATTAAATAAAATTGCTTTAGTTCATTTATTTCTTCTAGGATTAGAGGATGAGTTAAATAATTTTACTTTATCTATGACAAATCCATCAGGTCAATCTGATTTATTGAGAATTGAACAATGGAAAGAAAAAATTACAATGTATAAGGATGCAACTTCAGACCAGTCACAAATGGGTATTCTTCCTGTTTCACACACATGGGCTAAGAAGAATATTTTAGGTATGAGTGATAACGAAATTATTCTTGATTTACAACAACAAAGAATAGAAAGAGCAATGGGATTTGAATTAACGAACACTCAAAATATTATCAGGCGTTCTGGAATATTTGACGATGTCGATAAAAAATATGGTATTCCTGAAGAAGAAAGAAAGAAAATAGAAACGGCGATGGCTGCGGCTGGCGGACAACAGCAAGAACCTGGTGGCGCTGGAGGTGGTGGCGGTGGCGGAGGAATGACAATGCCATCTGAAGCAAGTGCTAGTCCAATGAGCGCAGGACAACCCGCTCCAACAGGAGCAGAGCCAGGCGCCCCATTATCTGAAATTCATTCAAAAAAAGAAAAAATCCTATCTATGTTAAATGAAGATACTAAATTACCTGATTTATTTAATACGGAAAAGGCTCAGAAGAATATTTATGAAATGGAAAAAGCAATAAAAGATATTTTAAATCAATAAACATGAATAAATTTGGAACAGTAAAAAGTAAGGTTTTACAAAAAATTACCGATGCGTATATTAACGGTAAAAAAGACGAAGTTAAAAATACTCTTAGATTAATGAAAGAGAGTAAAGAATTTTTAAATCTATATTTGTTCTATGAAGAAGTAGAAAATAAAAATGTGGAAGATAAGGAACATGCCGAATTATTTGTTGAAGAAATTGCCCCAATACTAAAGAAACAGATGGCTAAAGTTTCATCATTCTGCAAATCATTAGATAAAAAGCTTGGCGATGTAAATGTTACCGAAAATGAATTATATTCAAATCTTGATGTACTTTCTGAAAGTGACACTTTAAAGAATGTTGATAAAAAAATTAAAGCAAAGAAAAAATTGGTGGAACATTTATTGGTTAAAAAAGAAATATCTGAGCCAACATCAACTAAAATTATTGAGAATACAACTCTTTTAAATACTGTCTTATCAAACAATTTTAATGTTCTTTATAGTAATACCTTAAATGAGGAAGAGAAAAAAGAATTAGCTGAAATATTATCCATATCAGATAAAGATTTAAATGATAATTTTAAAACTTTACAAGAAGAGGTAACAGAGAAAATGAATAACCTGATTAAGGAAGAAAAAAAACCTGAATTAATAGAAAAATTGAGTTCTGCTAATTACGAGGCGGGACAAATGAAGCCATCGAAATTTAATTACTACAAACTATTACAATTGAAAAACGGGATTTAATCCCGTTTTTTTTTGGAATATAAAATTTTTTTCCTTATATTTTATTATTATTCACCATAAATTAGAAAATATGAGAAAAATTAATGAAAACTGGAAAATTTATAACCTTGGGTTATTATGGCAATGTAAAGATTGGATATGGAACTGTCGATTATAAGAAATTAAAAACAATTTACATAAAATTAAATTCGTGGGTATCTCCCGAAAATGATAATGACGAATTTAATACTATACTCTCCAAGACAAAACGAAAAATCAAATTACGAATATATAACCTAAAATCTGACCATTTCAAAAAAGAATCAATCGTTGATTTAGATGTTAGAACTAAAGGAATTAGATTAGGAAAAAAATCCTTTCTGAATTTAGAAATCACATTATTTACACAAAAATTTTTTGATATTCGATCAAAAGAATTAAAATTACTAATCAGTAAATTAACTGAAGATATTATTGATTTTGATTTAGAAGATAAAATCTTATTTAATTTTCATAGAAATAAAAAATAACTTCTAATATTGATGTATTTATAGTGAAAGCTATAGATGAAGGTATTAAAAGATGGTAGACAATTACTCATAGAATATGACGCTGGTCATATTTCCCCTGAAGATAACAAACAAGTAATTTCTGAAATGAAGGATATGGACTTTTCACAAGACCTTATTCTTTATGCTGTACTACAAAAATACGGTATTCCCAATAAAAATGGTAGAATATATCCCGAACAAGTTTTAAGAAGAGAAAACGAAAAATATCAATTAATTATCAAAAATGGCGGAGCATTAAGTGAACTTAATCACCCAACATCTTCACTTATTGATCTAGATAGGGTTTCTCACTCAATTCTTGAGACATGGTGGGAAGGTAATGTCTTAGTTGGTAAAATCAAATTATTTACATCTCCAGGTTGGAAGAAAGCCGGGATTATTAGTTGTAAAGGCGACCAAGCAGCAATGCTATTAATGAATGGCGCAACATTAGGTATTTCGTCTCGTGGTGTGGGTTCATTAAAAAATGAAAAAGGACAAAATGTTGTACAAGATGATTTTGAACTTGTGTGTTTTGATTTAGTATCGTCACCGTCTACACCTGGTGCATATGTATTTACGGATTTAGATGATAGAACAAAATATGAAGAAGTCGTTCCAGAAGAGGCACATGAAGAAAATAGAATTAAATCTCTTATGGGTAGATTAGACAATTTTATGACGAAATAAGAATTTTTTAGCGTTTAAAGTACATAAAGATAAACTTTTAATAATTTCATAATATTTATAAAAACAAATAAAGAAACAAAATGGCTCAAAAAGGTATTTTAGAACAAGCATTACTTCAGGTTGAGAAACTTGAAGAGGCAGTAAAAGCAAACGCAAAGGGTATACTTGCTTCCACGATGAAACAAGAACTAAATGATTTGCTAAAAGAACAAGAGGACAAAGATCCTGAAGAAGAAGAAAAAGATGTGACGGATGCTCCCGTAGATGATGAAACTTCGATAAGTGATGAACCGACCGCTGACGATGAGGCTCCCGAAGGAGAAGAATTACCAGCAGTAGACGATGAGTCTGGCGAAGAAGAACCAGAAATGGAACTTCCAGCTGAAGACGAAGATTCGGAAGATGTTCTTGACATGACTGGCGCTTCAGAAGAAGAAGTTTTGAAAGTTTTCAAAGCTATGAAACCTGAAGATGGCATCGTTGTTAAGAGAGAGGGTAATAGTGTTTCCTTCGAAGATGATGGAAATGAATACATTATTAAACTCAATGATGAAGCAGGTGAAACACCAGGAGAAGAAGAAGCAGAACATTCAGGAGAAAATCCTGATGAACTTCCTGACGAACTTCCTGATGAACTTGCTGAACAAACTGAGCCTACCGGAAATGAAGAAATCGTTTACGAGATCGAACTTGAGGACGAGGACGAAGAATCTAAAGAATTCCAAGCTAATGAGAGTGAAAACGCTCCATTCGAAGAAAAGCCCAAAAAGGGCGCAAAGAAAATGGAAGCAAAAGAAAGCGTTACCGTTCATAAGAGTCACACTCCAAAAGACGGACAACCTTTTGATAAATCTTCACCTCAAACAGGCGTTAAAAAGTTACAAGCCAATGAAGAATCTTTCGTTGGTGACGCTAAAAGACCTGGAACAGCACCAAAAGGTACTGATAATCCAGAAACAAAAGAACCTGGAAGAGGCCAAGTAAAAACAACGGATGGCCGTCCTGGAACTGGAGTTAAAAGCATGGATACCCCTAAAAAGTTTGACGATCTTGGTAAAGGTACTGCTAAAACAAGTACCAGACCAACACCAGTTAAAGGAATGGGTAAACCTGTAACTAAAGAACCTAAAGAACAGGCAGAATGTGCAGAATGTGGCGACAAGAAAATCGAAGCAACTGAAGGTTCGAGAACAAAAGCAGATGCGTTTGGGAAAAGAGCAGAAGAATCAAGAACTGGATTACCAAGTAAAAAAGTTCACTACGCTGGATCAACAACCATACATACACCCGCTGAACTTCGTGAAGAAGTTAATGTTCTTAGAAATCAAAATGGTGAATACAGAAAAGCTTTGGTTCTTTTCAAAGACAAGCTTAATGAAGTTGCCGTTTTCAACGCAAGTTTAGCTTATGCAACTCGTCTATTTACAGAACATTCCACAACAAAACAAGAGAAACTGGACATTTTAAAAAGATTTGATACTGTTTCTACTATAACTGAATCAAAAAATCTTTATACATCTATCAAAGGCGAACTGGAAAATAAAAAACCAATTTCCGAAGCTGCGGTAGAAAAAATTGCATCAACACCTGCGTCTTCAGCTACTGAGATGTTATCAGAGTCAAAAGCTTATGAGAATCCTCAGTTTAAGAGAATGAAAGAATTGATGCGAAAAATAAAATAATAATAAAATAAAAAATTAAAACCAATATTAAAAAATGGGAGCATTATTAGAATCAGGTATGGTTGGTAACATAGGTCTAAAACACCTTCGTGTTATCAAAGAAGATACCATCAAAAAATGGGATGACCTTGGTTTCCTTGAGGGACTAGAAGGCCATCAAAAAGATAACATCGCACAGTTATATGAAAACCAGGCGAGTTATTTAATAAACGAAGCGGCTGTTTCCGATTCATCAGGTTCTTTTGAAACTGTTGTATTCCCGATCATCCGCCGTGTTTTCTCTAAACTTTTAGCCAATGACATCGTAAGTGTACAGGCTATGAACTTACCTATCGGTAAACTTTTCTTCTTCGTTCCTAAAATTCAGGAAAGAAATAGTGGAAGTCATTACGCACCTTATGGATGGCCTGGCACAAATGCACAGACAGATGGTTATCCAACTACAGCCGTTAATCTTTATGACCGTTTCTATGAAAATGATAACGGTACTGGTAACTCACCTGATACAGGACTTTTCGATTATTCAAAAGGAAAATATGTTACATCAGGTGTTACTGCAAGTACAGTCGTTCAGTTCTTGAACGGAAGTGTAGAAGAAGAAGCAGTAAACTCATTCATCTACACAGGATCATCATATAGTGAAGTTATTGTTAAATTCACTGGATTTGCAACTGATGGACAGGGTAAATTGATTGGAGCCTATGGTAACATTATGGATACAGAAGATTTCTTGGCATCAGCTATCGTTACAATGAGTGGCGTTTCTAAGAACTTCCATATTGTAACACAGAAATACGGAAAAGGTATTGTTGAATATGGTAAGAAATCTACTTCAACATCTCACCCTCTTGGACAATATCAGGATATTTGCGACGAAGCAGGAGCAATGTACATTGCCGTTGATGTGGATAGTTATTCAGCAACAGGCGGATTTACTGGAAAAACTGGTGGAGTTGGAATGTTTGGAGCAGCCAATTTCCAACTGATATACAGAACTTATGACACTCTTGAATTCGAAGAAGAAATCGGTGAAGTATCATTTGACTTGTCAAGTGTTACCGTATCGGTTACTGAAAGAAAATTGAGAGCCGCATGGTCACCTGAACTTGCACAGGACGTTAGCGCATTCCACAACATCGATGCTGAAGCTGAGTTAACAGCTCTTCTTTCAGAACAAATCGCTGCTGAGGTTGACCGTGAAATCCTTCGTGACTTGAGAAAAGGCGCCGCTTGGAAAGCCCGTTGGGACTATAACGAGTGGAGATATGGTAACGCTGGCGCATCATTCGCTGGTTACACACAGAAAGACTGGAACCAGACTTTGGTAACAAAGATCAACCAGCTTTCAGCACAGATACATAAAACAACCCTAAGAGGTGGAGCTAACTGGATCGTCCTTTCTTCAGAACTTTCTGCAGTATTCGATGACCTTGAGTATTTCCATGTATCAAATGCAGCACCTGAACAAGATCAGTATAACATGGGTATCGAAAAAATCGGAACTCTTGGTGGTCGTTATCAGGTATATCGCGATCCTTACTTCCCACCTAACAAACTGTTAATTGGGCATAAAGGAAAATCATTATTGGATGCTGGATATGTATATGCACCGTATGTGCCTCTACAGTTAACACCAACAATGTATAATCCGTTTAACTTCACACCTGTAAAAGGAATAATGACACGTTATGCCAAGAAGATGGTGAATAACAGATACTTCGGGGTTATTGACGTTAAAGGTATTCAGGTATTTGATCTTAATACATTAAGATAGTATTATCTTGATGACATAGAAAAAGGGACGATTTATTGTCCCTTTTTTATTTTATTAAAATTATTTCATATTTCAAATTTCCTGTATCCCATATTCTGTCAAATCCATTTTCACTCATAATTTGAAGTTCTGTTTTATTTGCGTCATATCCCAATTTTATCAAAATATCTTTTCTATAATTAAATCTATGTTCTTTTTTTTCATATCTTCTAGTATAATAATAGTTTGGCTTCGTTTCAGAGATAAATTTAAATCCTTTTATTGTTGTGTAGAAGCAATGTTCGGGAGATGGCGACCAATTTCTGTCGGCATATGTAATTATCTTTTCGGGACTATATATATTAATAAAATACTGTAATAATTTACTAAAACCGCCAACAACATTTAAAGATGAAAATCGATATAATTCAAATGTGTTGTTTTCTTTCTTTTTATTACCAAGAGACGATCTCAATTTACCAAATGTCATGACGGCGACATTTTTATTTTCATATTGTAATCCAATCATAATTGTTGATTTATCGTTTCCTTGTAAATGGTGTTTGTTTAAAAAATCTTTCTTTTCTTCTTTGGTCAAATTAATAATTTGACATTTTCTAGCATAAATTTTGTCACTATTCTTATTTAATAAATTTAGTAGTCTATTTTTTATTATTTCTTTTTTTGTTAACCATTCGTCAGAAAATATATGAATTAGTCTTATTCCGTGTTCAAGGCATTTTTTTGTCTTGTCTAAATGATAATGTTTGTTTTTTCCATTTTTTTCGGAGTGCCAGTATAATCCGTTGTATTCAATAGCAATGTTGTGTTGGGGTAAATAAATATCCAATTCGGTTCCATTTAGTACTTTCTGTGTACAGACATCAATTTCAATGCCATGTAAAGTTAAGAACTCTTCTATTTCAATTTGCCCCTTACTACGAAAATTTATTGATGGATTATGTGATTTAATATTATCTATAAATTTTTGTTTGCTGGATATGGAAACTATAGAATCTTTCCCGTATAATAATCTATATTTATCGGACGAAATATTATGTAGTTTAAGATGTGTATTTGATATTACTTTAAAAGTTTCTCCACATAACTGACAAATAACGGAATTTTCTTTCTTATCGTTAAAATATCTTTTGGTCTGTTCTTGTGATATTAACTTATTGAAAAGATATTCATATTTTTGATGTTTTTTTATGAAATCACTTATGTTAATTTTATGATCGTTTGTTAAATGTTTAGTCAATGCTCCTGTTTTATTTTTAGTGTCGGTTGTACTCCAATTACATTCCGGACATTTTAACTCGTCTTTTATTATTGAATCAATTATATCAAAATATTGAAAATGCCAAAATGTACCATTTGCTGATTTGAACATTGATCTTTTGAATTTAGATGGAATTTCAACTTCGGGGAAGCATTTTTTAATATGAATAATTATGGTTCCGCTCTTATTCTCTATGTCATTAAAAATTTTACCACATTTTTTACATTTCAAATTTTTATTCTCTATATTAATTTTTAATGGAACAGTTTGTAAATATTTCTGTTGTCCTCCTTTTTTTTTGATCTCGATGTTATTATTCTCTAATATTTGTTTTACTTTTAATTTACCAATTTTAAATTTTTTCCCCAATCGCTCTATCGAAATATCCGTGTTTTGATATTCTTGAATTAATAATTTTTCCATAATATTTGTATTGTTAATGTCTTAAAAATACAATTATACCACAAAAAGGGGTAAAATCAAAATTTTTTAATGTTTTTTATTTTAAAATTTACTTTTTTTATTTGTTCTTTACTAATGATAGATTTTATGGTATATTTATTGATATAAGAAATAATAACTAAAATTAAAAACAATGTTACAAAGATTCTTAAATTTTATTCTTTCTAACCCTGCACTTATCCCTCTATATGTTTTTGTTGCATTTATGCTTGGACTTTTACTTTGGGAATTTGTAAAACTTGTTATATTTGTAATTAGAAACACTGGCGACAATAAAAAACCAAACGATAAGCGCATAGATAAAGGATTCCACTAGGATTTTGTATTCTTCAAGTTTTTTCGTATATTTACCACATGAAAAAGTTTATATACTTGGATCTTGATGGCGTTTTAAGTTTAGGAAGCGAAATACATCCCAAGCTTACCGAATGGGGATATGTACATAGATTTAACGCAAAAGCCGTACAAATGTTTAATGAAGTATTAGAAGTAACCAATGCGGATATTATTATATCAAGTGATTGGAAGCAACATTATTCATTAGAAAGTCTTCAAGGAATATTTAAATGGCAAAAGGTCATAAAAGTCCCAATAGATATAACACCTTCTCTTAAATTTACATCCATGCAATTACTGGAAGAAAATCGTGCTAAGGAGATATTAGAGCATGTTGATAAATTTAAGCCCGGATTTTGGGTTGCTATTGATGACTTGGATTTAAGGACTTGGATTAATGATAAACATTTTGTTTTATGCCCAAGATTTATGGAAGGAATAAAACAAACAGGAAAAATGAATGAAATTATTAATAAACTCACAGTATAATGGAATGGATTAAATATTTTTTAGAAATTGCGGAACAAGTTAAGGCCAAATCAAAAGACCAGTCTACCCAGATAGGCGCAGTTATCGTTGGTAAGGATAAAGAGATACGTTCTACGGGTTATAATTCTTTTCCAAGGGGATTAGATGACAATAAACCTGAGCGTCAGGAAAGACCTGTAAAATACTTCTATTTCGAACACGCAGAGCGCAACGCAATTTATAATGCGGCTAGAGTTGGTACTCCAATTGATGGATCTGAAATTTATTTAACTTCTGGACCCCCGTGTTCCGATTGTGCAAGAGCAATTATCAATTCTGGAATTAAAAAAGTTTATTGTAAATCAGTGTGTACGACCAAAAACAAGGAAAAATGGGTAGAGTCACAGTCTATTGCATTGGAAATGTTAAAAGAATGTGGCGTTGAAGTTATTTTTTATTCTTAAATGAAAGTATTTATCGATATACTTTACATTTAAATGAGCCGTATAAGCCTTCTTGAAAGATACAATGAAAAATTAAATGTTGTTGAAGAAATTCATCCTGAAGAGGCTCGCAATGATGCAAACGCCTTAAGAACACTTATTAAGGGTAAAAGAGATGTTGCCCTCATCGATTTAAATAAACAACACATTAAAAAATTAGAAAAGTATAAACTTGGCGCCATACCCATAAGAATGACATCGCAAAATACTATGATGTCTATTGTTTATCGCGACGAAAAAAAGGCTAATAGATTATATGAAATTGCTAAAAGTAAAGGAGGATATTTAAACGATAAAAATCCAAATGAAGCACATGAAATTGGAAAACTATTGGGGTATAGCGAGCAAAGTATAAATGAATATGTTCAAAGAAAATACGGATCAAAAACGCCAGTTAGAATCGACACTGCAGATGATTATAATGATTTGGATGAACAACAAGAATCCAATGGTCTAAACAAAAAAATGATGGGCATTGCTAAAGACGCAAAAGGAAATAAAGTTAAAATTTTTGCGGTAAATGGAAGTTATGTAAAAGGAAAACTGAAATTTATGGCGTTTGTCGAAGGCGGTCATCATTATGTTGATAGTTATCCTGAATATAAAAAATACATACCAGAAGACGAAATTTGGGTTGATAATGTGTTTCTTAATAAACCAAATGATTTTCGAGCCATTGTGGGACACGAATGGTTGGAGCGAAATTTAATGAAGTATAATGGATGGAGTTATGAAAAAGCTCACGAATACTCAAATAAAAAAGAAATGAAAGTTCGTGAAGGTAGTCAAAAACAAATTGCAAAAGAGAAATTACAAGAAAACAAACAATATAAACAAATTATAAGTTTAATGAATAGATTAAAAATCTTTTATTTTATATTTCTTCTTTGAAATTTCCTTTGAGATTTCCAATTTCTTTCCCTTACTCTATTTGGCTTACATTTACGATGTTTATATTTTGAACAATGATCATTCATTGGGCATATAGAACATCCATCACAATATGGATCATCATCAACTGTTCTAAGGATTTTATATTCCCGACGATTTGTGGTTGTTTTTAATAATTGATATCTTTTCATAGGTTATTAGGTAATTAAACCTAATAACCATCTAATACCTGAACTGATGAAAGAATTATTGCTTCATCAACACGGCAGCACATTTTAGTAAATTCTGCTTCTTCTTTTATTGAAAGATCAAACCACTCTCCAATCATTTTACCATAAGAATAATATCTATGTAGTGCTTTTTCAATTTTATTTGCGTTTTCTGATCGATATGATGTGATTAATTCTAATGGATCGGAATTTCCGGTTTGAAGCTGACGAATTCTTTTTTCTGGATTTTTAGCGATTCCAATTTTATATCTACCGTCATTACCCCGTATCAAATAAACAGATTTCATTTATTAAAAATAAACCAATTTTTTGATTATGTAAATATTAGTTGACGTGAAATATTTTTAACAAGGGCCATAATTGTATATTATAGATATGTTGTTCGTACTTCCGTTGGTATTACTATATTCGTAATTACCATCAGTTGTATGATCTTCTCCGTCAATATTAATACATTCTCCAGTAGATACTGAACTAAGACCAACAGTAATTGTAATACCTGTGAGCCCTTTAGTTGTAAATCCAGATTTTGTTTGACCTGGATCAACTGGGAATGATACACCCGAAACTTCAACACTATCTACTGTTACTCCTGTTATACTATATGTTCCACTATTATTCCATATAGTTACATTAGGTAGGATACTTGTTGATGGAGTTATTGATGGTGTTCTTGTTGGTGTCAGACTTGGTGTTTTTGATATTGATAATGATGGCGTTGACGATATTGATAAACTTGGTGTTATGGTTGCGGATATTGATAAACTTGGTGTTGGAGTTGCTGATATTGATAAGCTAGGCGTTGTTGTTGGTGTTAGAGATGGCGTTGCTGATATTGATAAAGATGGCGTTTTCGATATCGATAAACTAGGCGTAATTGACGGAGTTCTTGATATTGATAAACTTGGCGTTGCTGATATTGATAAACTAGGCGTTCTTGATGGTGTTCTCGTTGCAGATATTGATAAACTTGGTGTTGCTGATATCGATAAACTAGGCGTATTTGGTGGCGTTCTTGATGGTGATGGTGTTGGTAACCAATCGATGATATATCTATCATATGTTGAATCGGTGATTGTTTGTACAGTAAATCCAGTTGTAATTAGTGATTGCACTACAAGAGGATTTATCCTTTGATCATTTATATTCATTGTAATGGAATAATATCCACTATTTGCTGCGGTAATAATTAAGCTTTCTATGAAAGTTAACCCCGATATTATTCCATATGTTAGCGTTCTAGCATTATCTGGTGTAATCATTTTTAGTTTTTTATATAAATATCAATAATTTTAGATTTCCGAAATAATTTCAAATTTTATTTCATCTTTATAATATATATCTTCAGAATTTACTTTAGATCTAATTTCGATCCAATATTCACGAGGTATCATATAAGAAGTATCTAACATAAATGAATTTTCATTTGTTCTGTCTAATCTTGTCCATTCCCATACATTTACCTGTGTTCTTCCTTCTTTAACATAAATTCGATAATATGCTTCGTCGAGTAATATTGATTTTATTTCATTTATTGATCTGAAAATTACAACTATTTTTCTTAGACTTCCTCTTTTAATTTTTTCATTTAAAGAAACACCATAAAATTGTACAGCATATTTGTTTACATCAGTTAGATTTGCTCCGATATCAAAAAAATCGGTGAATTGTTTTGGAATAAATTTTTGTGTAATACAATCAATTGGTGTACCATTTATTACAAGATTACACCATCTATCATAGTAAAATCTTTTACCATCGCAAAGATATCCAGATAATCCAAATGTTACTTTATATACGCCCCTTTTCACATGCGTCGTTGTAAGTCCCGATAAAATTACGGTTGTGGCATCATAACTTAAAATATCAACTGTCGGATTTTGATCTAGATTATATGGCTGTCCCATATAATTTACATATAGATAAAGATTTCGATCTGATTCTATGAAAAAATTTTCTCTATTGTCATCAATTCGATCATCAAAAACTGTTTCAAGATATGGTTCCCAAAATGTTTGCGTATATTTTGTGAAGAATGAAACAGACTGATCAGTTTCTAGCGTTGTAATGAGTTCATATGGAGTACTAAAAGCAAGTCCAAGTCCATAATTTTGTGTTGATCCCGTTAAAATATCATTAATATGTGAAGTAATATCTACATCTATATTCTCATTACCATTATCAAAATGAATTGTTGCCAATGTTGTTGGTGTACCACTATATATACCTTCTTCTGTCCACCCGCTTATTGATGTTCTATAAAACCAGTTGCTCGGTCTTACATCCCAGGTAAGATTACCTGTTGTATAATCATAGACATATTCATAATCAAAGCCAACGCCCTCATCCCATTCTTCAGGTATAACAAATAAAATTAAATCAAATGCTACTGCTCTTTCTCTTCCTGTACTTCTTTCTTTACCTAAAAGAGATTCATCGCCAAAAATTGTGTTGGTTAGATGAAGATTGTGTCTGGTATTTGTATCAAGAACTAAATCGCCATTGGTTAATTTGGCTTGTATGTCTGTTAAATCCACTTGAAAGATGAATTTTGAAAATCCGGATCCATAAAATATTTCAGTATTAGGATTCTTAGCTGTATTAGTGGTTAAATCTTTAAGAATCGTATTATTTTTGACGAAGTATGAACGGTAGTATGACATAAGTTTTTATTATAAATATCCAATTAGTTAATACGAATTGAGTTGTTTAGTAAATCATTTCTTAATGAATTTGCCAATTCCACTAATACTTCCCAGTTTTTATCCGTTTTTACTAGTGGTTCGTTTATGTTATGAATATGACTATTAAATAATTGAACTATTGCAATTAGAAAATTATATAATGTTTCGCCTCTAACCATTGGTTGGGTATTTGGATCAATTTGCGCAATATAATCATCTTGAGTTAATTCATATTCGTCCAATTCATTAAAATTTATTGCTTTTATATTTGAACCAATATTTGGACTTGTACTTGTTAAGTATATTTTGTCTGCACTTAAATCGGCAAATGATTGTTCTCCAGAATTTTTAATCTCTTTTCCAATAATGCTTATTTTTTTACTTGGAATTATTGGCGGATTGGCGCTTTGTCTTGAAAAAATTAACCCATTTCCGTTGGTTCTATTTCGTAGTTGTATTTTACTTAAAAATGTTGATTTATTTGTTATTTCTGTTTCATTTACTCCTTTTGCAAGTCTAAAATTTGTTGATGGTCTAAAATAAAATGGATGTATGTCTTCTCTTGGGTATGTGTGGTCCAGTGCTGTTAAATCCCCATTATCTATTAAATACAATAATTCTCTAAGTTCAATATATGCAGAATTAATTGTGCCATCTAACGGCTTTATAAATGTTGCATCTGTCCATGTCATTCCTGTGTTAATTAGATATACTTGTAATATGTCTGTAGTTGAAAAAAGAGTATTTTCTCCGAATGTGTTTGTGCTAAATTGTGTTCCTTTGGTTGCCATTACTTTATAGGCATATAATCTTAATTCGGTTGGGGTTGTTAAATTATTAATTTCATATTCAATTACATATTTTAGAAGACTTGAGGCAACTTGTGATGTATCAATTTCTTCTGTGACTGCCATGAATGTTGTGGGAAATTTTTTCAAATTTAATTTACCCATTTTTTTTGCCATTACAGGAAAATCAAGTAAAGTTTTCCTATTTTTTCCTTCTTTACTAAGTAACATTCCTCCTCTTAATTGTACTCCATTTTCAGTGAAAATAAGATCAGATCCATAATTACCACGAAATCCTGTATCTCGTTCATTAATAATTGTTCCGCGCGTTGTGGGAGTATTGAAGGAACCGTCTTTATTTCGAATGTCTTTTACTCCTTTTACAATTACTCCACCGTATGTTGTGTCTCTGTGTTGCGCAGCAAATGTTTGGTTTTGTGTATCGTGTGGCGATGAATACGGCCCACTCATATATTCTACATTTTGTGTCGATTTATCGGTATCATATTGAATTAATTTTACACCTTGTTGGATTTGAGGAATAATATTAACATGAAGTGGTAAAAATGGTAGTGCAATAAATGGATCCATTTCGTTCCATTCTTCGTATTTTACTCCTCTTTCAATTTCGCTAGTATACATACCATAGGGACGATACCTAATTCGACCAATACCTTTAGGATCTATATTATTAACACAAATACCAATATCAATTATTTTCATTTCTTTAATCTATTTCCTATTTCGGTATTTATAATTTCATATGAAGACTCAACGGCATCCAAATGCCTTGTTAAATCAATTATTAATTCCCTTGTTTTATCGAATTCGATAATTAATATATCTCTAGCTTCAATCAAGTCTTTATTTGGCTTGTCTTTGGCATTTTTTACAATTTCATTTATTTTTTCTATATCCATAACTATCTTAATTTTCCGTAACCAGAAACCATACCTGGTGGTATTATTGCTGCTCCTGGTCCAGCAGGTATTACTGCTTGTTTTAATGAAATCTGTACAAAAGAATTTGTATCGATTTCTTCAGAATATCCATCAATAATGCCTTTTACTAATAATGGTAATTTATTTTCAGTACCATATATTGGGCCCATATTAATACCTGATGTTTGTATTTTTTCAACTGCGTTCATATATGCTCGGTCAGCACTATATCCTGGCAAATATTCAGAAAGCATCATTAGCATTCCTGGAACTGGTATTCTTACTGATTTATTGAGCGCGGCGGTAATTGTTTGCATAATCATTCCAAATATTTCACTACAACTTCCAATATTTGTACTAAGTGCTTTTCGTATTATATTAATTAATACCTGAATTATGTATCTTATTCTTTTAAGTTGATTTGCTAAAATTCTGGCTGCGGTTCTTCTAGTAAAGGATAAGATATCTCCTTTTAGTAATAACCAAAATTCTTTAATAAAATTCCAGAATGTTGTTCTAATAAAATTATAGTATAAATTAGATAGTGTTTTCATTAAATCTTTAACATCTAAAGACCCACCTTTAATGATCTTATAAGATACGACTGCAGGAAAAAACATTTTTGGAGACAATAAACTTGCAACTAATGCCTTTGGTATTTTTAAAATAAATGATGTGAACAACGATAATTGAAATCCCTCTAGGGCTACGCCGCTTTCGGATGTTTCGTAAGCATCACTTGCTGCCTTATTTATCGTATTTATCACATTCTCATCTAAAGGTTTTTTATCTAAAAGGTATGCGAAATCTTCTGGATAATTTGAGTTAAGTTCAGTTTCGAAATTATTACAATCTCTATATTTAAGAACTCGTCTATCATATGCATCCTCATCATCTAAATCAATACCTTCAATGTCATCAAAATCAAAATAATTTCTAATGTCTGTTTCATCTTCTGTTATCTCGGTATCTGTAGTGTTTAATAATGGCTTTTCATTTGCTTTATTTCCACATATTGAAAATAATTTTGTAAGAAGCCTATTTGCGTTTTTCATTCCAATTTTAAATGTGGTGGGTTCGGCGCCGTCTCCCCCCAATAACATTTGCATTGATGTTTTAAGTATATGTTCTATATCGGGATATTCAATCGAATTATAATAATCGTCCAAGAAGTCTCCTATTCTTGCTGATTCAGGTAAATTTTCAACAAGATATTTCTGTTGTCCTGAATCCCATGATAATTCGAATAAACTTTTAAAAAAATACGGATTTGGAGAATCAAATGTGTCGTACAGGTCACGATTAAATTTTATCCCTCCATTAATATTGGGTGTTGGGGATTCGTACATGAGTTGACCCGTTACTGTTGTTGGATCCACTTTTAACATGCTAAGAAAATCAAATTCTTTTGGAGATATACTAATTGAATTTGTGCCTAGTGTTGTGGTTGGATTGCAAACGCTTCCAAAAAGCGTTTTCTTTACTTCGGCATTTATGTTCTTGTTACTTGATTTCAAGGCTTTTTCTGCTGCCATTTTTGCATATTTGAAGATTTTTGATTTTTCTACATTCTTTGTTTTTGGATTTACCGGATCTTCTTTTTCATCACCTAAAAAAGCATTAGCCAGATTCATTAGTTCCTCAAAAATGTCTTTTTTGTTTTGTGTTTTACCTTTTATTTTTGATGTGAAATCAGTAATGGTTTTTTTTACGATTCCATTTGTTGATTCTAATTTATCGTTATATTGTTCATTCGAATATCCAGCAAGGGGTTTTTGAGTAGCATCAATTGCTTTAAATGCTGAAATTGTTGAATAAATTTTAGCCCTTTGAACATCGGTACTTGCCATTATGCCTTATATATTTGATCATCGTTATTGGTTTTATTATTAACATCATCGTCATCATTTTCTTCGATTAATTTTTGAAGTATTTCTCTATCTTCTGATGTTAATGCTAATTTTTCGAAATCCATTTTACCTCCTTGAGTTCCTCCGCCAGTTTGCTTTATCAAAATATTTTGTAATTTTACTAATGAAATCTTTTTTTCCATACATTCGTTCAAGATTTTTTGTTGTTCTTTGATGACAGGTCCAATTAAAGCCATATCATCGGCTTCTTTCATGTATGCGAGCATCTTTTTTGTTATCAAAGATGCGTTATTTTTCTGTTCCACAATGTCATTATAGATTTCTTGCATTAATGCTAACGCCGAATCGACATTGAGCTCGATAATTTTTCTTCTGTCTCTCATTTTTAGTGATATATTATTACTATAAATACTATTTTTCTTAATTTAGAAAGGCCGAAAGGACTCCATCGTAAATCTTTCTGTATTTTTTTAGTGAAATTCGTATTTCTTTTGTTGATAATGAGGTCATTTCCCTGATTGCTAGTAATATTAGGTTTTTATTAAACTTATTTCCTTCTCCAATTTGAAAAATCTTATCAAAATTGTTAAAAATTTCAATTAATGCATAACCTAACTTTTCTTCATTTTCGTTAAGTTTCTCATTTTCCATAAATTCGTTTAATTTTGCATTTAATTTCGTTATAACATCTTTATAATCTAATGGCGTGGCATCAATAACATATGATAAATCGGGATTTTCTTCAATGGAGGCTGAAATATCTTCATAAGAAACTGTTCTATTGAAATCTTTTACGTCTTTTTGTATAGAACCCATTAAATAATTTTTACAAATAGTCCCAAAATAAGAATATGACCGATGATTTTTTGTGTGGTCATATTTATTAATCTTTGTAATAAGAAAAGACATAGTATCCGTATGTAAATCATGAAATACGAAGTCTTTTCTGTACAATTTGTATCTTCTAATAATACTTTCTACCATTATTTCGAGAGGTTCTTTTAAATATTCATTGAATATCTTGTTCTTTTCTTCTTCGGATTCAGTTTCTATATACTTAATTACCGCTTTTTCTTGTTCCTCCCCAAAATAAATTTTTTGGGTTCTCTTTCTTGGCATTTAGCTCACTGTGTACTCTATTTCTCTTTTATTTTTGAAAAAATATTCTTTTTTTGCTGTTTCTAACCAAAATGTTACCTCCTTCTCTGATAATTTCATGTTTTCATCATTTTTATAAAGCCAAAATAATGAATTTTCTCTTAAATTAACATGTTGATACCCTATTTTAGGTACTGACATGATATTAACGCCATTATTTGTTAATCTTAACAAAAATTCATATGAAAATGTTAATTTAATGTTATCTTTAAACTTTCCATTACTTTTAATTACCTCAGTTTTATATAATCCTCCGCTTGTTTGAAAATTTTGGAATTCCATCAGCAAACTATTATCTAAATATCCCTGTTTATCTGTAAATCCATATGCCCATAGAGATTCATTAGTAAAATTTATGAATTTACCTTCTACATTTATATCTTTAACAATAGGTAAGAACACATCAACATCCTTGAATGCATTCATGTATTCATTCATTGAAGATAGCCATGGTTTTTTATATTCATCATCAATTTCAAATATTGAAAACCATTCTGTATCACAATCGTCGATTCCCATATTAATTTGATTAATGAAATCGGTTTTTTTTGTCGAATTATACAACATTTTAATTTCTAATTTTTGGCCAAAATCCATATCCGTAAACTTTGGCTTTAAACTAGCAGGACAAACAATCGTTACTTTTACATCATTGTGAAAATCATCAATTGAGGACAATGCATTATTTAACATCGATAGATCATCTGCTTCCAATTTATGTATTGGAAGAATAATTGTTATTTTTTTCATTCTTTTATTTCTGATTTAAATTTTTCTAGATTATTTTTTACTAAATCAACTCTTTGAGAAACAAGAGTACCAAATATAGATAAAGTAATCTCGTTATGTATTGCCTTTGTGTATGGTAAAGTGGCCTGTTTCATTCTATCTTTTACATCCTCTGTCATATCCGCTCCTTCTAACCAAGCCAATATAAACATACCAAGAAGATCAGCAATTGTATTTCCGTCATATGTCCAAAATCCATTTTCTCCTAACCATTCTGGCTCGGTGGATGGTATTTTACCGACAACTGGAACACCGCATTTCATAGATTCTAATGGAAATGTGCCAAATGTTGATTCGTCATCAACCCAAACAGAAATTATACATTCTTTTAGCGCGTCACTAAATTCAAGATAACTCATTTGAATCATATCCCTAAAAGTAATCCAACGAAGTTGCGGATATTTTAAATAAAATTCAGAAATAAGTTTTCTGTGTACTAATCTATCTCTACAACTAATCGCTATATATGGTTTTTTAGGTAATTGAGTTGGACTAAAATTATCACTAATATATGGAGGAATAATATAAACTAAAGCTTCAGGAAAATAATCTAAAATATATTTTTTAGCTTTTTCGGTTGTTGTTATACATCTATCAAATCCAAAAGTGCTCCATCTACTGCCAATAGATAATGTTTCAAACATATATTCTTTCTGTTGTACCAACATTATTTTACCACATTTTATATTTGATAATTGAGGTAAAATATTTGAATATGCTTCTGGAACAACAATAATATCATCTATATTGAGCTCGACCTTATCTTCTTTTATTGTAACAATTGGAACATTATCGTAGGTTTCATCAAGCCAATTTTTAACTCCTGTATATGTTTTTTCTTCAACAAGAATTTTAGCATTATATCCGTGTTCTTTTAATGCTAACGCCATATCGTAGATGTGTTTTATGGCGGCTCTTGCGTGATCTTTAGTATCATATACTAAAAAATATATAGCATTTTGTTTTTTTTCTAATCTATCTTGTGCAGATTCTAAAATTTCAATAGCGGTTTGCTTATTAGTAGTTGTTGTCATCTTCAATTAATATATTATATTTTAATAATGTGTTATATGCCACTTTAAAGGAAATACTTGTAGATTCTTCCGCGGCAAACGCTCCTAATTTTTCGTCTACTTCTTCATATTCATTTAGAATTCTTTCAACGCAAGCTTTAAAAACTTCAAATTTAAATATGTTTAGTTCTAATAATGGTTCTGTAGATGATGGCTTTTTCTTTTCATCAAACCCGTCAGTACCATAATCCGAGCGACAGATTTTAATAATCTCATCGACATTGATGTAGTATTTTTTTCCAAGGATGTCAAGCATAGTTCTTCAATTTTATTTATGTTATTTATTTCAAATTCACCAATAACGTTTTCATTATATTCGGTATTAAACTTTATTGCTATTTTATTTTTAGGGCATTTATCGATTATTTGTTCACTATCTGCTACCCACATATCACATTTTTTCCATTCTTTATCAATATCTTCAGACCTAATAAATCTTATATTATTCCCCAAAAATCCATGTTTAGATAAAAAAAACAATGTGGACGGCTTTGCTTTACCTAATTCATCAATCCCCACTATTGTAAAATTTATATTAGGATATTTGTATATTAGTTTATTTAAATCCCCCATTACGGTTGGGTAACTTACTGTTGAGTAACCAAATATTTCTAATGAAAATTCGATAAAACAAAAATTTTCATATTCTTCTTTTGATTGGAAAGCATAATATTTTAGAAGATCGTCATTTTGAATTTTGTCCTTTACGTTATAATCAAAAGATTCAACTGATTCAACAGATTCGTATTCTTCTTCGTTAGTTTCCATAAAGTATTCCCGATAATGATGATCGAATTTCTTTATGAAATTACGTAATACCCCGTTAATACTAATATATACTTCCATAATTAAAAGAAATATAATAGTATTTTCATTATAAGTAAATATTTAATTGTAATGTTTTAGAATTTCAGTAATAATTGGATTTCTAACAACATCATTTATACCAAATTCAAAAACTCCAATATCTTTTATATTTTTGAGCCTTTCTTTTGCATCATATAGGCCAGATTTGGTTCTATCTTTGTATTTATCTGATTGTTCCAGATCACCAGAAATAAAGAATTTTGAATTAAATCCTATACGTGTAACTAATAATTTAATTTGTGTGGGTGTTGCGTTTTGTGCTTCCTCAAAAACCAATATAGCATTATCGACATTCCATCCTCTCATGTATGCTAATGCTGCTATTTCAATAAATCCTTCAATCTTTAATCTCTCTAATGCTTCTTTTCCTATAATTTTATTGAGAAGATAATATGACGGATAAATGTATGGATCTAATTTCTCGTTGAGGGTGCCTGGTAATGCACCTAAATGTTCTTCTGCTTCAACAGCAGGACGAACAATGATAATTTTTTCGTACTTATTGTCTTCGCACCACAATAAATCGATAGCTTTTTTCATGGCTATATATGATTTACCAACGCCAGCTGGTCCGAAACAGAATGTAATTTGATTTTTTTCTAGAATATTCCAATAAGTTTCTTGTGAATTAGTTAGGAATTTCTCTTTTGGTTTTTTAATGATTTGGCGAATTTGATCTTTTACGGTTTTTGTTTTAATTTTTACAGTTTGCAAATCTTTTAAGTTTTAGGTAAACTTTATTTATGTCTTTTTATAAATATATTAAGCTTTACCTGTCGAACCAAATCCGTCAGTATTTCTTGATGTCTCTGATAATTTTTTTACCTTAACAAGATTTAAATTTCCTTCACCATAAACAGGACAAACCACACCCTGTGCTATTCTGTCACCATGTCTTATTGTGTGAGGAATACTATCAAAATTAGCTAAAATAATTTTTATTTCTCCACGATATCCGCAATTATGTAAACATATGTTATTTCCAAAAAAATTATGATTTTTTTTTACAGTGAGATGATAAACTTTTTTTTCTCCCACAAATTCTTTATTTTTTAATTTTTCAAATTTCATTTCTCAAAAAATTTAATATTTTGTTTATTGTTTTTTCATTATTATTGTTCCAATCATATTCCCATATATAAATAAAATTATAATTAAGAGATTTTAAGTTTAATTCTCTAATTTTATCGCGTTCCCAAATTTCTTTTGCTGTTTTTCTTATTTTTGTGTGATAATAATTTTCATTATATCTTACTGGATTGCAATGCCAATAATCACCATAACATTCAATTATATTATTTTTTATTTTAATATCAACCCAATATTTAAAATTTTCGTTTTTAATAAGATATTCATCTTCAATTTGATAATGTTTTGTGATGAATTTTTTAATGTCATTAAAAAAATTACTTTTTCTTTTTTCTATTCCTTTACATGAACAAGATTCCGAACAATATTTACGATTTTCATATTTTGGTGATTTAAATACATTATTACAACTTGGACATGTAATATTATTTTCTCTATATTCATTATGACACTTTATAGAACAAAATTTACTACTCTTCGTTCTGTACTTAAAAACCATATATTCTTTATCACAATATAAACATTTCTTAATGATTTTATTGTTTTTTGGGTGGTTAATAATATTTTTATGACTGCTAGCACAACTAATTGAACAATATTTTTGTTTACTATAATTAATAAGCTCAAATTCTTTCTTACAAAACAAACAATTAATTTTCTTGCGTTTTCGTTGTTTGTTTAATTCAGTTAATTGTGAATCACTATAGCATTTTTTAGAACAAAATCTACTACTATTTTTTCTATGTTTATATACACTATATTCTTTCTCACAAAATTCACATTTTTTAATAATCTTTTTCACTACGATTTCGTTTTCTATGTAGATAAATATTATGGAAAATAGAAAGAGAGGTGAAATTAATCAAATATTAATATTTCATCATCAAAAAGTAAGTCCTTTGATTGAATCCATCCTCTTTTAGTATAGACTTCTTTAGTAGATGGAATAATTACAGAATTATTCTGAGTTGATATCTTAACGCATTCAACATTATTAACTATCCACATTTCGATTACATGGTCAGATTCGTAATTAAATTCTTCTTCATTAAATGAAATAATGTCCTTTTGATTTTTATCAAACATATTTTTAATTGTGATATCTCCTTTAGGGGTTTTGATGATGGTGTCTTCTGTAACGCAATCTACAGTACCAGGAGAATTTAGAGATATAAGACCACTATTTGCCACCATTCCGCTTCTTGATCTAATTTGTACCTCTAAACCCTTATTTACTTCGAAATAGAGACCTGTTGGTATTATACTAATACTACCTTCATTGATTATAATATCCTTGGTTAAATTTGCCCGTATATCAAACCCACTATCTCCTTCATGATTAAAGGTTGGATCGGGATTATTCGATGTGTTAACGAAATTTAGTGTTGCAGATAGTGTTTTTTTAGAAATATCTAATTCAAGATCTGATGATAATCCATTAAGAACTTTATTAAGTTCATCTATTAATGGCTCGGGATCTGAATCGTCACTTATTTGCTTATCTAAATCTTCTAATTGTTTTAAAAATTTTTCAAAATCACTTCTTTCCATTTTTCTCCTCCATTATGGCCAATTCAAATCCCCATTTTATTATCGATGTTAAGGGAGATGAAAAATACCTTGCCATTTTATCATCATCATCTTTATCGAGATTTAAAATTGCCTGATATTCTTGCTCTTTTAATTTTACTCCATAATTTATCGCATAATATGCCGATCTTTCGCCGACCCTGAGTCTGATAGTGTCGTCACAAAAATCATACATTTGACCTTGCTTTTTATTATATTCGTTTTCGGTTAAACAATACATGAAAACTTTCCCAATTTGCGCAAGAAATACGGTTTTAACAATCTCAGGAACCGGCTGTCTTAACGCTTCCGGTAATATTTCATTGACTTTAATAGCGTATTTACATGCTTTAATTATGTGATTTAATAATCCACCAGGATAACAACCAACCATAGTTAGCCTAGTAGACGCTGGCGCAGTATATAAACCATCCCCCAAAAAGTCTAACAATTCTTTTGTCATAATGTTATATTTTACATTAGTTTCTAAGAATTTGGCTTTATTATGTTCTAATTGTTGTATCGTTAACATGGTAATTAAGTTTTAATTTGTTTTTACTTTGATTTATAAAACTCAGGATATGTTTTGGGGCTTATTACCGCTTCAATCTGCATGTGAGTGACTGATAACAGCTCACTTGACCTTGTATCTCCTTGACTATATTTTGCAGCGAGAATAGTTGTTTCTTCAACACTCTCGGCCTCAAAAATATATTTAACTTTTTGCTGACGGGGATTACCCATTCTGTCTAATTGCTCGGTTTCATAACCGATTGTTACTAAATAATACATGTTTTTTTACTTTTTAATTTTCTTTTTGTTTATTTTGGGTGAGTCCGTGTTTATTTTTAACATCGAATCAATCTGAATATTCTGACTTTTAAAGAGTTCAGTTAAGTTCAATAATCCTTGTGCAACCATAGATACTGATTCTACAGCAGTAGCATCCCAATGAACGCCAGTAAATACATTATTACTGACTGTCGTCGATAGTTTTTCTTCTTTTAATTTTTTCATTTTATTTATTTATTTTATTATAATACATAATTTAATAAAGTTTTTCAGTTTTATGGAATATTCCGTGTATAAATAATTTAAATCTTTGCCAATGATTAATTTGCCAATAACATCGTGTACCATTTTTATCTGAAATACAGGCTTTTGTTACTATTATTTTCCATGGAACATATATGTATCCTGGCTTTCCTTCTGCAAATTCCTTTTGCGTTAGATATTCTGTCATAACTTATTTTATTATTGATTTTAAAAATTCACATCTATCTTCAGAAACTTTTCTTAATGAATATTTGTCTTTTACTGTTTCATATAATTTACTACCCAAATCTTCAATCATATTTGGGTTATCAACTAATCGTTTCATATGTTGAAACCATTGCTTATGATTTTTATTTGGATCTACTAATAACGCATTTCCTTTTGGATTAAATTTTCCGCCAAACTCTATTGCGGATATTAAATCAATAGTATATGGGGCGGTTTCGCTAGCGATAAGAGCCTTCTTAAAGAATCCGGATTCGATCGCCTTTAATTGGCTCTTATTGGCACTAAAAACACACGGAACAAGTGGGGCTAAAGAAATATCAAAATAGTTATAATTTGTTGCATATTTACTAATCTCTTTTGTCCATCTTCGTATATATGGTTTATTCGCATCATCATAATCAGTCTCTTTAAACGATTTTAGAAAATTTATATAGTTTGTATCTAATACACTATAGTTGTTGGTGAATATTTTTTCATATTTATACCACACCGTTTCTTCTGGTTTAATAGGCCGTGAAGTTTTTTCCTTTGTCTGTCTATTAATTTCCGTGATTGTTCCCCTCAAATCAAATCCACATAATACAAATTGTACTTTATCTTGAAATGTGTTGTGCATGAGAGATATTCCATTTGTAAGTAATTCAATATCCGATAGATGGGAATTACCAATCCATAATGCTTTACCATTTCGTCTAACATATATAAGATTGTTTTGTACGTTAACGCAATAAACATAACCCACATATTGTTCTTTTTTTACGTCTTCTTTTCTTACTAATGGTATTAATTTATTATGTTTAGATTTTTTTTCATAAAATCCAATTTGGTATGCATCATATTTCGGAAAAATTTTTCTTTCATCACCATTTTCATTTAATGACGAAGATGGCATTCTCATACCTCTATTTTTTATTGAGGCGGCATTACCAATTTTTAATGCTATTTCCATAAGATCATCTGATAATTGCTTTGAAACGGTATAACCCCTATGCCTAATATATTCACCAGTTTTATCTTCACTTCCGTCGCCTTTTAAATACCAATCTAATAATATTTCAAGTTGCCTTTCTGATAAATTATTTAAAAGATCTCTTGGTATAAATTTGTTTGGGGCTTTTCCAAATTGTCTTAGATATGTGTATAATTGCTTATCACACATCCTAATTACATTATCATTAACATATTTAACTATAAATCCATATTTTAATAAAATATCGTATATGGTTTTTAAATAATTATTATTTTTATATTGACAAACCGATATTCCGTTTATCGATTTATCTGTCCATCCTTCGGCGATAAAAAAACCAAAAAATTTCAACCAATCATCCATTAAAATCTGCTTTTCTGAGTAATCTTTTCGATCATATATTGATTGTTTATATGCTGGTAAGGTAAAGTACTTAATATCTTTATTTGTATTTATCGCGTTTTTCTTTACATGAAAGTCCGATTCGTATAATTTTTCTGCTGTAATTAAATTAAAACTAAGTTTTTTATGTCCTCTCCATTTTATTGATGAAGCATACATATTATGATTTGGAGTTACAGAAAAGCTTATTTGATTTGTATTACAAACATAAATTTCACCTTTATGTTCTTTTTTTATATATCCATTAGGAATATGATACTCCAATTCATTTGTTATTGGATTTAATGTTGCCACTTTTTCGTTTCCATTCAAATCTTCAAAAAATTTCCATCCAAAATCTGTTAAAATTTCCGTGTCAGATGTTACGCAACTACCTCCTAACCATCCAAATCTAATTTTATCTGATGGAATTATATTAGATTGAAATTGTGGCTCAGTTTCATCGATAGCATTAGGAAAAACGATAATATTATTTAATCCAAATTTTTTATGAATGGTGTCTCTATATATTGGTGTGGTGACAGTAAGATAATCGGCGGCTTTTAATATTTCAATTTTTGCTTTAACAATTCCTCCTGTTCTTGCTTGTATAAACATTGGGTGTCTCATATCTGGCTCCCAATAATCGTCAAAATCAACAATTACTGTTTTGCCCTGTTTTTTTAACCAATCAATTCTTTCTAAATTGCGTTCTGGGGATACTTTATTATGAATAAAAGTATGCATGACAATTATATCATAATTGTCAAATTCTTCATTTTTATCTTCAATAGTAGAATTAATATCAACATGAAAGTCGTCAGAATAGTTTTCCTGTAGATACGTATAAGGATTTATAATTCTAAATTTTCCGACACCATGAGTGTCGGGAGGAATAGCTAAAATTCGTATTTTTGGCATAAAATATTGTTCTTATGTCAAATTATACATAAAAAAAATTGAAAAAACAAATTATTTCTTACTTTTTGTGTTATTTACGCCAGTAATTTTTCCATGAAAAATTGAATCCCCAACTTTTAGGACAAGATTTTCATTAATTGTACTTAATTGTTGAGCAGCTAGGATCTGACTTAATTTTTCATCCATAACTTTACGGATTATACTTTCAATAATTGGCGTTAATTTTTTTTCTAAATCACTTGAGGTTATTTGTTGTGTATTTTTCTTATCCTGTCCCATTCTTGTTAAAGGATTATCTTGTTCCATTAATTTTTTTGCTTTATTAACGAAGTTCATGTCTATATTTTCATTTAATGAAATTTGAGGTATGGGATTTTCAATCATCGCCTTTTTAATATTGTCTGGCAGTTTTGATTGATTTATTTTATTACTATTTACTGTCCCAATGGGTTTTATTGGCCTGTTTTTGGGAATTTCCGGATCTTCAATTTCATTAGGTGGGCCTTTTAATAGCTCTTCATTAATATTACCTCTTTCGAAATCTCCCGTATCTACTTTTTGCATTATTTTTCTTGAATTAACTAATCTTTGTGCCAATTCATCTGATGTTATTCTTTGTTGTTCCATAATATTAAAATTATAATGTTATAAATATATAATAAAATTACCAACTAATCAATCTTTTGAATCGTAATTTTATTTTATGCGCTTCGGCCAACTGTTCGGGATTATCGAATAATTGAATATTATCTTTGGCTAACAAATTATCTATTTCTTTTTTTGATGTGTCGGTAAATCTTTTTCTTGTTCCTTCTCCTGGCCTTTCATTACCTGAAATGGCTCTTTGATAAACTTTAAATTCATCTTCCTTACTTCGATATAAATCTTTTACAGCGTTTTCATAATCATTTTTTGAAATAAGTCTTTGACCATTAACATCTCGTGCTTTGGTGTTTAAATTATTATATATTCTTCCTAATGCTTCTTTGCTTGAAACGCCAGTTGGTTTTTCAATTGCGCGCTCTTCTGGCGGTGCTTCTGGAGGAACTGTTGGTTTGGGTGGAAATTGTTTTGGTGCAGCAGTAAATCTTTCATCATCTTCAAACCAATATGGGGAAAATATTTCAACACTACTTAAAGATTTCATTGCGCTCGGGGCTTTACCTTTTACATATCCAGGTAAGTTACCAAGTTTAAAATTTTTTACATCAAAATTAAGTTTTGCTGAATTAATTCTATCAATTCTGAACATTTTCCATCCTGGCAATCCTTTTTTAGATATTCCTTTAAAAACATAAGCCCATAAAACTAAATTACCTGATTTGGCGTGCTTTCCTAAAATAATTGGTTCGATATCAATTCTTTGTCCTTCTCTAACTTCATCAGCTGGCCCACGATAATAAATTGACATTGGTATTCTTTCTCCAATGGCTTTTCTTATAACCTCAAGCTTACCGTCTTGTTCAAGAAGTAAATCGTTCGCTATTTCATTTAGTATTTCCATTAATGTTAAAAATCAGGATATGTTCTTGTTGGTTTATATGTGTTTCTTCCTGTGTTATCAATTCTTGTATTAATATCGGTTAATCCACCAACTTCGCCCATATCTTCAAGTTGCCCTTTTCCTTTTTCATCGCCAGTTGATAATGCATTTGGATGTGTTGAAGCATACTGGTTTTCGGGCTTATAATAGTTTCTTCCAAGATTATCATTTCTTCTATTGATGTCAGTTAATCCGCCAACTTGCCCCATATCTTCAGCTTGTCCTTTTCCTTTTTCATCGCCATCTGATATTGCATTTGGGTGTGTTGATCCGTATTGATTATATGGTTTATAATAATTTCTTCCGAGATTATCGTTTCTTGTGTTAATATCTGTACGACCACCAACTTGTCCCATATCTTCGAGTTGCCCTTTTCCTTTTTCATCACCATCTGATATTGCATTTGGATGTGTTGAAGCATACTGGTTTTCGGGTTTATAATAGTTTCTTCCGAGATTATCAATTCGAGTGTTGATGTCGGTTAATCCACCAACTTGCCCCATATCTTCGAGTTGCCCTTTTCCTTTTTCATCACCATCTGATATTGCATTTTTGTGAGTTGATGCATATTCATTATACGGTCTATAATAATTTCTTCCAAGATTATCATTTCTTGTGTTAACATCGGTTAATCCGCCAACTTCACCCATATCTTCGAGTTGCCCTTTTCCTTTTTCATCACCATCTGATATTGCGTTTGGATTTGTTGTTCCGTATGGATGATTTGGATCATATACATTTCTTCCTGTGTTATCAATTCTTGCATTGATATCTGTTCGTCCTCCAACTACTCCACTATCTTCCACTTCACCTTTTCCTTCTTCATCACCAGTTGATAGAGCATTCTTGTGACCAGAAGAATATCCATTTAAATTGTCATATTCATTGCGGGCCAAATGAGTAGTTCTTTCTTTTTCTGCGATTATTTCTAATTGTGTTGCCATATTATAGCATTAATTTTTTCATTCTTTTTATTTGTTCAGTTAATTTAAGCGATTTTGCAGAAAACATTGATGCATTTGAATATTTTTCTGAATTTGGCTTAACTATGTCATTAACTGATATTTTAGGAGATAAAGTATTTTTTCTGTGCCTTTTTATGGATGG
>Ga0315283_10000202_pt1 | contig 39320 bp, 73 predicted proteins | sample YL17G09_0_MG_FD_204541 | JGI IMG/M metagenome (GOLD analysis project Ga0315283, IMG submission 204541) | Sediment microbial communities from Yellowstone Lake, YNP, Wyoming, USA - YL17G09_0 | ecosystem: Environmental > Aquatic > Freshwater > Lake > Sediment | place: USA: Wyoming | collected...
GTTTGACGGGTCCTACTGGTTTGACGGGAACAACCGGTCCTACAGGACCAATGGGATTGACGGGTCCACAAGGAGACTTAGGAGCTACAGGACCAACGGGTCCTCAAGGAACATTAGGTGAAACTATATTTACTTTTGATGGTGGTGGAGATTTTATTACTATAAATTCAATAAGTTATAAACGGATACCTGTAAATAGTACAATTGTTGGATGGTCCATAGAAGCTAAAGGAACTAATCCTGCTATTACTATGGATATACTTAAAATATCTTCTGGAAGTATTCTCCCTACCGCATCGATAACCGCATCGGCAATTCCAGCATTAAGTGGTTCTAATAATGCTATTAAAAGTTCTACCCTCACATCGTGGACAACTTCCATGACGGCAAACGATATTGTAGGTTGTAAAGTAACAGTACCAGGAGAGGCAACTTGGGCTCAATTAACCTTAAATTGGTCATTTAGCTAAATATAGTTAGAAATGATAAAAATATGGCGAATACCATAATCATAGTAACGAGCAAAGCTGGGGCTAAAGTCGAAGTAACTGGGCCGACTTACACGCGGGGTAAGGAGATTATATGAGCGCACTACATATTCTCGATCAAAGCAACGGGCAGTTTCGATGTGTCGCCCATCAAGCGGTTCCGGCGGGGAGTAACACCGCTGGCGTGACCTGGAAGAACGTGCTCCTCGGCGCGGGTCTGAACGTCACTTCGATGACGGAAGGAATGTTGCCTGGTCAAATCTCCACCGCCGAGAAAGCGCAGATCGTCGCCGGGGATGTGGTTGAGGCCGCGTTCACGATTCCGCTTCACTCGGGTGGAACGGACAACGCCAAGATCGACGCCTACGCATTATCGGAGTTCAACAACTGGGTTGCGAACGTGGCGGACAAGTACGCTTACTTCGGCAAGGTGAGAGGATAACATGGCGAGCATATCTAAGACGGCAGGGACGGCGGTTCTCGCGCAGCAAGCGGTGACGCATCCTGACACGGTGAAAGGTTCGGCGCAAGATGTCAGCACGAAGTTGGCGGCGACGATCCTGATGTTCCATGCTGGCGTCGAAGAGGCCGCGAATACAAACCCTGGCTCGTTCCACGTTCAGGTGTCGGGATCTGCTGCTGGCGACGAAGACTGGGCAACTGTCGCTCAATTCACGGCGAGCGTTTCCACGTTCGTTACCGACCCGCTGACTGCTACGGAGCCGGTTGGTGAAACTGTTATCGCCATCGCCAACACTACTGGATTCGTTGCCGCTGGCCTCTGTTATGTCCAGGATGACGATACTCTCGCGCAATCCGAATGGCATCGAATCCAGGAAATCTCGACCAACGCCAGCGTTACGCTTGTTGACGGCTTGGTGCATCAAAAAACAAACTCCCACTGGATCTGGAACTACGCCGAAGTGTTCGTCTGCTCGCTGGACCTGACCGCCATCTCCCGTCTCCGCGTGATCTTCCAACACGAAGGCGCGGCCGGCGCGAACGTCCACGTCAAGGCTCTGATGGTCACCGGAGATAGTATTGCATGAGTTATTCTCGCCATCGCGCGATCAGTAAGCCGTTGCCGGGGTGCTCCGTCGATTGGACGCATCCGCTTTCCCGATCCTTAAAGTATCACTGGCTGTTCAACGATGGTGCGGGGTCTGGAGTGACAAACATAGTGAGTGCGAATGGTCAAGGAACATGTGTGGCTGCACCACTTTGGATAGGATCTCCGCGTGGGAGTGCGTTGAGTTTCAACGGGACAACCCAATATGTGAATGTTCCATCGTTCTTCTGGCCTGGGGGATCTTCGGTAACTGTCATTCTATGGATATTATCCAAGCGCTACAGCGAAGGTAACCACGGATCGGCCTTTGGCACGAATGCTCCCGGTGCCGTTCGGTTTCAGGCCCATATAACCTATGACGATACGCTGATGTGGGATTACGGAACCACTGTAAATGGCAGGGTTCAAACTGCATTTGATTCCTACTACAATAAGTGGACCCATGTAGCACTTCTGTCCGCTGGAAACGGAGGAAGCTATAAAGCAGTTTATCTCAATGGAATACTGATCGCAGAAAGTACGGGAAGCTCAGATGGTCCCAGCGATTCCAGAACCGGTATAACATTGGGAGCGTGGGTTCTTGATAATAATCTGTATCAGAAGTGTTTTATAGACGACTTCAGAATCTATAATAGGGTTTTGTCGAGGGGAGAAATCCAGCAACTCTACACCGACCCCTACCTCAACATCCTCTCCCCATCCTACCGCCGCTACTTCGCGGGCGGCCTCTCGATCCCGGTAGCGATGGCGAGTTACAGACGCATGGGAGGTAGACAGTGAAGTTCCTAAAAAAAGACACGGCAGCGGTGATTTCGTTCGGCCCGTTCCTCGACAAGACCGACGGTGTATCGCTCGAAGTCGGCGCGGGCATCATCACCTCCATCGACCATGCGACTACTGGTATATTCCTCAGCAAGAACGGTGGGGCGGGAGCAATTCGGCATCAGAATGTGACCGCTAGCGAACTCGACGCATACGGAATGTTTCGCGTTACGCTCGACACCACCGACACCAACACGGCCGGGCGCTTGCGCGTCATGATGGCCGAGGCGGCGACGTTCCTACCGGTGTGGGATGACTTCATGGTCCTTCCGACCAACGTCTACGACTCGTTGATGGGGACGGATCTGTTGGATGTCAACGCGGCCCAGTGGTTAGGGGCGGCGGTCACGTTGAGCACGGGCAACAAGCCGGATGTGAACATCGACGAAATCTCGGACGACACTACGGCTCCCGGCAATCTGGAGTTGATGTACGACGGAACCGGGTACGCCGGAGGGATAATTAAGCAGGGCGTGGACTTGGTCGCGATCCTCGGCACGGCACTGACGGAGACCACAGGATTACTCGCGGGAGCGTTCAAGAAATTCTTCAACGTCGCGGCTCCCACCGGGACGGCCAACAGTTTGCCGGATGCGGTACCCGGCACAACCGGTGGATTACCATTAAATCGTACCACATCATCTTAATATCTAATAGATTCGTTTATCATAAATACCAATTGAACAAGTTTATAAATCTGGACAATATATGGCAAACTGGGCCATCTGGAGCCAATCAAATTATCCAAATACTTGGGTGGGCAACACACGCCAATCGGATATATTTTTATCCTCAATTAGTACAAGTAGAACACGTATAACTAATGAATAGGAAATAACATATGCCCTACTTATATTCTACTACAGTTAAAACAGGAACCACGGCACCAACTTCAACATTTACACAAGAAATATTAGCTGGAGCCGTTGATGGCGTTGATATATCCGGTGTAGGAAGATACTTAAAAACACAATTTACTAGGCAACCAAGTGGTGTTATTAACCGAGAAGTAATAGCAAATGCATCTGGAGTCCCAACTTCAACATTTACACAAGAAATATTAGCTGGAGCCGTTGATGGCGTTGATATAACGAGTTTTGGAACGCGGCGATATATTACACTTACGAATGATTATACAATAGTTTCCAATATTAAATCAATTTCTTCGGCACTTTTAGCACAAATATCTAAATTAAATTTGATACCTATGGCTTCGGTGAAAACTGCTATTGGTGTTAATAATGTATAAATATTATAAGGAGTAATACATGTCAAGTATTCCATATTCAGGTGGAACGATCAATAATAGCACCTTCACCGGAACCAATCGGCAGTTAGTAGTTACCGGACTTCAAGACGCATTAATAAATGCAGGATGGGAAGTAATTAGTGGAGAGGATTCTGCCGATGTGTTGATGAAGTCGGCGGTAACTCCAACAAGTGCGTCGAATAGTATTCGAATGCGTTTGCTTGATCCCGGTTCAGGCAATTGCGCCCAAGTGACGATGAAGAACGACGCGGGGGATAGGACGTCACAGATTTTCTACTTACTTCCTGCCGCACTCAAAACCTTTCGTGTGATCGCCTGCAGGTATAACTTCTTCATTACAACGGCAGGGACTTCGGCCTCACGGGAGTTTTTATGTGGCGGGACATTATATATCCCAACATTTCTAGAAGGAGTGATTAACGGGGATTTGGGATTCATTTGGGGCAATGCGGTAAGTGACACCGATACGGTCGTACAATCTTCTCCTAGGACGGTACTGTGTCAATCAACGAGTGCGGGAGCCAGTAATTTCCGTGCATCTGGTCTAGTAAATGGAAGTCTATCGGACCAAACGAGTCGGGCCGGCGGCATCGCCGGGAATATGCAGTTTATTGCACGGCTCGCCACAAATACGTCCCAAATTGCTTACGGTTATCGGTGGCATGACGATAGCCTTCATACTTCAGAAGCAATGTTAGCGTGGGGACTAACTTCGGGTGCCGATGAATCGAAGGTACGCGGTATTGTTCATAATTGTATGATTTTAAGCGAGACATGGGCAGGAGATGATACAACTATTAGCTCATACGATACTCATGCTTGGTACGCAATTACCAATAACAATTCCGGCTCTGCGGCGGCGTATGCCAAAGGCACTCTCCTTGCCGCTATTACGTAAAAGATTTTCGTATATTTATGGTCATAAGTTGCTTCCAATAAACTCATAAATATAGTTGAACAAGTTTATAAATCTGGACAATATATGACACCTTATTTAAATTTAAAAATGCGCCGCGGTGATACATTTTCTATCGTTGGTAACGTTACCGATGAAGATGGTATAGCTATAGATCTTACTGGAAAATCTTTACTCTTTAATGCGAAACGAAATTTATCGGACGATTTCATTTATTTACAAAAAATAGATGATGAAATTTTACGGATTCATGAAGATGAAGGTATCATTGAGGTTGTTATTGAACAGGAAGATACGGAAAATTTACCATCTATTGGTGCTATTTTATTTTGGGAATTACGTTTGGATGATAATGGAGTAACAACAACATTAGCTGAGGGTTCGTTAACTGTTAGTGCTGATTTATATTTCGGATAAATAATTACAGGAGTCTATAATGGCGGTTACCTCAAGAGAAGGACTTAAAAGATACGCTTTAACGAAACTTGGTCATCCAGTAATTCATATTGATGTTTCTGAAGATCAAATGGAGGATAGGTTGGATGATGCTTTAGATTATTTTATGGAATTCCATTTCGATGGGGTTGAACGATATTATCTAAAGCACCAAGTAACGGCGGAAGATGTGACGAATAGGTATGTGGAAATTGGAGATCCTTTAATTATTGCGGTTAATAAAGTATTTCCTTTTTCAAATGCGAACATAAATTTTTTCTCGGTACAATATCAAGTCCGGTTACAGGACTTCTACAATTTTAATAATGTTTCGGTTATCCACTATTTTATTGCTCGATCACATTTAGCTTTATTAGATTACCTATTTAACGTAATTCCAAGATTATCATTTAATAGGAAACAAAATAAAATATATTTGGATGCTAATTGGTCGCAGGATATACATCCCGGTGATTTTCTAGTATTTGAATGTTTTAGGGCATTGGATCCAGAAGCATATACCACCGTATATAATGACCGTTGGCTCAAGAGTTTTACGGCAGCTCTATTTAAATTGCAATGGGGTAATAATTTGTCCAAATTTAATGGTATAGTATTGCCTGGAAATGTGGCACTTGACGGACAAAGAATTTTGGCGGATGCTAAAACGGAAATCGAGGAATTAAAACGAGAATGTCTCCTAGTGTACCAAATGCCCATCGATATGGAAGTGGGCTAAAAGACTTATAATACTTGATAAATTGTTTTAAATATGTTATAATTAAATCATATGTTCATATACAAAATCACCAATAAAATTAACGGAAAGCAATATGTGGGTAAAACCGTAAAGCCCATATTAAAAAGATTTATAAGTCATTGTAATTCCGCAAAAGGTGGTTCGAATCAAATTATATGTAGGGCGATAAAAAAATATGGAAAAGATTCATTCCTAATAGAACAAATTGATACCGCTTCTACAGAAAAAGAATTATTCCAAAAAGAAATCGAATGGATAAAGAAACTCGATACGTATAATAATGGCTATAATATGACGCTTGGTGGTGAAGGCCAATCTGGCCGATTACATTCTATTGAAACCAAATTAAAAATGAGTAAAGAAAGGCGTGGCCGGAAAGTTTCAGAAGAAACTAAAGCCAGACTTCGCTTACTTTCTATTGAATATTGGAATAAAAATAGAGGTAGAAAATCTTCAGAAGAAACTAAAGCCAAAATATCCAAAAATAGAACTGGTATCAATTTGGGTTTTAAGCATTCGGAAGAAGCAAAAATTAAGATGTCTGTTAATAGATCCGGTATAAAACCTTCTTCAGAAGTTCGCGCCAAAATGCGGGCCGCTAAATTAGGCAAAAAGAAAACTTTACAGGCAAATGGGACTTATAAATATGAAATATGTCATTCGGTTGAACCAGAAAAACAAAAATATCCCAAAATGTCTGCCGCGCGTTTAGGTCGTAAAAAAACCCTCCAACCCGATGGTTCCTATAAAATGCAATATCCTCCATTAAGAGCCACTCCATGATTTATCGCTGGGCAAAACATCCAGAATCTAAAGAAGTATTCTTTTCTCCACATAAACCACATCACCATACCCACCAAGATTTTATTGATGATCTAAAACATGAAGGTAAAATCGACCTAAATTATTCTACTCACCACATACACCGTGGGACAATTTCTACCAATCATCCTTCTAAAGAACTCCGAGTAAATTCCCACCCTACAATAGCTATTAAGTCCGGTCGTCTTATCAAATCCCAACAAGGCACACCTACCAAAGCGTTTGATCTTTTTCATCAACACACCAAAGGTAAATATAAAAATTATACAGTTACCGACAATTCCGAATACCCAGAACCTATGAAAGAACAATCCTATATTTCAAGCATCATCCAAACTCTTCAGGAGCGGGGTTATAAAACTCCCGACAAAATGAAAAAGAAAATAAAAGTTCATGTTGATCCGGAAGAGATGACTGCAACCACCGTTAATTTAAATGAACCTAAAGATTCTATTAGTGAATCAGAAGATTATTCCTTCTGTAAAGATTGCGGTAAATCACTACCCAAAAATAATTTAACTAAACATAAGGGTGATTTGTTGTGTCCAAAATGTGTACAACATTGGGAAGGGCCTATTAAACCTATAAATATTAAAGAAAGTAAAGGAAATATAGTAAGCAATAATCCATTTGTAATGGTTCCCTACCATATTGGTAAAGCTATAGGGTCTGCTGTAAAATTGATGCTTACTACTAAGACCAAAAAATTAAAGAAGAAGGTAATAAATACCAATAGTACAAATAATAAACCAAAGATTAAAAAAGAACCAATTCACGTAGGTTTTGGTGGAAAAACTACCATTACGCAAATAGGTAGACAAAGAAAATTGCCGCCTGTTTCGGTGGCACCTTTTGGGCAATTAAATGTACACCATATATCACGAACGAGGAAAAAATCAAATGAAGAAATTTAAAGAATTTATAGGTGAGGCTCTGTTAGTTAAACCAACTAGAGTACTTAATAAACCAAAACCGGTTAAAACTTTAGCTATTAAAAAGCCTGTAGTTGCTACACCTACTGTAATAAAACCGGATGAATTTAAACATCGGCAAGCACAGGTGGGCGCTGTAAAGAAATTAAAGACTGCTTCACTATTAACCAAAAAGAAACCTGGTTTAAGTGAAGCGTTTGCCGATCCAAATACACATCCTATGTCTCCGTTAGCAGTACAACACGGGTTTGAACACCAACGATCACAAGGTATGTTAAATGCTCAAGTGCATGTATATAAAAATCCTAAATCGGGAGCAACATTGAATTTAAAAACGTCTAGTGGTATGGGTCTTGGCGGTCAACAACATAGTTTTTCCCATACGGATGCTGGAGGAAACACAAAATCCGGAACAGACGAAAACCAATTGAGAGGTCATTTACTCACTCAAAATAAATATGTTTAGGAATTTAATTGATGCTAATGGGCGAAAAATACCATTTAATAGTTGCGGCCACCATGATTTTGATGAGTGTAAATGTGATTGCCATTGGGGTAATATAAATAGTCCTAGAACTATGCATGTTATAAGTTGTTGTGAGGTATGTCCATTTTGTGGGTTGCGAATACCCTTATATTATTATAGGACGAGATTCTTTTAAGGAAATAATATGAAAAATTTTAATACATTTTTAACCGAACTTTATTTAATAGAAGGTTTGCAGGATTTGAGAAATTTACTTGGTATAAAACACAAACCGGAACAACCCTATAAAGTTCGAGACTACTCTGGTCGTCTTATAGATTCTCATTCTACCGAAGCTGGTGCTAAAGAAATAGCAAACAATGTCGTAAATAAAGGACAATTTAAAGTGGCGCGTGTCCACGGACCTAATTTAAACGTCGTTCATGATACTAGTACTGGTAAATTCCTTTTACATAAAGGTGGAAAACCATCAGAACAAGATTCTTTAATTAGTGTACATAATACGCCGGAAGAGGCGGTAAAAGCCACAAAGGACTTCAGATCGGCGGCCCGTTTACCGGAAAACCGAAAAGAATCTTTGTCCATACCTCATTTCCATGTACAAGATTCTAGTGGCAAAGTATTACACAGTACATTGGATGATATGCCGGCAAAAAGAGTACCTGATGAACCGTCATTAAAATCTACACAAAGGAAAGTACCTATAGTAGCTCCAGAAAAGCCAGCAGTATATCCACGTAAAGAAGGTGGAGAGGTATATAAACTTCCGGTAACTTCGGATCAATCTAAAGGAAGAACCCATTCTGTTCATCCATTCGCACCAGGTACACCAGCACCCGAAACCGAACTATCGGCAGTAAAACATACCGGAGCAGTAACAAAGAAACCAGAAAAACAATATTTAAATGCTCCCGAATTGACCACAGGAAACAGACGAGCTATGGAGTTCGGTTCAAAAGATTTGGTAGGTGGTCCTAAGTTAGGCCAAGGTAGGCATACACCGGCCCAAAAAGAATTAATTAAAACTCAAGTTGCGAAAGATATAACCAAATTACCAACAGAAACGGTACATGTAAAAATTAAAAAAAACCCCGAAGAAATAGAAGCGGAAAATAAAGCTAATGTTAAAGCTGGTAATAAAGTTGATGTAGACCCACATAAAATTGTATCTTCACAACAAAAAATACATACAACTGGTCCGGGCCCTATGTCCAAAGAACAAATGAAAAAAGTTGGTTATCCAATTCAAAGAATGGGCGGAGAAGATACTACTTGGTCTTTTAAAAATGAAAAAGGAGAAACCGTAGACACTGGATATAGAATGGCCACTGCCATACATCCGGAATATCAACACCTTTTCGGTGGGCACAATACACATAATTTTAAAACTGGACACTCGTGGACTAGAGAAATATCAGAAAAACCAGAAGGTATTACCTCTTGGATGAAAGATGATGGACCATATACATTACATCACCATGAAACCGGCGAACAAATAGGACAATCGATTGGACATATAGGATACGCTAGGCAACATGCTAAGGAAATAGCTGGAGGAAGCCACGAACACGCGAGAGTAACGAATCAAGAAAATTTGATGAATAGGATAGTAAAGGTAAGTAAAGGCAGAGATCCTGGTCCAGCCGCCGAAAAGTTGAGTGGACATCATGTTGTTATAAAAAATAAAGAAGGAAAAGTTGTAGGTCATACTGATCCAGATAAACAACATCTTTTTTCAAAACCAGAACCATCTAAGACTATATTAAATGTGAATAAACAATTAAAAACGGATAAAAAAGGTATCATACGTGTAGGAGCTTTAAACCCCGAAAATGTTCAACGGCGAACTGGTTCGGAAACAGGAACTCCAGGAAAAAGTTGGAATCAAGGACTTGGACACGATCCGGTTATTGCTGGAGCAAGAAGTTCGTCTTCTAAACCTATTAGATTTAGATCCGAAGAACCACCTAAAAAACCCGAAGAAAAGAAAATACCTAAAGGCAAACCATCACCTCATGCAGGCCGTGCCCAAAATCTTGAGGGCAGAGCACCACATACAGAATCACCCGAACCAGCAAAACAGACATTGGCACAAAGAGCAATAGATTATATGGTTAAAGCAAGGAAAAAATAAGTGGCTGTTAATCCATATTTTTCGTTCAATCAACTTGGGAACCATAACGAACAATTCTTAATTGAGAACCTTTTAGAAGAATCAATCAAGATGTATGGTATGGATGTCAAGTATATCCAAAGAAATGCCGTCGACCTGGATACATTATTTGGTGAAGCTCCTTTAAGCATGTTTGAACGGGCTTTTGATATTGAAATGTATTTTGATAATCCTCAAGGATTTACAGGAGATAAAACCTTTATCAGTAAGTTTGTGGGTCTATCTGTTTCTCCTTCTGCCGTTTTCATGGTATCTAAACGAAGATTCTCCGAAGTTTTAAAACCAGATTCTCATTATCAAGATGTTCGGCCATTGGAAGGCGATCTTCTTTATGTTCCGATGACTAAAGATTTCTGGGAAATTAAGTTCGTCGACCACGAAACACCATTCTTTCAATTGATGCAAGTAGGTATGTGGAAATTATCTGTAGAGAAATTTGTTTATAGTTCGGAACGAATGTCTACAGGTATAAATGAATTAGATAGATTGGAAACCAATTATTCGCACGATGGTAGTATTCCAGAAACTGATGGATTAGCTGATAACGAATTATTACAAACCGAAGCTAATATTAGTGGAAACTTTTCGGATGAAGATCCATTTTCTGAAGGTGAATATCATGATTAGTACAAAAGAAACATTAGTCCAGGTGCAATGTAAATGTAATATCTTGGCAGTTTTAGAATATATTGGTTTCAAATATATTCCAAAGGTTATAGAATTGCGTAAAGATAGGATTTTTATTGACCACGATCCCGCCTTTATTTTTCGTGTAGAAAATTTGTTGGATAATCCTAGTTGTGAAGAATTACATTTCAAACAAGAAATTCCGAATGATAAGTTACATCCTGGTGTTCTTCATTCTTGGAGAGAATTAGTAACCATTTGTGCTATGCAAGTATGCGAACACCAGGATAAGATTGAATTGGATATTGATATTGGTGGTGCCTTAACCGATGCTGTTGGGCTATTTACACATTTAGGTGAAATATTAGCTCATAAATTTGGTGAAGGAAAAACTAATCCATTCCGAATTCGAAAACTATTAAAGAGATTCCGAAAAATTGATGTCCCCGAAATCACAGCCAAAAATGTAGACTTTTATTTATCCCTCTACAGCGAACACACCGTTAGTTGATATGTCCGTGTAGGATAAACGTTTTACAAACTTTTTATCCAATGGATAAAATTCGTGTTCTCCATCTGACCAAACAATTTCAACCGTTTTGGTTTCAAATGAGCTACCTAATTGAAACCGAATATCTACGATTTTTCTATTTTTGAGCATAAGTTTTTATTTATTTCCCCAGGTTGAAGTATGATCCATTCCATCTATCAACAATAGAAATCCGTAACATAATCCCCACATCATAAACGAATAAATAAGCATTATAATCGGTAATTTAATTGTAACGAAAAATAAGGCACGAAAAATGTTTTGGGTTAAATCAGTTAATAGATTACTTAACATAATATAATTGTATCACAATTAACACACTATGTCAATTCCCTTTCTTTAGTTTCAACAACTTATAATCATCCAAATCCTTATCAAACCTACCTTCTTTGGCATGTTCGTATATTATTTCAACTTCTTCGGGTGTGTGTGCAGATAGAAACTGTATCTGCACACACCCTATTAAATACTCCGCGTATTCTATTCTAAGATTGTTCTTCCATCTCAATTTGTATACTTACCAATTCATCTCTTCGTGCCGATTGACACCAATCGAGTTGAAGAGGAGTATAATCTTCGAAATATTCTTTGTCTGTATCACCAGGCTGTAATATTAAAAAGCTAAGTAGGCAGGCGATGGTTGGCCTCGAATCATCCGCGTATGGGGGAGACCCACAAAAGTCTCCTCCGGAGAAAATTATACGCCGTCCATCTTTTAACTCATAGTCTAATCGAGTTTGACCACGATAATCTTGGCTGTTAGTATCCCAAAGTCGTAGAGTGAATCCATTTTGGCGCCATATTTTGATTAAGTCTCTCATTTAAGCACCATATCCTTTGCAGTGTTCGGATAATGTACACAAAAGATGGTTATAATCTCCAGATTTTGCCTCATTTAAAACAGCCGTAATTTCTTCCTGCGACCAACCTTCTTTTCGAGCTTGTGTTCTCCATGCTCCCATGAGAGAATATGCGTTACCATCTAACCCAACAAGCCTTAACTTAACTGGTTTTCTGTTTATTTTTTCCATGATTTATATTTTCCTTTTGCCTAATCCTTTTAATACTTTAATCAAATTTTTCCTCGAATGCGGATATAAAAAGAATTGTATCGGATATTCTCCCGTACATTGTGGTACGAATATTACGGTTGCCCCCATATAAGATGTTTTGCTGGAATGTTCGATAATGATTAATTCCGAAGTAGAGTGTACCATATCATCGCACGTCACAATAAATACTTGTTTAGGATAATCAAGCGCCCATCTTTCAATGGCCGCCATAAGCGGATAACCATGTTTTTTAAATTTACCATCGGAGTCTTGAAACCGCTTACAAAATTTATGGTAAACCTCATGCACATTTAACCAGTTTTCGTCTTGGATTACTAGTCCTTTATTTTTAGCCATTAAGTTCTCCTTAAAAACTTAGATACGACATTACCCAATATGAATTGACCGAAAAGCATCCCAACTAATAAACTTTTTGGATCTAAATGTTTAATCCATTCAAAGATATCGGATGCTATTTTCATAATTGAGTCCAACTACAGGGTTTTTCTAATTCGATGTATAAGGAATCTAAATAAGATTTTTCCGCGCGAAATGGATCGGAAATATCTCCTTCCTCTGATTGTACGAGATACACCTTTCGATTATACGTGCAATAAAACGGGCAGAAATTACCCAAAGGGATACATTTAATAACCCGTTCAATTACTATACCTAAAGATTTTATAGCGATTTTGTATTTCTTAGGTTTTCGTTTCTGATAACTTCTCATAGTCTCACTCTTTCCGATGCATTCTAGCATCGTTTGCCCGCAAATGCCTGTATAGGCAATCTTCAATTACTCAACGAAACAGTAAGTTTTTATCGTGTCCTAGATGCCAAAGATTGCACCAAATGCAACGGTACGAATGTAAGTCGCGTCCACTTTTCATTCGGCTTCTAGCATATTTGGCGCGTTCTTCTGAAACGAAGCCGTATTTCATACCACAAGATCGAATTTTTGTTGGTTTTCCATTACTTTCAACTTCAGGTCTACCAAAACAATGCTTTACAAACTCACCATTGGTTATTTTTGGTATTCTCATATTTTACCTGCTATATGGGCTTAAAGAAGATCCTAAAGATATGGGTGGACCATACCAAGCGTTCAAAAACTTGGTTGATTCTATCAAAGGTTTTTCCTCTTCTTTTCGTTTTTTCAACCTCTCCCTATAGTTAAACGTCTTTAGCTTACCTTTGCAGAATTTACAACTACCGCAATTACAACGGCTTTTTCGTGGCATAACTTTTATCTCCCTTCATAACAACTTAAAGCTACAGCCTCACCATCAATATCAATTTCATTAGGTAAAGGCTGAATTGTTACATAGACTTGTTTACCACACCAAATACAATGAGATACATAACCTCTATATAATCCATCCATTCTGGTACGGGTCGACCGGCTTTAATCCAATCGGCTACCATACCTAAGTGTTTACAATTACCTTTCGATCTATATGCTCCGGGGCAATTGCAACTCATTGGTTTGCCATCTTTTTTTCTTACTTTGATGGTATAAATTTGAGAGGGTTTTTTATTACCTTCGAACTTCGTTACTTCCACTTTATCGAAATTACCAAATTTTTCTATGGTATCCTTAAAGTAATATTCAAGAAAATGGTCTTTCATATTATCCTATTTCTTTAAATAATGAACCGTGGCTATCGTGCCACGCTTCAATTGAATCAAAATGGTCTTCCACTGCCGTGATGAATCTTTCTGGTTCGGAGGTATATTTTCGTCTTTCATAAATCCAACTTTCGAAAGCTTCTCTCCAATCCTCTATTACCTCGGAATGTGTCCTGCCATCGGCTCCATCCATAGCCGCTTCCGCAACCCGGCGCGCCCTATCCGGTTCGTTAATAAAATCCACATCTTTTTCGGAGGACCACACCGCAACATATCCACTACGGATAAAACCGTCAACAAATCGTTTTATCCGTTTTTCAGATGATGGTGTTAACATGTGCCCTTTCTAAATCGGCAATTAATCTCAATGCGGTATCTTTCATCATGGTGACAAAAAGATCATGTATGTGTTTGGCAATATCTACCTCACCTAAAGAAATTAAATTGGTATCTATTACTTTGGCCGCATAACTAAGAGTCTTTAAATCCATTAACATTATTCGGTCGTTGGTTCTTTTATATGCTTTTTGAGCATTTTTTCTGCGGTTGGACGACACACTTACATCCTTTCACGTTTAGCTCCACAGGCGCAAGGTCCTAATGCTTGTAATACGCCGCCTATATATCCATCGCCGCGTTCAATCTCACAACCAAAAACAGGATGATGATATCGCTTTTCGTGTCCACACAAACAACATTTTTGGTGTGAGATTATATACTCAGTTTCTATGGCATTTGCTCTAGCCTCTCGGATCTCTTCCTCCAAACATTCGAAGTGGAATGATTCTCCACCATAATGTTTGGGCGCAATAGAACTTTCAATTTCCTTTTGACATATAGCGCATAGTATCATAATCTATTATACTACATCTCCTTTCAAATGACAACTAAATACTATTATGCTGGTTAATACCCCATTTTATCATTCTACAATTCGCCGAGTGGTTACCGCATTTGGTACGCTCTTTAATAATATTCAAATAGAGCGGCATGATGCTGCTAACGGTAATGTCGTTCAAACGATAAAGGTTCCTGTATCGTATGGTCCGAAAGAAAAATGGTATATTCGCCTAGCTCAAGATCCAAATGCTGGTAACATATCCCAAAATGATGGAAAGTCAACTCAAACTCCCATACAATCGGTAATACCCAGAATTGCTTTTGAATTGGTTGCTCTCAACTACGACCTTAGAAGAAAAGGTGTTTCGGTAGTGAAAGACGTTCAAATAATGCCTCCAATAGCTTATACTGGTCCAACTGGTGCTGGTGTAACCGGCCCTACGGGTCCAACTTACGATAACACCCGGTTATTAAGAAGTTTTAAGCCGGTTCCGATTCAACTTCAATTCCAATTGTATGTAATTACTAAGACCTTGAGCGATTCTTTACAAATCATAGAACAGATTGTTCCGTGGTTTGTTCCCGATTTTACAATCAGTGTTTCCATAAACGACGAAATCGATTTATCGTATGATATCCCCATAGTTTTAAGATACCCGATAGTACCTCAGGACAATTATACCGGCGACTTCAACGAACGTCGAGATATAACATGGACGTTGGTCTTTACCGCCGACGCAACATTATATGGTCCGGTAAAAGCTCAGAAGATAGTTTTGGATTCTACTACTCGTTTCTTAGCTTCCGATTGGCCGGATACGGATGTACCTCACGATGAAGTTTCCGTAGAACCATATCCACCGGATGTTATGCCTGATGATCCATTTACTTTTGAAGTAACCAGAGAATTTGTACCTTAAGAATTGAGCCTCAGAGAGGCCCGATTCCTAAAACACAAACTATGATGTTATTACCTGTTCGACTTCGGAACCATCCGCGCGTTCACATAAATAAACGGTTACTAGATGCTCTTTCTTAGGATGTACATTCCACTCTTCACAAGCCCTTAAGTGTGCTTGATAAGAAGTATCCGCATAAATTTCTATCCGTTTCTTTCCGTAAGTTACAATGTATCCATTACACCCTTTTTTCATTAGATCTCCTCATCTTTAGGATTTATTTCCCTTAACCACTTATCCCGTTTGTCTAGGGTGTGTTTTCCAGTCTTCAGTTGCACATAGACCCGCTTTCCGCATTCGGGGCAAAAATTGGGTAGCCTGGAGTTCACCCAGCAGAGTAGAGTACCGCAACAGGGCATTTCAAAAAGACTAAAATGGACTAATGAATTCATTATTGAACCATCCCTTCTTTCACCCGGTTTACTTCCTCCACATAAAATAGAAGATTGTTTTTCTCCTGAATGATACCGAGATTTTTCAATTCGGAAATCATTCGGTTGTAAGATGCTAAATTGCATCCCATAGTCTGGAGAGCGGCGTATACAACTCCACTGGGTGCACCCATTTTACCCATTTCTCGGATAGTTTCTACCACGATTTGCATGATCCGAATTACAGCCATAATCTCATCATTTGTAGGTTGTGGCATATCTCTCTTTCTTGTCACTAACGTTAATTTTCCTGAAAAACCACGTTTGTAAGCTATTGAAAACAAACGAGATAAAATATCGGATTTGATGATTTAATTCAAAAACGTATCTTACCCCGTTTACACTCTTAACCCATCAAAATCCTACATATTCCTAAATATCGCCGTCGTCTATTTCTTGTTGGAGAATATCTATTTCTTTTTGGAGTTTATTCATTACAAGGTTGATAATGTTTTTAGCATCTTGTAAGGACCTTTTATCTCCAATTAAAAGAAGTTGTCTAACCTCCGAAAGTTCTCTTTTTTTGTTTCTTAAGTAATTTCTCAGTCCGAAAGTAGTAAACATTAATTTCCTCCTGCCGCCTTTATCTTTTTATTTGCAGATAAATCAACCAAACTACCATCAGTATAACCTTTAGAAAAAGCAACGCCACTACTATACTTCATACGAACATATTTTCCTTTTCCAAAATCCATTTTCTTAACTTCTTTATCAACCATAGGTTTAACCATAAGAACTAAAGCTTGACAACCTTCCATGTTGCCCAACATTTCTTGCTTCAATTTCTTCGCACCAGCAAAGATGGCACTACCCGCACCTTTTCGATATGAATTGGCTTGGCTAGCTCCACTAATAGATCTTTCGGCTTTACGCTTTTTCAGGAGCGTTTCGATTACATTTTTTAAATAGGTCAATGTCCGGCGCGCCGCCTCTACATCATCCGCTAAACCAATGCCTCGATATACCTTTTTAGTAACATTGGTACCTTTAATTCCACAAACCGAACATTCGGTATATTTGCTACTGTACACAAATACATCAAACAATTCGGCAATAGTACCACGTAAATATAAAAAGTGTGCCGGTTCGCTACCGGCAAATGGTTCGCATAGATCGGCATGCACCACAACAAATGGTGAAGTGGTACCTATTTTAGTTAATTTTGAAAGGTCGATGTTGTACTTTTTGACTAACTCCGCGGCTTTTGCCGCAGCTAAAGCCGCTTCTGCTTCCGTCGTAGTCGTATCTCCGGCAAGAGCTAAAAGGGCTCGTATTTTCCGATCTAAATTAATATCCATAATCTTGATTCTCCATGTATTCTACATACCTTTCGTCCTCATTATGATGCTCGTAAGCTCGCATCATTCGGGCACCAAGGCGTGCCAACATTTCTTCGATGATTTCTAACCGAAGGTTTCGATTTTCCCTTTCATTTTCTCTTTCTTTAATGATGCGTAGGTCGCGTCCGGTACCATTACACACCTCACATTTTTGTGTTGAGGTATCATCATCTTTATCCTCAATATTGTCAGTGTTGTAAATGTATCCGTCTCCATCACATTCCGAACATTCAGTTCCATCATATCGATCATCACCATCTTCAAAAGCCAATTGACGACGTAGGTTTTCTTCTTCTCTGGCGAGATAGATATTAGACCATTCCAATGCTAAAGCATTTAGCCTCGGTGTTGCTTCCTCAATTTGTTCTTCTGTTTGGTACAAATTACAATTATCAAAAAATGTCCAATTTCTACTCATTTTCCCTCCCTAATAGGAATTTGATCAATTCATCATCGGTGAGTATGAGTTTGCCTGTTTTGGTGCTACGTATGGTAAACCCACAATTAGAACACCGAAAACGAGTTCTAATACCATCATAAACATAGATTTCACCATATTTAATATCTAGAGGTGACAAATAAATTTGAGTTACAGTTGTAACACCAATTTTAACCTCTTCAATATGGTGATTACCGCATTTATGGCACGTAAAATATGGAAAAGACATTACAATTATCCTTTGTGAGCTTTAAGGGCTCATTCATCCCATATTGCTATAGGATCAATGAGGCCCTAAGGCCTCATATTCTTATTGTGGAGAAAAATCGTCTTCCTCATCAAACGGATCATCTTCCTCTTTTAAACAAATCACCCGTGAAATCCACAACTACCGCGAGAACTCTTTCGCCCCAAGAACCGGTATTTTTTACCAAAGCATACACAGAATAATATCCATCACCATAACCTGTAGCTACAGCGCAACCCAAACCGTCTTTGCCATTTTCTTCATAACCAAAACTTTTTAATGTGGGAGAATCACCCAATACTTTATCACAAAATTCATCCCACGTTTTACCTAAGGAGTTGGGTAAACCATTCTCCTTGTGTAGGATATAACATGGGTCTCCAATCCAACAAAGACCAGAATCAACTCCGATATGTCCAACTAATTTCCAATCCGATTTGTTGAGTTTCATATGCTTAAACCTGCTTCTCTCAATCTGGTACCCAAATCACCATGGGTAAAATGCATATATGCATCAACCAATTCAGGAAATCCTTTCTTCAATTTATTAAGATTCCATAAATCCGCATGTGAAATGGTTGACATCAACCGACCCTTAAAACTACCAGGATCAATCATATCGAATCGCCATTCGATGATAGTCTTTTCACCTTCTGTCCAATCGGGACTAGTTAAGAAGGGAATGATATCTTTCAGTTCCGCTGCCATGTTTCTCCTTTAATAGCGCCTAGCCACACCCGTTTGTGCTTTTCCTTTTCTTGCCGCGTGCAATATATCACCAATTTGTTGGGCGTCGAATTTACACACCCTTAAAGCGAGACCAACAGCCTTACCTGTTTTGGTACCGTTCCATCTTTGTGCTCCGCAATCCATATCAATGTTGTATCGACCATCACCAGCGTAATTACCAACAAAAAATGGTACATACTGCATTGGTCTCAGTGACGGAATATCACTAATAGGAATTACTTCAGTGGTTGTACCCTCGGCGGTATATGTTGTTTTACTTAACATCATTTCCGCTAGTCGATAAATATAAAATTCTCCATTCATTAACTGGTCGCATCTGTGAGTTTTTGACTCAAATTTTGGCATAATTTATCTCCCAAAAGTGATTTCGTTCCGGATCCATACAAACATCTGATGGATGGTTACCTCCACAATAAAAACAACCATCAACATGGAAACCATTTTCATCACTTTCTTCCATGTGTTTACGGAAAATCTCTTCTTTAGTGTGATAAGGCACGAGTTATCCTATTCGGTTAATTCTTCTACAACCAACCATCCACCCCAACACAATTTCTTTCGGATACTATTTTCCAAAGATTGGGCATCATTATCCGATTCTACCAATATTTGCCAACCAGTTGAACCATCTGTATATCCTCCTCCTAAAACGGATATACCACGTATTTCATGAAGGGCTTGAAGAAGTCTAAGCCTCATCCCCTCTAACATTGTTACCTTATAAATCTTTCGAGTCATTATAGTTCCTTTCTTTTTGCTAGATTTTAGCGTTTAATACATCATTTGCCTTGACTGGCAATTGCGTTTAGACGCGATTTAAGCTTGATCCGAATGCGCTTTGATACTCTAGCATCAAGTTAATTCATGTCCGAAATGTTCTCACCAATAGCAACCAAATCTTCTAAAGAGGTGAGTAAATCAATTAAATCGGATTCCTCAAAATTAATATCCTTTTCTATGAACACCGTACCGTGTGCCATAGCATTATGGAATCCGATTGCTATTTCCTTAAAGCTTTCACCATCCATTATTAATGAGGAGATAAAAGCCTTCACCACATCACGTAGTCTCATTGGTTTCCTTTCGAGCTTTAAGGGCTCATTCATCCCATTAACATGGGATCAATGAGGCCCTAAGGCCTCAATTATTCACATACCGTATCGAGAATGTAGAAACACTTCCTTTTTCAAATACCTTTCGAGAATTGGACTATTTTCATAGTTATCGACAAAGGCTTTGACTTTTGGTGAAAGTTTTGGGTTATTGGTTTCGATGTAGTTGGCATCCATAACAATCTCTACCACATGACTCTTAGGTAAATCTTTACCATCATTCGCCTGGATGCACTCATAACCGATATAATCCCAAGCATGTTGGGCTGCATGACCCAATTCGCGTAGTTCTTCCTGTGTTAGACCAGTTAATGTTAACCAATCAATAATCTTTTTCTTTCTCATGGTTCTCCTTAATAGTACGGCAAGGTCTGCCTGTCTTTTACGAAAGTCATCAAGGCTATCTCACGGGCCAATTCCACAGCCGCTTTATTCCGTAAATCGAATTCGCAATGAGAATACCCTATTTGAGCAACCAACATAGCAGCCCAAAATGATTGTTGGATTGTCCTATGTTCTCGTTGGACTCTTTCAAGAATCGCGTTACCTATAAATTCTCGATTACCACCATTGAGTTCATCCATAATGATGGAAATAGCATTCGTTACGCGACCTTTAACTTTCTCTTGATATTCGGTCTTGAGCACGGTCATACTCCTTTATAGATTGAGGTAGGAACCAAAAACCGGTTAAAGGAATACATCTCCAACTAATCCAAAATTCAACCCGATATTTTAGGGTTTCAGGATTGTAAAGTTTTCGAAATCTCATTTGGTTTCCTTTCGAGCTTTAAGGGCTCATTCATCCCATTAACATGGGATCAATGAGGCCCTAAGGCCTCATACCGTTATTCACATTAGATAATTTTTATTCTGTATTTCAATGCTCGGATATTATCATCATATTCCTTTGTAGCATCGGCTAATTCCATTTCGATGGCTTGTATAGCCTTATTTCGATCTAAGATCAACTTATCCAATTCCAATTTAAGTAATTTTACAGACCTTATATTGGCTAAACCCTCCTCCATGGCCACTCGTATTGATGTACCACGGTTCTCCGAAAACATCGTACCCCTAAATTCGGCACAATCCAATATTGTGGACAAGTAAAGCTTTTCCACCAACATGTTAATAAAATGTGCCTCAAATTCGGTCAAGGCGACCACTACATCGCGACGTTCATTATCTAATTTCCCCATGATTCTCCTTTTATTTTACCGCCCGACATTCACTCCAATATTCACACTCACATTCCGAAGTCGCATCACACAATGGACACGTATCATCAGGAATACCTTCTCTACGTTGTTCCTCATGTATATCTCCAAAGAACTGGTCCATCAGATCAAAAAATTCTTCAGGATACATAGGAGGAAAGTTCGTAATACCTTCCTCATCAAAAGCCAAAACTCGGAATCCCTCATATTCTTCAGATTCACAACCCATGGTTAAAATGGTACCTCACTGTTGTCTCCATCCATATTATTATTAGGGAAGCATTTGTATTGGTGCTTTATTGAGGCGACGATGTCTTCCAATTTTTGGATCATATCCTTTACTAAGAAACCTTCTCGCTTCGAATCATGGATAACCCTCCATATGGATTTTTGGAATTTAAATCTAATATCTTCTTCCCTCAGAAATTCTAATATATCCTTAGCTGGCTTTAGACCGATTTCAAAAACGGCTCGGATATATTTAAGACTCTGAATCATCTCGGTTATATCCATCCGATTCAATAGTTCATTCTTATTGAATCGGATTTTAACTAAATCGGAACCCGGAACACCGGTACAAATCACCCATATATCCGGATTACTTGCGATTTTTAATTTATCTTCTGCGGTTGGGAACATACATCTCCTTGTGAGCAAAGGCTCCTTGGATGCTTAAGTGGTTAAGCATCCGAGGAGCCCTTCTCTGGGCTCCTCTGTTTACAAATTATCCCATCGATTGAATCCACACAAAAAACAAATTGTAGATAACCGGCTTTTTTTGGCTCCACAATCAACACATCTACCTATAATCCAATACCAAATTGTTTTAAATATATTCATCGGCATCTTTCCTAGTTAATTTCGTTAAATCTCCTCATTCATACTCCGTATCATCAAATGGTTCTCCGCAATTCGATTCTCGGTCGAAGGCGTCCAAGGCATCAGAGGCTATCTCTATCATTTCCGTGGATGTTAAATTCTCACCATCTCGAATGGATTCCAAAGCATCGATAAGGTGTTGAACGGCTTCCATTATTTTACCCTCTTTCTATTGTGGATTCTCCGCCTTTTGAGGCAATTTCCTCTTGAAGGACTATTGCATCCTTCTTATAATATATCTTACGAGGAAAGAAATCTTTTGGGAAAGTATCTACCACAGGTTTCTTTGTCAATTACTGCGGTAAATTGCGGATTTACACAAAAGTAGTAGGTTTGTATTACCTCACCTTCACCTTAATATAGGAGGTTTAAAGCGTTTTCCGGAGACTCCGCTTCAATCTCAGTAAACACCTCATATATTTCCTGGTGTTTTGTAACATACTTCATAGATCCTCCTATGAGCTTTAAGGGCTCATTCATCCTATATTGATATAGGATCAATGAGGCCCTAAGGCCTCATAACCTTCAACTTCCGTGGAAACGCCTATAATCTATTTCCAAAAAGATTCTCCATAGCAACCTTTTTGATAATTTACTCATCAGTTTCCATATGTACCACGGAAACATAACCAAAAGGGTTTCTTGAACACGCCGTTTGACTTCAAACCAATCTTCTGATACGAGTTGGATATGAATTGGCGCGAAGTACGCTTTAAAAACCGCTATGATCGATGGATCCGAATCCATGTAGTTCTCGTTAACTACCGTTTCGTATCCATTAGCTCCTAACCACGTGAAATCGTTACCTTGATTTTTAACGACCACATCCAAATCGTTGGGATCATCACTTCCCCAAGCCACGCTCCCCGTGATAAACATGTCCGGAAACTTTCCCCTTAAGGACAACAAGGTTTCCAATTCAGTTTTCCCGATTATCATAAGTCTCCTTTGTGAGCCTGGAAGCTCCTAAATGCCTCCCTCTAGGAAGGCATTTAGGAGCTTCAGAGTTTCCTCTGAAGCTCCCCTCTTTTAGTAACCGAGACCGCGATAGATCGCGTAAATCCAACCGCACAATCCATGCCATATCATCCAAAGAATGCTATGGTTTCTATCGAAAGATAGGATCATCGCAATTACTACGCCGAAGCCGATAGAAGTTTTAGAGCTTTGTAACATGTGGTTTCCTTTTTGTTATTTAGTTTAAGATCCAATTAGTTCACACGGAACCAAAAATGCTTAATCACACTTCGGTGTGAAGTGTTCGCACCAATTACATAATATTTCGCATATATCCTCCTAAAGCCAGACGGCTTTTTAATTATCCTTAATAAAGACAATTAAAAAGCCGGAGAGACTTGCGCCTCTCCGACTTTTAAGGGATGTTTCCTACTTGGCGCCGGCCGCTAGGACCAACTTACGTCCTTCGGTGTATGACCTGTTCGAACACTTCGCCGCATTCTTCATCAGCCAATCGATTCGGCTGAGCCAGTGGTCGATGATTGTGGTGCACCCCTTAGGATCCACGGCGTGCAATTCGCAGAGGTGGTCACGGCCTCCCGCTTCACAGTAGAACAGGGCGATTGCCGTTTCGATCTCACGGCCCTGGGTCACGTTCGGATGCTTTCGCATCTCATCCATCATATTACTCATCTTACACAACGGACATTTCATCCTTGATTTCGCCACGGTATTTCTCCTATGTTGAATTTGTACCATTTTGAGTTCTCAGGAACTCATTCATCCCATATTGTTATGGGATGAATGAGGCCCTGAGGACCTCTGGTGAGTTTTAATTCACCTTCACATTAGCTAGCGCCGGCGACGAAATTGATCTCAGCAATATCTAGGAGATTCCGCGGAAAATCGTCGTCGATGATGATGGTCTCCGCTAGCTGATCTTCTGAATATCCGATCGGCATGATTCTTCCCATCACCAAACTTCTGACAGTTCGGCCGAATACCACATATTCCGGCCATTTGCTGACTACGTATTCCAGCGCATCTTCCGGAGTCGGCATCTTACTTAGCCTGCCAACCAAATTCGACCCCCTCGCACACCGGATTCCACCAAGGCGACATGGCATGGATTGATACTCGAAATACCATGCCAATTCACCCTTATATGGACGGATGCGAAGAAATTCCATCAGTCTCTTACCTTCCATATCATTCTCCTTGAGCTTTAAGGGCTCATTCATCCCACTCTGTGGGATCAATGAGGCCCTAAGGCCTCATTTAATTATCGGTGAATACCGGCTTCCAATTCTTCCTCAAAAGATGCCGAGTTATACTCATCAATCTCGCTCGGCGATTCAGGACCCGATATACATATCGGGTCAATCAGTTCGATGTGGTTAGTTTTAGCCACACCTTTCACCATCAATGCCAGAAATTCAGCATTTTCCAGATCATCTGTCACCACTTCAAACGTGTACATTGGATTTCCTTTCGAGTTGGTGGGCGAGGAGAGACTTGAACTCTCACGGGATTACTCCCAACGGATTTTAAGTCCGGTGCGGCTGCCAATTACGCCACTCGCCCGATTTGGTAGGCTCGGTGGAACTCGAATCCACAACACCCGCCTTAAAAGGGCGGTGCTCTACCATTGAGCTACGAGCCTGTTGGATTGGTGGGCCCTATAGGATTCGAACCTATGACCATCAAATTATGAGTTTGCCGCTCTCACCAACTGAGCTAAGGGCCCTAAAATGAGGGTTTGGTTTTAATAGGTACTAGGATTTTCCCATACTCACCTAGATTTTTACACCACCTGTAACGATCACTGGAACATATCTAAAAGCGCCTGCACGCCTTTAGCTTCAACAAATTTGAAGCAATCTTCCTTCGAACCCTCAACAACTACCACTATCCAACCCAGTGATGTCCAAAATCCGACTCTTCCTGGTTTGAGGGTTACTATCCAGAAATTTCGTGAACCAGTAAGGCCGATATATCGAGAATTACATCTCTGGATAGTTGGTACTCCAACTTCTTCGGTTCCAATATCGTCCGTTCTTCGTTGAACGATATAACATAATCTCCTCCAAATCGTGCCATGTTCTCCTTTCTGTGAGACTAGGAAATCATCAAGAATCTTGGTAATTTCCTAGGTTCACAGAAAGGAGATGGAGTTAATAACTCCATCTCCTTTCATGGAGGCGACTCTACACCGACGCCTTTTTCGCCCGCGGCTTGCGCGTTTTCTTCACCAGCACTTCCACCGGCACAAAGGCCAGTTCCGGAACCGTAACGGTGATTTCCTGTTCGTCGGAGTCGGTGATAGATGCACCCGGCCACCGGTCTCCGATGCCGTACGCCGGCGGCAATTCGTGTGTCGCCTGATCCGTTTCGAATCCGAGACGGAGTCCGCCGGTTTCGGTGCATCTGCCGAACACGAACCCCTCTCCGACCCGGATCAAGAAACTCCGGTTGTCGGTGAGATTCATCTGTTGCTCGGCGTAATTGCTGAGTGTCCGGATCTCAGATGTGGACACACCCATCTGATACAACCGATCCTTCAACAAATTCATTTTCATACCCATTCTCCTTTGAGCCGTAGGCTCTTACAATCCTCAATTGCTTGAGGATTTTAAGAGCCGGAAGAATCAAATTCTTCCGCGCCCCTACCACACTAACGAACTAGTACGAGGTTTTCCTCGTTTCTGCGAGAAATTCGTCTTTGTCTCGCCGGATGGTCTCAGCCATCAATAGCGCCAACTCTCTATCTACCATGTCCATGGTAAGCTTTTGATGACTGGTATCCGGGCTGTTGGAAGTTGCCACAACGTGGCTTTCCACCATAATTAACCGTTCTTTCATTGTCATCGAACCCTCCTACTTATTTTAAGAAATTGGTAAGGATGGTGGGATTCGAACCCACGATAACCGGCTTGAAGGGCCGGCGACTTAAGCCACTTGTCAACATCCTCACAAGAAAACGATATGAGGCGGGCCTTCCAACCCGCCTCACTTGTTAAAATTCGGTGTCGCCTGCCAGTTCCGGATGCGAATCCACCAATGCGTCTAACAAAACCCAGACTACATCTGGTGTACGATCCAATTCCGTAAAAAGTTCTTTGGCTTCTGTGCCCGATAGTTGCTTTAACCAGTGAAGTAAAGGCGTTAGGCCTGAACCCTTACGAATGGTGGTATTATCCACAATCGGGATTGGTTGCCCGGGTGTTGGGCGTTCTGTATATTGCATAGTTTCCTTTCACGAGCCGAACATCACAAATCAACGCCGGGTTCCAGAGACCACATTTCGGGTGCCCTCGGCGACCGGACCGAAACAATGCGGTCCGATTGAATCCTTGCAAATCCCGGATTGATATCCCGGGATGGAAAATCCACATACCAACCTTTCTGTTATCGGAGTTGAGAAACGAGAATCACCGCTTCCCAACATAGGCAAAAAAGTATGGCATACCGAAGTTTTCCGGTTGATCCCCATACGATGATGGTGCAAATGAACTGGAAGGTCATTAAGACCGCTCTTACTTCTTCCTGAGTCAGAATAGCCACTTGCTTTCTGAGCCATCACCGCATGGTTCAACAACTTCTCCGAGTTCGAACCCGCGGAGGTCATAATTCCCATAATCGGTATGGAAAGACGCCGGTCCATCAGCATATTCCCAACCTTGCCAGCGGTCCTTGATGTACAGGCCCGCAGATGTGAGTGTGAGGAATGACCGAGTAACTTTTGGTCCTTTACCTTCTTCTCGGAAAGTAATCTTATACCTCATACCGTTGAGTGGTACCGGTTGTCCCGGCCTTGGTCTTTCGGAATACTGCACGTATTCTCCTTTCCAATACTTCTTAAAGGACTCCAAAACATCTCAGAGTCCTTTAAGAAACACTGGAAGAACATGAGGCGGGCCTCCTAACCCGCCTCACGTCAAACTCTAAGGTTTACATGCGACTTACCAAAAACTTAATGGCTTGGTCATATTCGGACCAAGGCAAACATTCCGGATGATTCTTTAATTCTTCCGGTTCTCCTTGTAACCAATATTCAACCGGATGTTCTATGCATCCGACGCTGATGTATCTCGGTCTACCGGAATAAACCAAGTACGGATGGCATTGAATTTGAATTGGTGAGGTTTTGAGTGTAACTCCGTCACCGAGTTTAACTCCGTTACCGAGTTTAACTTCGTTACCGAGTGTAACTCCGTCACCGAGTTTAACTCCGTCACCGAGTTTAACCCGGTTACCGAGTGTAACCCGGTGACCGAGTATAACTCCGTTACCGAGTTTAACTTCGTTACCGAGTGTAACTCCGTCACCGAGTTTAACTCCGTCACCGAGTATAACCCAGTCACCGAGTTTAACTCCGTCACCGAGTGTAACCCGGTGACCGAGTGTAACTTCGTTACCGAGTTTAACTCCGTCACCGAGTGTAACTCCGTTACCGAGTGTAACCCGGTTACCGAGTTTAACTCCGTTACCGAGTTTAACTTCGTTACCGAGTGTAACCCAGTGACCGAGTGTAACCCAGTGACCGAGTGTAACCCGGTTACCGAGTGTAACTCTGTTACCGAGTATAACTCCGTTACCGAGTATAACTCCGTTACCGAGTTTAACTTCGTTGATGTCGTAAATCTCCTCCACTGTCATGCTATTCTCCTTATTCCTTTCAAAAGATTCAATAAAGGGTGATATGCCACCCATCTCCACAGCGTGTGCAGTTCGCTCCCATAGATCCCGAATCAGGTCCGGCATGACCGGTATCCACCCATCGATGTCCTTTCCATCGACATACGATACGGAGAATTCCGTAGCCGATGCGCCCCCAAATGCATTCCGTGTACACGCGGATAATTTTGATCCGCGAGTTTGGACCGCAGGATAATTCGTATCCGGCGTCCATACGAATGGACTCCCAAATCTTCATCATCTTCAGCATCCCTCCTTTCATGGTTCATTTAAGGACTTAATGGGCTTGCCGTTTGATGGCCGCATAAATCCTTAAATCAACATTGAAGGGATGGACCTCCAAAGCCTCATGCTAAGGAGGCCCATATGAGCCAATTACAAATACCAACAAGAATCGCACCGGCGCTTGATGTGCAGGCCGTCGGCTAAAACGTTTACGGACACTCGGTCATGTTCGTCAGAACTGAGAACAAATCCGCATCCCGTGCAGGTGATTTTCAGTCCTTCGCCGTTCTCGGCCTGAATGAGTTCGGTATTGAACCGAATCGCACAGGATACATGCATATTCCGGTAGACCAAAGATAGGAGAACCGGGCTTAAACTATCTCCACAGATTAAACAGGTCATTGTTTTCTCCTAAACAAATGCCCAAGTTCCATAGTGAAGCAGTGTATACTGGAACCATTGGGTCGCGCATTTCGCCTCCTACACCGTATCGTACGCCTTCCAGAAATCTCCATTACGATCCTTGATCCGGTAATAAGGTCTTCCCTCTATTACCAGGATATTCCAGTTGTTGACGATCCGAAGAGCGTCGGACATTGTTGGAAGGCGCGAAACGCGGCCTATCCACCAGGTGGTGGGAAATCGGTCCCACGTCACACACCACCAACGTATGCCGTTGCGAGTAGATATCTGCAAATACATTTGGGTCTCCTTTGTTCAATTCAGGACTCAATTGTTAAATCCCGATTTCAGCAAAGGAAACATGAGGCGGGCCTCCTAACCCGCCTCATGTCGAGGTTTCTCACTAAAACCAGAGTGGCCCGTGGCCCGCGGCGTTCGCCGCGGCGGCCGATAGGAAGTGCGACCAAATCTTACTTCGTGTTCGCTTGCTCAGGCATTCCCATTCCGAGCCGGGAAAAAGGAGGATCAACTCCTCCTGAACCTGCCTCTTGAGGTCGAACCAGCCTTCAGACACCACCTGTACATGAATCTTATACAGGTCGTGTGTGAAAATTGCCGAGATTGATGGATCGGAATACGATAGTTCCGAGCCACCGTGCTGGTTCAATGTGAACCCCAGGCGAATAAGACACCCATGGAGGGCGGGTTCGGCCGCGATGAATAAATCCAAATCATTTGGTTCCGAATGCCCCCACGCCGCACTCCCGGTGATTTGGATTTTTTGACATTGCCTGCCCAATGCCAATAAAATTTCTAATTCTTCCATATTCAGGGTCATGCTATTCTCCTTTCCAATACTTCTTAAAGGACTCCAAAACATCTCAGAGTCCTTAAAGAAACACTGGAAACATGAGGCGGGCCTCCTAACCCGCCTCATCTCAAACTCTAAGGTTGGACCTCTCTGTAAACGACTTCCAGCTTGCTGTTGCCGATCTCAGCAACCCAAGCCACCGAGCACGGCGTCCAATCATCGGCCGCCGAATACGAATCCACGGAAACATCCGTTACCCACGTTTCCGGATCTTCCAAGGCTTTCTTGATTGCCGAAATGTCTTCGGCAATCTCTCGTATCAAAGCCCGGAGACATAACAGCTTCTCGGAAGTATATTCCAAACCTGTCGGATTCAGAATCACAACAACGGCCGACAAATCTGAATGGATTTCTTCCATCCGCTCCCGAACTCCACCTCGCAATACTTCACTTCTCCATTTTTCCACGGATCTCCTTTTGCAATTCAAACCACTCATTGAATTCCTAAATTCGTCCAGTTTTCCCGCTACCGCGCTATTTCACCGCGGCCCACAGTAATTCTCCAGACTCAAATTTAGGAATTCAATGCGGGGCTCGAACCGACAACATGGGGATGGACCTCCAAAGCCTCACGCCAAGGAGGCCCATATGAGCCAAATCATAAAGCAGCGCCGAGTTCTATAGTGAAGCAGTGTATACGGGCGCCGGGCGGGCGCGGCGACCACCTATGCAACACGCGGTCCATTCTTACCTCCCCATATCGCCGGTCGTAATCGAAAGAGAGGAAATCCATATACCACTGGATTAGCCTCACCGGCAGCCGCGGCCCGAAAACATCGTAATAGCGGTAGAAATATTCCGGTCTTATTCTCTTCTCATTTCTGTAGTAGAGACGGTTTTCCATGATTCTCCTTTCTCCGACGGATTCAACATCCACAGGATTTCAGAGGGATCGAAGCATTAGGAGAGTCCGATAGCGTCACGCGACCGCGACCGCGTGAACTTTCTCCAGCATTTCCGATCCCTCTGAGAACCTGTGGAGGTTCCCACCGACTTTTACGCCGGTTCTTCAAAACACCGGTCACACAACTGAAGCAGAGGTGGATTCTCCTCACCGTACATCATCGCAACGATTTCGTCCCATTCTGCTTTCGTCAGTACCCCGTTACATTGGGTGCAACGGTGCTCCTCGGTTTGACCCATGACTTCACGAACAACCGCCGCGAATTCGGGATCATAGTCGGACAACATAAAACCAGGTCCAATCATGTTACTACTCCTTCCATTGTTGAGTTGATACAATCCTTTGTAGAAAGGAAGGATTCTATCAATCCAACAACCGTAAGGACTATTTCAATGTTTATCGGATTAGATAAAAAGAAGATATTTGGAGAGGAGGAGCGTTCAGAGGAACGCTCCGCGGAAGTGAGGGGTTATAGGGGGCGCCGAGTTCCAAGAGCCATCCACCGGCGTGAAATGGCCGGTAGGAGTACATGGAAGTGCAGCGGAGCATCAGGTGCCGGGTGATTCCGGAACCTATGTAACGTATATCTGGTTCTCATTCCATTCACCGAGGTGATAGGTTTATTCATTCCGAGGGATCTTCAATGTCTCCAAGGACTTAGAGGACCGCAAATAAAATTCGGGCAGGGGACGGTTTCCGTTTCCTGCCGTGTTTTATTCATTATCCGCTCAATCCATGAATAATTATTCATCCTAAGGTTCTCAGAGGACTCGGTAGCGTCCGGCTACGCGGTTGTGATATCCGGGTATGTGGTAGTTCGAGTCCTCTGAGAACCTCAGGAGTCTTCGATTCCTAAAGGACTCTGAGTAGGTTAGAGAATGAGGCGCTGGAGACTGTGGTGGAGCCCAATGAACATATGAAATGGTTTAGCCCATGGTTACTCCAGGCGCGCTGGCATCCCAGTTGTTCAGAGTCCTTTAGGAATCGGACGGAGAGGACTTGAGTCCTCGAAGGATCGGTTAAGGTTTCCTTGATCTTAGAACAATGAGGAAGCCTCTCCGTCAAACTCCAAAGGAGAAGAAATAGGATTATTCTTAGCCGAGTACATCTCAGGATTGCTAGTCCCGCTCACGGCAACGGACTTCAAATGTCCGCTTTCGAATAGGTTCGGTTGTACGGAGGGGTAGTCCATAATACTCCAGAGGGGTAGTCTATAATACTACTAGAGTATTACTCTCCGTGAGCTTTCCAGACTCGTCCATCTTCAATGCACGGACAAGGACTTTCTGAAGTCCGGGAGCTTTTTAAGGACTCGGATTTCCGAATCATTAAAAAGCTCCCGGACCCCCTCAGAGAGGGTCCGGGATCAGATGTTACTCGGCGGCGGTGAGGACTTCGAAATCCTCTTTCGAATTGGGGACGGGGACGCCGTCGTTGTCGGCGGCGTCGGAGACTTCGCTAACACTCTCATTGATAGGAGCGGACTTCACTGGCTTCTTCACCGGCTTGGGCTTGGTAGCCGGAGCGGACTTCTCCGGCTTGATGTCCGGCTTGGGAGCGGACTTCGCTTCGGCTTTCGCCTTGGCAATCATCTCCTTCTTCGCGGACATTACCGCTTTCACGATGTCCTTGGGGAGGACGTGGAGAGGAATTCGGAATAGCCCTCTAGCGGTCGTGCGATTCTCTTGCACCCGTTTGATGGGGCGAAGGACGCCGGCGCCGGTCAGGAGGACGGAGATCGCGATCCACTGCTTCGCCGTAATGAACTCCGTGCCGATAAACTGCAGGACCGCCGACATGCGAGCGATCTCCTTCTCCGAGTACTTCTGTGCCGTCTCGACTTTGTACGTCGCCTGTTCGCCGAATTCGGCCGGCTTCAACAGGTGGACCCCCTCGGGGAGGGTCAGGACACGCGGTCCAATCGTGTCTTCCAAATCTTCAAACTTCACTTTATTCGACATGATATATCCTAGTCACCGAGTCTTTCGGACTCCGCTTCTGTTGATACTCATGCACGCGAGCGAACGTGCATGAAAACAGCAATTTGGACTATGTAAAAACACACTACTTCTTACACGTTAAAAGCTGACTATACACACGCCCACTGTCAAGTGAAAGTGTTAGCGAATTGTCAGAGATCGTTTGAGCGAACGTATAGCTTTCGTTCGCATTTGACGATAACGCTATCGTCAATTACATAGTAACATGACTGAAAGTTTTTGTCAAGCGAAATATATTAAGTTTTAAAAGATTAAATCGTTTAGAATCAACGACTTACAGACAGATATTCAGATATTAAACTCTTTTATTCAAACATATGTTCTCGTACTGATTGAATCTTGACTATTCTGTAACTCGTTGAAAACACAGTGTTTACAAGATACTATAGAGTTCAGAGCGAAGTGTAGTGGGTCTCTATGGACGTTAAGGCGCATCCAAAAAATTTTTGTGGGGCCTTGGGTCTCTATGGACTTGAAGGAACCGGACTTGAAGGAACCGGACTTGAAGGAACCGGACGTTAAGGCGCATCCAAAAAATTTTTGTGGGGCCTTGGGTCTCTATGGACTTGAAGGAACCGGACTGAAGGAACCGGACTGAAGGAACCGGACGTTAAGGCGCATCCAAAAAATTTTTTGGAATTTTTCTTGTCAATATGTTGTCGGGATGGAACTATATTGACATCCTTATAAATACTAATATAATTTTATGTTAAATGAAGCCAAAGTATTTCGGAATGGTCCATTCAGTCTTATAAGGCCAAATGGGCAACACATTTCCCATCCCGATGCGGATACACATAATGATCTATCTAAGATGGTAGGACATAAAGATAGTTCGGAATCTTTAAAGAAGGGATTTGCGCGGCACTACACCGCTTACGAAGAAGGTAAGAAGGTTGTTGGATATGATTATGAGCGACCTGAAATGGAACACCACATCTATAAGGATATACAAAGACATCATTCCGACGCACACGAAGTGGTATTGAATGATCGGTTTGCATATCGTCAATTTATAAGCACACCCGGGAAACCATCGGCTTATCACCAAGCTTTGGCACACATCAGATCTAATTTAGGACTTTAATATCCTCCCTATATACAACCGTATCTAGGAGGATATTAAAAATGAAAAAATTCCTTGTTTCGTTTTTTCTTATTGTGGTTATTGGTTTTACTGGTACCCAATCTTGGGTGGATCGGTTGGCTAAATTTGAATCTCAAAATACTCCTATAATAAAAAAATTGGATAAGAATGGTAAATATTCATATGGATGTCTACAATTTCAAAAAAGGACATTCGATAGTGTAAGTAAACGATATAAACTGGAAGGAAATATTTACGATTGCGAATTTCAAAGGAAATTGGCAACTAAAATGATTGAAGAAGATCCTAATAATTGTAAGCATTGGAAAGCTGCGGTTAGAGCAATAGGGAAACCAGATAAATAATTATATGGAACATCTAATCCAATTTATTAAAGATAATCAACTGTTATGTGGGTTGATCTTAACGGCTATAGCTGCAACAATGCCAGTATACCTACCATATTCTTTTAAGGCGTTTCCGCAATGGACATGGACTTGGATTCGAGATGCGATAAAGACGTTTTCCAACTTACGAAATTCCGCGTCGGCGGTTGTAGAAAAGAAAAAAGATGAAACACCTAAGTGAATTTACTAATCGACCCGAAATAGAATCTTTCCAGGAAGAATCTCCCCCAGGATGGAGTAAAACGGTTGAAGCCATGAAAAATACGGGTATGTCGGCTAAAAAGGCATTTTCACTTGCTTGGTATATGTTTAAGAAGGGGAAGAAGCCTCGTTATAAGGAATAACATATGCGGTTCGCGAATTTGATAACGGTTTACAATAAGTGCACTTCACCGTTCGTTTACCTTTTTTAATCAGAACTTCCGTACAATCCAAGTATTCTTCAACATACTCACCAGTATCATTCGGAATCTACAATTTAAAAACCTATTAAGAGTGCCATCACTCAAGAAGTAAACGCCATTAATAACCATGCAGTGTCCTTAATCGAAGATTGTAGAGCGACTTCCTCTATCAATTCTATAATATTTCCAAAACTCACTACAATACTTTGCGAGAATTAGCAAACCCAATTCTCGCAAAATCCACTCTTGACTGGATATTAATTTAAATTTTCGGAATATCATTTTATTCCACTAATTTAATTGTCCAAAAATCGGATGATAAATTAGAATTACTTAAATATGTGGCTGGCATAAAACAATACCCACTTCTACCCCAACCAGACCCCCACGAATTACGAACAATGAAATAATTAGAAGGACAACCTAAAATAGTATATTCGGTATTATTGTAACCTACAACCATAACCGCATGTCCACCTAGTAGTTTTTCTTTTGTGTTGGGCATCTTTACGATTCCATTATTACCAACTTTCATGAAACTATCATAAACGGCGAATCCAAATACAAATGGAAAACCCTCACTCAAACAGAGTTTCATATCTTCTTCAGCTTCAATCCTGAAATATGATACTGCGGGATGAGCTTTAGCGTGATCGTATGCTTTTTGTGGTGGAGCTTTTTTAAATCTCGAAATCACATAAGGCCAATCGCCATTTGGACAAACACCAGATTGGTTAACAGTTTTAATTCCATCTCGCAGATATGCCCCAGCATCAACATTAACCGTACCTTCTAATACTCTTTCATTATAATATATGAATAGTTGGGATGGAGTAAATTGTTCTGCCAATTTTTGTTTCGTTTGATCGAATTGTATTACTCCAGCAATTGCTTGTGCTGTACATGATCCAAGATTGCCTTGGTTATATACTGGAGGACACACAGATCTTAAGTCTACATTAGGTTTAGGTGGTGCCACAACACCGAACAACCTTGTTATTGGGAAATCTCGTTGGTCGGGAATATCTGGAATCCAACCAAACTTACGTTGAATAGTCATCTTTTTAAATCCTTTCGGTGATTTTTCTTGTGATCGAATCGTATCAATCCGGCAATTATTCATGGACATCTGGGATGATTAATTTCATTGCTCCAACTTCACCCAAGGATGTAATATTTTACTAAAGAACTGCACATTTCGAAGAGTAGCAAGTTTACCATACAAATCTATTATCTTCCTCAAATCTGAAAGATGGTCGGATTCACTCTCACCGCGATAATAACCTTCGGAGTTTTTGGTTTGATAATACCCAAAATTGTCCACATCGGTGTTGATTTCAAAAATTACACGATACCTCATTTTTCTCATTTGGCATTATTCCTATTCATATTCATATTTAAAATTCTCTAATAATCTTATTGGATCTTGTTCGGTCTTTTACTGGTTTATTTTCTTTTAAATATATTTTAAGAGCATCTAAACACCAAGCATATTTAAACGAATCTTGAGCATTATGCCATCCACTTTCGGTTAGTATTTGTTTAGGTGAATCGAAATATCCTTTGCCATTCATCTCACGGGCCATTAGTCGAGCTTTATTTTCTATTTCTAAAAATAATTCTTTATGGCTTTGTTTTATGTGTTTGTATGCCCAATCCATAACATCAAATTTATTATCAAATTCTTTCCGTTTATCGCAACACTCAACAACTATAACTGTTTTAATTTGCATTGTCAAACCTCCAAAACTTCATAAGTTCCATCATCGGTAGGTATTTCACTCTTATGGAATAGTATAACATTTTTCAATCGTGTATCCAAATTGATATTAAAAGATTCAACTTCATCAAATTCATTATTTAATATATTAGTCTTTACGGAATCCGAAATCGTATGACCTACTATTTGATTTGTACCTCTGATTGGTTCAAATTCGCGGTTCCAATCTAACCACGTAATTCCTCCATACCTTTGAAATCCACCACGAGCATGACCGGTTCTAAGAATTGCTGGACATATTCCAGCATGGAGATCATTTCTCCATTCATTATTTTTTTCTGGGTCTTTTAAGTATTCAATACCGGTTACAGCGTTCAAAAAATAAGGATGAATACCAGCATGAGTACATACCCACGTATCGTTAATCCAATGAATGAACTTCATTTTATCCCAATCTTCTTTTTTGAGAGTACTTAATATTTGAGATTCAGAGCTAAAATTAAAACCACTACACTTCAACGCAGTATTTTCTGGAAATGCGTATTGTAGATCGTGGTTTCCAAATAACACCGTATTTTTAGGATCATGAAGAATGGACGTTTTTAATAAAATAGCTATTTCTTTAGTATTTCTAGGACCAAATTTATCGAAATAATCTCCTAGAAAGATTTTAGGATATTTTTTAAAATCATCTAAAATTTTGGCAAGTTTATCAACTTGTTCGTGGACATCGGGAATTATTAATATATCTTTCATACTACTATTATAACACACAACATATCATTATGCAAATGAAAAGAGAGGGTCCTCAAAAAATCTTGAGGGCCCTCTCAATTCATCGACTAGGAAGATCGATTTAATATCTACTCAACAAAACAGGGGCAATCACAATTCTCTACCAAACAGTTTGGAGTATCTGAAGTATACTCATGATACGATGCTGGATGACCACACATAGAACACTCGGCATTCGGGTTGTCGATAATATAATCACTTACGCTTTTAATAGGCATGTTCTAAAATTCTCTTTTCTTGTTACGAGTAATATTTGACTTCATATGTATATGATAACACACAACTTACAGGGTAGCAAGCGGGTCTCAAATTATTTTAAACCGAAATAAGATCAGTTTTTCCTAATTTTTTATATTTCTTGATAGTATCTTCGGTACCACCAGTTCTATCCGAAGCAACGCAGGCAATTAACGTATCAGCAGCTTCAGCTATAAGCCCGTTACGTTTAAATCCCGCTGCTTTACCATATTTTTTCCATTCGGCTGGAAATAATAAAATTGGTACATTTAAACCATAAGCAATGTGTTCAGCAAAAAGATCTCCGCCTTCTGGACAATGTCCAGATACTATAGTGTCACCTTCTTTATACACTTTTAAAAATGCTGCCAATATTTTATCATAATCTTCAATGGTAGTTCTGCGCCTTGATCCAATTATTCCTATAGTCATTATATCCTTTCTTGGTGGAGGATGGGAGGATTTGAACCTCCTTCTGCCCCTATTAGGACCGATGTCGGGCTGAATACCGATCTTCTCTTCATCCCCATATATAAGCATGACATTATCTGGAATCGAACCAGCTTCTTTAGCCTTGGTGGTAATCACTCACCATTTAGCTATTAAGGAATCCACTCCTACCTAATGTCATGCTTAACTTTAGCGCGTCGGTGGGATTCCCAAGTCCCAATCAGGAATGTTTCTTTTCCCAGCATTATTTTCTGGTAAATTCCGATATTTAATTCACGCGCTTCAATTTACATTACTGCCAAACGTTGAGTATATTCCACAGCGAGTTCTAAAGCTCCCGCTTTCATTTTAACACCATTACCATACATCGCATTTTCTAACCCATTATCCGAAGTTCGTCCCCGTTGATGGTCAACATAATACGTAACTGCGTTATATGTGTTCCATGCTGTACCTTCGGCCATATCAGCACCGGGTTGATTTGTGATACTATGCAAAACTTGGCGAGAAGGTAGACTCAAATCTTCCATTTTAATCTTGTACTTTTCCTCATTGAGAATAAAGTCCAACATCAATTTACCTTTTTGTAAAGTATTCTCTTGGTCATTACCTTTCTTAAAGCGACGACCATGTTCAAATACCGCTTCCGAATGTTCAAGAACATCTGTCAAAAGATTCGGTTGAAGAAGTTCAACCACAAATGCTCGGTTGACCTCATCACTAAAATTCGAACCGCGAAGAATTTCCGCTTTTTGTTTGTATTTCTCAAAGGCATATTTAGCCCGTTCAATAAATTCTACAACCTTAGCTCGATCTCCTTCGGTTAATTCTCTCTTATGAACAAACCTCAATCGACCAGCTTCGGCAGTAATAACTGCACCATTCGTACAAATTTGGCGTTCTGCAATAACATCAAATGTTAGAGGGATACCAGAACAATGCCCCGAACCCATCAAAATTTTCAAATGCGTACTGTCGTCCATTTCTACCTTACCAGGACCACCATGATCGATACGCTTACGATCTGAAACACCGGGAAAATGAAATTCTCCATCGAGTTTCGCGATAGCAAAAATTCTTTCACCACCGTGAATAGTACCAGCGGTTTGTAGCTTCATATTACCGATATGAGCTACTTCCCGAAAGATATCCATAATTTCATCATTCTGGATAACTTGATAACCCTTAGTTACAATGTCTAAAACCCTAATACCATCCGGTGCAGACTTATCGTGGCGCACCAAAGCTTTCCATTCTTTAGCTATATGATTTGAACTACCCGATTCACGTTTAATTGGAATTTCAGGAGCAATCTCTTGAACTTTCCAAGTTAATCCGGAACGTTTAATTGCCTCACCAAGAGATGTGGCATCTGAAATATCATTGCCTAAACCTCTATATTGTCGATGTTGGTTAAACATAAATTTTTCTCACTATCATTATTATACACTATACAAATCAAAAACGCAACTATTTATTTGGTCCACTTTTAATGTGTAAAATCCCAAATCTTAAATTCCCGTTCTGGGCTCCAAATGCCCCAATCACTATAGACAAACTTTGGAGTCATATCTAAATCTTGTGGTACACAACACGGTAAAGCTATAACAGCTTTAATATCACCACCATTGCTAACAATAGTATTCCACGCAAAATTTAAATTGGCGTGTGAGTGAACCGCTACGAGCACAACTTTTTTACCTTTTAGATCCAAATTAAATTCTTCAATACGTATTGGATGAAAATGTAACCGGTCAATAGATTTCCATTTAGGTATGTCCTTTAATAAAGGATCAACACTATGACATTCGAACCTAGATCGATATGCAAATGTGGCCGCAGTTCTCGGAGTTCGCCCATCACCTACCGATATTAAAATAGTATCTTTATCGTGAAGTGGTAAAGAACGATCAAA
>Ga0315283_10000208_pt1 | contig 38867 bp, 22 predicted proteins | sample YL17G09_0_MG_FD_204541 | JGI IMG/M metagenome (GOLD analysis project Ga0315283, IMG submission 204541) | Sediment microbial communities from Yellowstone Lake, YNP, Wyoming, USA - YL17G09_0 | ecosystem: Environmental > Aquatic > Freshwater > Lake > Sediment | place: USA: Wyoming | collected...
CGGTGATGAACTTGATGTCGTCGATGGCGAAGATGTTCGTGGGGTTCGCCATGGCGACCACCAGCCGCCGCCCGCTGCGGGCGATTGGCAGCGCCATGAAGCGGCTGGCGACGTCGCCCGGGATGAGGCGCGTGAGCGCGGGGTCGGGAGTGAAGTTCTTCAGGTCGAACGCGGGCGTGCCATAGTGGGAGGCGAGGAACTCGAGGAGCGTGCTTTCGCTGAGCGCACCGATCTTGACCAGGTTACCGGTCAGGCTCCCGCCCATGTTCTTCTGCTGGAGCGAGGCCTTGCCAAGGCCGTCCTCGTCGATCAGTTGGGCTGCGAGAAGCAGCTGTCCGATGTCTTCCTGCACGGATCTCGTCCCCGGCGATGGTCCTGCCACGCGACCCGCTCTCCGCTGCAGCGGAAACGGAGTCGCGGGGCGCCTGAGCCTGCGAAAGGCGACCGCGTGCATCGCGACCGCCGGGCTCAGATGAGCAAACGGCCGCCGCACGATGCACTTGGGCGTCGTGTTTCATCTGGGTTATCGGCCGGTCTCCCCGCGCTCTTGAATCAGAATCTGCACGCGGGGAGCGGTGGCGGGCTCGCAGAATGCAACGCTCTCTGCCCGCCCATGAAGACGGGCTAGGGTCCGGCCGGAGGGTCCGGACGCGCGTTGGGCCCGGTTCTCGCGGCCGACGTGGGTCCGACGCGGATCCGGGGGCGAAGACGCTCGAAGAGGCGCGGCCCGATGCCGGGCACCGCGAGCAGATCCTCCGGCTCCCGGAATGGACCGTGGGCGGCGCGGTGCTGAAGGATGCGTCCGGCGAGCACCGGCCCGATGCCGGGCAGGGCGTCCAACTCGGCGAGTCCCGCCTGGTTGAGGTCCACCGGCGCCGCGGCTTCACCCGGCGCCGGGCCCGGGCGTCCCACCTGCGCAGTCACGCCAGCGGCCGATGAACCGCTCGAGCCGTCCGCCGTCGCCGGGGGCGCGGGGGTCAGCCGCGGGTGCGTTGCGCGCCACAGATCGCGCGCCGCACCCAGCGAGAGCAGCAGCGCCACGAGCAGTGCGCCGCGCCGCTCCGCCGGCGTCCAGGAGGGCATCCGAATCTCCGCGGGGGCGCGCCGCGTTCCCGTTCCGGGCAGGGCCCTGGCCGGCCCCGCCCGCTCAACGAATGTGGTTCAGTTGAACAGCCTCCACACGAGGCTCAGGGTCAGATTGCGCCCCTCCGCTACCGCGGGCAGTCCGGTCGACGAGTCGGCCCAGAGTTGCGAGCGCTCGCGATCCTCGAGATTGCGCGCCCGCACGACGATGACCGCGTCGTTCAACAGCGTCAACTGGCCAACCAGCGCGAAGGTCACGAACCCGGGCACGCGGCGCAGGGGCACGACCTGCGCCTCGCGCCCCCCCACCCCCGCGGCCTCACCGCGCAGCCCCACCACGAGATCACCGCCGAACAGCGTGACGCGGCCGCCCAGCCAGGCCCGGAAGCCAGCGTCGGGGTCCGACCCGGGAGCACGCCTAACACCCTCCGGAGGAGTCGTGCTGCGGTGCGCGAGCCCGAAGCCCTCCAGACCCGCACCGGCATGCCGCCCATCCCACTCGAGTCCACCCTCGGCGAGCGCGAGGTCGTAGGTCCCGTACTCGGAGCGCAGCCCGCGGCGCAACCACAATTCCTCGAGCGGCAACCGCTCCAGGAGCGCGCGCGAATAGACGCGCCCCGCCCGCAGCGAGGCGCGCGTACGCCAGGCACCCGGCGGCGCGGTCGCGAGCCTCATCGTGCCGATCCAGGCGTGCTGCAGGAACGGCTCCGTCCCCGCCGCGAGGTCAGCCCACGCCGGCGTGAGCAGGCGCTCGAGCCCGAGCGCGGCGTCGAAGCCACGCGCGCGAACCTTGAACTCGGCGCTGGGCGCCACCTCGAAACGATCCACTCCCCCGTGGCGGCCCGCGCCCAGGGCGAGTTCCAGCCGGCCACCCGACGCGGGCAACTCCGCACGGACCGCGCCCCAGAGCCCGCGGCACTCCCGCGAAAACGCCCCGCTCCCGGAGCGTCTGACCGAGGCTCCCGTCCACTCCACCCGTGCGCCCACTTCACGTCCGTCGCGCGCCTGTCCGAAACCTGCCGCCAGACGGGTCTCCCGCGCCTGCCTGCTCGAATACTCGAGCAGGCCACCGGAGCTCTGACGCTGATCCAGACCCCGCGAAAACTCGGCCGTCCAGCCCGTCCCACCGCGCTCCCAACGCCACTCTGCCGCCTCGCTCTGCCCGGAGGCTGACTGCCCCTCAAGGCCCAGGAGTTGCGTCGAGGCACCGCGCTGGGCGAAGCTCGCCTCGAGCCGATGACGTCCCCGAACCAGGTTCGCCCGCGCGCCCCACAAGTGACGGCTGGAGAGTTGAAGGCCCCCCAGCACACCGGACTTCCCGCTGGTCACGTCCACGCCGAAGCCCTGCAGCGAGTCTCCCCTTGCCAGAGTGATGGCGTTCTCGTCGAGCCCCCCCCAACCATTGACGAGAGAATAGGTGGAGCGCGCCCGCTCTTCCCCGATGGGAGTGTGACCGCGCAGGCCAGCAAGCGCCCCGCCGAATCCGGCGAATGCCCCTTCACCCGGTCCACGCACTTCGAGGGAGTCATACCAGGCGAGCGGCGAACGGGCCTGGCACACACCCGGCCAGGGCGTGGACGCTGGCGCGCGGCCAGGCTCCTCGAGTTGCCAGCCACCCACCACCAGCCCGGCCAGCGAGGCAGGGGGCGCCAGGCCGAACCAGGCCCCGGGCTGCCAGCCGACGCGCCCCGGCTCGCCCCACCAGGAGACCGCGTCCAACAGCCCGGAGCCCGCGAGCGCGGCAGGCCCGGCCTCCGGGGCCTGCCCACGCGCGGCGGGCACGGCGAGCGTCAGGAGGAGAGCCGCGCCCGATAGCGCCCGAACACCGCTACGAGCGGTGTGCCGAGCAGCACGAAGAGCAGCACGTTTGAGCCGGTGTGCCATAACGCGAATGGGATCCCCTGCAGGAGGACGACGCGCATCTGGCCAAAGACCAGACCGGTCGCCACGTTGGTCACGAGGTCGAACCAGAAGGTGAGCACCAGCGCCAACCCCGCGAGCACGACCCCGCGCACGACCACGGAGCGCTCGTGCAGCCCTAGCGCCGCGAACATCCCCCCCGCGAGCCCAGCCGGGACCTGGCCGAGCAACTGGGCCACGGTCACGAGCGGATGGGCTGGCCCGTAGGGGTTCAGCAACGAATACACCAGCATCGTGAGTCCTCCAACCAGGGCGCCGTCGCGGGCCCCGAGCAGCACACCGGCCCCGAAGATCCCGAGGGTCTGCACCTCGAAGTCCGGCGGGCGCGGCGCATACGCCCCCGCGAGGCAGACAGCCACCAGCAGCGCCATGTACGCAAGGCGGCGGGAGGTGAGCGGCGGTCGCGTGATCGCAGGCTCCGCGGAGGGCGGGAGGTCATCCATGAGGGCCCGCGCAGAGTAAGGTCAGCCGAGCGCGCAAGTCAACGGAACGGCGCCACGGCGGAATGGCCACCGAGGCGGCACGGTGGCTGCGGCGAAAGGTCGGAGGGCGACGCCCGCGCCCGGCGGAGCCAGGATGGCGGAGCCGGACAAGCGCGGAGGAGCGAGGGAGCGCCGGGGCACCCGCGCAAAACGCGGGTCGGGCGCGACCGAGCGCTCGCCCGGAGCGCCTTCCGCCGCAGTCACCGTGTCGCCGCTTTCGCGCCGATGCGGTGGACTCAACCCGGGACGCCCGCCGCCTGCTTGAGCGGACCGAGCACGCTCGCCGGCACCGGCAGCTCGCCCAGCGCCGCGCCGCGCGGCCAGCCGTGGTAGTCCGAGCCGCCGGTCTCGAGCAGATCGAGACGTCGCGCCAGCGCGTGGAAGCGCCGCACCGCCACCGCACCGTGCTGAGGGTGCCAGACCTCGATGCCACGCAGCCCCGCCTCGGCCAGTTGCTCCACCACCAGATCCGGCAGCGAGGCGCCCGGATGAGCCAGCACGCTCACACCGCCCGCCGCATGGATCAGCGCGATGGCGTGCTCGGGACGGAACGCGGGCCGCTGCACGAAGGCCTCGCCATGCGCCCCGATGAAGCGCCGAAACGCCTCGTCCACCGTCTCGACGTGCCCGGCGCGCACCAGCGCCTCGGCCACATGCGGGCGGCCCACCACGCCCGGTCCCGCCAGCTCGAGCACCTCATCGAAGTCCACCGGCGCGCCCAGGGCACGCAGGCGTTCGACCATGGACTGGGCACGCCCCAGCCGCTCTTCGCGGAAGCGCGCCAGCGAGTCCGCCAACTCTCCGTCCTCGGGGTCCAGGTAGTAGCCGAGGATGTGCAGGTCGGCTCCGTCCAGCGTCGTCGATACCTCGATCCCCGGCACCAGCTCGAGGGCCGTCCCCGCCGCGATCCGCGCGCGCTCCACGCCCTCGACCGAGTCGTGGTCGGTGATGGCGAGCGCGGCCAGCGAGCGTTCCAGGGCGTGCGCCACGACCGCCTCGGGCGTGAGCACGCCGTCGCTGAAGAGGGTGTGCACGTGGAGATCGACCCGGCGACCGCCCCCGGGTGCAGGCGGCCGGTGCATCAGACCCGCTCCAGCGCCCGGCGCAGGAGGCCGATCTTCTGCGCCACATCCGGGTAGTTGGGCTGCACGGCGTAGACGCGCTCGAACTCGGCCAGCGCTTCGGGCGCATGGCCCGCGACCTCGTGCGCCAGCCCGAGCTGGAAGCGCAGGCACACGCCCGCCTCGGATGCCTCCTCGAAACCCGCCAGCGCGCGCGCGAACTCCTCGGCCGCTTCGTCGAAGCGCCCCTCGTCCAGCAGGCAGCGGCCGATCATCTCGGCCGAACGCGGGCCGAACGCGGGGTCGTGCGCCGCGGTCCGGAAACACTCCACGGCCTGATCGATCAATCCCATCTCCCGGTAGGTCATGCCCAGATCATAATGGCTCTGCGCGTCGCCCGAAATCTGGGATTCGATGCCGCGCTGGAATTCCGCGATCAACGCACCCAGGTCGAGCGTCACGGCCTGCGCGCGGCCAACGGCGACCTCGACGCGGCCGTTCGGCCCCTTCGACGCCCCGGGCGAGTCGGGCTGGCTGATGGCAACGGCGTCGGTGGAACGCGGTCCCAACCTCTGCATCCGGCGGGCGGCCAGTTCATGATTCGGGACGTGCTTCAGGGCACGCGCGAACCACTCGCGCGCGACCTCCGGGTTGCCGTCGTTCAACGCGCGATCACCGAGTCCGCAGGACACCTCGGCCGCCTCGCGGAGTTCCTCGCGTGACTCGCAGTTCCGCAGCCAGAGGGTCAGCACTTCCGGCGTGGAGTGGGCGCTCCGTCCCAGGCTGCGGTAGATCGCGCCGGCACTTTCCAGCCGGTCGAGCGACTCATAGGCCCTGGCCGCCTCGACCAGCGCAGCGGCCGCCAGATCCTGCTCCCCCTTCTTGAACCGCTCCGCCGCCAGGCTCAGCAGGTCCTCGATCTCCGACATCTCCGGCATCGCCGAGATCGCAGCGGTCGCGGAGGTCGCGGCGGGGGCGGTGGTCTCGGGAATCTCGGTGGTCTCCGAAAGCGACCCGAAGCGCAGGCCGGCGGGAGACGTAGGCGTCACGTCCGCAAGGATCTCCTCGGGCGGCGCGTTCCCCGCGGGCCGGTACTCGAAAGTGGGCCTCTGCTCGAGACCGTCCACGAACTCTTCCGCAGGCGGGGCCCCGGCTTCCGGCTCGGGCTCCGCAGCAGGACTCGCGACCAGGTCCGCGGTCTCGGCCGCCGCAGTCTCGACGGCCCCCTGCGTTTCATGCGTCGCGTCGACGTCGGGCGCCAACTCCTGAGCCCGCGCCTGCGCACGCGTCGCATCGTCGGACTGCCCCCGGCGCGTGAAATGGCGGGATGCCTCGATCAGCAACACCGCCGCCGCCGCCGCGTCCTCCGCCTGCAACAGCCACTCGGCCGCCTTCTCCAGCAACCGGGGGTTCTCGGGCGAGGCCTCGAAGGCCTTGTTCAGGCTGTCGGCAGCCCCGCGGAAATGCAACTCGCGGGCCTGGTGCTCAGCGTATTCCTGATAGTAAAGCGCCGCCTCGGTGCTCAGCCCATCGAGCGAGTGGAGCTCGGCAAGACGCTGCAGCACGACCGCCAGCGACAGCGAAAGCCGCGCCATCTTCTTGCAAACCGCGATGGCGTTCTTGTAGAGCCCTGCCCCGGTGTAGGCATCCACCGCCTGCAGATAGCGGCGGGACGCCTCGACCAGATCCCCCTTCTTGTACAGGAGGTCCGCCATGAGGACCAGGTTGATGGGCTCGGAGTCCTCGGCGCGGGTGAGCTTTTCGTACTCGCTCAGGGCGCCGTCCAGATCATTATTCTGGAGGCAGCGCTGTGCCCGTCGCTTGATGTCTATCGCCTTTTCCAAGCTGGCTTTCTCCGCGGAGCGTGCCGCCGCGCCGGTCCCGAAGGCGGCGGCCCTCCCGCCATGACGCAATCCCTGTCAAGCGCTCAAGGCGGCGTGCACCGCATCCTGGCAGCGCCGGGCCAGCGGGCCAAGTGCTGTCCGGATGCGTTGCAGGCTCATCTCGATGTCGGTCTTATCGGCGGATTGCTTGGCGGACTTCAGGTTGATTTCCACGTTGAGCAGCGCGCCCTCCGACGCGGCGTGGGCCAGAAGCCCCGCCACACCCGAGTCGCTGGCGGCGTTAAGGTTGCCCTTCTCCGCGACCTCGGCAGCCAGCTCGAGCACCTCGAGACAGGCCTGGGCGGTCTCGAGCGGCACCCGCATGGCCTCCAAGTCCGCCACCGCCATGGCCTCTTCCCGCGCCTCGGTGTCGGCCGGACCGGCCTGCGACAGCTTCCGGGCCCGCAACACCGCCTCAAAAGCCTCGCTGTCCTTGCGCGCCAGTCCCAGCAGCCGCCCGCGCAGCACTGCAGCCTTGCGGCGCACCTCCTTCATGACCTGCTCGTGCGCGGCGTACTTCTTCTTCCCCAGCGTGAGGCCGGCCACCATGGTCGGCAGCGTCGCCGCCAGGGCCCCGACGAAAGCCGAGACCGTGCCGCCGCCCGGCGTCGGCGTCGGCGAGGCGACGGAGTCGAAGAACGACGCCACCGAGACCGCTTCAGTGAGCGGCGGCGCCTTGAGGCGCAACTCCAGCACCTGGTCGCGCCGGAAACTCTCGAGCTGCAGGTAATGCTCGGCCGCGTCGAGCATCGCATACTCGGGCACCAGCCCCACCAACTCGCAGCCCGAGATGGCCGCGCCGTGCCGCGCCGCCTCCGCGCGCACCAGCGCAAGCACGCGGTGGATGGGCGTGGCCTCGGGGTTCACCAGGTTCATGCTCACCTGTGCCCGCCGTCCGCCCTCGATCGAGAAGCCGAGCGCCCGCACGTTCTTGAGGCCCCCGCTCTGTTCGCGGATCGACGCTGCGATCGCCTTGGCCACGCGCAGGTCGGGCGTGTTCAGATTCGCGTTGAAGGCGACCAGGAAGCGGCGGGCCCCCACGGCGGTCGCGCCCGCCGTCGCGTGGATGCGCTCGGGACCAAAGTCAGGCTTGCGCGCCGGGTCCTTGCCGATCCGCTCGCGCAACCCCTCAAACTCGCCGCGCCGCACGTCCGCGAGGATCACGCGGTCAGGCCTGGTGGCGGCCGCCTCGTAGAGGAACACCGGGATCCCCAGTTCCTCGCCGATGCGCCTGCCGGTCTGCCGCGCCAGCTCCGCGCAGTCCTCGAGCGTCAGACCCTCGACCGGCACGAACGGCACCACGTCGGCCGCACCCATGCGCGGGTGCTCACCGCGGTGCCGGGTCAGGTCGATCAGCTCGCTGCCGCGCTTCACCGCGCGGAACGCCGCCTCCATCACCGGGTCCGGCTCGCCCGCGAAGGTGAGCACCGAGCGGTTGTGGTCCGCGTCCATCTCGCTGTCGAGCAGCGTGACGCCCGGCACGGACGCGATGGCCTGCATGATCTCCTCCACCACCTCGCGGCGGCGACCTTCCGAGAAGTTCGGAACGCATTCGACGAGCTTGGACATGCTGGTCTGGGTCTCCGCGGTTCAGTGTGGGTCTGGCCCGCTCCGCGGCGGGGCGAACCCCGGCGCGCTGGACCGGCCGGCGGGCTGGCCACTCACGGCCACACCCGTCGTTCGACGGAAGGCAGCGCCAGGTCGGCGCCACGCATGAAGACATTGTCAGGGCGCACGGCCGGAAGCCAGTAGGGCAACTCCTCCAGCGATTCACACTCCCAGACCACGGCGTCTCCCCAGGCACCGGGATTCAGGTGGCCCACCTCGGCCTCGACCTTGAGCGCGCGCGCTGCGTTCCAGGTGATGCTCATCAATGTCTCCTCGGCGTCGAAGCCGCACAACCGCGCAGCGAGCGCGGCGCACTCGAGCAGCGATTGCGCCGGCGAGGTGCCGGGGTTGAAGTCGGTCGCGATCGCCCAGCGCGCCCCGCTGCGGCGCAACATCGCAGCTTCGGGCAGCGACTGCCCCAGGGTCAGCGCGGCTCCCGGCAGGAGCACGCCCACGACCCCGGCGCCGGCCAGCGCCTTCCAGTCCTCCTCGGTCGCGCTCTCGAGATGGTCCGCCGAGCAGGCGCCCAGTTCCGCGGCGAGCAGCGCGCCGCCGCTGCGCTCGAGCTGATCGGCGTGCAGCTTGATGTCCAGCCCCAGCTCCTGCGCGCGCCGGAGCACCGCGCGGCACTCCTCCACCGTGAAGGCCACCGGGTCGCAGTAGACATCCACCGCGCTCGCCAGCTGGCGCGTGCTGAGATCGGGCAACACGTACTCGACCATGGCGGCGAGGTACTCCGCGCGACGCTCCCGGAACTCGGGCGGCAGGGCGTGCAACAGGAGCGCGGTGCGATGCAACCACGCCGGCACACGCTGGCCAGCGCCGCGCATCAACTCGAGCAGGCGGGTCTCGCCCGAAGGGGTGAGGCCGTAGCCGCTCTTGACCTCGACCGTGGTGCAGCCGTTGGCGCGCCAGCGCTCGAGCCGGTTCGCGAGCAATTTCTCGAGCGTGTCGTCGCGCTCGGCGGCGGTCGCCGCGACGGTCGAGCGGATGCCTCCGCCCGAGGCGGCGATGGCGGCATAGCCCTCGCCCTTGAGCCGGCGCTGGAACTCCGTGGCACGATGTCCGGCGAAGATCATGTGCGTGTGGCAATCCACCAGCCCGGGGGTGACCAGTTTGCCGTAGGCGTTGAGCGGTCGCGCCTCCGGGTGACGTCTGGTCAACTCGGGGCCCGGCCCGATCTCGAGCACGCGCCCCTCCTGGAAGACGATCGCCCCGCGCGGGTAGCGCAGCATGGCGCGGCCCCCGGCATCGGGTGTGACCACTTCCGAGGTGTTGTGCAGGATCAGGTACGAGGTGCGGCCGGCCACCGCCCGGGCGGACGGATCGCGCGAGGGACCGAGGCCCATGGAACCGCTCACGAGGTCACTCCGGGCAGGTTCATCCTGGTCCGTCGCGCGTGTTCGATCGCACTCGGATAGCCGGCGTCGGCGTGACGCATGACCCCGGTGCCAGGATCGTTCGTGAGGACGCGCTCCAGCTTCGCGTCGGTCTCGGCGCTGCCGTCGCAGACGATCACCACGCCCGCGTGGATGGAGTTGCCGATGCCCACCCCGCCGCCATGGTGGACACTCACCCACGAGGCGCCCGAGGCGGTGTTGAGCAGGGCGTTGAGGATGGGCCAGTCGGCGACCGCGTCGCTGCCGTCGCGCATCCCCTCGGTCTCGCGCCACGGCGAGGCGACCGAGCCGGCATCGAGGTGGTCGCGCCCGATCACCACCGGCGCCTGGAGCGCGCCCTCGCGTACCATGCGGTTGAAGCGCAGCCCGAGCCGCGCGCGCTCGCCGTAGCCCAGCCAGCAGATGCGGGCGGGCAGACCCTGGAAGCGCACGTGCTTCTGCGCCAGCGGGATCCAGCGGTGCAACCGTTCGTCGTGCGGAAATTCCTCGAGCGCGGCGCGATCGGTCGCGAGTATGTCCGCCGGGTCGCCCGAGAGCGCCGCCCAGCGGAACGGGCCCTTGCCGGTGCAGAAGAGCGGCCGGATGTACTCCGGCACGAAGCCGGGATAGGAGAACGCCTGCTCGTGCGGCAGGCCGCCCTGCTCGGCCTCGCCGCGCAGGTTGTTGCCGTAGTCGAAGAGGACCGTGCCCAGTTGTTTCATCAGCAGCAGCGCCTTCACCTGCGTGGCCATCGAGGCGCGGGCCCGGCGCACGTACTCGTTCGGATCCTGCGCGCGCAGTGCGGCGGCCTGCTCGAGCGAGAGGCCGGCCGGGACGTAGCCGTTGAGCGGGTCGTGCGCGGAGGTCTGGTCGGTGGCGATGTCCACGCGCAGGCCCTGCTTGACCAGGCGCGGGTGCGTCTCGGCCGCGTTGCCGATCAGGGCCACGCTCAGCGGCTGCCGCGCCGCCAGGGCCTCGCGGCACCAGGCGATGGCCTCATCCAGGTCGTGGGTCAGCCGGTCGCAGTAGCCACCGTCCAGGCGGCGCCGGGCGCGGGCCTCGTCCACCTCGACGACCAGGCAGACCGCGCCGTTCATGGTCGCCGCCAGCGGCTGGGCGCCGCCCATGCCGCCGAGCCCCGCGGTCAGCACCAGCCGCCCGGCGAGCGAGCCGCCGAAGTGGCGCGCGGCGCATTCGCCGAGGGTCTCGAAGGTGCCCTGAACGATGCCCTGCGAGCCGATGTAGATCCACGAGCCCGCGGTCATCTGCCCGTACATCATCAGGCCCTTGCCCTCGAGTTCCCAGAAATGCTCCCAGGTGGCCCAGCGCGGCACCAGCAGTGAGTTGGCGATCAGCACGCGCGGCGCCCCGGCGTGGGTGCGGAAGACACCGACCGGCTTGCCCGACTGGATCAGCAGGGTCTCGTCGCCCTCCAGCGCCCGCAGCGCCGTGACGATCCGCTCGTAGGCCTCCCACGAACGCGCCGCCTTGCCGCGGCCGCCATAGACCACGAGCTCCTCCGGCCGCTCGGCGACCTCGGGGTCGAGGTTGTTCATGAGCATGCGCAGCGCGGCCTCCTGCGCCCAGCCCTTGCACGAGAGCGCCGTGCCGCGCGGCGCGCGCACCACGTGGGCACCGGTCGGGTTCATTCGCTCAGTTCCTTCCCGGCCGCAGGCTCGGGCACGCCGAGGAAGCGGGCCGCCCCGGCTGCCAGCACGCGCGCGTCACGGGTCCGCTCGGGCGCGACCGGCAGCGACTCGAGGAACGCCCTGCGGTAGGAGGCCGTGACCAGTCGCGGGTCACAGACCACCAGGACTCCGCGATCGTCGGAACGGCGGATCAGGCGCCCCACCCCCTGTCGGAAACGCAACACCGCTTCGGGCACCGCATCGTGTTGGAACGGATCGAGTCCCTGTTCGCGCAACCGCTCGCCCCGCGCCTCGACCAGAGGCTCATCCGGCACGGAGAACGGGAGCTTCGCGACCACGAGGATCTCGAGTGCCTCACCCGGGAAGTCCACACCTTCCCACAGGCTCTGGACTCCGAGCAAGACGGCGCCGCGCTCGAGGCGGAAGCGCTCGGCCAGCAGGCTGGCGGGCCCGTCCCATTCCTGGGCGAGCAGCGGTCCGCTGGCCTCGAGGCTCGACAGCAGCCGCTCGCGGACCCGCCGCAGGCGCTCGTGGGCCGTGAAAAGCACGAGCTGGTTCCTCCCGGTGGCCAGCGCCAGCGCGGCGACCACCGCGCTCACCGCCTCGGCCTCGCCCCCGCCGCCCTCGTAGACGAACACCTTCATCTGCTGCGCGAGCGGGAACGGAGATGGATACGAGGCCGTCTCGTAGGGCAGCCCCCGCGACTCGCCCAGGCCCAGCCGCTCCGCCAGGAAACCGAAGTCCCCGCCCGCGGAGAGCGTCGCCGAGGTCAGCAACGCCGCGCGGGCCCTGCCGATCACCAGGCGCCGCGCGTGGTCTCCCACGCTCACCGGCGCCCCGTGCAGTTCGACCCCGCGCCCACCGGCACTGCGCCAGTAGACCCAGTCGCGGTGGGTTGCATCGGCGAGGTGCCCCAGGTCAGTCCCGAGTTGAGCGAAGCGCCCACCCACCTGCTCGAGTTCGCCCACCAGATCGTCGCCTGTCTCGCCGGCCCTGAGGGTCTCGAGGTCCTCCGCCAGAAGGTGAAGTGAGCGTGCGAACCGGTTGCAGTGCGAGAGGATGGCCTCGAGCGGCTCGAGGTCGCGCCCGAGCAACTCGAGGGCCGAACGGTAGCGTTCGCGCGCTCCGTAGACCTCATGACGCTCACCCCGGGGCTCGATCGTTTCGAAGAAACGGCCGGCATCCTCACGGGCCTGCGTGACCCGCTCCGCCAGCGCGCCCAACTCCTCGCGCGCGGCCCTGGCGCTGCCCTGCTCGGCGGTGAAGAGCGGCAGAGCGAAACCCCGCACGCGCGCGAGGAGGCCCGCGGGATTCCCCGGCGCGGCCGCCGCGCGGCCGCCGCGCCTCCTGCCCGTGCCCACCAGCCGCAACACCTCCTCGATGCGGTTGCGTGACACCGTGACCTCGAGCTGACCCAGCAGCACGCCCTCGAGCCGGTGGGCCTCGTCCACCACCAGCACGTCGAACTCGGGAAGCAGGCCCTCCACTTCGCCGGAGATCGCGAGCAACGCATGGTTCACCACCACCACGCGCGCCTGCGCTGCCACCCGCCGCGCCCGCACCCAGTAGCACTCGCGGCCCTTCTTGCAGGTGAGCATGGTGCAGGCGTGCGGATCCGCGCCGAGGTTCCCGCGCAGGCGCCGCATCGCCTCGGGGTCGGACGCCGGGAAGCGATCCAGATCGCCCTCCTCGTCGGCCGCCGCCCAGCGACGCAACTCGTTGAGCGTCTCGTTCTCCTCCGGACCGCGTCCATCGGCCTGCTGGAGCGCGCGCGGGCACAGGTAGTTCTGCTTACCCTTGAGCCGGGCGCACGGCAGCCTCAGGTCAACCGCCTCCAGCAGTGCCGGCAGATCGCGCTCGAAGAGCTGGTCCTGGAGCGAGCGCGTGCAGGTCGCCACCACCACCCGCCGCTCGCCGCCGTGCGCGTGAAGCACCGCGGGCAGCAGGTAGGCCAGCGACTTACCCACGCCGGTCGGCGCCTCCGCCAGCAACACGCCGCCCTGCTCGATGACCCGCCCGATGTCCAGGGCGAGCTGGCGCTGGGCCTCCCGTTCCTCGTAGCGCGGCCAGCACTGCGAGAGTCGTCCCCCGGGCGCCAGCAGCGTCTCGACCTCGCGGACCAGCGGCATGCCTCTCCTCTCCCCTCCGCGCGCATTATCCACGAACGGCGCGTGCATGCACGCGAGCGCCGCGGCGGGCCGCGTTCGTCAGAACGTCGAGACGAGCTGCAGGTGGATCTTGCCTTCGAGGGGCGGGCGGCCCGGCTCGAGTCCGTAGTCCACGCCGACCATTCCGCCCGTGGTCTCGAGCCGCAGCCCAAAGCCCACCCCGTCGCGCTGCAGCACCGCGAGCCGGTCGCCGCCCAGCGGGAGCGCGAGGCGCGTGCCCATCACGGCGTGGTCCCAGAACAGGAACGCGCGCTGCCCACCCGGCCCCAGGAACCAGCGCCACTCGAGGCGCGAGAGCGCGAAGCGGTCCACGCGGAAGGCTTCCTCGTCGTGGCCCCGCAGGCTCGCCGCCCCACCCACCACGTAGCGTTCGAAGAGCGGCAGCAGGCGCTGCGAGCTGAGCCGGCCAGCGCCCGCCAACTCCAGGCTCAGCCCCGCCGCGCGCCCCAACGGGCGGTGCCACTCGACGTGCAACCCGGCCGCCGAGGCGCGCGCGCTCCGCTCTCCCGACGGTCGCAGGATCTCGCGTTTGAAGGACTGCGCGGCATCGAGCCGCGTCCGCGTGCCGCGACGCGGCGCCAGCGGCTCGTCGAGCGTGCTGCGCTCGAGCGCGAAGAGCGTGCTCTGGATCTCCGCGCGCTCCAGTTCGCCGCGTTCCTGGACCACCCGCTCCCGCTCCCAGCCCACTTCAAGCCGCTCCTGCGCACTGAGCGTGAAGCGCCCGCGCCCACCCCAGCGCGTGCGTGCATAGAGCGAGTCCTGGATCTGCTGCTGCATCACGCCCTCGAGCCGCAACGGCGCACCCAGCAGGAGCGGCTCGGCGTAACGCGCCTCGAAGTCCGAGCGGCCCCGGCCGCGCGACTCCCAGCGCAGCGCCGCAGAACGCCCGGTGCCCAGGAGGTTGCCCAGCTCGAGCCGCGCCAGCCCCGCGGTACCGGCGTCACCCTGGAAGCCCGCGACCGCCTCGAAGCGGTTGTAGCGCGGCTCCTCGACCCGGTAGACGAGACGCGCCCGGCTCCAGTCGGCCTCCCCTTCGAGCCCCTCGAAGGAAACATTGCGGAAGAGCCCGAATTGCGCGAGCCGCTCGCGCGCCGCCAGCGCTGCAGCCCGGTCCCAGGGCCTCCCGGTCAGCCGCCCCAGCGAGCGTGCCGCCACTTCGGGCCGCGTGACCTTGAGCCCATCCACCCGCAGGCCCGAGATCATCACCCGTGGCCCGCGCGTCCCGGCGTAACTCAGCGCCACCCCGCGGGCCGCGCCGGACGCGAGCCCGGCCGTGTCCACGTCGAAGCGGCTCAGGCTCAGCCGGGCGTACGGATAGCCCTGGTCCGCGACCACCCGCAGCGCACGCTCGCCCGCCAGACCCGCCGCGCCCGGCGAAGCCGGGTCGCCCGCGCGCCGCGTGAGTCCCGCGCCGAAAGCGGCCGAGTCCGAGCGGCCCAGCGCCTCGATCGTGACCGAGCGAAGGCGGAAGAGCGGGCCTTCCCGCGTCTCCATCCGCAGGACGACCCGGCCCGTATCCCACGCGGCCTGCGCCCGGGCCTCGAGGTGACCGAGTTCCTGGAGTCGCGCGACCACGGTGCCGAGCAGCGCGGCCAGCGCAGTCGAGTCGCCTGGCGCGCGCAGTGCGGGAACGGCGAGCGACTCGACCTCCCGCCGCGTCAAGCCGGTGCCCCGATACTCGAGCCGCGCGGCCGCGCGCGCGCTGCCCCCACCCACCAGGGCGCCGAGCATCGCCACGACCAGCAGGATGCTGCCCGCGCGTCTCATCAGAAGAAGGCCCTCAGCTCGGCACGCCCGGTCGTGAGCGCCGGGCGCCCCGGCCGCTCGCGCACGTCCAGCGACAGGCTTGCGGTGGTGTTCTCCTGGACCCGGTAATCAGCCCGGGCGGAGCCTTCCCAGCGCGGCAAGTCCGCCGGGTCGGCGGTCGGTAGCAGGTTCACGGTCGGCGGCCCCGCGACGAACGCGCGCCTGAACTTGAGTTCCGCTCGTCCGCGCTTGCCGAAGGCGTAGCTCAGATCGGGGCCCAACCGAACGGTCCGCGTGTATTCCGCCCCACCCTCGGGCCGCGCGCGAGTGAACTCGAACACCCCCGCCATCCGCAACTTCGCCCCCGGCGTGAAGACCAGTTGCCCTGTACCGGTCTGCTCGACCAGCGTGCGGGCGTAGCCCGCCCTGCCGACCAGGGCCTGGACCGCCACACGGCGCCGCGCCCGCGCCTCGAGCTCGGTGCCCACGACGGCGCCGATCCGGGTGCACCAGCGCGCGCTCAGGGTGCCGTCATCGAGCGTCTGGGCGAAGTTTTCGTACGCGCGGTCACCCGTCACCCGCCGCTCGGCGCGCAGGCGCAGCGCGGCACTGCGCGATTCGGGAGCGACCTCGGCCTCCAGGCGCTGCAGCACGCTGGCGCGGGAGAGCGCGGGGTCCGTCAACGCCGCCCCGGGCGAGAGGAACGGGTCCTGCACGCGCAACTCGCCGCGCCGCCGCGACTCGGTCTCGAAATCGAACCCCGCCCGGGTGCCCCTCCACGGGCCCTGCCCGGCGAGCTGCCACTCGGCGCGCGCGCTGGTGGCCGCGCGGGCCACCGGTGTGAACCCCTCGTTCACCACGACGACCACCGTGTAGTCGCCCGTGCCCGTGTAGTTGCCGAGCCCGTCGTAGCCGCCCTTGCCCGCTCCCACGTAGACGGCGCGCCGCACGCGCTGGTTCTCACCCTCGCTGGTGATCTCCAGATCGAGATGCCCGCCCAGCCCGCGGCGCGGCTGCTCGCCCTTGAACCGCACGCTGGCCAGGTCGCTGCGACTGCGCCGCGGGTCCGCGAGCGGCTCGATCAGGCGGCGCTGCAGATTCAGCACGGCCGAGAGCGCCGCATCGGCCGGAGTCTCGACTGCGAGTCTCAGCGTCCGCGCCTGCGACTGGTCCACGAACTCACCGGTCACGAGCCGCCCGTCGCGGCGCAAGCTCCAGCCCGCGAGCGCGCGCCAGGCGAGCCGGGCCGGGCTGCGCAGCTCCGCCCCCGTCTCGCGGCTCCTGTCGCCGCTGCGCGCCGTGTCACCGGCGAAGCGCCGCGCGTCGGACTCGGCGCGCAGCACGGGTTCGAGCCACGGCAGCCGCAGGCGCAACTCTCCAGACCAGCGCTCGCGCCCGCCGTCCGCAAGCCGCAGTCCCGGCTCGGTGGCGTCGGCGCGCTCCCAGCGCGCCCGGGTCCCGATCCGACCGTCGCGCTGCCAGTCGAGCCCTCGCCGCCAGGACGAGAATCCGTCCGGCAGCGTCAGCCGGCCGACCAGCGCGCGCAATTCGCCGCCCGTGCGCGGGCGCACGAAGCCCGTCAACTCCACGCGTCGCGCGTGCTGCACATCCCCGCTCACGGGCAGGCCCCAGTCCTCCTGCTCGAAGGGGCGCTCGACCCGCGCGAACGGCGCGAAGCGCTCGCCCACCGCGCGAACCGCAAGGAGCAGTCCGCCGACACTCAGGGCTCCGGGCAGGCGTCCGTCGAGGCCGGCGGAGACCCGGCCGGCGCCGCCGGTGTGACCTTCGTCATCCAGGGTCGAGAACGTATTCGGGTCGAACTTCGAGACCGCGCCCTCCAGTTCGAGCTGCAGCGCCCCAACCTTTACGCCGGTCCCGAGAGCCCAGAGTTGGTGCGACTCGGCGAGCGGCAGTGCGCGCCCGACGCGAAAGACCCCACGCCCCGCGCCCATCCAGCGATATGCCGTGCGCCCCGAACTCAGGAGCGAGTCTGCATAGTCCCCCAGCCCCGGGCCCACGCGCGCAAACTGCACGCTAAAGTCGCCCGAGTCGGGCTCCGCGTAGGCGAACACCAGGGCCCCGCCCAGGACCCGCACGGTGTCATAGTCTCCCCCGCCCGCGACCACGCCCGACCCCAGAGCCCGAACGGCGGAATCACCGGCCGCGGCCAGCGCCGCCAGGTCCTCCGCGCTCAGCGTGAGGTCGAGTGGGCGACCCTGGTCGTCGCTCTCGCTGATCGCCTGCGTGTGGAGACGGAACCGTCCCGATTCCCAGTTACCCGCCGCACTCGCCAGGTTCCGCCGGTAGCGATTGAGCGTGTACTGGTAGTCCACGGTGATGCGCGAGGTCGCCGTGATGGGCCGCCGATTCGTGAAGGTGAGGCGCCCCCGCTCGTAGTCGATCGCGTAGTCCGCCCCCTCGCCACGGGTCATGCGCCCACCGTCCACCGTCACCACCTCGCTCGCCGCCACCACCGAGACTCCGGCGTTGCCGCTGCGGTCGCGAAGTTGGTAGGGCCCCTGCAGGCCCTCGGAGCCGTAGAACTGCACGCGCAGGTACTCGCCCTGGGAACTGGCCGCCGCCACGAGCCCGCGGAAGCCGCCAGCCGTCCACTCGCCACGCACGCCCTGCACCCGCCGGTCGAGCCGTCCGAACTCGCCCTGCTGCAGACTCAGCGACACGTCGCCGAGCGCGGCCGAGCCCCGCGGCGCCGTGAGCTCGATCATGACGCGGTCGAGCGCCTGCAGGTCCTGCGTGCTGCCTGCCGAGGTGAGCGGCAGATTGCGGTCGGAGAGCACGCCCGTGAGTTCCACGCCCGGGGACAGCGTCCCGCTCACCGCGAGGTCGAGCGACTGGCGCAGGAAGGCGTCCTGGCTCGAACCGAAGTCGACGGCGATGGTCTTGTTCCCGTTCACGGCAAGGCTCGCCCCCGCGGGCGCGACCAGCGGGTTGCGAGTGGTCGCAGGATGCGTCCCCGGGGCCGGGCTCGCGCGCGGCGGTGCGGCAGCGCTGTCGAATGCGCCGGGTGGACGCGCCGGGCGGTAGCGCTGGATCTCCCATTCGAGCACGGGTGGTGCCAGCAGCCAGCAGGCCGCGACCCACAGCGTGTCTCCCGGCATTGGCAGACGCAGCAGCCGCAACTCGCCTCGCAGCGGCTCGATCAAGTAGTCCGCGCCACGCCGCCAGGGGCCCGCGCGACTCCAGGCCGAATCGCTGCCCCCCTGCAGGAAGGTCCTGGGCAACCGGTAGAGCAGCGCGTCGGCGCGTTGCACCACCACCAGCGTGCCGCAGCCGGGATCGCGCTGGAGGGACGCGATGGGCGCGGCGGGCGCAACCGGAGCGCTCGGCGCTGAATCGGGCGGCGTAGCAGCGGAGGCCGCCGCGAGCAACACCGCTCCCAACGTCAGAGCAAAGGGCAACATGCTTCAACGCCCGGGTGGCGCGACTGTCCTGGCGGGCTCGAGCACAAAGCGGCGCACCCGGCCCGCCCTGCCCTCGGCCACGAGCAGAGTGCCATCCGGCGCGAAGGTCACGGCGCGCGGCGAGGCCAGATCCGCGCGCGCGCCCAGCAGGCGACCGGCGAGGTCGAAGAGCCACAGCCGACCGGAGACCTCGTCGGCCACCGCGATGCGCGTGGAGTCATCCACCGCCACGGCCAGCCGACCGCGCCCGGGTCGGACCGGGAGCGGCCAGGCGGTGATCGGGCTGCCGGCCGCGTCGAGGCGCTGCACGCGTGCGCCGGTCCGCTCGGCGGTCACCAATTCACCACCCGGCCCCGTGGCAAGGCCCGCCAGGCCGCGGAACGACCCGGCACCCACACCGAAGCCCCCCAGCGAGCGCACGTAGCGGCCGGAGAAGTCCAGCGCCAGCACGCGGTCGCGGTCCGCGTCGGCGACATAGAGCGCGCCGCCGCGGTCGGCCGCGAGCGCCACCGGATCCACCCGGCCGAGTTCATTCTCGAGTGCGGCGAAATCGGTGAGCACGCCCACCAGCCGGCCGAACAGGTCGTAGAGCACCACACGCAGGTTCTCGCGGTCGAGGACCGCGATGCCGAGCGAACCCACGGCAGCCACCGCGGCCGGGCGGCGCAGGTCGCCCGGCCCGCTCCCCAGCGCACCGGACTCGCCCAGCGAGATTCCGCGCGCGTCGAAACGGACGAGGCGGTGCTGTGAGGCGTCGGTGACGTAGACGCGCCCGAAGGCGTCGGTCGCGATGCCGCTGGGCTCGACCAGCACGGCCCGCTCACCGCCCGCGTTCCCCAACGTCTGCACCGGCAGGAGCCGCAGCGCGAGCGTGTCCGCGCTGGCAGAGTCCGGCCGGGCGCTGGCGGTGGTCTCAGCAGCAGCAGGCGCCATGTGGTCAGCCGCGCCCGGGGTCGCAAGCGCGGCGCCAGCGCTCGCCACCAGCAGCGCCGCTAGAGCACAAAGGCGCAATCGTCGCCGCATGGGATGGCCGCTCAAGTCCGCGTCAGAACCGCGCGCGCACCCGGAGTTGGAAGGCTGTCGCGTCTTCGCACACCACGGGCACGACCTCGAACTGCCACGAGCGTGCGGCGTGCGCCGGGTGCCCGACTGCGCGAGCCGCGTGCAGCGCGCTCACGATCCGGTTCACGACCGCCACGGCCAGCACGCTGTTCGCCCGCTGGGCGGCGCGCTGGGCGTTCTTGCGCTGGTCGCGGTAGCGAAGTTGCCCCTCGGCGCTCGACCATTGCCAGGTGTCGCCGCCCTTGAGTTTGTGCTCCTCGAAGTAGGCGTGATAGGCAGCATAGTCGTTTGCGTCCGGGCTTGAGTCCGGGTCGGACAAGAAGAGGTTCGCGGCGTCCCGCCTCACCACCAACTGGTTGTACTCATCGCTGCTGGCATATCCTCCGACGATGCGCCGCCACTCCTCGTCCCGTCCACCGACGTTGATGCCCGCGTGGAGCCACGCGATGCGCAGGGAGGCATCCTCACGCATCGCGACCTGGATGCGGAAGGCCACGAACGTCCCCCAGATCGCTGTCTCGGTCAGTCCGAAGAAGGCGGCCGAAGTGCGATGGCCGAGGGTCGCCTGCCCCCAGCCCGGCAGCGTGAGCGATCGCAGCAGGATTCGCGCCCGCTCGGTCACCGGTGGCCCCGCCGCGCGCGGTGCGCGCGGCGTCCGTGCAGCTCGACGCCCGAAGGAGAGCGCGAGCAGTCCGTCCGGATCGTCGAGCGGCGCGTCGGAGAGGAAGGAAGCCTGCGGGCGGGCCAGCGCAAGCGTGCCCACCGCAGGCCCGGGCCGATCCTCCGAGCGCGGTGCGGGAACAGCGTCCTGCCCTGCCGCAGCGTCCGGGCCAGATGGCGGCGGAGTCACAGATCCGGCGGCCGGAGCAGCGCCTCCACCCAACGCGGCCAGCAGTACTGCAATTGCGAGCCACGTCCTCAGCCCGGTCCGCATCAGAACCTCCTCACGAGCGCGGCCATGATGGCCGGGCGACCGCCTTGCCAGGAACTCCGCAGCTTGAGCTCCAGGTTGTTCTGCAACACCAAGTTGTGAAGCCGTGCCACACGCAACGCGTCCAATGCGGCAATCAGATGGTTGAGCCAAAGCACACAGCCCGCGGCGTATGCCCGATCGTAGTAGCCGCGCGAAGCGTCGCGGATGCCTAGGAACTCGCTGCGCTTGACCGCGGACTCGCTGCTCCAGCCGGCCAGATACGTAGGATTGCGTGCGATCATCTCATAGAACGCCTGCCGGTCCTTGGCCCAGATGGCCTCGAGTTCCAACGCCAGGGCAGCCTTCCCCGGGACCGCGCTGGAATCTCCGAACCGATCGAAAGACCAGGCGCTCGACGGGAGGGTCGGGTCGCCCGCGAAACCGGCCGAGCGGTCGCGCTCCACCTGCGCCTTGTGCAGGTAGATGCGATTCGCGGTCCAGCCGGCCACCTCCGCCAGTGCGAACCACACTGCGCCACCCTCCCCGACGTAGAGCTGTCCCGCGCCGGGGACCACCGCCGAGAACCCGGCGGCCAGTCCCGCGGAGCGCCACTCGGGCACCTCCACCTCGGAATAGGTGGAATCCTCAGAGAGTCCCCACGAGCGCCCGAGCGCGCGCTGGGCGAGGCGGAACTGTGGTCGGCCGTGGTCCATGATTAGCGGCAGCGCCAGCGCAGAACCGCGAATCACCGCACCGGCCGTCTCCGCGCGCAGTAGAACCCCTCCGGCGAGCAACAACGCCAGGCCGAGGGCCCACAGGCCCGAGGCTCGGCGCCGCATCACCGCAGCACCCCCACCTGGAGCACCCTGACCGTTTCGCTCATGGTACCGCGGAAACGCAGCCGCGCCAGGTAGAGACCCGCGGGCAACGCAGCCGGATCCCAGACCTCCCGGTTATCCGCCTGCACGCCCGGGCGCGAGAACGCGGCCACTTCGTGGCCCGAAGTGTCGAAGATGCGGAACTCGACCTCCGCGGGCTCCGTGAGCTGGAAGGAGAAGGAGACCGCCTGCCGGCGCGCGGGATTCGGGAAGGCCACGAGCGAGCCGTTCACGAGTGGTCCGTCCGTGGGCAGCGGAGCCGGCGGGGTCGCGAGCATCGCGAGCGCCGAACTGCGCCCCGCATCTCCGCCCAGCATCGTCCAGGAGGTCGCGACCGGATCGCCCGCCGTGACCGGCAGCGTATAGGCGAAGAGCCGCCCGAGCCGGTCGGGCACCACCAGGTCGAGTGAGCCGTCGCGATCCAGATCGGCGGCGACCGGCGAGCCGGTGGCGCCACTGCCGCTGGCCAGCGGCCAGCCCTCGGGGACTTTACCGTCGGCCCTCAGCGCCGCCACGATACCGCTCGCGTTCATCCCCACGATCTCGCTGCGAGCATCACCATCCACGTCGAGCGCGAGCGGCGGGCTGCCGGTGCGCAGGTCCTCGGTCGTACCCCGCTTGGGCCACCCGGGAGACGGGTAGCCCGTGCGGTTCACGAACGCGAGCCCGGACCGGGCGTTCTGAGTAAGCACCTCGGGCAGCCCGTCACCGTCCGGGTCTCCCGCGCCCAGGCCGGCGACCAGGGTGTCGCCGAAGGAGCGCCCCCAGCCTCCCAGTGGCGTGCCGTTCGGGCAGAAGGCCCAGAGGCGATCGGCATGGTGGACGACGAGCGCGGGCACGCCGACGCCGCAGACCTCGCCGCTTGCGGCAGTGCGCGCAGCAGCGGTAGTGGCCTCCCGCGGCGCACCGTCGAATGGGAGCCAGAGGAAATCGGGCGCGAGCGGGCCCTCCACGTCGAGATTCACCGAGATCTCGCGCACCGATTTGGGGTCGTTCCCAGGCTGGCGGACCAGGCCGGTCGCGATCCACCCATCGCTGGTGCCCGCCGCGACCCGCCACAGATCCCCTGGCCCGGGCGCGGGCGCGACCGCAAGCCAGCCGGTGACCGGACCGCTCGCCTGGTCCGAGACGCGGAAGGAGTGGACGACTGCACCTTTGAGATCGAGGCCGTAGACGGTGCCGTCCGCGCAGCCGACAAACACCTCCGCGCCCGGGTATTGCCCGGCGATGACCGGCGGCGTGGTCACGATCGCGGGCAGGGCCGGCGGCCAGCCGAGCATCAGCTGGCCGTCATGGTCGAGCAGCAACACGCGCCCGCCCGGGCTGCTCAGGTCGGCGCCCGCGGCGTACGTCGAGACCGCGAAGTACGCCCCCGAGTCGCCCCGGGCGATCGCCGCCATCTCGGGCCGCGGCCGGCGAGCCCGGCGGTCGAGGTCGCCGAGCTCGTCGAGGTGGGCAAAGGCGTAGTCGGGGCTGCCGTCGAGCGCGAGCCCGTCCGGGCGCACCGCGAAGAGCGCGGCGCTGTCGGGGTTCGCCACAGTCACGATTGAGTCGCGGCGCCCGCTGGCCCCCACCACCAGCACGACGATCGAATCGCGCCCCCCCGCCCAGCAGACGTCCAGCTTCCGGTCGCCATCGGCGTCCACCGCGAGCAGCAGCGGTCCGCCGGGCGGGAAGTCCGCGGCGCCCGCGGCGACCGGCCAACTCTGCAGCGCCCACGCGCGCCGCGCACTGAAGTGCATCACCGGCGTTGGATCGTCGAGGAAGTCGAGCCGCTTGTGCGGCCGCGTCCTGGTATGCGGGATCAGGTTCGGCAAGGTCGAGTCGGAGAGCGTCGCGTAGTTACTGAGGAACCAGGGGTCGGAGGGCGCGCCAAGGAAATAGGGCGAGCCCGTGTCACCCAGGTCCTGGAGCCCGTCGCTCTCGAGGACCGAGACCGCGAGGCGCTGGGGGTTCGTGTTCAGACCGTTACCCGGATTGACGCGCAGTGACGTCTCGAAGGGGATCACGCTCTCGTCGATGTGCCAGACCATGATCCCGCTGCCGGGCAGGAGCGCGTCGTATTCCAGACTATCCGGGCTCTCCGGCCCGAGGACGACGCGGCTGGTCGGGTCCTGGTCCAGCCGGACCGTGTCCGCGGGCGCGAGGTACCGGTTCTCGAGCAGCAGGTACTCGTCGCTCGAAAGCGTGACGCGCCGCACGTCCGGGTGGCGTTCGCTGTTCTCGAGCGCGATCGCTTCGCCACTGTAGTCCACCTCGGGGAACGCCAGGGTGTCGGTCGTGAAGGCACGCTGCCACGGGTCCACGCTGGGGGGCAGCAGCCCGGTGGCGTAGATCTCGGTGCCGTCCTTCAGCGTGACCCGCGACCCCAGCAGGTTCCCGCTGTCCATCAGGCTCCAGTAGCCCACCACCGGGTAGCCGGTATCGACGTTGTAGAGGTCCGCGAGGCCGAGCAGGTTGTGTCCCGCCTCGTGAGCGATCACCCCGTTGATGGCACCGTAGTAGCCGTCCTGCGCGGCGAGTTCAGGCACGATCATGGCCCGGTCGATGGGGCGGTTGGTGAAGTCGGGGAAGATCACCACGTCCGTACTGTCCACGCCGATCGTGAACGAAGGGATGTCTTCCTTGCTGTCCTGCCGCACATCGCTCTGCAGGTCGCTTCCGGCGTGGATCAGGATGAAGCGATCGTATTCGTCCCAGGGGATGGGGTCACCGCGCGCCACGGACTGGCTGTCAGCGGCGAAGAACATGTCGCGGAACATGCGCACGGCAGCGCCATAGATCTCCTGGCCGAACGTCCAGGGACCGTAGTCCGCCATGTCACTGAGCGAGTAGGCCGAGTTCTCTTCGCGGGGCCAGACCTCGCCCTCCACGACCAAACGCCCGTACGAGGTGGCGACGTAGTAGCGACTGAGCGCCTTGAGGTGTGCCTGGAAGAACGCGCGGTTGTGCGGCGGCGGGTCGATCGGGATGGCGCTGGCGCTGGCATCGAGGGGCGACAAGTCGAAGCGCCCGTTCCCGGTGGAGGCGTCACCGCCGCGATCAGCGAGGAAGTCGATGCGGATGATCGCGACCCGCAGAATCTCGGGCGGCGTGTACTCATTCGCGCCGGCCGCGCGCGCCGCGGCCGCCCGCGGGTCGCGCGCCGGCCGCGCGTCGGACCGCCAGCCCACGCGCCGCTGCCCCTGCAGCGACCAGTCCACGCCCGGAACGGTGAGCACGTCGCGCATCGAGCGCCAGCGCCGCTCGCGCTCGGCCTGAATGCGCAACTCCTCGGGACGGGCTGCGAGCGGGGCAGGCAGGCCGAGGCGCTGAAGGCGCGCGACCTCCTCGGAACTTGCGACCCGGTGCACCCTCAACATTTCTGCCGCCCGCGCGGGAAGCGCCGCGGACGGCAGGAGCACCAGGGTCAGCAGGACTGCGAGGAAGAAGCCGTGCACAGATCGTGTCCCGATTCCGCCGGGACGCCTCAGAAACGGTAGCCCAGACTGAACTTCTCAACATACGGGAGCGTGGTGGCCTGCGGCACCGATCCGTAGTCCAGCGTCAGACTCCCCCAGTTGAGGCCCAGGCCGTAGGTCAGGTTCTTGATGTCGCCGAGCGGGTCGTAGTAGTAACCGAAGCGCCCGGCAAGGCCGAGTGCGCCGATCCCCTTGGCCGCCTCGGTGGAGTACTTCACCTCGATCCCGCCGTGGTAGGTGCGGAAAGGGCTGGTCACGAGCGACTGGTTGAAGTCCCCGGCCACCGTCGAGGTGAGACCGCCGCCGCCGAACGCCTCCCAGGCAAAACCGGCCTTGATGTTCCGCGAAAGCGGGCTCGCCTGGTCCTCGTTGATGAACACCATGCTCGGACCCAGGTTCTGAATGGTGGTTCCGAGCCGCAGCCGCGCAGGCTGGATGCGATACAGCCACCCCAGGTCAAAACCCAGCCCCGTCGCCACGCCCTGCAGGCGATCGGGCGCCAGCTGGATATGGATGTACTTGACGTTGGCACCGATCGCCAGATCGGGCAGCAGTTCGACACCGTAGGACAGGCCCATCGAAGCCTCGTAGGAATCGAATTCGCCAAGCAGCGTGCCGCTCGCATCCGTCTCGGAGCTGGTCCCATAGGAAAGAAAGGCGAGCGAGAGGGCCAGTCCGCCCCAGCCCTCCATGGGCTGGACATAGGCCAGGTGGTTGTAGGCCACGTCGTCTGCAAGCCCGGGCACGAGCTTGGCATTGGTCATCTGCACGCTGCCGCGCTTGGCGAACCCCAGGCCCGCCGGGTTCCACCAGGTCATCCCCGTGGCGTCATCCGCAAGGGCCACACCAACCCCGCCCATGCCATTTTCCCGGGCTCCGGGCTGGATGTCGAGGGACCGGCCGGTCCCCTGCGCAAAAACCGGCCCCGCAAGCAGGAGTCCGGCGATGAGAGCGAGTGCGGTGGCACTGAAACGCATAATGGATTCTTCCTCCGTAAAGACGATGATTCCCCCGCGCGAGCGGTCCAACATACTACACTAGACCCCTGTCGAGCGTTCCAAATCTTTCGAGCCGAAGGGACTGACGGGTCTCCCGCCTCCCCCCGTCCCCCGGACCCGAACCCCATGTCGGGCCAGAGGATGGACTGGAGGCAGAGACCTATTTCCGGTTCACAATGACGAAACGTCCATCAGCGTGAGCCTTCTGACGCGGGCTGCTCGTGCCATCCGGATCCCGAGGATTGACGTGCACCCTGAAGAAGTAGACGCCGTTGGCCAGCGCCTGCCCCTCCTCGTCCAACCCATCCCAGGGTACCTGTACCTGCTCCAGCCCTCCGAAGACGGTCAGGGTGCGGATGAGCTTGCCCGAGGCCGTGTAGATGCGCAGCAGGGTGTTGACCGAGTCGCCCGGGGCGTCCACCACGAACTGCCCGCCGCCGCCACCCCAGCGGGACTCGATCGGATTGGGAAACAGGCGAGCGCTAGCGATCCGCAGGCTCGGTTGGTCCACAACGGTGAAGTCGAGGCTCGTCCGCGAACGATGCATCCCGGCGCTCAGGCCCGCAGCCAGGTTGTCGGCCGCACTCACGCTCACGTTGTAGTCCCCCAGCGCCAGGTTTGGCAGTTGGAAGGTCGCCCTGCCCGACTGGTAGGAGTCCGCTGCGCAGCGGAACGATTCGGTGACGTCCGCACGGCTCACGATGACTCCATCCGCCTTCGCCACGGTCACGATGATGCCGTTCTGCGGCGTGTGGTTCGCGATGAGAATGCCGTTCTCGTCGTAGAGGTCCACCTTGAGAATCGCGTCGGGTCGCACCGACGTCGCCCCCCCCACGAAAGCGAGCCCGATCCGCGGACCCGTGACGTCACCCCCAGGTGCCACCCCTGAATCGACCTCCGTGGCCACGTACCCGGCACCGTCGCTGTCGAAGTTCTCGCTCGCGGTCCGTCCATTGATATAGGCTCGCACGCGCCCCCGGTTCCCCTCGCGCGCCTCCATCGGCACCACGAAGCCGCCGTGGAACTCGCCGTTCATCACCCCGACGTCGCCGCGGTAGATGGCACCCGACTCGAAATAGTAGTGAGTCGAGTCCACGTAGTGCACGCCTTCGTACGTGAGATCGGTCATCACGGAGTCAATCGCCTGCGAGTCCTCGATGAGCATCCGCACCACACCGTCGAACGGCAGAGCCTCGCCACCCGGGCGGGTCCGCACGCGCCCCTGGAAGGCGAGGGTCTGACCGTGCCTCACCTCGCTCACCGGGTCGCCAGCCAGGTCCGTCAGCGTCAGGTCCACCCAGAACCGTGGCAGCGCCATGAGAGTCGCTGCATCTCCCATGAGTTGGTACTTCTGCGGGTTGACGGCGCCGGTCTTGGTCGCCAGCAGCGCCTCCGAGAGCGTGAAGTGATACTGGCCGATCGAGTCGCGCGAGAACAGTTTCTGGTAGATTCCCTCGTTCAACGTGGAATTCAGCGAACTGAAAGAAAGTTCCGTCGCCGAGATCACCCCGACCGCCCCCCCCGTGGTGCTGGTGATGAGCCGCTCGCCCAGGCTCTGCACCGTCGGATCGCTGAATTTTCCGACGTCGCACGACGCCGCGATGAGCACCGTGAAGCGCGGAGCGTTCGTCAGCGAGCCCACATCGGTGTCGAGCAGCACACGCTCGTCGGCCAGTTGGAACGGGCTGCCGTGACCGACGAAATTCATGAGCGACACGCCTTCGTTGATGCCCTTCCTGATCGCTGCCTTGGCACCCGGCTTACTCGCCCCGGGTCCGGTCGGATAGGTGTGCAGGTAGACGTATTCCCGGTCCAGGTGCTTGGGCGTGAACAACCCGGCGTCCAGGCGCATGGTCTGCTTCAGGTGGGTCCAGAGCAGGGGATCCGGCCTCTCCCCCTGCTTGTCGTCGTCGGCGATCAGCATGATCCGATTGCGCCACTCCCCGAGCGGTGCACTGCGCTCGTGGGCCAGCACTTTGCCGCGGACCATCGCGAGCGCCGTCGCCGGGTCACCCGCGGGAAGACGTCCGCCCTTGAAATCGGGGATGATGATCGCCTCGTCGTTCACATTGAGCGTCCAGTCGTCCGTTACGAACTGCCGCCGCACGCTGTAGTCGAAGTTGTCCTCGTACGTTGGCACCAGGCAACCAGGTTGGCCCTCAGGGGCCCGGCCCGTGATGTTCTTGTAGTCATAGGAGGCATCCCCAAGGAACGTCACGAAGGTCGGCGGCGGGTTGCCACCCCCATTCCAGTTGTAGAACGCCGCCCGCAGGAAGTTGCGGATGGCGGCCGGGTCGGTGCGCCCGCCCGAGAACTGGTCGTGCAGCGCCGAGATCGGCACCGTCTTCGCCTGGAACGGCGCCGTCCTTGCCTGGAACGGCGCGGTCGCGCTCCACAGGGGCAGGTGTTCCCGCCGCCACGCCGCAAGCGAGTCGGCGGCCGCACGGAAGCCGTCGTAGTAGATGACGATGTAGTCCGCCCGCTCGGTGAAGGAGCGCAGGTTCTCGAGGCTCGTAAGCGGCGCCTCCAAGGGGTCCTGTTGCACGGACATGATGCTGTTTGCGCTGACCACGCGGTAGCGCCGCCGGGACGTCTCCGAAGCCTGGAACCTCAAGTAGTAGCCGTCCGGCATCGAGTCGTAATGCGTGGCGTCCACCGGAACGAGGATCTGCACCGGCCGGCTGGGGTCCGTAACATCGAAGATGAAGGGCGGTGCAGCGCTCTTGAAGGGTCCGAGACGATAGATGACTTCGCCGTTCCCCCCGGCCGGCGTGTCGAAGTCCAGACAGTCGCCCACCGGCTGGAAGGCACGCTGATAGTACAGGTCATACCAGGCCAGCCCGGCCTTCGCGCTCACGGTAGCCGGCACCCTCATCGTGAACTGGTTCGCCGCGGTCCGCAGGTTGGTGAGCGTGGAGTCGTAGACTTGTGCCAGCATCCCGTTGAAGGCTCTCGTCCCGAGGTCCTCGCCGTTGAAGTCGACGGACAGGCGGTGAGGGGGGGAAATGTCAGGTTCGTTGAGTCCCCAGGCCAGCGCGCGGATCCGGACGGGTTGGGTGACGTCGGCGCCCGGCAGGTCCACGGGCGGCACGGCCGAGGAACTGCCGCCCGGCGCGATGGCCTGCCAGAACCACTTCTCCCACAAGAGCCCCCGGTCGTTGGACGAGAACAGGGGCGACGCGTTGGGCCAATACTCCGCGTCCTGTTCGTAATGGGCGCGCGCGGGGAAGGTGGCGGGCGTGGTCCGCGACGGATCCGTGATGGTGCCGTCCCTCGTGGCGATCCGTGCTCGCGCTCCCCCCACCGGCGACTCATGGGTGGCGCGGGTCAGGTAGTAGTAATTGTTCGTCTCGTACGGGTGATTGACGAAGACCGTCTCCGGTCGCGCCGCGTCGTAGAGGCTCGCCCAGTCGCTCGGCCCCATGGCGAAAAAGTAGAACTGGTCGGTGTTGCTGCGGAAGCGACCATCCCCGTTGTCCTCGAAGGCGATAGCCACCTCGCGGAAGTCACACGAGTCGCAGTACGAGTCCACCGGGAGCACCGGGAGACCCGGCCAGTTGAACAGGCGCAGACTGTCGAGCGGCGCGGCGGTCGCGTCGGTGTCATTGGAGAACAGCGACAGGGTTCGCAGCCGTCCGTAGTCCACCTTGTAGAAGCCGGTCTGCTGCACCGCGATCTTGATCCAGGTGCGACCGACGTAGACGCTGGTCTCGGGCACCGCGGGCGCGAAGGCCGCGAGCCGGCCGGGCTGCAGCGCCGCCCGCTCCAGCAGCCGGCGCGTCGCGGGCCGCCGCCAGCCCCGCCCCTGCTCGTAGTTGAGCACGGCGCCCTGGTAGACGCCCTCGAACGGGTCCGAGCTCTCGGCCGGCGGACCCAGGTCGCCCGCCGGTTCGACCATGACCGTGACCTCGATGCGGCGGTAGATCACCAGGCGCCGGGCATCCGCGTCGTAGTCGGCCGGGTGGATGGCGACCCGCGCGATGCGCTGATTGCGCAGCCAGCCCACTTCCAGGAGCTCCGCGCGCGGTCCGGGCTGGGCGTTCGTCTCGGACACCGGGCGCGCCTGCGCGCGGTCCTCAGGCAGGGCGCCCGGGGCCGGCGCGAGCAGGAACGCCTCCCGGACCTCGGAATCGCTGCCGATGGCGCTCACCCGGATCTCCCCCAGGGGCGGCACCGCCAGCACCACAATACGACCCGGCAGGGCGGGATTCCCTGAGCCCACCGCGTTCTCGTGGTCATCGAGGACGAGCCACGTCGCGGGCTCCGTCCCCGCCGCGGCCGGGACGGTCACGAACCGTGGAGCGGGCACGCTCACCTCGAAGCGGATCGTGGCATCGCCACTGTCCGTGAGCTTCACGCCCTGCGACTGGGCGGCGGCGCTCCCGGGCGCACCAGCCCCCACCAGCAGCGACAGCGCGAACAGCGCCCGGCCGAAGACGGCGCGGGGGTGGGGCGCGGAGTGCGTACCGGCACGGGTGGTCAGAACTTCTCCGCTTCCTCGACCAGCATCACCGGGATGTCGTCCACGATGCGATAGCGCAACCGGCAGGCACTGCAAGTGAGACGCTGGAGGCTCTCTTCGTAGCCCAGGTCGCCCTTGCACGCGGGACACACCAGGATGCTGAGCAGTTCGGGACTGAGCGGCATCGGATTCCTCGGTCGTTCGCGTTGACGTGGTGGCCTGTGCGCGTGTGGCGCGCGGCGGGACGGTGGACGGTGCTCGTCTTCAAAGTGCGGCCTGGAGCCTCACGCAATCCCGGTCGGCCGGGCGGCTCATCTGGAGTCAGTCTAGCAACCGCGTTTTCCGCCGGTCAACCGGCGGCCTCCCGATAGACTCCCATCTTCCGGTATCTCGCCAGGCGCTGCTCGACCAACTCATCCGGGCTCAGCGCCGCCAGCGCATCCAACTGCGCGATCAGCGCGGCCTTGAGCGTGGCCGCGGCGGCCTCCGGGTCGCGGTGAGCTCCGCCCAGGGGCTCCGGCAGCACGCCCTCCACGATCTCGAGCCGCAGCAGGTCCGTGGCGGTGAGCTTGAGCGCCTCCGCGGCGTCGGGCGCCCGCGCCCGGTCGCGCCACAGGATCGCAGCACAGCCTTCGGGCGAGATCACCGAGTAGATCGAGTTCTCGAACATCAGCACCACGTTCGCCACGGCGATGCCCAGGGCCCCGCCGGAGCCGCCCTCGCCGATGACGATGGTGACGATGGGCACCCGCAGGCGCGCCATCTCGCGCAGGTTGACCGCGATCGCCTCCGCCTGACCACGCTCCTCCGCACCCAGCCCGGGAAAGGCCCCCGGAGTGTCCACCAGCGTGACCACCGGCACCGAGAAGCGCTCGGCCAGCTTCATCAGGCGCAGCGCCTTGCGGTAGCCTTCGGGGTTCGACATGCCGAAGCGGCGGTGGAGGTTCTCCTTGGTGTCGCGCCCCTTCTGCTGCCCGACGATCATCACCGGGCGCCCTTCCAGCAGCGCGAGCCCCGTCAGCATCGCCGGGTCGTCGGCGAAGTGGCGGTCGCCCGCCAGTTCGGTCCAGTCGGTGAAGCAGGCCTGGATGTAGTCGAGGCTGAACGGGCGCCTGGGGTGCTTCGCCAGTTGCACCCGCTGGAACGGCGTGAGCCCGGCGTAGATCTCGCGCCGCAGGCCGTCCGCCTTGCGCTCGAGCTCCGCCAGCTCGGCGCCCACCTCCAGCCCGGTCTCGGCGGCGCGCGCCCTGAGTTCCTGGATCTGCTGCTCCAGCTCGAGCACCGGCTTTTCGAATCCCAGCGAGGTCGTCACGAGGCCCCCCTTCCCCAGAACGAGCGCAGGCCCGGGAAGCGGTGCCGGAGCGAATCGGCCACGGCGCTGTCCTCAGCCACGCGATATCGCCGCGAACGTCTCGCCTTGCGCGAGAAGTCGGGCATGATGACGTGCAGGTACACTTCGGAGCCGCCCGGATAAGCAGACAGCACCTCGTCCACTTCTTCCAGCCATTTCACCGAGAGGTCCTCCGCCCGCACCTCGACATGCAGGCATGGGGCCCAGGCTGCGCGGGCTTCATCGAGCCGGCGCACCTCGGTCAGCAGCAGCTTCGCGCCCCGGTCGTCCCGGATCTCGACCCGTCCCGAGATCACCACGATCTCATCTGCAACCAGCCAGGCCCGCACGTCCTCGTACAGGTCCGGGAACACCGTACCCTCGATCCGGCCCGTCAGATCCTCGATTACCACCGCGGCCATGAGCTTCCCGGCACGGGTGCTGATCGTGCGCACCTCACCGATGAGCCCGCCCACCCGCACCTCGGTGCCGTGCGGCTGCTGCAGCAGGTCGCTCACCGCATGGGTCACAAGCCGGCCGAGCTCGGCGCGCAGCGGCTCGAGCGGGTGCTCCGAGAAGTAGAGGCCCAGCACCTCCTTCTCCTTCGCGCTCCGCTCGCGGCTCGACCAGGGCGGAGCCGCAGGCAGCTCCGGCGGCGCCACCACCCCGGCGGACCGGCCCTCGTCGCCGAAGAGCGACGACTGCCCGCGCTGGCGGTCGCGGTGCAGCAAGGCTGCCTCGTCGAGCACCCGGCCCGCACCGGCGAACATGAGCCCGCGCTCCGCTCCGAGCCCGTCGCAGGCTCCCGCGGCGACCAGGCTCTCGAGCACGCGACGATTCAGCGTGTGGGTGTCCACGCGCCGCGCGAGGTCGAAGAGATCGCGGAAGGCACCCCCGGCCGCCGGCCCGGGCACGGCTTCCGGGCCCGCCCCGGCCGTTCTTCCCCGCGCGGTGATCAAGGCCTCCACCGCTGCCTGCCCCACGTTCCGCACCGCGCCGAGCCCCACGCGGATGCTTCCGCCCTCGAGCGAGAACCTCCACTGCGAGCGGTTCACGTCGGGCGGCAGGACCTCGATCTCCATGCGGCGGCACTCGGCGATGAGCGTGACGATCCGGCCCGAGTCCGACATCTCGCTGGTCAGGGTCGCGGCCATCAACTCGGCCGGGTGGTGAGCCTTGAGCCACGCGCACTGGTAGGCGATCAGTGCGTAGGCGGCACTGTGGGAGGCATTGAAACCATAGCCCGCGAACTTCTCCATGGTCTGGAAGATCCTCAACGCCTTCGGCGCGGGGATCTTGTTCTTCGCGCAGCCCTCGACGAAGGCTTTCTGCTTCTTCTCCATCTCGGCGACGCGCTTCTTGCCCATCGCGTACCGCAACTCGTCGGCTTGCGCGAGCGAGAAACCCGCGAGCCGGTGGGCGGCCTCCATCACCTGTTCCTGGTAGACGAAGACGCCATAGGTCCGCTTCAGGATGGGCTCGAGCGCCGGGTGCTCGTAGCGCACCACCTGTCTACCGTGCTTGCAGTCGATGAAGTACGGGATGTTCTCCATCGGCCCGGGGCGGTAGAGCGCGTTCATCGCCACCAGGTCATCGAACACGGTGGGCTTGAGCTTGCGCAGATGATCGCGCATGCCGGCAGACTCGAACTGGAAGATCGCCACCGTCTCGGCCTTCTGGAAGAGCCCGTAGGCGGGCGTGTCGTCCAGCGGCAGGCCCGAGAGGTCCGGGCGCTCGCCGGTCTTCTCCGCGATGAGGCGGATCGCCTCCTCGAGCACCGAGAGCGTGCGCAGGCCGAGGAAGTCCATCTTCAGCAGCCCGACCTTCTCCACCGACTTCATGTCCCACTGCGTGGTCACCGACTCGTCCTTCTGCCGGTAGAGCGGCACGTGGTCGAGCAGCGCGCCCGGGGTGATGAGCACGCCCGCGGCGTGGGTCGAGGCGTGCCGGGCGATGCCCTCGAGCACCCGCGCGTTCTTGAGCAGCCGCGCGTACGGCTCGCCGCGCCCCGGCAGGTTCTTCAGGTCGGGCGAAAGCTCGAGCGCGCGCGCCAGCGTCATCCCGAGCCCGTCGGGCACCATGCGCGCCACCCGGTCAACGTCCGCGAAGGCGATCCCCAGCGCGCGCCCCACGTCGCGCAGCACGCCCTTCGCGCCCATGGTGCCGAAGGTGATGATCTGCGTGACGTTCGCCTCGCCGTACTTCTGCTTCACGTACTCGATGACCTCGCCGCGCCGCAGGTCGTCGAAGTCGATGTCGATGTCGGGCATCGTCACGCGCTCGGGGTTCAGAAAACGCTCGAAGATCAGCCCGTGCTCCAGCGGATTGATGTCGGTGATGTGCAGCGCGTAGGCCACCAGCGAGCCGGCCACCGAGCCACGCCCGGGCCCCACCCCGATGCCGCGGCTGCGCGCGAAGGCGATGAAGTCGCGCACGATCAGGAAGTACGAGGCGAAGTCCATGCGGCAGATGACGTCGAGTTCGTACTCGAAGCGCTTGCGCACCTCCTCGGTGACCTCGCGGACGCGCGGCTTGAGCTCGGCCCAGGCAAGTTTGCGCAGGTGGTCCTCGGGGCTGCTCTCCCCCGCCGGCAGCGGGAAGGCGGGCAGCAGCGGCCGGCCGAAGGTCAGCTGCAGGTTGCAGCGCTCCGCCACCGCGATGGTGTTCTTGAGCGCGTCGGGGAAGTCGGCGAAGGCCTCCTGCATCTCCTCGGGCGAGCGGAAGTGCAGGTTCTCGATGCTCCGCATCCGCTTCGGGTCGTCCATCGTCTTCCCGGTCTGGATGCAGAGCAGGACCTCCTGCGCCTCGCAGTGGTCACGTTCCAGGTAGTGGTTGTCGTTGGTCGCCACCAGCGGGATGCCGGTGCGCGAGGAGAGGGCCCGCATGCGCCCGCGGATCCTGTCCTCGATCTCGATCCCGTGGTTCATAATCTCGAGGAAGTAGTTCTCCGCGCCGAACATCTCGCGGTACCGCAGCGCCGTGCGCGCCGCCGCCTCGTCGTCCTCCGCGAGTAGGTCGGCCGCCACCTCGCCCTGCGGGCAGGCCGAGAGCGCGAGGAGTCCCTGCGCGTGCTGCGCCAGGAGCTCGTGGTCCACGCGGGGCTTGTAGTAGAAGCCCTCGAGGAAGGCGAGCGAGGAGAGCTGCATCAGGTTGCGGAAGCCGGTCTCGTCGCGCGCCAGCAGGACCAGGTGGTGCGTCCCCGACTCGCGCGAGCGCTCGGTGCGCCGGCCGCGCGTGACGTAGGCCTCCATGCCGACGATCGGCTTGATCCCGGCCTTGCTCGCCGCCTGGTAGAACTCGATCGCGCCGAACATCGCGCCGTGGTCGGTGAGGGCGAGCGCAGGCATGTGCATCTGCGCCGCCTTCTCGACCATGGCCTTGATCGTGATGGCGCCGTCGAGCAGCGAGTAGTCGCTGTGATTGTGCAGGTGGACGAAGTCGGCGAACTTCATGGTGCGCCCTGGCTAGCGATTCATGAAGCGCCAGCCGAGAGTGCCGGCTGGGGCGCGGCGACAAGGCGGGCGAGCGGGCTGCACCGCAGGCGTGTCATAGAGACCCGCCGAGGAGCACCCCGGTCCCGCAACGCAGTGGCCGTGCTCCAGATCGTCCTCGCAGGCGGTGGTTCATGAATCGTCCGGGCTGAGGGTCATGCGTGGCGCGCGGGTCACGCGCGAGTCCCTTCGCGACCTAATCTAGCACAAAGCCCGCGTGGCGGCGGCGCACGTTTCCGGCACGGTCGGCGAGCACGATCTCCAGGTCGTGGCGCCCGCTCGCGGGCCGGCGCAGCGGGCGCCAGCGCAGCGTGTTGGCGACCGCGTCCCATTCGCTCGGCACGCGGCGGCCGTCCACGACGAAGGTCGAGCCGCGCGCGTCCACCCCGCTCCCCTCCTCGGTGATGCGGGCCTCGAGCGCCCAGCGCGCCCCGGCCCCGGTCTCGCGCGGCGGCAGCAGCAGCCGGATGCGCGGCGCCGTGACGTCGCGGAACAGCGCGAAACGCCCGAGCGCGCGCGTCCCGGCGCCGATCCAGCCCTCGCGCTGCCCGACGTCTGCACCCAGCAACTCCCAACCATTCCCGGTATCGCGGTAGAGCGCGGTCCCCACCGACTCCCTGCCCACGGCGTGCGAACCGCCCGCGGCCGACCCGCGACGAAGCTCCGGCACCTCGAGGCCGACGCGCAGGGGCCTGCGCAGGGGCGTCAGCGCCGGCCCCAGCGTGAACATGCGACTGCGGGCCTTCAGCTCGTCCGGCGCCTCGGGGCGCCCCAGATCGGCTGCAGAGAGGCGCGAGGTCTCGAAGAGCGTGCCGGGCGTCACGCTCCAGACGAACCCCGGCAGGCCGCCGCACGCCGCCGAGTCCGCCGCAGCCCAGGTGCCCGCGGCCACCACCGCACCACGCCCCCCCGCTGGCGCGGGCCCGAGCGCCAGCGTCTCGGTCGCCGTCTGGCCCGAGACATCCTGCACGATCAGCCGCACCACGAACGGCCGGCCGCTCGAGGGCACGGCCAGATCTCCGGCCCCGCCCTCCACGGGCCACCGGGCGCGCAGGACGCGCGGCCGGAAGCCAGGCGGAGCCCCGAGCACGATCCCGTGACGTCCCGCCGGCAGCGTGCGGCCGCGGTCGTAGACGAAGTCCACCTCGCTCATCCCCTCGGCCCACGAGATGCTGTCGAAGCGGCACTCGACCTCGATCCCGGCGCCTTCCAGCGCCACGCGCCACGGTGCCAGGGTGAACCGACCGTCAGCCCGCGCGTCCACCGCCTCGACGACGAGCCGCTCCAGGCCGGTGATCAACGCCGTGTCGCGTCCGGTGCACTCGAGCACCTGCGGCCGACCCTCCCACGAGGCATCCACGCGCGAGCGCACGGGCGCGAGCGCCACGCGCCGGATGACAGGCTTTACCGTGTCCTCCACGCTCACGCCTGCGAGCAGCGGGTTGTAGGCGACATCACCGCGGCGGATCTCGAAGTGCAGGTGGGGCTCGTCCGTGCCGCTGCGGCCGCTCCAGCCCAGGCGCTGCCCCGCGCTCAGGCGGAAACGCGCCGGGTCCGGCCAGAGGTCCTGCTCGTACTCGCCAGCCGAGTCCTGCACCGCCGCGACGTACGAGGCCAGCGGCTCGTCGAACGCATCGAGGTGGGCGTAGACGAGGAGCCGCCCGTCGTCCGCCTGCAGGTAGACCGAACGACCGTAGCCGATCCCCGAGGCCCGCACCCGCACGACACGGCCAGGGAGCGAGGCGTAGACGGCCAGGCCAACCTGCCCGCCCGTCGCGAAGTCGAGCCCCGCGTGGAAATGGCCGGGGCGGTACTCGCCGAAACTGCTCGAGAGTCGCAGCGGAGTGGCGAGCGGCGGATGATCGAGCGGCGGGAAGTACTGTGGCGCGCGCACCGCCTCCGCGGACGCGGCCTGCGCGCGGATCCCGGACACGTCCTCAGCGAGGCAGCAGGAAAGGAGGATGCCGAGCGCCATGAACACGCGCCGCATCCCCGCCATCGCCCCGGCCCAGCCTGCGCTCCTCATGGCTCTACTTCACCACGAAACACCCGCACACGCGAATCCGCACCGCGGCTCCGCACCCCCCGGACCGCCCCCCTTCGCGGGTCCCCCGTTGCATTCCGCATCCTCCGCGCTGGACAGCCATGGGCTTTGCACACCGCCACGCACCACCGAGTCCGATTCACATCGGGTATCCCCTGAAGGGCGACCGTCGAGGCTGTTGGCACCCCGATTGCTCGTGCAACGCCAACCTGTGGCAGGAAGCGTGGTGTGACTCCGCTCGGGAGTCCCCCCCACCAGGAACAACCTTGTTGCACAAGGAGGTCCGGTCGTGAAGTCTCCCAAACGCGTCGTTTCGATGCTCGTTGCGCTCACGCTGGCCGCGATGCTGAGCGGTTGCAGCAAGAATACGACCCCCACGGCGGTCGACACAGTTCCTACGCTCGACCAGAATCCGCCCGCGATCCCTGCGCAGATTATTGCGACGAGGGACGAGGTGACCGGCCCAGTGACGATCGAGTGGACCGCGAGTTCGTCGGCCAATGCCGCCAGCTATCAGATCTACCAGTACTCGCCCAGCCCGGATCGAGAGAGCGCGTACGTGCTCATCGGCGAGACCACAGCAACCACGACGCTTTTCCCCCTGGGGTGGGCGATGGAGAACGCCTACTACCGTCTGCGCACGACGTCGACCACGGGCGTGCAGAGCGCGTGGTCCGCAACCGTGCAAGTCACGCACGCTCCGGGCGGGGGCGGAGACCCTGACCCCGGCGACGGCACCGTCCTCAAGACGAGGCCCTAGCCGCCGAACACCGTGCTCCTAGGGAATGAGCACGATGCGCGCTTGAGCGTGGAGGGAACCACCAGTCAGACGCGCGAAATACAGGCCGGCCGGGACGAGGCGTCCACTCTCGTCCCGGCCGTCCCATTCTTCCGTCCCGTGCCCGCCACGAGCGAGCCGCAGCGTGCGCACGAGCCGCCCCGAGACGTCATAGAGCCGGATGTCCGCGGCATTCGCACCGCTCCAGTCGAGCAAGATCGGCACCCCTGAGGGCCGCTGGCGCACCGCGAGCGTCAGGCCATCGGAGAGGTCAAGGGGGTCGGGGAGGTCGCCCACCGTATCGGGCGGGAGTGTGTCCGTCGACTGGTACAGACGGCTGCCCGTGCGGGCGAAGTTGCCGCGCGGCGTGGGCCAGGCCTGCGGCGTCGTGGCGGCACTGCCCGCGCCCACGTCGTAGACGTAGAGCAACGAGTCGGATCCCGAGCCCGCCGCGATCTTCATCGCGCCGTCGCCGGTGAGATCCGCCAGCGTCGGATAGGTTCCAGCCCCGCCCGGCTTCGGAAAGCAGGCCATCGCCTTCGCGCTGTCGGTGAGCGCCACGAGCCCCCCGGTCTGCATGAGAACGACCACCGGCGCACCACCCCCACTGAGGTGACCGAGCACCGGCGGGCCCAGTGGCGCGGCCGTCAGCGTGAAGGGCCAGCCCCGCCCGGCGAGCGCAATCCCCGCGGAATCCAGCACGATCACCCGATTGGGCGCGGCCGCCGAAAGCACGATCTCGTCCCAGCCATCTCCGTCGAGGTCCCCCAGTGCGGGATCACTCGCGACGTAGGCGTCCAGTGTCCAGCGCGAGCGCTCGCTGCCGTCCGGGCGCAGCCCGATCAACTGCGCGCCGGCCGCCACCAGCACGACCGTGTCGCGTCCGAAGCGCGTCACCACCGGCGCCTGCGGGCCCGAGTCGAACGTCACCGGCCAGCCCGGCACGGACGTCCCACGGCCATCCACCGCGTAGACCATGCCGTCCTGAGTCGCCGCGATGATCTCGACCCCGCGGTGGCCGCCGAGATCGGTGAGCGCGACCGGGGCGC